>Ga0222425_100074_pt1 | contig 166816 bp, 149 predicted proteins | sample 2B1ome_2_FD_180089 | JGI IMG/M metagenome (GOLD analysis project Ga0222425, IMG submission 180089) | Enriched microbial communities from leaf-cutter ant dump, University of Wisconsin, Madison, United States - 2B150A (version 2) | ecosystem: Environmental > Terrestrial > Nest > Insects nest >...
CCGGCAGGCCGTATTCGGCGCTGTTCACCGGCTCGAAGGTGATGCTGGTGGGGGTGAAGCCGGTCGGCGGTGTGATGCTGGCCAGCCGACCCATCGCGTCGTAGCCGTACCTCGTCGTGTGGCCGGCCGCACCCTTGACGCGGGTGATGTTGCCGATGTTGTTGACGTCGGCTTCCTCGAAGATGCCGCCCGGGTAGTCCACGCGCTGCGGCAGGCCGCGCATATAGCTGCTGTAGGCGGTGGTGTTCCCGGCGCCGTCGGCCTTCGAGGCCAGGGTGCCGTCGCCATGGTATTGGTGGGTGGCCTGCAGTACGCCGAAGCGGTAGTTCTTGTGCAGTTGGGCGTTGGGGTGGTAGGTGTTGTTCACCATCGCCAGGCCGCTGGCCGTGACTTGCGCGATCTGGCCCAGCACCCACAGCGTGGTGTTGTCGGCGTAGGTGGTGCTCTCGCTGCGGCTGCCGGAGGGGCCGCTGCGGGTCACGGTCGTCGGGCGGGCCTGGGTGTCGTAGCCCGTGGCTTCCCAGATGAAGTTGGCGCCTTGTTGGCTGATGCTGCGCTTGTCCTGCGGGTGGTGGCGCGCGGACATGTGGTTGTCGCCGCGCGCGTTGCCCGCCGGGCTCACGCCGATGGGGTGGGGGTAGGGGCCCGCGTCGGCCGCCCGGTAGTGGTAGTTGATGGTGCGCGGCGTGCCGCTGTTGATGCCGTGCGCCACCGAGAGCAGCAGGCCTTCGTCCACCAGCCAGCGGGTGCCGTAGGTGTAGCGGGTCTGGTCGCCGCGCGCGTCGGTGACGGTGGTGCTCTTGGTGCCGCTGCAGCCGGCGCAGGGCGTGACGCCGCCGCTGGCCGTGCCGTAGTCGTAGCTCCAGCTCAGGCTGGGCAGGCCGGGGCCGCTGAGGGTCTTGGTCTTGAGCGCTTGGGTGGCGTAGAAGACCACGGGGCCCGGCTGCGGGTAGTAGGGGCAGGGGGGGACGAAGCTGCGGCCGTGGGGGACGCTCCCCATCGTGAAGCTGCCCACCGCGCCGGACGGGTGGGTCATGGTGCGGGTGGTGGTGCCGATGAAGAGCATGCCGGCGTCGGTGCAGCTGCCGGGCGGGTCCTGGTAGGCGACGCTTTGCTGCAGGTCTTGTCCGCTGAAGGTCCAGGTCTTGCCGTCGGGCTGTGTGACCTGGTTCAGGAAGGTGCGTGCGGTGCCCAGGCCGGTGTAGCTGTAGTGCCAGGTGCGGCTGCCGTCGCTGATGCTTTGGATGGTGGCCGTGCCGCTGTGATAGGTGAAGTCGAGCGCTCGCCCGTCGTTGGCCTCGATGCGGGTCAGGCGCCAGGGGTTGCTGCTGTCGTAGCTGAGCGTGACGGTGTTGCCGAAGCGGTCGCTGATCTGCGTCGGGTAGATGAGGACTTCCTTGCGCGCCAGGAAGGCGCCGCCGCCGCCCGCCGCGGCGGCGAGGGGTTCGCCGGGGGGGGCTGCGCTGAGGTCTGCGCTGGTGTCTGCGCTGGTATTGGCGCGGGTGTCTGCGAGGGTGTCTGCGCTGACGGCGGCACGCGCCGCGCCGCCGCCGGCCGCGTTGAGGGCGGGGTAGCCGCGGCTGACCATCCAGTCGAAGCGGTAGACGGTGCCGTCCGGCGCGCGCGCCACGAAGCCTTCGCCGGGCTGGCCGTTGCCGGCGGCCAGGCTGCTCAGGCAGCGGATCTGCCAGCCGCCGGCGGTGACGAGGGGGTAGGTGTGGCCGTCGTTCGGCTGCAGGGTGTTGGCGGCCGCGCGGCTGAGCAGTTCCTGCTCGCCGGCGCCCGGGACGTACAGGAAGTTGCCGGACCAGAATTCATCCGGCATGAAGGGCCAGGTCCCGGTCTGCGACAGGGCGTCGGGTGGCGGCCCGAATTGGCTGCAGCGGTTGTTGGGCTGGGCGCCTTCGACGATCCAGCCCTTGGTGTAGGCGAAGACGCCGCGCAGGTGGGGCAGTTCAATGTCCCAGTCGCCGAAGTGTCCGTTGGCGATGCGGGTCGCGCCGGTGGGGTAGCGCCGCCCCGCGGCCACGGGCAGGGCGCTGTTGCCGGGCAGGCTGGCGTCGGTCTGGCTGAATTCCAGCGTGCCGGTGTAGAGGCTGACTTTGTCGCCGAACAGCTCCGGCCCCAGCGTGGCCACTTGCCTCTGGCCTCGGATCAGTTGCCCTTGCTCCTGGTAGTGCTCCAGCGTCTGCGCCGCCACGCCTTGTGTCCACAGGACTCCGAGGGCCAGCACCGCAGCGGGTGTCCAGCGGGAACGGTCGGTTCTTGGCTGCATCGGCAATCCTCCCTTGTTGTTGCCGTTCCGATGCGCAAGTTGTAGCTGCTCCCTCAGCAGCCCGTCTACTGGCAGACCTGACAGGTTTTGGGGCGCAGAGTTTGTGGTTGCATCGCTTTCAATCAACCAAGCAAGCGCTTGATTGATGGCACAATGCGCTGCCATGCCGCCCCGCCCGCCCCCGGAACCCGCCGCCCTGCCCGCCCGCGACCGCCTGCTGCACGAAGCCATGCGCCTGTTCGGCGAGCGCGGTTTCGATGCCGTGACGACGCGCGAGATCTGCGCCGCGGCTGGCGTGAACCCCGGTGCCATCCACTACCACTTCGGCGACAAGGACGGCCTCTACGCGGAGGTGCTGGGCCTGCCGGTGCGCGAACTGCTGCAGCAGCTCGATGGCTTCGACGACGCGGCCTTGGGCCTGCACGAATCCATCCGCCGCTTCCTGCGCCCCTTCCTGTCCGACGACGGCGCCTGCAGCGCCCAGCTCTTCTTCCGCGAGATGCAGGCGCCCAGCGCCATCTTCACGGCGATGGTGGTGCGCGAGGTCGGGCCGCTGTTCGACCGCTTCGCCGGCCTGCTGGCCCGCCACGCCGGCCTGGCCGAACCCACGCCCGCCTTCTACCAACTGGCGATGGGCCTGCAGGCCATGGCCCACGACTACGCGATGAGCCGGCCGATGCTGGCCGCCTTCCACCCCGAACTGCTGCTGGACGAGCACCAGCTCGACGCCACCTGCCGCCGCCTCGCCGACTGGGGCTGCGCCCTGGTCGAGCACGAACGCCAAGCCCACGCTCCCCGATGAACACCCGACGTCCCCTCGCCGCGACCCTGCTCGCACTGCTGCTGAGCGCCTGCATGACGCCCCCCCCCGCCCCGCCGCCCCCCCCCGCCGCCGTGCCCGCCGCGTGGCGCTCGCCCCTGCCCCATGGCGGCAGCACCGCGGCGCTCGGTGCCTGGTGGCAGACCTTCGACGACCCGGCGCTGGCCCGCCTCGTCGCCCGCGCCCAGGCCCAGAGCCCGACCCTGGCCCAGGCCGCCGCGCGCCGCCGCCAGGCCGAGGCCGGCGCCGCCCAGGCGCGCGCGGCCCTGCTGCCGCAGACCGGCGTGGGCGCCCAGGTGCAGCGCGGCCGGGCGCTGAACGGCGTGGCCGGCGACAGCAGCCAGGCCGCCGCGCAGTTCAACGCGAGTTGGGAGATCGACCTTTTCGGCGGCCAGCGCGCCGCCGCCGCCGCGGGCGCCGCCGAGGCCCAGGCCGCCACGGCCGACTGGCATGCCGCCCGCGTCAGCCTCGCCGCCGACGTGGCCCAGGCCTATGTGCAACTGCGCCTGGCCCAGGCGCGCGAGGAGTCCGCCGAGCTGGACACCCGCTTCGCCGCGCAGATCGCCGCCTGGGGCCGCGAGCAGCGCGCCGCCGGCCTGCTCAGCGCCAGCGACGCCGCGCTGCTGAACACCGAACGCGCCGCCGCCGCCGCCGCCCGCAGCCAGTGGCGCGCCGAGGCGCAGATCGCGCTGCAGGCCCTGGCCCTGCTGTGCGCCGAGCCGGCCGAGGCGCTGGCCGCCGAACTGGCGCCGCCCGCCGTCGATGGCGAGGGCTTCGACCTGCGCCGCCGCCAGCCGCGCGCGCCCGCTTTCGACGTGAACGCCCTGCCCGCCGAAGCCCTGGCCCAGCGCCCCGACCTCGCCGCCGCCCACCGGCGCTGGCTGGCCGCCGCGCAGCAGCAGCGCGCCACCGAGGCGCAGCGCTGGCCGCAGCTCAGCCTCGCGGCGATGGCCGGGCAGACGCGGCTGCGCGTCGGCGGCCAGTCCAGCCACGGCGCCACCTGGGCCTTCGGGCCGAGCCTGAGCCTGCCGCTGTTCGACGGCGGCGCCCTCAAGGCCCAGGGCGAGGCCGCCCAGGCCGCCGCCGACGAAGCCGCCGCCGCCTTGCAGGCGCGCTGGCTGCTCGCCGTCGCCGAGGTGGAAGAGGCGCTGCAGCGCGTCGCCGCCGGCGCCGAGCGCGAGCGCGAGGTGGACGCCGTACACCGCGAATGGGAAGGCATCGCCCGCCGCGCCTTCTCGCAGGCCCAGGCCGGCCTGCAAAGCGGCACGCAGCGCAACGCCAGCTTCCGCAACGCGCTCGCCGCCTACGACGCCGTGCTCGCCGTGCGCGCCGAGCACGCGCTCGCCTGGGTCCGCCTCTACCGTGCCCTCGGCGGCGGCTGGTCCGCCGACGCCTCCACGCTCAGCGGCGGCTGACCCGCCGACGCCCCCAAGAACACCGCCCCCTGACCGCCATGAAACCTCGTCTCTCTCTCCTCACCGCCGCCCTCACCGTCGCGCTGGCGGCGGCCTTCGTCGTCGCGCTGTCCGGCACCGCCGTCGCGCAGCAGGCCGCCAGCGCCGCGCCCAAGCCGGCGCTGACCGTCAAGCGCGTCGTCGCCCAGGCGGCCACCTGGCCGCAGACGCTGCCGGGCACCGGCTCCATCGCCGCCTGGCAGGACGTCGTCATCGGCGCCGAGATCGGCGGCCAGCGCCTGGCCGACCTGCAGGTGGACGTGGGCGACCGCGTGAAGAAGGGCCAGTTGCTCGCCCGCCTCAGCCCCGGCACGCTGGAAGCCGAACTCGCCGCCAGCCGCGCCGCGCTGCTGGAAGCCGAGGCGGGCGCGCGCGAGGCCGGCCAGACGGCCGCGCGCGTGCGCACGCTGCAGGGCGGCGAGGCGCTGTCGCCCCAGGCCATCGACCAGGCCCTGGCCGCCGAGGCCGCCGCGCAGGCCCGCGTCGCCGCCGCCAAGGCGCGCGTGCAGGCCGACGAACTGCGCCTTTCCTACACGCGCATCGGCGCGCCGGACGACGGCGTCATCAGCGCCCGCGTCGCCACGCCCGGCGCGCTGGTGCAGCCGGGGCAGGAGCTGTTCCGCCTGCAGCGCCAGGGTCGGCTGGAATGGCGCGCCGAGGTGCCCGGCGCCGAGCTGGCGCAGCTGCGGCCGGGCCAGCTCGTGCGCGTGCAGCCCAGCGGCGCGCCGCCGGTGGAAGGCCGCGTGCGCCGCGTCGCGCCCCAGGTGGACGCGCAGACGCGCAACGGCCTCGTCTATGTGGACCTGAAGGCCGGCCCCGCGCTGCGCGCCGGCCTGTTCGCGCGCGGCGACTTCGTGCTCGGCGAGAGCGCGGCCCTCACGCTGCCGCAGAGCGCCGTGCTGCTGCGCGACGGCTTCAGCTACGTCTTCCGCATCGACGGCGCCAAGGTGCGCCAGCAGAAGGTGCAGACCGGCCGCCGCGAGGCGGACCGCGTCGAGATCAGGGCCGGCCTCGCGGCGGGCACGGCCGTCGTCGAGTCGGGCGTGGGCTTCCTCGCGGACGGCGACACGGTTCGCATCGCGCAGTAAGGAGACGCCGCGATGTTCAACGTCTCCCGCTGGTCGATCGCCAACCCGGTGCCGGCCATCATGCTGTTCATCATGCTGACGGTGGCCGGGCTCTACGGCTTCAAGCAGATGAAGATCCAGCAGTTCCCCGACGTGGAGCTGCCCACCATCGTCATCAGCGCCGCCCTGCCCGGCGCCGCGCCCGCGCAGATGGAAACCGAGGTGGCGCGCAAGATCGAGAACTCGGTCGCCGCGGCCCAGGGCGTCAAGCACATCTACACCAAGGTGCAGGACGGCATGGCCACCGTCACCGTCGAATACCGGCTGGAAAAGCCGCTGCAGGAAGCGCTGGACGACACGCGCGACGCCGTGACCCGCATCCGCGCCGACCTGCCCGCCGACCTGCGCGACCCGGTCATCGCCAAGATGAACCTGTCGGGCATGCCCATCCTCACCTACACCGTGTCCAGCAGCACGATGGACGACGAGGCGCTCTCCTGGTTCGTGGACAACCAGGTGGCCAAGCGCCTGCTGTCGGTGCGCGGCGTGGGCTCGGTGGCGCGCGTCGGCGGCGTCGCGCGCGAGCTGCGCGTCGAGCTGGACCCGGCCCGCCTGCTGGCCCTGGGCGTCAGCGCGGCCGAGGTGTCGCGCCAGTTGAAGGCCGTGCAGCAGGAAGCCCCCGGCGGCCGCGCCACGCTCGGCGGCGCGGAGCAGTCGCTGCGCACCATCGCCACCGTGCAGAGCGCGGCCGAGCTGGGCGCGCTCAGCCTGCCGCTGGCCGACGGCCGCCACCTGCGGCTGGACCAGCTCGCCCACGTCAGCGACACCCTGGCCGAGCAGCGCAGCGGCGCCTTCCTGAACGGCGCGCCGGTCGTCGGCTTCGAGATCGTGCGCGCCAAGGGCGCCGGCGAGGTGGACGTGGCCGAACGCATCCGCGCCGCGCTGGACGAACTCAAGGCCGCCCACCCGGACATCGCCGTCACCGAGGCCTTCAACTTCGTCGATCCCGTCATCGAGAACTACGAGGGCAGCCTCTCCCTGCTGCTCGAAGGCGCCTTCCTGGCCGTGCTGGTCGTCTGGTTCTTCCTGCGCGACTGGCGCGCCACCCTGGTCAGCGCCGTGGCCCTGCCGCTGTCGGCCATCCCGACCTTCCTCGTCATGCACTGGATGGGCTTCACGCTCAACGTGGTGACGCTGCTGTCGCTGTCCCTCGTCATCGGCGTGCTGGTGGACGACGCCATCGTCGAGATCGAGAACATCATGCGCCACCTGACGATGGGCAAGACGCCGCTCGAAGCCGCGCGCGAGGCGGCCGACGAGATCGGCCTGGCCGTCATCGCCACCACCTTCACGCTGATCGCCGTCTTTTTGCCCACGGCCTTCATGAGCGGCGTGGTCGGCAAATTCTTCGTGCAGTTCGGCTGGACGGCGTCCATCGCCGTGTTCTTCTCGCTGGTCGTCGCGCGGCTGCTGACGCCGATGATGGCTGCCTATGTGCTGAAGCCGCCCAAGGCCGCGCACAAGGAACCCTTCTGGATGCCGGCCTACCTGAAGGCCGCGCGCTGGGCCTTCACGCACAAGGGCAAGACCCTGGCCATCACCGCCGCCTTCGGCGTGGCCGCCTGCACGCCGCTCTTCATGGGCGCCATCCCCGGCGCCTTCCTGCCGCCGGACGACCTGAGCCAGACGCAGATCAGCATCGAACTGCCGCCCGGCAGCACCTATGAGCAGACCCGCGCCATCGCCGAGCAGGCCCGCGCCGCGGCGGCCGCGCATCCGCAGGTCAAGCTGATCTACACGGCCGTGGGCGGCGGCAATGCGGGCGGCGACCCCTTTGCGATGAGCGGCGCCGCCGAGTCGCGCAAGGCCACGCTGACGCTGAACCTGACGCCGCGCAAGCAGCGCCCCGGCCTCAGCAAGCAGCGCATCGAACAGGAACTGCGCGAGCGGCTGGAGCACATTGCCGGCGCGCGCATCAAGGTCAGCTTCGGCGGCTCCAACGACAAATACCAGCTCGTGCTGGCCGGCGAGGACGGCGAGCTGCTCGCGGCCCACGCCGCCAAGGTCGAGCAGGCGCTGCGCGGCCTGCCCGGCATCGGCCAGGTGACGAGCAGTTCCAGCCTGCAGCGGCCCGAACTCATCGTCCGCCCCGACGCGGCGCGGGCGGCCGACCTGGGCGTGTCCACCGCGGCCATCGCCGACACGCTGCGCATCGCCACCGCAGGCGACTACGACCAGTTGCTGCCCAAGCTCAACCTCGCGCAGCGCCAGGTGCCCATCGTCGTGCGCCTGCCCGACGCCGCGCGCGCCGACCTCGCGCTGCTCGGCGAGCTGACCGTGCCCGGCGCCCGCGGCCCCGTGCCGCTGCGCCAGGTGGCCGAGCTGGCGCTGACCAGCGGCCCGGCGCAGATCGACCGCTTCGACCGCCTGCGCAACGTCAATTTCGAGATCGAGCTGAACGGCATGCCGCTGTCCGAAGTGCAGGCCGCCGCCGCCGCGCTGCCGAGCCTGGCGCAACTGCCGCCCGGCATCACGACCGCCGAGGTCGGCGACGCCGAAGCCTTCGCCGAACTCGGCCAGGGCTTCCTGCTGGCCATGGGCACGGGGGTCGCCTGCATCTACATCGTGCTGGTGCTGCTTTTCCACGCCTGGGTGCAGCCGGTGACGATCCTGGGCGCGCTGATCCTGTCCATCCCGGGCGCCATCCTGGCGCTGTTCGTGACCGGCACCGACCTCAGCATGCCGGCCATGATCGGCATGATCATGCTGATGGGCATTGCGACCAAGAACTCCATCCTGCTGGTGGAGTACGCCATCGTCGCCCAGCGCGAGCAGGGCCTCACGCGGCTGGATGCGCTGCTCGACGCCTGCCACAAGCGCGCCCGGCCCATCGTCATGACGACCCTGGCCATGGGCGCCGGCATGATGCCCATTGCACTCGGCTTCGGCACCGACCCGAGCTTCCGCGCGCCGATGGCCATCGTCGTCATCGGCGGCCTGGTCACCAGCACCTTCCTGAGCCTGCTGGTGATCCCGGTGCTCTACGAGGTGGTGGACGACTTCATCCAGCGCTTCGCGCGCAGGCCGTCTCAGCCGGCCTGACTCCACAAGGCCCGCATCGCCGCCTCGAAGGCCTCGCCGACGCGCTCCGGCTCGCGCCAGGGGCGCGCGCGGCCGGCGACCCAGACGGATTGCCAGGGCGAGCCATTGCTGCCGAAGACGACGGCATCCAGCAGCGCCTCGTCGGGCAGGCCGCGCAGCGCGTCGGCCTCGCGCTTGAGCACCAGCGCGTCGGCGCGCGCGCCGGGCCGCAGGCCCCAGGCCGCGAAGCCGGCCGCGCGGGCGCCGCCGCTCACGGCCGCGTCGAACAACCGCGCCGCGCTGGACGGCTGCGCGCCCGCATGGCCCCCAGGCAAGGCCGCGACATTGCGCTGCCGCAGCAGCAGGCGCTGGCCGTACTCCAGCCAGCGCAGTTCCTCGACCCAGCCGCGCGTGACCTGGCTGTCCGAGCCCACCGTCAGCGGCACGCCATGGCCGAGCCAGCGCGGCAGATCGCACAGGCCGTCGCCGAGATTGGCCTCGGTGCCGGGGCAGATGACGATGCCCGCGCCGCTGCGCGCCACGGCCTCGATCTCGGCCGGCTCGGCGTGCGTCGCGTGGACGAGCTGCCAGCGCGCATCGAGATGGCCCTGCGCCGCCAGCCATTGCAGCGGGCGCATGCCGGTGGCGGCGAGGCAGTCGGCCACCTCGGCGGTCTGCTCGGCGACGTGGACGTGGATCGGCAGCTCGGCCCCGCCCACCAGCCGGCGCAGCCGCGCGATGTCTTCGGGCGCGGCGCCGCGCAGCGAGTGCAGGGCCACGCCGGCATTGACGCGCGGCAGGCCGGCGGCCAGCACGCGCTGGCAGGCGCGCCAGGCCCAGTCGGCATCGGCCGCGAAGCGGTGCTGGTCGGGCCTGAGGCCGCCCGCGCCGAAGCCGCTGCGCGTATAGACCACCGGCAGCAGCGTGAGGCCGATGCCGGCGTCCTCGGCGGCCGAGGTCAGGGCCCAGGCCATGTCGAGTTCGTCCTCGAAGGCCTGGCCTCCATGGGCGGGGTCGGCCGGGTGGTGCAGGTAATGGAATTCACAGACCTGGGTGTAGCCGCCGCGCAGCAGCTCCGCGTAGAGCTGGCTGGCCACCGCGCGCAACTGCTGCGGCGAGATGCGCAGCGCCAGCGCGTACATGCGGTCGCGCCAGCTCCAGAAGTCGTCCTGTCCGGCCTCGCGGCGTTCGGCGAGGCCGGCGAAGGCGCGCTGGAAGGCGTGGCTGTGCGCATCGACGAGGCTGGGAATGAGCGGGCCGGCGAGGCGCTCGGCGTCCTCGGGCGCGGGCACGCCGGGCGCCACCTCCGTCCAGTGGCCGTTCTCGACGGTGAGCAGCACCTCGCGCTGCCAGCGGCCGTTTACCCAGGCCAGAGGGGCGTGCAGGCGCTTCATGTCAGCGCCGCCCGGCCGCCCGAAGGTGCTGACGCCCCCCTCGGGGGGCAGCGAGCGCAGCGAGCGTGGGGGTCGAGGTCAGGGCCGCCATGCGAGCATCTCCTGAAGCAGCTGTTCGATGAGGGGCGCGACCTCGGCGGCGCGGGCTTCGTCCCAGGCCTCGCGCGGGTCGGCGGCCTCGTCCATATAGCAGCGCTGGCACATCTCCAGTTGCACCGCGTGCAGGCCCTCGCCCGGCCGGCCGTGATGGCGGGTGATGTAGCCGCCCTTGAAGCGGCCGTTGACGACCTGGCTGAAACGCGCCTGGCCCGCCAGCAGCGCGCCGAGGCGCTCGGTGATGGCGGGTGCGCAGGACGCGCCGTCGGCGGTGCCGAGGTTGAGGGCGGGCAGTTCGCCGTCGAACAGCCAGGGCAGTTCGGAGCGGATGCTGTGGCCGTCGAAGAGCAGCGCGCGGCCGTGCTCGGCGCGCAGGCGATGCAGTTCGGCGGCCAGGGCCTCGTGGTAGGGGCGCCAGTAGGCCTCGCGGCGCGCGGCCGTCTCGGCGGCATCGGGCTCGGCGCCGTCGCAGTAGAGGGGCTCGCTGGTGAAGAAGCGCGTCGGCAGCAGGCCGGTGCCGCCAGAGGCGCCGGGGTAGAGGGGCTGGTCGTCCGGCGGGCGGTTCAGGTCGATGACGTAGCGGCTGTAGCGCGGCACGAGCAGGCCGGCGCCGAGGCGCTCGGCGAGCGGGCGGTAGAGGCGCTCCAGATGCCAGTCGGTGTCCTCGCTGGCCAGCGCGCGCGGCAGCAGGCGGCCGTGCAGCTCGGGCGGTATCTCGGTGCCGACGTGGGGCAGGCTGATGAGCAGCGGCGTGCGGCCCTGCTGCAGGCGAAAGACGTTCATGCTCCTCCCGTTCGTCCTTTGAAGACCCGCGCGATCAGCGGGTTGTGGCCGAAGCATGCTGCCAGTTCGCGCGGATGCCCGCCATCCCAGACACAGAAATCGGCGCGCTGGCCGGCGACGAGTCGGCCGCGGTCGCGCAGGCCGAGGGCGCGGGCGCCGTTGACGGTCAGGCCGCGCAGCGCCTCTTCGGGCGTCAGCCGGAACAGCACGCAGGCCATGTTCAGCATCAGCAGCGGCGACAAGGTGGGCGAACTGCCGGGGTTGTGGTCGGTGGCGATGGCCATGGGCACGCCGGCCTCGCGCAGCGCGGTCATCGGCGGCAGCCGCGTCTCGCGCAGCGCGTAGAAGGCGCCGGGCAGCAGCACGGCGACGGTGCCGGCCGCCGCCATGGCCTGGATGCCGGCCGGGCTCAGGTATTCGAGGTGGTCGCAGGACAGCGCGCCATAGCCGGCCGCAAGCTGCGCGCCGCCCTGGTCGCTCAACTGCTCGGCATGCAGCTTGACGGGCAGGCCGAGGCGCCGTGCAGCGTCGAACACGCGCGCCACCTGCGCCGGGCTGAAGGCGATGTGCTCGCAGAAGGCGTCCACCGCATCGACGAGGCCGGCCGCGTGCAGTTCGGGCAGCCATCGGCAGACGGCCTCGACGTAGGCATCGGCATCGCCGCATTCGGGCGGCAGCGCGTGGGCGGCGAGGTAGGTCGTCCGCACGTCCACACCCAGGCCGGCGATGGCGCGCGCGACGCGCAGCATGCGCGCCTCGGTGGCGGCGTCCAGGCCATAGCCGGACTTGATTTCCAGCGTCGTCACGCCCTCGCCGATCAGCGCCCGCGCGCGCTTGCTCGCGGCGGCCAGCAGTTCGGCCTCGCTGGCGGCGCGCGTCGCGGCCACGGTGGACTTGATGCCGCCGCCGGCCCGCGCGATGTCCGCATAGCTCGCGCCGTGCAGGCGCTGCTCGAACTCGCCGGCCCGGTCGCCGCCGTAGACGAGATGGGTGTGGCAATCGACGAGGCCGGGCGTGACGAGGGCGCCGTGCAGCTCGGTCACTTCGTCTGCCGCAGGGGCCTCGGCGCTCGGCCCCACCCAGCGCAGCAGGCCGGCGTCATCGGCGAGCAGCGCGCCGTCGTCGATCAGGCCCCAACCGCTGTCGCCGGCCAGCGTGGCGAGGCGGCCGCCGCGCCAGAGCCTCATCCCGCAGCGCTCCAGGTCAGCCACCAGGCCGGGCCCTCGCCGGTGAAGACGCAGCTCTGCGCCACCGGCTGCTCGCACCAGGCCAGGGTCAGCGGCGCCATCGGCATCGCACGGTGGCCGTGCTCCAGCAGCCCGCCCTCGACGGTGAACAGCCCCACCCAGGGCGTGCGCGGCAGCAGCACGTGCTGGGCCGGCTCGACGTCGAGATTGCCGCGCCGCTCCATCGCGTTGAAGACCTCGCAGCCACCCTTGATGAGTTCGGCCGCAGGCGCGAGGCCGCCGTCGAAGCGCAGCGGCTCGTCGCCGACGCTCTGCGGCCAGTCGAACAGGCGCAGCCCGGCACCGGCGACGACGGCCAGCCAGCGGTGCACGCCGGGGAAGGCCGAGAAGGGCCCGTCGCGCTCGACGCGGGCGACGCTGACGCGCAGCGCCCAGTCGTGCGCATGCGGCCAGGCGAGCAGCTCGCGCGTCGTGCCGCCGCCGTTCTTCCAGGGCTGCGGCTGCACGTCCGCCGCGCTGACCTTGCTCCAGCTCATCGTCCCGCTCCCCCTCCGGTGATACCGGCGCCCATTCTCCGCAGCGCAACGCTCATGCCGAGAAGCTTCCTTGCAATTGGTAACGCGCGCCCGGGTGGGTCAGCTTCACCGAGGTGACCGCGACGCCGCGGCTGTAGGTGATGCGCTTGACGACCAGGCAGGGGTCGCGCCGGTTGATGCCCAGCAGCCGCGCCTCGACCTCGCCGGGCAGGGCCGCCTCGATCATGTAGCGCGCCTCGGACAGCGGCGCCACGTCGAGCAGGTAGTGGGTGGGCGTGATGCGCGTGAAGTCCTGCGCCAGATAGTCCGGCGCGCAGGCCGGGTTGACGGCGCGTTCCTCGCACTGGATGGCCACGCCGTTCTCCAGATGCACGATGAGGCTGAGGAACACCGGCGCACCGCGCTTGAGCCCCAGCTCTGCCGCCTGCTGGGGCGTGGCCTTGGCCTTCGCCAGCGCATGCACGCGCGCCTCGTGCGCGCCGCCGCGCTCGGCGATCTCTTCCTGCACGTCGCGCACGTTCAGCGTGGACGAGATGCGGTGCAGCTGCGCGACGAAGCTGCCCACGCCCTGCACGCGCTCGATCAGCCCTTCCTGCACCAGCTCGCGCAGCGCGCGGTTCACCGTCATGCGGCTGACCTCGAACAGCCCGACCAGCGCGCCCTCGCTGGGCAGCAGGTCGCCGGCCACCCAATGGCCGCTGGCGATGCCCTCGCGCAGATGGTTCTTGACCTTGAGGTATTGCGGCTCGGGGCTGGCGGGGGCTCGGGACATGGCGGCGATCCTAGTTGACTGAGCTTGTATAGACAACTAGAGTCCCCCCGTTCTCCAGGAGTTGCCCATGACCGCCCTGCCCCGCCCCGTCAAAGCGCCCACCGGCACCACGCTGCACTGCAAGAGCTGGCTGACCGAGGCCGCCTTCCGCATGATCCAGAACAACCTCGACCCCGCCGTGGCCGAGAACCCGGACGCGCTGGTCGTCTACGGCGGCATCGGCAAGGCCGCGCGCAACTGGGACGCCTTCGACGCCATCCTGAAATCGCTGCAAGAACTGGGCGACGACGAGACCCTGCTCGTGCAGTCCGGCAAGCCGGTCGGCGTGTTCCGCACGCACCCGGATGCGCCGCGCGTGCTGCTCGCCAACTCCAACCTCGTGCCGGCCTGGGCGACCTGGGAGCATTTCCACGAGCTGGACCGCAAGGGCCTGATGATGTACGGGCAGATGACGGCGGGTAGCTGGATCTACATCGGCAGCCAGGGCATCGTGCAGGGCACCTACGAGACCTTCGCCGAGGCGGCGCGCCAGCACTACGGCGGCGTCGCCACCGGCCGCTGGATATTGACCGCGGGCCTGGGCGGCATGGGCGGCGCGCAGCCGCTGGCGGCCACCTTCGCGGGCTTCTGCTCGCTGAACATCGAATGCCAGCAGTCGCGCATCGACTTCCGGCTCAAGACCCGCTACGTGGACGAGCAGGCCGCCGACCTCGACGACGCGCTGGGCCGCATCGCCAAGTACACGGCGGCCGGCGAAGCCCGCTCCATCGCGCTGCTGGGCAATGCGGCCGAGTTGCTGCCCGAGCTGGTGAAGCGCGGCGCGAAGCCCGACCTCGTGACCGACCAGACCTCGGCCCACGACCTGATCAACGGCTACTGCCCGCCCGGCTGGAGCGTCGAGCAGTGGAAGGCCGCCGCCGCCGACCCGGCCCGCCACGCCGAACTGAAGGCCGCTGCCGCCGGCGGCTGCGCGGCCCACGTGCGGGCCATGCTGGCCTTCAAGGCGCAGGGCATCCCGACGGTGGACTACGGCAACAACATCCGCCAGGTGGCGCTGGACCAGGGCGTCAAGAACGCCTTCGACTTCCCCGGCTTCGTGCCCGCCTACGTGCGACCGCTGTTCTGCGAGGGCAAGGGCCCGTTCCGCTGGGTGGCGCTGTCCGGCGACCCCGAGGACATCCGCAAGACCGACGCGAAGCTGAAGGAACTCTTCCCGCAGCACGCCGCGCTGCACCGCTGGCTGGACATGGCCGCCGAGCGCATCGCCTTCCAGGGCCTGCCGGCGCGCATCTGCTGGCTGGGCCTGGGCGAGCGCCACCTCGCCGGGCTGGCCTTCAACGAGATGGTGAAGAGCGGCGAGCTGAAGGCCCCCATCGTCATCGGCCGCGACCACCTCGACAGCGGCTCCGTCGCCAGCCCCAACCGCGAGACCGAGGGCATGCGGGACGGCTCGGACGCCGTCTCCGACTGGCCGCTGCTGAACGCGCTGCTGAACACCGCCGGCGGCGCCACCTGGGTGAGCCTGCACCATGGCGGCGGCGTCGGCATGGGCTATTCGCAGCACTCGGGCGTCGTCATCGTCTGCGACGGCACGGACGCCGCCGCGCAACGCATCTCGCGCGTGCTGTGGAACGACCCGGCCACCGGCGTCATGCGCCACGCCGATGCAGGCTACGAGACCGCCGCCGCCTGCGCCAAGCAACACGAACTCAATCTGCCCTCGCTATGAAACTCATCCCCGGACAACTGACGCTGGCCCAGCTCGCCGCCATCGCTGCGGGCGGCGTCGAGCTGCAACTCGACGACTGGGCCGCCGTGGACGCCAGCGCCGCGCTGGTGGCCGCGGCGGCGGCGGGCGACGCGCCGGTCTACGGCGTCAACACCGGCTTCGGCAAGCTGGCCAGCACGCGCATCGCCAAGGACCAGCTCGCCGCGCTGCAGCTCAACCTGATCCGCAGCCACGCGGTCGGCGTCGGCGCGCCGATGAGCGCGGAAGTCGTGCGGCTGATGCTCGCCACCAAGGCCGCCAGCCTGGCGCGCGGCTTCTCGGGCGTGCGCCGCGAGGTCGTGCAGTCGCTGCTGAGCGCGCTCAATGCCGGCTTCCTGCCCTATGTGCCGGCGCAGGGCTCGGTCGGCGCCAGCGGCGACTTGGCACCCCTCGCCCACCTGACGCTCGCGCTGATGGGCGAAGGCGAGGCCCTGGTGGACGGCCGGCGCCTGCCCGCCCGCGGCGAACTCGCGCGCCTCGGCCTCGCGCCGCTGACCCTGGCTGCCAAGGAAGGCCTAGCCCTCATCAACGGCACCCAGGCCAGCACCGCGCTGGCGCTGCATGCGCTGCTGCGCTTCGAGGGCCTGTTCGCCACCGCGCTGGCCTCGGGCGCGATGACGCTGGATGCCGCGCGCGGCAGCGACGGCCCCTTCGACGCCCGCATCCACGCGGTACGCGGCCAGCCCGGCCAGATCGAGGTGGCCGCCGTCTACCGCGGGCTGCTGGCCGGCAGCGCCATCCGCGCGAGCCACCGCGAGGGCGACGAGCGCGTGCAGGACCCCTACTGCCTGCGCTGCCAGCCCCAGGTCATGGGCGCCTGCCTGGACCAGGCGCGGCACGCCGCGGCGGTGCTGGTGCGCGAGGCCAATGCGGTGACGGACAACCCGCTGGTGTTCGACGATGGCATGGTCAGCGGCGGCAACTTCCACGCCGAGCCGGTCGCCTTCGCGGCGGACAACCTCGCGCTCGCCGTCGCCGAGGTCGGCGCCATCGCCGAGCGGCGCATCGCCATGCTGATCGACCCCGGCATCTCGCGCCTGCCGCCTTTCCTGACGGCCGACGCCGGCCTGCACAGCGGCTTCATGATCGCCCACGTGACGGCGGCGGCGCTGGCCAGCGAGAACAAGAGCCTCGCCCACCCGGCCAGCGTGGACAGCCTGCCGACCAGCGCCAACCAGGAAGACCACGTGTCCATGGCGACCTTCGCCGCACGCCGTCTGCACGCGATGCTGGACAACACGACCCATATCGTCGCCATCGAACTGCTGGCGGCGGCCCAGGGCATCGACTTCCTGCGCCCGCTGCGCAGCTCGGCGCCGCTGGAGAGGCTCCATGCCCTGCTGCGCCAGGACTGCCCGACCATGCCCCAGGACCATTACCTGGCGCCGGACATCGAGCGCGCCTTCGCGCTGGTGGGCAGCGGCCGGCTCGGCGGCGTGGCCGGTATGGATGTATTGACCCCTCGCCCCGCCTCGCCCCGCTGAACCCGGCCGGGGAGGCATGGACAATGGCCTGCCATCGTCCTCTGCCCCCCGTTCCGGCACATGCCCGCCGCCGTCCGCCGCCTCTCGCTGTTCTGTCTGCTGATCGCCGCGCTGGTGGCGCCGGCCTGGGCCCAGCGCGTGGGCTTCATCAACCCCGGCCGCGCGGACGAGCCCTACTGGGTCGGCGCCAGCGAGGCCATGCAGGCGGCGGCCCGCAGCCTGGGGCTGGAGCTGGAGATCCTCTATGCCGAGCGCGACCCGGCGCGGGCGCTGCGCCTGGCCCGCGCCATCGTGGCCCGCCCCGCCGGCCGGCGGCCGGACTACGTGATCCTGGTCAACGAGAAAGGCACCCTGGTCGAGAACGCCCGCGTGCTGGGCGCCGCCGGCATCAAGACCTTCGCGGCCTTCAGCGGCCTGCTGCCGCAGGAGCGCGAGCGCTGGGCGCCGCGCCAGGGCCTGCCGCTGCTGCTGGGCAGCCTGGAGCCGCGCGCCGAGGACGCCGGCTACCTGACCGCCCGCGCGCTGATCCAGCAGGCCCTGGCCGAGCGCGGGCCGGCGCAGGGCGGCAAGCTGCAGATGCTGGCCATCAGCGGCGACCGCTCGACGCCGGTGTCCATCCAGCGCAACGACGGCCTGCGCCGCGCCCTGGCCGAGGCGCCCGAGGTCGAACTGGTCCAGCAGGTCTTTGCCGACTGGCGGCAGGACCTGGGCCGGGACACCATGGCCGGCCTGCTGGCCCGCCACCCCCAGGCACGCCTGCTGTGTACCGGCAGCGACCTGATGGCCTTCGGTGCCATGGACGTCATCGCCGCCGCCGGCCAGCGGCCGGCCCGAGACTGGCGCATCGCCACCATCAACGCGACGAGCGAGGCCATGAGGGCCGTGCTCGACGGCCGCCTCAAGGCCCTGGCCGGTGGCCATTTCCTGGCCGGGGCCTGGAGCCTGGTGATGGTCTACGACCACGCCCATGGCCACGACTTCGCCGACGAGGGGCTGGAGCTGGTCCGGCCCATGTTCATGCTGTTCGGCAAGCCCGAGGCCCAGCGCTTCCTGGCCCGCTTCGGCCAGGGCATGCCGCAGCTGGACTTCCGGCCCTACAGCAAGGCTCTCAATCCCGGGCTGAAACAGTACCGCTTCGAGATCGGGGACTTGCTCAACTGAGAGGGCCCCGCCACGAACCGGCGCCACTGCGGGGCGCCCCTGGAACGGGCGGAGCCGGCCCGCCCGGTTGCAGGCGCAGAATCGGCGGGACCATGGATGCCTGCCCCGCCGCCACCCCCGCCCGCCTCATGGCCACGGCCGTGCTGGGCCTGTGCTGCGCCGGCGCGGGGGCGGACGCCATGCCCATCCACCACATCCTGCCGCCCGCCGAGCTGACGCCGGACGGCGTGCCCGACCTGGACTTCAGCAGGCGCACCGCGCAATGGGCGGCGCAGGCCGGCCTGGAGTTGCGCTGGGTGAGCGTGCCGATCAAGCGCAGCATCGAGGAACTGCGCCGCAACCACACGGCCTTCTGCGTGCTCGGCCTGTTCGACCTGCCGGAGCGGCGCCGCTTCGCGCGCTATTCGCTGCCGATCTCGAACGGCGAGGCGCCGGTCCTGCTCGTGGCCCGCCGCGTCGCGGCGCGGATGCGCCTGCTGCCCGATGCGCGCAGCGCGCTGCTGGACCCGCGCTTCGAGATGCTGGCCTTCGACGGCGCGGCCTATGGCGAGACGCTGGACCGCTGGGCGGCGGAGCGCCAGCGCCCGCCGCTGCGGGTGAATGCCGGCACGGCCCAGGCCGTGCCGATGCTGAACCGCGGCCGGGCCGACTTCATGATCACCGTGGACGCGGAGTGGCGGCAGATGCTCGCCAAGGGCGGCGAGGACGTGGCCGGCCTCGAAGTCGTGCGCCTGCCCGGCATGCCGGAGCCGCCCCGGCGCCACCTGGCCTGCAGCCAGCGCGTGCCGGCCGACTGGCTGGCGCGCTTCAATGCCGCCGTGCGGCGCAACCCGCCGCCGCCGGCTCAGTAGCGCCCCGCCGCCCCCGCCACCCGCAGGAACACATAGGCGAACCACGCGACGACGGCGCGGTGGAGCATGGCGCGCCAGCCGGTGCCGCGGTGTTCGCCGACGCGCGCGGAAACCGCCAGCGCCGTCTCGATCTCGCCTTCCAGGCGGCGGGCGAAGGGCGCGTCCCGCACCACGACATTGGCTTCCAGGTTGAGCAGCAGGGAGAGCGGGTCGATGTTGGAGCTGCCGACCGTGGCCCAGTGTCCATCGACGACGGCGACCTTGGCGTGCAGGAAGGCAGGCGTGTATTCGTAGATTTCGACGCCGTGCGCCCGCAGTTCCACGTAGAGCGCCTCGGCGGCCCAGGCGGCGATGCGGTAATCCACCTTGCCCTGCAGCAGCAGGCGCACGCGCACGCCGCGGTCGGCCGCCCGGCGCAGCGCGAGGCGGATGCGGTGGCCGGGGTAGAAGTAGGGGCAGACGAGATCGACCCGCGCGCGCGCGGCGCGGATCGCGTCCACGTAGGCATGCTCGATGGTGCGGCGGCGGCGCAGGTTGTCGCGCATGACGAAGGCGGCGCTGACGGGCCGCAGGCGCGGCCCGGGCGCGGCGAGGCGCTGCGGGCCGCGCCAGAGCTGGCCCAGCCACAGGCCGAGGCGGCGGCGCAGGGGCAGGTAGTCGAGCAGGGCGTCGTCGAAGTCGCGCCCCAGCCAGGCGCGCGACCAGATCGAGCGCAGGCCCTGCGCCACGTCGGCGACGAGGCCGCCGCGCAGCTGCACGGCGAAGTCGAGGCGCGGCAGTTCGGTGCGGCCGTGGTGCAGGTCGAGGCGGTCGTCGATGACGTTGATGCCGCCGACGAAGGCCTGTTCGCCATCGACGACGCAGAGCTTCTGGTGCAGCCGGCGCAACTGGCCGGGCTGGAGCCAGTGCCACCAGCGGTCCATGGGCCGGAACACCGCGAGGGCCACGCCGCTGCCGGCGAAGCGCTGCCGCAGCGCGCGCAGGCTGGCATTGCTGCCGAAGCCGTCGATGACGAGGCGCACGCGCACGCCGCGCCGGTCGGCCGAGATCAGCGCGTCGGCCAGCGCGAGCGAGGTGGGGTCGTCGTGAAAGATGTAGGTGGCCAGCCAGACCTCGGTGTGGGCAGCGGCGATGGCCGCCTGCATGCGCGGGAAGAGCTGGTCGCCGCCGCGCAGCAGTTCGACCTGGTTGCCGCCGACGAAGCCGGCGTCGCGCCTGCGGTGGCGGCTCCGCCTCATTCGAGCGCCAGTTCCACCAGCAGGGGCAGGTGGTCGGACATGCGCGCCCAACTCGGGCCGCGCGGCACCTGCACGCCGGTGCAGCGCAGGCCGCGCGTGTAGACGCGGTCGAGCGCGAACACCGGCAGGCGCGAGGGGAAGGTGGAGGCGCGCGCCCGCCCCAGCGGCGCCGCCGCGCGGCGCAGGCCGTGGGCGCGCATCGAGGGGTCGAGGCGCTCGCCCCAGTCGTTGAAGTCGCCGGCCACGAGCACGGGCGCGCCGGCCGGCACATGCTCGCGCACGAAGCCGGCGAGGCGCTCGACCTGGCGCAGCCGGCTCGAATGGATCAGCCCGAAGTGGGCGACGACGACGTGAACCGTCGCGCCCTGCCAATGCACGGGCACGTGCAGCAGGCCGCGCTGCTCGAAGGCGTGGTCGGAGACGTCGTGGTGGCCCACGTCGCCGAGCGGCCAGCGCGACAGCAGCGCGTTGCCGTGCTCGCCGTACTTGGTGGTCGCATTGGTGCGGTAGGCGACCTCGTAGCCGTCGGGGGCGAGGAACTCGGCCTGGCCTTCATCGGGCCAGCCGAACCAGGTGTGGTCGAAGTGGGCGGCCTCGCGGTGGTGGAAGAGGCGCACCTCCTGCAGGCAGACGAGGTCGGCGTCCAGCGCCTCGACGCCCATCTGCAGGTTGTGGATTTCCAGCCGCTTGGCCGGCCCGAGGCCGCGCACGCCCTTGTGGATGTTGTAGGTGGCCACGCGCAGCACCTCGCCGGGGGCGTGGGGCGTGGGGCGGGCGACGGACCTCATGGCGCCGTCACCACGGCGCCGAAGCGCGGCAGTTGCAGCACGGCTTCGGCGTTGGACGGGGAAAAGCAGCGGTCGGCCGCTTCTTGCCAGGGCAGCCACTGCCAGGCGAGGTGTTCGCGCGGCGCGAGCGTGGGCGCCAGGGCTGCGGGCAGCCGCAGGCCGAAGACGTGCTCGGTGTTGCGCGTGACGCCGGGCGCGTAGCGGTGGCGCCACTGCGGATAGATCTCGTAGACGTTGGCGAGGCCCCAGTCGCGCAATTCGCCGCCGGTGAAGCCGGTTTCCTCGGCCACTTCGCGGCGCGCGGTCAGCGCCAGCGGTTCGTCCTCATGGTCCCTGGAGCCGGTGACGCTCTGCCAGTAGCCGGGGTGGTCGGCGCGCTCGATCAGCAGCACTCGCAGATCGGGCGTGTGGATGACGACGAGGACCGATTCGGGGATCTTGAAGGGCATGGCGGCAGCATAGACGGCCTATGCGATGACTGGGATGGCGCCGGGTCGCGGGGGTGGGCAATTGCTCCATGTCCCCCGGCCCGCTGCGCAGGCCTCCTCCTTTACCTGCGCAATTGCCCACCCCCACGCCCCGGCTTTCCACCAGCGGGTTTTCGCGGCGAACACTGAGCGCAACACGAAGCAGGATGACGGGGGGCCTGATGCGTAGGTAAAGGAGGAGGGGACGCGCAGCGGCCCCGGGGGACACGGAGCATCAGGCCACCCCGTCCTCCTGCGCCCAACCGATGGTCGCAAAAAACCCCGCCGCAGCGGGGTTCGGAGGATCAGGCCGCAGCCACCGCAGCCGCGTTGCGCAGCCGGATGTGCAGTTCCCGCAACTGCTTTTCATCGACCAGCGAGGGTGCGCCGGTCAGCAGGCATTGGGCGCGCTGGGTCTTGGGGAAGGCGATGACGTCGCGGATGGATTCGGCCTTGGTCATCATCGTGACGATGCGGTCCAGGCCGAAGGCCAGGCCGCCGTGCGGCGGGGCGCCGTACTGCAGCGCGTCCAGCAGGAAGCCGAACTTGATGCGCTGGTCTTCCTCGCTGATGTTGAGCGCGGCGAAGACCTTGGCCTGCACCTCGGCGCGGTGGATACGCACCGAGCCGCCACCGAGTTCCCAGCCGTTGAGCACCATGTCGTAGGCCTTGGCGATGCAGGCGCCGGGGTCGCTGACCATCAGGTCTTCATGGCCGTCCTTGGGCGCCGTGAAAGGATGGTGAACGGCGGCCCAGCGGCCGTTTTCCTCGTCGTGCTCGAACATCGGGAAGTCCACGACCCACAGCGGCGCCCAGCGGTCCTCGAACAGGCCGTGGGCCTTGCCGAAGTCGCTGTGGCCGACCTTGAGGCGCAGCGCGCCGATGGCGTCGTTGACGATCTTGGCCTTGTCGGCACCGAAGAAGATCAGGTCGCCGTCCTGCGCGCCGGTGCGCCTGAGGACTTCGGCGACGGCCTCGTCGTGCAGGTTCTTGACGATGGGGCTTTGCAGACCCTCGCGGCCCTTGGCCACTTCGTTGACCTTGATCCAGGCCAGGCCCTTGGCGCCGTAGATCTTGACGAACTCGGTGTAGGCGTCGATCTCGCCGCGGCTCATCGCCGCGCCGCCCGGCACGCGCAGCGCGACGACGCGGCCACCCGGCGTCGTGGCCGGGCCGCTGAAGACCTTGAAGTCCACCGTCGTCATCGCATCGGTCAGCTCGGTGAATTCGAGCTTGACGCGCAGGTCGGGCTTGTCGGACCCGAAGCGGTGCATGGCCTCGGCGTACTTCATCGTCGGGTAGTCGCCCAGCTCGACGTCCAGCGCCTTGCGGAAGACGTGGCGGATCATGCCCTCGAACATCGCGCGGATTTCCTCTTCCGTCAGGAACGAGGTCTCGATGTCGATCTGCGTGAACTCGGGCTGGCGGTCGGCGCGCAGATCCTCGTCGCGGAAGCATTTGGTGATCTGGTAGTAGCGGTCGAAGCCCGCGACCATCAGCAACTGCTTGAACAGCTGCGGCGACTGCGGCAGCGCGAAGAAATGGCCGTCGTGGACGCGGCTGGGCACCAGGTAGTCGCGCGCGCCTTCGGGCGTGCTCTTCGTCAGCATCGGCGTCTCGATGTCAACGAAGCCGTGCTCGTCGAGGAATTTGCGCACTTCCATCGCCACGCGGTAGCGCAGCATCAGGTTGTTCTGCATGTACGGGCGGCGCAGATCCAGCACGCGGTGCGTGAGGCGGGTGGTCTCGCTGAGGTTGTCCTCGTCGATCTGGAAGGGGATGGGCACCGAGGCGTTCAGCACCTCGATCTCGTGGCAGAGCACTTCGATCTTGCCGCTGACGAGGTTGGCGTTCTCGGTGCCGGCCGGGCGGGCGCGCACCTTGCCGACGATCTTGAGGCAGAACTCGCTGCGCACGTCCTCGGCGATCTTGAACATGTCGGCGCGGTCGGGGTCGCAGACGACCTGGACGAGGCCCTCGCGGTCGCGCAGGTCGATGAAGATGACGCCGCCGTGGTCGCGGCGGCGATGGGCCCAGCCCATCAGGGTCACGGTCTGGTCGAGCAGCTTTTCGCTGACTTGGCCGGCATAGCAGGTACGCATGAATTTCTCCGGGAATCTTGGGGTGTTCTGTGAAGGCGCTGACGGGCGCTGCGGGCCCTCAGGATTGAACGCCGGCCGGGGCGCTCAACCCTTCTGATTTCGTTCGGCGTCGGCGCGGGGTTCGCCGCAGGGCTCACCGCCATGGGCCTGCGGCGCCACGGTGCCCATCGAGATGATGTATTTGAGGGCCTCGTCCACCGTCATCTGCAGCGGTTTGACGTGGGCGCGCGGCACGATGAGGAAGAAGCCCGAGGTCGGGTTGGGCGTCGTCGGCACGTAGACACTGGTGTGCTCGGCGTCCAGGTGGCAGGCCACCTCGCCGCTGGGCGTGCCGGTGACGAAGGCGATGGTCCAGCAGCCCTCGCGCGGGTACTGCACCAGCACGGCCTCGCGGAAGGCGTTGCCGCTGCTGGAAAACAGCGTGTCCGACACCTGCTTGACCGAGCTGTAGATGCTCTTGACGATGGGGATGTTGGACAGCAGCCGGTCCCACTGGCCCAGCAGCCACTGGCCGAAGATGTTGGCGACCAGCATGCCGGTGACCAGCAGGCCGGCGGCCAGGATGACCAGCCCCAGGCCCGGCACATGGCGCAGTTCCAGCACGCCCTCGCGCAGCGAGGCCGGCAGCAGCAGCGCCAGCGTGGACAGCAGCGAGCCGAACACGCCGTTGATGGCGCCCAGCAACTGCGCCAGCACCCAGATCGTGATGCCCAGCGGCAGCCAGGCCAGCAGGCCGGCGACGAGGTATTTGCGAAGCGAGGCGCCCACGACGAACCGGCTCAATGACAGGCGCAGGAGCCGCCGCAGGACGCGGGGGCCGGTGCGGGTGCGGCCTCGGCCTTCGGCGCTTCAGCCTTGGGGGCCTCGGCAGCGGGCGCGGGGGCAGCCGTGGCGCCGCCCTTGAAGTCGGTCGCATACCAGCCCGAGCCCTTCAGCTGGAAGCCGGCGGCGGTGACCTGCTTGGCAAAGCTCTCGGCCCCGCAGGCCGGGCAGGTGCTCAGCGGCGCGTCGGAGAGCTTTTGCAGCACGTCCTTGGCGTGGCCACAGGCGCTGCAGCGGTAGGCGTAGATGGGCATGGCGGGTCTTCTGGGACGAAAAGCCCGCGATTTTAAGGGATCAGCCGTGCGGGGGCAGATGGTGGCTGACGTGCTCGTGGCGGTGGGTCAGCCACTGCGGCAGCAGCGAGCCGGCCACCATGCCGACGAGGGCCGCCATCAGCCCCGCCAGTTGGCCCGGGAAGAACTCGCCCCAGGTCGTGACCTGTGGGAAGAAGGCCACCCAGACGGCGATGCCGGCGAAGATGGAGAACACCGCGCCCTGGGTAGTCGCGCGGCCCCAGTAGAGGCCGAAGACCAGGGGCACGAAGGCGGCCACCAGCGTCACCTGGTAGGCCGAGCTGACCAGTTCGTAGATCGGCGTGCCTTCCAGCGCGATGGCATAGGCCAGCACCGCGAAGGCGAACACGACCAGGGTCACGCGCATGGCGACGAGCTGCTGCCGGTCGCTCATCTCGGGGCGGATCTGCTTGAGGATGTTCTCGACGAAGCTGGTCGTCGGCGCCAGCAGCGTGGCCGACGAGGTGCTCTTGATGGCCGACAGCAGCGCGCCGAAGAACAGGATCTGCATGACCAGCGGCATATGGCCCATGACGAAGCTGGGCAGCACGCGCTGATAGTCGTTCTGCGCGAGGTCCAGCACCTGGTCGCCCATGACGACGACGGCCGCCAGCACGATGAACATCGGCACGAAGGCGAAGGCGATGTAGCCGAAGCCGCCGATCATGGCGCCGCGCTGGGCGGTCTTCGCGTCCTTGGCGGACATGACGCGCTGGAACACGTCCTGCTGCGGGATGGAGCCCAGCATCATCGTCAGGCCGGCGCCGATGAACATGGCCGTCTCGGTGAAATTGGGCGGCGGCAGGAAGCGGCCGAGGTCGCGCGAGCGGGCCAGGTCCAGCACCTTGGGCGCGCCGCCGGCCAGATCGGCCGCGAAGACGGCGATGACCGCCAGGCCGATGACCAGCACGATCATCTGGATGAAGTCCGTCCACGCGACGGCCAAAAAGCCGCCGATGACGACGTAGACCAGCACCGCCAGCAGGCCGACGATCATGCCCATCTGCGGGCTCATCGCGCCGCCGGTCAGGATGTTGAAGACCAGCCCCAGCGCCGTGACCTGGGCGGCCACCCAGCCGAGATAGCTGAGGATGATGGCCAGCGAGCAGAAGATCTCGACGCCCTTGCCGTAGCGCTGGCGGTAGAAGTCGCCGATGGTCAGCAGGTTCTTGCGGTAGAGCCGCGCGGCGAAGAAGGCGCCCACCAGCACCAGGCAGAGGCCGGCGCCGAAGGGGTCTTCGACGATGTCGTGCAGGCCGCCCTGCACGAAGCGGGCCGGGATGCCCATCACCGTCTCGGCGCCGAACCAGGTCGCAAAGGTGGTCGTGACGACCATGACGAGGGGCAGGCGGCGCCCGGCGACGGCGAAGTCCGCCGTGTTCCTGACCCGCGTGCCGGCCCAGACGCCGATGCCCAGCGTGCCGAGGAGATAGAGCACGACGAAGACGATGAGCGTGGTGTTCATGGACGGGCCGAAAAAATTTGGCGCGGATTATGAATAGAGATGCGGCACGACCCAGGCCAGCGCGATGCCCAGCGCAAAGCCCGCCGCGCCCCACAGCAGGCCGGCGAGCAGGCGGTTGGTGCCGCGCAGTTCGCGCACCAGCGCGCGCAGCTCGGGGTCGCCGCCGCTGCGGGCCTGCTGTTGGAGCGCGTCGTGCAGCAGGCGCGGCAGTTCGGGGATCAGTTGGGCGAAGCGCGGCGCCTCCTTCAACAACTGCTTGTTGAAGGCCGGCCAGCCGACCTGCTCGTTCATCCAGCGTTCCAGGAAGGGCTTGGCCGTGGCCCAGAGGTCCAGCTCCGGGTCGAGCTGGCGGCCCAGGCCCTCGACGTTGAGCAGGGTCTTCTGCAGCAGCACCAGTTGCGGCTGGATCTCGACGTTGAAGCGGCGCGAGGTCTGGAACAGGCGCATCAGCACCTGGCCGAGCGAGATGTCCTTCAACGGCCGGTCGAAATGCGGCTCGCAGACGGCCCTGACGGCGCTTTCGAGCGCATCCACCCGTGTCTCGGGCGGCACCCAGCCCGAGGCGATGTGCAGCTCGGCGACGCGCTTGTAGTCGCGCTGGAAGAAGGCGATGAAGTTCTGCGCGAGGTAGTCCTTGTCCACCTCGGTCAGCGTGCCGATGATGCCGAAGTCCAGCGCGACGTAGCGGCCGAAGGTCTCGGGCGCCAGGCTGACCTGGATGTTGCCGGGGTGCATGTCGGCGTGGAAGAAACCGTCGCGGAACACCTGGGTGAAGAAGATGGTCACGCCGTCGCGGGCCAGCTTCTTGATGTCGATGCCGGCCGCTTCCAGGCGGGCGCGCTGCGAGATCGGCACGCCCTTCATGCGCTCCATGACGATGACCTCGGAGCTGCACAGCTCCCAGTGCATCTCCGGCACCATGACGAGGCCCAGGCCGTCCATATTGCGGCGCAGTTGCGCGGCGTTGGCGGCCTCGCGCACCAGGTCCAGCTCGTCGTGCAGATAGGTGTCGAACTCGGCCACCACCTCGCGCGGCTTCAGGCGCCGGCCGTCGGCCGAGAAGCGCTCGACCCAGACGGCGAGGCGGCGCATCAGCGCGAGGTCGTCGTCGATGACGTCGAGCATGCCGGGGCGCAGCACCTTGACGGCGACTTCGCGGCCATCCTTCAGCACCGCGAAATGCACCTGCGCGATGCTGGCGCTGGCCACGGGCTCGGCGTCGAAGCTGGCGAAGAGTTCGTCCACCGGCCGGCCGAAGGCGCGCTCCACCACCTCGCGCGACTGCGCGGCCGGGAAGGGCGGCACGCGGTCCTGCAGCTTGGCGAGTTCCTGGGCCACGTCGGCGGGCAGCAGGTCGCGCCGCGTGGACAGCACCTGGCCGAACTTGACGAAGATCGGCCCCAGCCGTTCCAGCGCCAGGCGCAGGCGCACGCCGCGCGGCTCCTGCCAGCGCCGGCCCAGGCGGGTGATGCGCCTCAGGACCTGGAAGCGGCGCCGGCGCAGGCTGGACAGCGCCAGGTCATCGAGGCCGAAGCGCCAGACCGTCCACAGGATGACGAGCAGCCGCGAGACAAACCTCATGCGCCGCCCGCGGGAGCCATGCGCCGCGCCACGCCCGACAGGCTGCGCCGCAGCGCGCGGCCGAACTGGGCGAGCTGGCGGGCGGCCAGCGGGCCGACGATGCCGGCGAGGTCGTCCTCGACGTCCCAGCGCAGGCTGTCCATCAGCCAGTGCATCTCGCCGGCGAAGGCGGCGTCGCCCTGCACGCTGACGGCGGGCGCCTCGCCGCTCAACGCGCCCAGCGCCAGCCGGGCCGGGTTGGCCGCGTCGATCTCGACGCGCAGCCCGCCGGGGCCGGCGGGCGCGGCGTCCAGGCGCTCGAACAGCCCGGCCGGCGTGACGCCGAGAACCAGGTCGGGCGCCGCCGGCAGCAGCCTCGGCCAGCCCGCCAGGTGGACGACGAGGCCGCGCCCGGCCAGCGGCTGCAGGCGCCGGGCCGCGATGGGCTCGCGGGAGACGACGTGGTTGATGAGCAGGACGAGGCGGTCCTGCAGGGCCGGCACCAGCAGCGGCGTGAGGGAAGGCAGCGGCGGCAAGGGCGGCAAAGGCCAGGGGGCAGACATGGCCGGGATTGTAGGCAGCGGCCCCCGAACAAGGGACGCAAGCGATCTTGCCGTTAGGAATTGTTGGTGGAGAATCCGCCATCGTTTTCCAGCCCCACGGGCCCGATGCCGGGGCTCGCCGAACCCGCCACGATGTTTGAGGACCGCAGCTACAAGAGGACGTTCTACAGCGCGCCGCAGTCGGTCGAGTCCCTGATCGCGGCCTTCCTCGAGCCGGGCATCATCGTCCTGAGCTTCCTGCTGGTCAGCGGCTGTTTCGACGAGCCCGTGCTGCGCCCGACGCTGACGCTGTGCCTGCTGGTCTTCGCCCTCACCTTCCCGGGCCGCAACCGCTTCAACGACCACCCGGCCAGCGCGCTGGTGGACGTGCTCTCGTCCTGGCTGGTGCTGCTCGGCATCCTGCTGCTGTGCGGCTATGCCACCAGCAGCCTGCACTATTTCGAGAACGAGGTGCTGCTGTGGTGGGCCCTGATCACGCCGGTCGTGCAGATCGCCGCGATCGCGGCGGGCCGCCGCGTCCAGCAGTGGCGGGCCCGTGACCCGAGCGCGCGGCGCACGGCCGTCATCGTCGGCGCCGGCCCGCTGGGCTACAAGGTCGCGCGCGCGCTGCGCGAGGGCCAGGGCGTCGTCTGCCTGGGCTATTTCGACGACCGCGCGCGCGAGCGCCTGCACCCCGAGGCCGGCGCCGCGCTGCTGGGCTCGCTGGCCCAGCTCAGCGACTATGTGCGCGAGCATGGCGTGCGCGAGGTCTACATCACGCTGCCGCTGGGCTCGCAGCCGCGCATCGTCGCGCTGCTGGAGCAGGTGCAGGGTACGACGGCCTCGCTGTTCTTCGCGCCCGACGTGTTCGGCATCAGCATCATCCAGGGCCGCCTGCAGGACATGAACGGCGTGCCCATCGTCGGCATCTGCGAGACGCCCTTCACCGGCACCAACCAGCTCGTCAAGCGGCTCAGCGACATCGTGCTGGCCACGCTGATCCTGATCCTGATCTCGCCGCTGCTGCTGCTGGTGGCCCTCGGCGTCAAGCTCAGCTCGCCCGGGCCGGTGATCTTCAAGCAGCGCCGCAACGGCCTGGACGGCGAGGAGATCGTCGTCTACAAGTTCCGCTCGATGCGCGCGCTGGACAACGGCAGCGTCGTCAAACAGGCCACCAAGGGCGACCCGCGCATCACGCGCTTCGGCGCCTTCATCCGCCGCACCTCGCTGGACGAGCTGCCGCAGTTCATCAACGTATTGCAGGGCCGCATGAGCATCGTCGGCCCGCGCCCGCACGCGGTGGCCCACAACGAGGAATACCGCAAGCTCATCAAGGCCTATATGGTGCGGCACAAGGTCAAGCCCGGCATCACCGGCTGGGCCCAGGTCAACGGCCTGCGCGGCGAGACGGACACCATCGACAAGATGGTGGCGCGCGTCGAATACGATCTGGAGTATTTGCGCAACTGGTCGCTGGCCCTCGATCTGCAGATCATCCTGCGCACCGTGAGGCTGGTGGTGTTCGATCGACATGCCTACTAAGCCCACCCCCTCTCTGCACTGCTGGCCCCTGCTGGCGCTGGCCGCCGTGCTGGCGCCTCCGGTCCAGGCCCAGACCGACGATGCCTCGCCCTTCTACGCCGGCGGCTCCCTCGGCGTGGCGCATGTCTCCAACGTCTTTCGCCAGAACGGCGCCACCAACAGCGACACCGTGCTCAGCACCGGCCTGCTCGCCGGCCTGGATCAGCGCTTCGGCCGCCAGCGCCTGACGGTGGACGGCCTGCTGCAGAACAACCGCTATTCGAGCAACAGCGACCTGAACAACCAGTCCTACTCGCTGCGCGCCGCCCTGGACTGGCAGACCGTGGGCAATCTCTCGGGCACGCTGAGCGCCAAGTCCACCCGCGCGCTGGCGGACTTCAATATCGGCAGCGGCGTCGATCCCATCTTCAAGAAGAACACCGAGCGCAACGACGACTACGCCGCCCTCGTCCGCCTCGGCCTCGGCACGCGCTATTCGCTGGAAGGCGGCTGGAGCTACAAGCGGCGCGACTTCAGCGCCGCCGAGTACGACCGCTTCGTCTACCACCAGAACACCAGCCAGTTGGGCATCTACGCGATGCCGGGCGGCAATGTGCGGCTGGGCCTGAACGCGCGCCACACGCGGGGCGAGTACCCGCGCTACCCGGTCGGCCTGATCTACAACCCGGTCGAGAAACGCTTCGAGGTGCTCAGCGCGGCCGGCGACTACACGCGCGACGACATCGACTTCACGACCCGCTGGTCCACCGGCGGCAGCAGCAGCCTGAACACCCGCCTGAGCCGCAGCCGGCTGCGCAACACGCTGACCAATATGGCCGACTTCAGCGGCACCACCGGCGCCATCGGCTGGGACTGGCGGCCCACGAGCAAGATCCAGTTCGGCGCCCAGTACGCGCGCGACACCGGCCAGGAGAGCGTCGGCCTCGCGTCGGACGTGAACCGCCTCTACACGAGCTGGCGCCTCAACGGCAGCTATGCGCTGACGGCCAAGCTGAGCCTGAATGCGAGCCTGAACCGCAACCGCAGCCACCGCGCCGCCGACGACAGCGTCCGGCTCGCCGAAGCCTTCGACGACAACCAGTCCTACGGCCTCGGCCTGAACTGGGCCGTGTCGCGCGGCATCAGCTTCTCCTGCCAGTACAACCACGCCAGCCGCGACAGCAGCGTGCCGCAGTACGTCTACAGCGCCAGCAGCTACGGCTGCACCGGCCAGGCAATTCTCTACTGATGGCAACGATCCTGCTGACCGGCGCGGCCGGCTATATCGCCTCGCACACCTGGCTGGCGCTGCAACGGGCGGGCTTGCGCGTCGTCGGCGTGGACAACTTCGCCAACAGCTCGCCCATCGTGCTGGAGCGCCTGGCCGAACTGGCCGGCGCGCCCATCGAGTTCGAGCGCGCCGACGTCTGCGACGCGGCGGCGATGGACGCGGTCTTCGCCCGCTACCGGCCCGAGGCCGTCGTGCACTTCGCCGCCTACAAGGCGGTCGGCGAATCGGTCAGCCAGCCGCTGGCCTATTACCGCAACAACCTCGGCGGCCTCGTCAACACCTGCGAGGCCATGAAGCGCCACGGCTGCACGCGCATGGTCTTCAGCTCCAGCGCCACGGTCTACGGCGCCCCCGAGGCGCTGCCGCTGAAGGAAGACGCCCCCACCTCGGCCACCAACCCCTACGGCGCCACCAAGCTGGTGGGCGAGCAGATCCTGCGCGACCTGGGCGTGAGCGACCCGGCGTGGCAGACCGCCTGTCTGCGCTACTTCAACCCGGTCGGCGCGCACGAGAGCGGGCGCATCGGCGAGGACCCGCGCGGCACGCCGAACAATCTGATGCCCTACGTCGCCCAGGTGGCCGTCGGCCGGCGCGAGAAGCTCGCCGTCTTCGGCGACGACTACCCGACGCCCGACGGCACCGGCGTGCGCGACTACATCCACGTCACCGACCTCGCCGAGGGCCACGTCGCCGCGCTGCGCCGGCTGCTGGCCCGGCCCGGCTCGCTGACCGTCAATCTCGGCACCGGCCATGGCTACAGCGTGCTCGACCTCGTGCGCGCCTACGAGGCCGCGAGCGGCCGCGCCGTGCCCTACGAGATCGTCGCCCGCCGCCCCGGCGACGTGGCCGCCTGCTGGGCCGACCCGGCGCTGGCCCGCGAACTGCTCGGCTGGCAGGCCCGGCTCGACCTCGCGCGCATGTGCGAGGACAGCTGGCGCTGGCAGCAACTCAATCCCCACGGGTTCCAATGATTGCCGTCCAACCTGTCATCATGGCCGGCGGCTCGGGCACGCGGCTGTGGCCGCTGTCGCGCGCCGGCTACCCCAAGCAGTTCCTCGTGCTCGGCACGGGCAACGAGAGCCTGTTCCAGGCCGCCGCGCGGCGGCTGGCGGCGCTGGCCTCGCCCGAATTCGACCTGGCCGCGCCCTGCATCGTCGGCAACGAGGAACACCGCTTCCTCGTGCTCGACCAGTTGCGCGAGACCCGCCTGGAGCCGAGCGGCGTGCTGCTGGAGCCCTGCGGCCGCAACACCGCGCCGGCGCTGACCCTGGCGGCGCTGGCCGCGCTGGACGGCGGCGGCGACCCGGTGCTCGTCGTCACCCCGGCCGACCAGACCGTCACCGACGCCGCCGCCTTCACCGCCGCGCTGCAGGGCGCCATCCGCATCGCGGCCGAGGGCGCCATCGCCATCCTCGGCATCACGCCCGACCGGCCCGAGACGGGCTATGGCTATGTCCGCACGGCGGCCGATGCGGCGGGCCTTGCGGTCGCGCAGTTCGTCGAGAAGCCCAACCTGCCCACGGCCGAACGCTATCTGGCCGAGGGCGGCTACTACTGGAACAGCGGCATGTTCGTGCTGCGCGCCAGCGTCTGGATGCGGGCGCTGGAACGCTTCCGCCCCGACATCGCCGCCGCCACCCGCGCCGCCTGGGCCGGACGGCAGAGCGACGCCAAATTCGTGCGCCCCGGCAAGGCCGAGTTCGCCGCCGTGCCCGCCGAGTCCGTGGACTACGCCGTCATGGAACGCTGCCCGGGCAGCGACATCGCGCTGCGCATGGTGCCGCTCGATGCCGGCTGGAACGACCTCGGCGCCTGGGAAGCCGTCTGGCAGGTTGCGGCCAAGGACGAACACGGCAACGCCAGCGTCGGCGACGCGCTGATCGCCGACAGCCGCAACACCCTGGTGCATGCGACCAGCCGCCTCGTCGGCGTCGTCGGGCTTGAGAACGTCGTCGTCGTCGAGACGGCCGATGCGGTGCTCGTCAGCGACCGCGCGCGCAGCCAGGAAGTCAAGCAGATCGTCAGCCGCCTGGGCGCCGAGCAGCGCGGCGAGCAGGCCCTGCACCGCAAGGTGCATCGGCCCTGGGGCTGGTACGACAGCATCGACTCGGGCGAGCGCTTCCAGGTCAAGCGCATCATGGTCAAGCCGGGCGCATCCCTGAGCCTGCAGATGCACCACCACCGCGCGGAGCACTGGATCGTCGTCAGCGGCACGGCCGAGATCGTCAACGGCGACAAGACCATCCTGCTGACCGAGAACCAGTCCACCTACATCCCGCTGGGCCAGACCCACCGCCTCGCCAACCCCGGCAAGGTGCCGCTGGAAATCATCGAGGTGCAGTCGGGCTCGTATCTGGGTGAGGACGACATCGTCCGCTTTGAAGACACCTACGGCAGAACATAAGCCCACCCCCTACCGGCTTCGCCAGCCCCTCGAGGGGCACACCCGATGGACCCGGCAAAGCTGGCTCCATGGGTGCCGCACGGGAAGACACCAGCCTGGGACAATCGCGCCGAATCGCAATCGACGAATCCCATGACCGTACTTGTGACCGGCGGCGCCGGTTTCATCGGCAGCAATTTCGTGCTGGACTGGCTGCGCGGCAGCGACGAGCCCGTCGTCAACCTCGACGCGCTGACCTATGCCGCCAACCTGGAGAACCTGGCCCCGCTGCAAGGCGATGCGCGCCACGTGTTCGTGCAGGGCGACATCGGCGACCGCGCGCTGCTGGACTATCTGCTCGCCACGCACCGCCCGCGCGCCATCGTCCACTTCGCGGCCGAGAGCCATGTGGACCGCTCCATCCACGGCCCCGGCGCCTTCATCAAGACCAATGTCGAAGGCACGTTCACGCTGCTCGAAGCGGCGCGCGCCTACTGGTCGCAGTTGGACGACAAGGCTGCCTTCCGCTTCCACCACGTCTCGACCGACGAGGTCTACGGCTCGCTGAAGCCCGAAGACCCGCCCTTCGCCGAGACGAATGCCTACGAGCCCAACAGTCCCTACAGTGCCAGCAAGGCCGCCAGCGACCACCTCGTGCGCGCCTGGCACCACACCTACGGCCTGCCGGTCGTCACGACCAACTGCTCGAACAACTACGGGCCCTATCACTTCCCCGAGAAGCTGATCCCGCTGGTCATCGTCAACGCGCTGGCCGGTAAGCCCCTGCCCGTCTACGGCGACGGCCGGCAGGTGCGCGACTGGCTCTACGTGACGGACCACTGCAGCGGCATCCGCGCCGTGCTGGCCGGCGGCCGGCCGGGCGAGACCTACAACATCGGCGGCTGGAACGAGCAGGCCAATATCGACATCGTCAAAACGGTCTGCGCGCTGCTGGACGAACTGCGCCCCGACCCGGCCGGCCCCCGCGCCCGCCTCATCACCCACGTGCAGGACCGCCCCGGCCACGACCGCCGCTACGCCATCGACGCACGCAAGATCGAGCGCGAACTCGGCTGGCGCCCGGCCGAGACCTTCGAGAGCGGCATCCGCAAGACCGTGCGGTGGTATCTCGACCATCCAGACTGGGTGGCGCGCGTGCAGAGCGGCGCCTACCGGGACTGGCTGGCGAAGCAGTACGCGACATGAAGATTCTTCTGCTCGGAAAGAACGGCCAGGTCGGCTGGGAACTGCAGCGCTCGCTGGCCGTGGCCGGTGAGGTCGTCGCGCTGGACTGCGGGGACGGCGCCGACTTCACCCAGCCCGAGGCGCTGCTGGCGCGCGTGCAGGCCGAAGCGCCCCAGGTCATCGTCAATGCTGCCGCCCACACGGCCGTGGACAAGGCCGAGAGCGAACCCGAACTCGCGCGCCAGGTCAATGCCACGACGCCGGCCCTGCTCGCCATCGAGGCCCGGCGCCTGGGTGCACTGCTGGTCCACTACTCGACCGATTACGTCTTCGACGGCAGCGGCACGCACGCCCGCGACGAGGACGCACCGGTCAACCCGCTGAGCGTCTACGGCGCCACCAAGGCCGAGGGCGAGGACGCGATCCGCGCCAGCGGCTGCCAGCACCTGATCCTGCGCACGAGCTGGATCTACGCGGCGCGCGGCGCCAATTTCGCCAAGACCATGCTGCACCTCGCGGCCGAGCGCGAGCGGCTGTCCGTCATCGCCGACCAGATCGGCGCGCCCACCGGCGCCGAGTTGCTGGCCGACCTGACCGTGCCCATGCTGCGCGCCGCGCGCGTCAACCCGGCGCTGGTGGGCACCTACCACGCTGTCGCCGGCGGCGCGACGAGCTGGCACGACTACGCCCGCTTCGTCGTCGAGTTCGCGCGCGCGCGGGGCACGCCGCTGAAGCTCGCGCCCGACCAGCTCCACGCCATCCCCACCAGCGACTACCCGACGCCCGCGCGCCGCCCGCTGAACTCGCGCCTGGCCACGGGCAAGCTGCAACGCGCCTTCGGCCTGCACCTGCCGCCCTGGCAGCAGGGTGTGGAGCGCATGCTGATGGAAATCCTATGAAGCCAGGCGAGAACTCACGCAAAGGCATCATCCTCGCCGGCGGCTCCGGCACGCGCCTGCATCCGGCGACGCTGGCGGTCAGCAAGCAACTGCTGCCGGTCTACGACAAGCCCATGGTCTATTACCCGCTCAGCACACTGATGCTGGCGGGCATCCGCGACATCCTGCTGATCAGCACGCCGCAGGACACGCCGCGCTTCGAGGCCCTGCTCGGCGACGGCGCGCGCTGGGGCCTGAACATCCGCTACTGCGTGCAGCCCAGCCCGGACGGCCTCGCGCAGGCCTTCATCCTCGGCCGCGATTTCGTCGGCGGCGCACCCAGCGCGCTGGTGCTGGGCGACAACATCTTCTACGGCCACGACTTCGCCGGCCTGCTGAGCAGCGCCACGCAACGCGGCACCGGCGCCAGCGTCTTCGCCTACCACGTGACCGCCCCCGAGCGCTACGGCGTCGTCGAGTTCGACGCGGCCCGGCGCGCGCTCTCCATCGAGGAAAAGCCCCAGGCCCCCAAGAGCCACTACGCCGTCACCGGCCTGTACTTCTACGACGAGCAGGTCTGCGACATCGCCGCCGGCATCCGCCCCAGCGCACGCGGCGAGCTCGAAATCACCGACGTCAACACCCACTACCTGCGCCAGGGCCAGCTCAACGTCGAGATCATGGGCCGCGGCTATGCCTGGCTGGACACCGGCACCCACGACAGCCTGATGGAAGCCGGCCAGTTCATCGCCACGCTGGAAAAGCGCCAGGGCCTGAAGATCGCCTGCCCCGAGGAAATCGCCTACCGCTCCGGCTGGATCGACGCCACACAGCTCGAAGCCCTGGCCCGCCCGCTGGCCAGGAACGGCTATGGCCAATACCTGCTCAAGCTGCTGACGGACAAAGCCTTCTGATGCGCATCACGCCGACCACCCTGCCCGAGGTGCTGCTGATCGAGCCGCAGGTGTTCGGCGACTCACGCGGCTTCTTCATGGAAAGCTGGAACGAGGCCCGCTTCAATGCGGCGGTCGGCCACGACGTGCCTTTCGTGCAGGACAACCACTCCCGCTCCGCGCGCGGCGTGCTGCGCGGCCTGCACTACCAGCTCGACCCGCATGCGCAGGGCAAGCTCGTGCGCTGCGTGGCCGGCGCGGTGTTCGACGTGGCCGTGGACATGCGCCGCGCCAGCGCCCACTTCGGCCGCTGGGTGGGCTATGAGCTGACGGCGGAGAACCATCGCCAGCTGTGGATTCCGCCCGGCTTCGCGCACGGCTTCCTCGTGCTCAGCGAGACGGCGGACTTCCTCTACAAGACCAGCGGCCGCTACGCCCCCGACTGCGAGGGCGCCGTGTGCTGGAGCGACCCGGCGGTCGGCATCGACTGGCCGTTGGACAGGCTGGGCGGCATTGCGCCGCAACTCTCGCCCAAGGACCTGGCCGCGCCGCCGCTGGCCGACGCCAAGACCTTCGGCTGAGCCCCGCTCAGCCGCGGCCGATGCCGCCGTAGTCGAAGCCCAGCGACCGCATCAACCGCGGGTCGTAGAGATTGCGGCCGTCCAGGAGCACGGGCGTCTTCATCGCCGCCCTGATCGCGTCGAAATCCGGCGTGCGGAACTCCTTCCACTCGGTCAGCACCAGCAGCGCGTCCGCCCCCTCGACCGCCGCCTCGGCGCTCGCCACCAGGCGCACGTCGTCGCGCGGGCCCAGCACGCGGGCGGCCTCGGGCATGGCGACCGGGTCGTAGGCCAGCACCGTCGCGCCGCGCCGGGTCAGCTCGTCGAGGACGACGAGGGACGGCGCCTCGCGCATATCGTCGGTGTCGGGCTTGAAGGCCAGCCCCCAGACGCCCAGGCGGCGGCCCCGCAGGTCGTCGCCGAAGCGCGCCACCACCTTGTCCACCAGCACGCGCTTCTGGCGCTCGTTGGCCGCCTCCACGGCGCCCAGCACCTGCAGCGGCAGCCCCAGCTCGGCGGCCGTCCGCAGCAGCGCCTTCACGTCCTTCGGGAAACAGGAGCCGCCATAGCCGGCGCCGGCATAGAGGAACTGGTAGCCGATGCGCGGGTCCGAGCCGATGCCGCGGCGCACCCACTCGATGTCGGCGCCGACCTTCTCGGCCAGCAGGGCCAGCTCGTTCATGAAGCTGATGCGCGTGGCCAGCATCGCGTTGGCGGCGTATTTCGTGAACTCGGCGCTGCGCAGGTCCATGATCAGCATGCGGTCCTGCGTCCGGTTGAAGGGTGCGTAGATGGCGCGCATCAGCAGCGTGGCCCGCTCGTCGTCGGAGCCGACGATGATGCGGTCGGGCTTCATGAAATCTTCCACCGCCGCGCCCTCCTTCAGGAACTCGGGGTTGGAGACGACGGCATAGGCCAGATCGCCGTGGCCGCGCGCGTCGAGTTCCTGCTGGATCGCGGCGCGCACCTTGTCGGCCGTGCCGACGGGCACCGTGCTCTTGTCCACGATGACCTTGTAGTCCGTCATGCGCCGGCCGATGGCGCGCGCCGCGGCCAGGACGTATTGCAGGTCCGCCGAGCCATCCTCGCCCGGCGGCGTGCCGACGCCGACGAAGAGCAGCGTGCCGTGCTGCACCGCATGGTCCACGTCCGTCGTGAACTGCAGGCGGCCGGCCGCGACGTTGCGGCGCACCACCTCGCGCAGGCCGGGCTCGTGGATGGGAATCCCGCCCCCGTCCAGGATGCGGACCTTCTCGGCGTCCACGTCCAGGCAGACGACGTGGTTGCCCATCTCGGCCAGGCAGGCGCCCGTGACCAGGCCGACATACCCCGTGCCGATGGCGGTGACTTTCATGCCGTGTCTCGTTCAGTGCGACCACGGCTTTTTAGTCAGCGAAGGTGACAGGGCGACGAAAAAGCCGCCGGGCGCCAACATGGCGGCCCGGCGGCCTGGCGATTCGGCGGGGCCCGTCAGACCTTGTAGTAGTCCCGGTACCAGGCCACGAAGCGCCGGATGCCCTCGGGCACCGCCATCGCCGGACGGAAGCCCGTCCACGCGGCCAGCTCGGCCACGTCCGCATGCGTGGCCGGCACGTCGCCGTCCTGCATCGGCAGGTAGTTCTTCACCGCCTCGCGGCCCGTGGCCTGCTCGATGGCCTGCACATAGTCCATCAGCGGCGTGGGCGACTGGTTGCCGATATTGAAGACGCGGTAGGGCACGTTGGAGCGCGCCGGGTCCGCCTCGTCCGGGTCATAGGCCGCATCGGCCGTGGCCGTGCGGTCCAGCACGCGCACCACGCCCTCGGCGATGTCGTCCACATAGGTGAAGTCGCGCACCATCTGCCCGTGGTTGAACACATTGATGGGCCGGCCCTCGATGATGGCCTTGGTGAACAGGAACAGCGCCATGTCCGGCCGGCCCCAGGGCCCGTAGACCGTGAAGAAGCGCAGCCCCGTCGTCGGCAGGCCGAACAAGTGCGAATAGGTATGCGCCATCAGCTCGTTGGCCTTCTTGGTGGCCGCGTACAGGCTGATCGGGTGATCGACGCTGTGATGCTCCGAGAAGGGCATCAGCGTGTTGCCGCCATAGACGCTGGAACTGGACGCATAGACCAGATGCTGCACGCCGTTGTGGCGGCAGCCTTCCAGGATGTTGGTGAAGCCGACCACATTGCTGTCGATATAGGCATGCGGGTTCTCGATGGAATAGCGCACGCCGGCCTGGGCGGCCAGGTGGACGACGCGGTCGAAACGCTGTTCGGCGAACAGCCTGGCCATCCCCTCGCGGTCCGCCACGTCCATCTTCACGAAGCTGAAGCCCGGATTCGGCGTCAGCCGTGCCAGGCGGTCCTGCTTGAGCTGCGGGCTGTAGTAATTGTTCAGGTCGTCCAGACCGACGACCTGGTCGCCGCGCGCCAGCAGGATCTGGCTGACATGCATGCCGATGAAGCCGGCGGCGCCGGTAACGAGAACTTTCACGCGATCCACCCAGGAAAGAAAAAGACGAGCCGAGGGCCCGCCGGTATTCTGGCTCAGCCGCCGGGGCCCGCCCTCGAAAGGCCCCGCTCGAATACGCGGTTGGCAGTCACGGGCCGCATGAGTCCGGCTCCTAGAATCGGCGCCTTCCCGACGCCCTGCCCCTGGCCATGTCCAAACCCTGCATCCACCTGATCGCCGGCGCCCGGCCCAACTTCATGAAGATCGCGCCCATCGTGCGCGCGCTGCGGGCCGACGGCCGGCTGGACTGGAAGATCGTCCACACCGGCCAGCACTACGACCGCGACATGAACGACGTGTTTTTCGAGGAACTCGGCATCCCCGCGCCCGACGTGCGCCTGGGCTGCGGCGGCGGCAGCCACGCCGAGCAGACGGGCAAGATCATGCTGGCCTACGAACAACTCATCGCCGCCGAAAAGCCGCAGGCCTGCCTCGTCGTCGGCGACGTCAACTCCACGCTCGCCTGCTCCATCGTCGCCAAGAAAGCCAACCTGCCCGTCATCCACGTGGAAGCCGGCCTGCGCAGCGGCGACATGAGCATGCCCGAGGAGATCAACCGCCTCGTCACCGACGCCATCACCGACTGGTTCTTCGTCACCGAACCCAGCGGCCACGCCCACCTGCAGCGCGAAGGCAAGGACATGAGCAAGGTCTGGGACGTGGGCCACGTCATGGTGGACAACGTGCTCTACCAGGCCGCCAAGCTCGCCACGCAAGACACCTCCGGCCTGGAGAGCGACGCCTTCAAGCGCCGGCAGGCACGCTATGGCGTCGTCACGCTGCACCGCCCCAGCAATGTCGATAGCGCCGAGGCGCTGGAGCGCGTGGCCACCGTGCTGCGCCGCGTCGGGCAGGAACTGCCCCTCGTGTTCCCGGTACATCCGCGCACCCGCGCCAACATCGAGAAGTTCGGCATCGACCTGGGCCCCAACGTGACGCTGATGGGGCCGCAGGCGTACATGAGCTTCCTGCACCTCTGGAAAGACGCCGTCGTCGTGCTGACCGACAGCGGCGGCCTGCAGGAAGAAACCACCGCGCTGGGCGTGCCCTGCGTCACCATCCGCGAGAACACCGAGCGGCCCGTCACCGTCGATGAAGGCAGCAACGTACTCGCCGGCACCGACCCCGCCAACGTCATCCACCACGCGCTGCAGGCCATCGCCGGCAACGGCAAGAAGGGCCGCCGCCCCGCGCTGTGGGACGGCAAGGCGGCCGAGCGCATCGTCACCATCCTCGCCGACAAGCTGCTGTGAGCACCGCCCGCCAACGCATCGACATGATGGGCTGCCAGGTGGACAACCTGTCGATGGAAGAGACCCTGCAGACCATCGAGGGCTTCATCGCCAGCGGCCGGCCCCACCAGCACGTCGTCGTCAACGTGGACAAGCTCGTCAAGGCCCAGAAAGACCCCGAACTGCGCCGCATCATCAACGAATGCGCCCTCATCAACGCGGACGGCATGCCGGTGGTGTGGGCCTCGCGCCTGCTCGGCCGGCCGCTGAAAGAGCGGGTCGCGGGCGTCGATCTGTTCGATGCGCTGATGGGCCGCGCCGCTGAAAAGGGCTGGCGCGTCTTCCTGCTCGGCGCCAGGGAGGAGATCGTCGCCAAGGTGCGCAAGCTCTATGCCGAGCGCTACCCGCAACTCGTGTTTGCCGGCCATCGCAACGGCTACTGGCAGCCTGAGCAGGAGCAACAGGTGGTGGACGAGATCACCGCCGCCCGCGCCGACCTGCTGTTCGTCGCCATCAGCTCCCCCAAGAAGGAGCAGTTCCTCGGCGCCTACCAGGCGCAGATGCGCATCCCCTTTGCGATGGGCGTGGGCGGCACCTTCGACGTGTTCGCGGGCAAGGTCAAGCGCGCGCCGGTGTGGATGCAGAAATCCGGCCTCGAATGGTTCTACCGCTTCCTGCAAGAGCCGCGCCGCATGTTCCGGCGTTATTTCATCGAGGACATGGCGTTTCTGGGCATGCTGGTGCGGGAGATGCGGCGGCGCTGAGGCGCAAAACCGGGCGGCGGGTGAATTCCGTCACCGATGCGGCGCAGCAAAAATGCCCTAACCTGCCATCCCTGCGCCAGAATCCAAGGCCCTGGCGGGCCATGTCTCGGGGCGGTAAGCCCGGGCGCGCCACAGCAGTACAGGACCATCTCATGCTTGCTCGCACCCGCCAACTTTCCGGCGCTGGCATCGCCGTGACGCTGCTACTGAGCGCCTGCCAGCAGATCAAGCCCATCGCCTCCGAAGCCGAGATCCTCAGCAGGGAGCCCACGGCGGCCGGCCCAGGCTGCACGCCGCTGCTGGCCGACTGGCTGAGCCAGATGCCCACCCAGCAGCGCCGCATCCTGCCGGACGACTGCAGCATCACCAGCAGCACCGATTCCCTGCTCTTCTCCTGGGGTTCCCCCGGCGACAGGAACACCAGCCGCCCCTTCGGCTTCAGCCTGCGCAGCAAGGGCGGAACACCGGTCGTGACCCGCAGTGACCTGGCCTCCCCGCGACTGATCCTGGCGAAGGCCCCGGTGCCTGGCGATTACGAATGGGCCGTGAGCTACACCAACACACGCGGCGCCACCGTCAGCACGCAGTGGCGCCGATTCAGCGTGCAAAGCCTCGCATCCACGACGGCGAGCGCGGCCAGCAGCAACGCCGTCGCCGCCGCTGGCGGCCTGAGCGCCAAGACGGCGAGCCTGCAGTCCGAAGCCGGCAGCAATGCCACCCCCATCCCTGACGGCCAGGCCTTGAGCTATGCGGTAATGGGCAAGGCGCACCCGCGTCTGCTGCCGGCGGGCAGCAGCTTTGCCCGCATCCTGGCGGCGGCCCAGAGCAGCGAGCATCTACCCGTGCTCAATGCCTTGCGTGCGGCCGCGCGCTTCGCGCTGACCCAAACCATCCCCACCGCCCCGGGGGGCAGTGCGAGCGTCGCCAATCTGGCGGCCGTCCAGGACGTGCGGCAAGTGCGGCAGACGGCCCGCACCCAGCGGGAACAGATCGAAGCTCTCGGCCTGATCGGCAAGCTGGACAGCAACAACGCCATGCTGGCAGCCGCGCGTCAACGTCTGCTCGCGCTCGCCACCTGGGCGCCGACCGGCGTCAGCAGCGAAACCAGCAACGACCAGGCAAACCGCGAGATCTATCTGGCCCTCGCCACCGGCCTCGACCTGCTCTGGGCCGAGCTTTCAAGCACCGAGCGCAACCAGATCACCGTGGCGCTGCGGGCCCGCGTGCTGCAGGCCAATCAGGCGCTGAGCTACCTGGACCGCGACCCCTACGACTCGCATGCCACCGGCAATGTGCGCTGGATCACGCAGACCCTGCTGCTGGCCGCAGGTCTGCCCGGCTTCCCGGAAGCCCAGGGCCTGCTGGCCAGCAACTGGGACCTGAGCCGCTTCACCCTGGGCATCTGGGGCGACAAGGACGGCAGCTTCGGCAACGGCATTGCCTATGGCTGGTATTCCTTCGTCAGCGCCGTGCCCTATGCCGCCTCCGTGCGCACGATCGCGGGCGTGGACCTCTATCAACTGCCCTTCCTGCGGCATGCGGGCGATCAACTGATCGCCTTCACGGCGCCCAACACGCGCCTGCCCAGCGCCTTCGGCGACGAGACGGAAACGCTCGACCTCTACCCCTACTACGCCTCCAACTACTACCGGCTGCATGCGCAGATGACGCGCGACCCGGTGGACGCCTGGTACTGGCAGGCCAACCCAGCCAACCTCACCAAGATCAACGAGCCGCTGATCTGGCAACTCCTGCTGCTGGGCGTGGACGGCAGCGCCCTGCCCCGCCCGCAAGCGCCCACGCAAAACGCCTGGTTCTTCGCCGATGCCGGCCTGGCGGCCGTCCACACGAACAGCGCCCTTTCGGCCCGCACGAGCGTGTTCTTCCGCGCCAGCCGCTTCGGCGCCTACAACCACTCGCATGCCGACCAGAACTCCCTGGTCTATTTCTCGCAGGGCCTGCCCCTGCTCATCAACGCCGGCTACTACCCCTACTACAACTCGCCTCACCACAAGAGCGTGACCCGCGCCACGCGCTACAAGAACGCGCTCACCTTCGACGGCGGCTACGGGCAGAGCGAGAGCGTGCTGGGCGCGGCCAAGCCCAGCGACCCGTTCCACAGCATGGACGCCAGCGGCGACATTCTGCGCAGCGAGGTGCGCGGCAACCTCACCGTGCTCACCGGCGACGCCACGCCGGCCTACCGCGCCGTCAATCCGGCCACCGGCACCTGGGTTCCCTTGCTGAGCAATGCCGTGCGCAGCGTCGTGATGGATCGCGCCAGCGGCATGGTCTTCGTGTACGACTGGGCCACCAGCGCCACGCCGCGCCGCTGGGAACTCAATTACCACTCGCCCAATGCCTTCGCTGCCAACGCCGCCACGGTCAAGGCCAGCAATGGCGCCGCCTCGGTCTGCCTGGATCGGTACGGCCCCGCCAGCAGCTTTGCGCAGACCATGGCCTGGGACGTCGCGCCCGAGGTCAGCCAACCCGCCCAGGCCCATGGCCGCTTCACGATGCTGAGCGCCAGCACCGAACTGGCCCACCTGACGGTGTTGCGCGACAACTGCCGCATCCAGTCCGTGCAGGTGCAGCAGCAGGGCACGCGCATCCAGGTCACGTCGGCAGGTCAGACCCTCGTTTTCGACAAGCGCGGGGTCACGCTCAGCCCCTGAGAGGAGCGGGCCGCTCAGTCCACCTGGATCGTGGTGCGCAGGGCGAGCCTGCGCCCCCGGCCCCGCCAGCGCAGCACCTGCAGCGCCTGCTTGACGTTGTAGCGCTCCGAATACCAGCCGAGCGGCGGCTCTTCCTGGGCCGAGACCAGCGCCAGTTCACCCTCGGCACCCTCGGCAGCCACCGCGATGCGGACCTGCAGCGCAGCGCAGCGCAGCGTCAGCGTCACCCCGTCCAGGCGCACGGCCCAATCGGGGTGGATATGCCAGTGCAGTTCCATGCACTCCTCGGCCCGGCCCTGCAGTTCATCCCGCACCTCGATGCGTGAAGCCGGAGCATCGAACTGCACATGGCGCCGGTGCTCGAAGCGGCTGGGCAGGCGCGCATAGCCGTCGTGCCTCGCGCCGATGCTCGCCGAGCCATCGGCCTCGCGCCGCAGCGTCACCTCGTGGACGGCGGCCTTGCGCGTCCACATGAAGCGCCCGCCCTCGACCGACTGATTCAGTTCCGCCACCCGTACCGTGTTGTGCGCCGCCGTGCCGCGAAAGTAGTCGCGCCAGGGCTTCTCGCACCAGTAGGAATACGTCCCCGGGTCCACGAGCAGCGGCCGCCCGCCGACGCTCAGGCAAAGCTGCAGCGCGTCGGCATGGCCGTGGGCCGCGATGCCCAGATAGCCCAACGGCCCCACGTCCACGAGGCCCTTGATCTCGCGGGCGCTGCCCGGCACCGATTCAAAAAGCTGATAGCCCCCCTCGGGAAACGACAGCCCGGGCTCGCGCCGGGTCTGGGCGGCCGGCCGCTCAAGGCCGGCCAGCAACCACTGCGCTTCCAGCAGTCCCTGCTCGCCCAGGCCCTGCACCCAATCGGGCCGGCCGAACAGCAACGCACCTTTGTGCAGCATCGCGGCAAAGCCGGCATGCGTGCCATCGGGATGCAGCCGCAGCACCTGGGCCCCGTCGGCGTCGCCCACCTGGGGCACATGGCCGCCCGCGTCCATCACCGAGCGGATGAAGCAGCACATGGCCGCCATGCGGTCCAGATAGGCGGCCGACATGGGCCGTCCCGCAACGGCAGCGGCGCGCTCCACGACGGCGAAAAAGTCGTACACGAAGGCCGCGTACTCGAAAGCCTGCTCGCGGTTGACTCCGTCCCCGGTGGTCTGCAGCACGATCTGCTGCTCCAGTTCTCGGCACGCCCGCTCGCCCAGCGCCCGGACGCGCGGCCAGCAGGGCCAGGTCTGCGCCGCCACGAACACCCCGGCCAGTTCGCCGATCAGGTGGTTGTTGGCCGAGGAATGCCGCGAATAGTGCTCGGCGATGCCCAGCACATGGTGCTGGATGCTCGCCATCCAGTCGTGCAGCAGGGCCTGCCCGTCCGCGCCGGCAAAGAGGGGGGAACGCTCGCCGTCGATCAACTGCCAGACCGCCGCCCAGTTGATGAGGCGCAGCGCGTATTCCAGCGAACTGGTCCAGTTCGGGCCCGTGTCCGGCGGGCATTGCGACAACCAGGCCCGCAGTTGCTCGCCCAGCACCAGCAGCGGCGCCTGCGCCCCGTCCACCGCATGGGCCTGGGCCAGCGACACCCAGTGCAAATGCCGGTTCAACTCCCAGACGAACTTGATGTCGCCCACCTGGGCACGGTCCGTCAGCGAGATCGCATGGCTGGGCACGGCCGGCGCCTGCACCCCCGTGAGCGGGCAGCGGTTCCACTGCGGTACCCGCCCCACCGCATGGAAGCCGGCGGCAAACAGCCGTACCTCGCCCGCGCCGATGCGCACGGCCTCGGCCTGCACCAGGGCGACGGCCGCGCTGCCCGCCTCAGCTCTCAAGGCCAGCGGCACCGACAGCCAGCGCGCCGCGGCCGGGCCGGCATCGGCCGCCTCAAGCTTGCGCAGGCGCCGCCCCAGCAGGCGCACGACGCGCTTGCGGCCCGCCTGCTGCGCACGGTGCAGCACCTCGGCCGGCGTCATGCAGCGCAGCCGGTTCCAGAACCAGACCAGGCGGCCTTGGGCTTCGACACTGCTCATGCGAAGGCCCTGCCCTACCAGTTGTAGGGCTTATGCAGGCCCGCCGCGATGGCCAGCTTGCGCACCCGGCGCTTGAGGTTCAGCAGGCCGAACTTGAGCCCGGTGTCCACCCGGCCCCAGCCGCGATAGCTCCAGAACGTCGGGCCGGCGCGGCGCCCCAACTCGGTCCCGAACTGGCCTTCGGCCGCAAACCAGCGCCGGTAGGCCGCATCGTCCATGCCTGCGAACGGCGTGCGCGCCTTCAGCCGCGCATCGTGTTCAGCCGGCCCCCCGCCTTCATCCGCCAGCCGGCCCTCTGCGGGCAGATAGCGCCACCAGCGGGCCTGCAGGCCCTCGCCCGTCAAGGCCAGCAGAAGCTGTTCGCCCACCGCGTCCGTCTTGTAGCGCAGTACACGGCCGCGATAGGCCACCTGCGGCAGCAGGAAATTGCCCAGCGAATAGGCGATCACGCCCGCCCCATGGCGCTCCAAGCCCTGCACCAGATGCGGATGGTGGCCGATCACATAGTCGGCACCGGCCTCTACGGCGCGGCGCGCCCACTCCCGGTCGGCCGGCTGGGGATAACGCGCCAACTCATAGCCCCAGTGCATGAAGGCCACCAGCCGGGCGGCCGGGTAGTCACGCCGCAAGCGCTTCACGAGGGCCAGCAGGGCCGGCGGGTCGAACACCAGCGCCGCGTCGGCCCCGCGCTCGTCCAGCGGCTCCGGCAGCGGTGAGCAAGCGCCCACCAGCACGAGCTGACGGCCGCCCCACTGCAACACGCAGAACGGCGACTGGCGCGTGCCGAAGGCCTGAATGCCGGCCTGCGCGAGCGCCGCCTTGCTGCGCGCAACGCCGCCCACATAGTCCGAGATGTGGTTGTTGGCCAGCCCGCAGGCCACCACGTTCAACTGCTGCAAGGTCGGCACGACCGAGCCGTGCGAGTAGAGATTGAACTTGTGCTCGTTGTGGACGGCGCAGTCCTCGGGCGCCGCGTCGATCAGCGGCCCTTCCAGATTGGCCACCACCGCCGCGCCCGCCAGCGCGGCGCGCAGCGCCGCGCAATCCAGCACGTCCGGGGCGGGCCATGCCATGTCGCCGGCGAACACCAGGCTCGCCGCGTCGTTCCCTGAGGTTTCCATCGGCGTCATGCCTTCTTCCGTTCAGACAGGCCCGCATAGGCCGCCAACAGCCGCGCCACCACCTGCTCGGTGGCGAAATGCTCGCGCGCCCGCTGCGCAGCCAGCACCGACAAGCCGGACCACTGCCCGCTCGTCCAGAGTTCGCGCAGCACGGCGGCGTAGGCGGTGGCATCGGCCTGCAAGGGCAGCACCCGGCCGGTGTCGGCGATGACGGAACGGTTGAAGCCGTTCTCCGCCGCCACCGGCACGCAGCCCATGGCCATGGCCTCGGTCAGGGCGTTCGAGTGCCCCTCGCCGCCGTGCCGGGTGGGGAAGACGAAGAAATGCGCCCGCCCGAACTGCGCCAGCACCTCGTTCGCCTGCAAGGAGCCCAGCCACTCGACAGGCAGGTGCGCATAGTCCCGGCGCAGGCGCTCCATCAACGCCGCATCGCCCGGGCCGGCCACCGCAATCTCGAAGCGCAAGCCCTGCGCCGCCAGCAGCTGCGCGGCCTGCAGCGCGGTCTCGATGCCCTTCTCCACCGTCACCCGCCCCACATAGACCAGCCGCGGCGGGCCGGACGCGGAGCGCGCGGGCGCCGGCACCTCGGCCAGCCCGACGTGGTTGGGCAGATAGAAGGGCGCCCGCCCCGTGTGGCGCTCGATGAAGGGGGCGTACTCCTGCCCCTCGATCATGACCAGATCGGCGCTGCGCAGCGTGGTGCGGAACAGCCAGCGGTACAGCGGCCCCAGCCTGGCGTAGTGCTTCAACATGGAGCCGGCCCGCACGTCATAGACGGTCACCAGCCCCCGGCGCCGGGCCCGGCGCAACAACAGCAGTTCGGGAATCACGAACTGCTTGTACAGCCCCGTCACATGCAGCACGCCACCGGCCGGCTGGCGCCCCAGTTCGGCCAACAGGATGCCGAAACCGCGCCAGTAGCCTTTCAGCTTGCTGATCGCGCCGCCGCGCGGCTGCGGATAACGCAGCACCTGCACGGGGCGGCCGGCGGCGGCCAGCGCCGCAATCGTCCGGCTGTTGCTGGCCTCGTAGCCACCGGCCGGCGCCGCGCCGGGCTCGGGCACGGGGCCACAGAACAGGAGAGAAAAAGGCTTGCTCATCATTCGCTCAGCGTCGCGCCCCGGGCCATTCCTGCGACACCCACTTGAACTTGCCGCTGGGCAGCAGCGCAATGTCGTCCACGAGACGCAGCGACAGCGCCAGTTTGTCGCTGACATAACGCTCGATATTGGCGCACAGCGCGGCCCCGTCGGCCGCCGTGTAGCCGGCATCCGGGACGACGCGAATCTCCCATTGCCCCGGACCGATCTGCGCCACCTGTGATTTGCGGATGTTCGCCAGCCCCTTGAACGCGAAGGTGATGATGCTGGCGCTGACCGCCGTGCCCTCACGGTCGTAAAGCTGGTCCTCGACCTTGCCCGACGAGAGTTCGATCCGCGGGTAGTGCCGCCCGCAGGGGCAGTCGCCGCTGATCCAGCGCGCGCGGTCGGCGATGCGGTAGCGCAGCAGCGGCATCACGCGGTTGCGCAGGGTCGTGCCGACGACGGCGCCGAAGTCCTCGGTCGGCCGCCCCGCCTCGTCGAGGATTTCGACCCAGGAATACTCCGGGTTCAGGTGATGAAAGCCGTGCTCGCACTGCGCCGCGTAGGCGATGCGCTCGGCCATGCCATAGAAGTCGAACACGCGGCAGCCGAAGGCGCGCTCCAGCTGTTCGCGCTGCAAGGGGTAGAGCGGCTCCGAGCCCGTCACCACGGCACGCAGCCGCAGCGGGTGGCCCGCCGCCTCGGCCAGCCGCGCCAGCTCGAAGCCGGACGAGGGATAGGCGCGCAGCAGTTGCGCGCCGCTGGCGGCAACGGCATCGAGCATGGGCGGGGCAGTCTGCGCCGACAGGTGGCGGGTGGACAGGAACAACTGCCGGCCGAAGCGGTCCCAGAGCCAGAACGGCGGCTCGCGCCGGTCGGCAGGGGCGGCGGCGTCGCCACGCAGCACGGCCTGCGCGTCACCCACGGCAAAGCCCGCCCAGGCCCAGAACTGCAGTTGGAAGGCTTCTTCCCAGACCACGGAATCGACGCTGCGGAACACTTCCAGCGGCGTGCCCGAGGTGCCGCTGGTCTTGCCCAGCGGCCACCAGGGGCGGCGCTGGCCGCCGTTGGGGTAGAAGCCGGCACGGTCGGCCAGCAGATCGGCCTTGGAGATCACCGGGCAGTGCGCGCGCAGCCAGTCGAAGGGGTCGGCGGCCGGTGGCGGTGCCGGCAACGCGGCATAGCGCGGCAGGCGGCGGCGCGCGGCGGCGAGGCTGGCGTGCAGCAGCGCCGCCTGACGTTCGCGCTGGCGCACCCAGGGCTCGCGCTCGCGCGCGATCAGCCCGGCCGCGCGCGCGCGCGCCAGCGCGTTGCGGCGCAGCAGGTGGCGCGTCAGCAGGCTCAGTTGTCGGGTCAGCGTCATCACGTCAGGCGCTCGTAGACGGCGGCGACCTGACGTGCCAGCACGACATAGCTGCGGTGCTGGCGCACCCAGTCCTTGCCGGCGCTGCCCATCTGCCGGGCCATCGCCGGGTCGGCCAGCAGCCGCAGGCTGGCCTGCGCGAAGGCGTCGATTTCCATCGGCACACAGAAGCCGCCGCCGCTCTGCGTCAGCACGGCCTGCTGGTCGGGGTTGTCATTGGCCACGCAGGGGATGCCCTGCGCCAGATATTCGATGGCCTTGGTCGGCGAGGCCGAGTCCAGCAGCGGGCCGCGCGGGAAGGGCGAATAGCCCAGTTCGGCATGGGCCAGCCAGCGCTGCGCCTCGTCCTGGCCGATCCAGCCGGTGAGGTGGATGGACGCCGCCGAAGGGCTGGCCGCGATCATCTCGCGCAGCCAGGCGCACTCGTCCGGGTTCGGCGCATCGCCGATCAGCAGCAGGAAGGCGTCGGGCACCGTTTCGCGCACCCTGTCGAACACCTGCACGAGGAACTCGGGCCGCCGCGAGCGCGCGAGCGTGCCGACGTAGGCGAGCACGCGGCGCCCGCGCAAAAGCTCGGGCCGGTCACCGGCCAGCGCCGCCCGGTCGCGCGCGAACCAGGCCGAATCCACGCCCATCGGCACCGGCGTCATCCGGGCTGCAGGCACACCGTGCGCCTGCATCTCGCGCATCATCTCGTCGCTCTGCACGAACAGATGGTCCACCCGCCTGACGAGGAAGCGATAGAACACCAGCCGCGCCAGCCGCGCGCGGGCCCAGTTGGCAGCCCACACCAGCGGCCCCTTGCTGAAGCCCACGTCTTGCGCGCGGACGGCATGGCCTTCGGCGAAGGGGAAGGACATCCAGTAGACGATGCGCCGCCCGCTGAGCCGGGCCACGATCCAGGCGAGCAGGCCGGTACGGATCTTGTCGCGCACCTGGATGACGCGGTGCTCGCGGCGCAGACGGCGCATGGCCAGCAGGTCTTGCACGGGCCGGATCAGTTCGCCGACCAGCCCCTTGCGCTGCGGGCCCGTGACATAGGCGGCGCCGCCGCCCCAGGGGCTGCCGCGCTCGCCCTGGCCGGCGATGTCGGACAGCAGGTTCAGCTTCGGCAGTTCCTGCCCGAACAGGACTTTGACGTCGGCCCGGAACGGCGGCAGCGCGTCGTACATGAGAAAGAAGATTCGCATCGTGTCGTGACAGGGCGGGGTCAGGGCTGCCGCAGCGTGGCCGGCACGCCCACCGCCACCGCGCCGGGCGGCACGTCGTGCAGCACGACGGCATTGGCGCCGATCCTGGCGCCGCGCCCGATGCGCACCGGCCCGAGCACGCAGGCACCCGCGCCGATCTCCGCCTCGTCCTCGATGACCGGCACGGCGCCATGGCCCGACCGGCCGCCGAGGGTGACGTTCTGGCTGATCTTCACGTTGTCGCCGATCACGCATCGGGCGTGGACGACGATGCCCAGGCCGCTGTAGCCGAACAGGACGTTGCGCCCCACCGTCACCGAGGGCGGCAGCGCGATGGCAAAGAGCACACGGTTCAACACATACAGCAGGCGCGGCAGCAGCGGCACCCGCAGGCGGTGCAGGAAGTGAGCGAGCCGGAAGATTTTGAGCATGGCTGTTCCCCTCGCCTAACGCTTCAACAAGGACTGCCAGCCCGTGGACAGCCCCAAGGCTGTGACCCACCAGCGGCGCCCGCGCAGCGCCGCCCGGGCCTCGCGCAGATGCCGCCATGCCTCGCCCCGACGCCCCGCTCGGGCGAGGCGCCGGCTCAGCGTGACTTCCATCTCCGCCGCCAGCCGCAGCGACGAGGCCCGCAGGTGCGCGGGCATGGCGCCCGCGAGCGCGCGCTGGCGCAGGCGCTGCCAGACGGGCAGCCACGCGAGGTCGCGGTAGCTGCCCATCAGGCTGTCCGTCAGGCCGACGCGGTAGACGACCAGGGCCTCGGGCGTGCAGACGAGGCCGGCCTGCTCGGCGGCGCGCAGCCACACGTCCAGGTCTTCGCCCATCGACTCCCCTTCCGGGAAGCTCAGCCCTTGCTGACGCAGGAAGTCGCGCCGGATGGCGATGGAACTGGACGAGAAGGGCAGGCCCTCGCGGACGAAGACGGCCGGCAGGTCGGCGATCTCGCGCATCGGCAGGGGCTGGGGCAGGTCGGCGAAGCGGTGCGCCGCCGCATCCGCCGTGGCGACACGCCGGTCCCGGCCGGCGAGCACGCGGGCGGCCGGGAAGCGCGCCGCCATCTGGCCATAGGCCATCAGGGCCTGGGGATGCAGCAGGTCGTCGCCGTCGAGGAAAACGACCCAGGTGCCGCGCGCCTCGCGCATGCCGTGGTTGCGCGCGGCCGAGACGCCGGCATTGGCCTGCCGCACGAGGCGGATGCGCGTATCGCCGACGGCCTCGACCACGGCCGCGCTGCCGTCGCGCGAGCCGTCATCGACGACGACGATTTCCAGATCGGCCGCGCCCCGCTGGCTCAGCACCGAGCGCAGCGTGGCCTCGACGTAGGGCGCCTTGTCGTAGACCGGGATGACGACGGACCAGACCGGCGCGCGTTCAGACATGGCCGACCTGCAGGCCCCTGGGGCGCGCCGGCTGGCTGCCGGCCTGCCGGCGCGCCCTTTCCAGCGCCGGTGCGCTGCCCAGGGCCATCAGCAGCAGCATATGGAAGACCGACTCGCTGCCGAAGCTCTGCAGGTTCAGCGGCACCTCACTGATCGAGCGCATCAGGATCAGCATCAGCAGCGCGGCGGTGAAGCCGTTGTAGCTGGCAAAGCGCGGGATGAAGCGCTTGACCAGCACGCCCAGGTAGACGAGGAAGCTGGCGAGGCCGATCAGGCCCGAGGCCGCCAGCACGTTGAGCACCTGGTTGTGGGCATGGAAGGCGGCGAACATCCGCACCTGATAGCGGTACAGCGGATCCCACAGCGCGGGGCCGTAGCCGAACAGCGGGTTCTCCTTCCACTCGTTGATCGCCACGGCCCAGATTTCGCTGCGGCCGGTCAGGCTGGCCACGTCGGCGCCGAGCTTGGTGGCGAAGAATTTTTCGAGCTTGGCGGCCAGGAAGCCCGAGGACAGCAGCAGCATCGCCAGCAGGATCGCCACGGCAATGCCGACCAGCACGGCCAGCGTGGAGCGGCGCAGGCGCGGGTCGCTCAGGTAGGCGTGGACGCGGCCGCGCGCGCGCAGCGCGAACAGCACGCCGAAGCAGGCGATGGCGGCCCCCCAACTGGTCTTGGACTGGGTCATCACCAGCGTCAGCAGCGCGACCGCCCAGCCCAGCCACTGCACGCTCCGCCAGCGGAAGGGGTAGCACCACAGGCAGATCAGCGCCAGCACGGCCAGCGGGCCCATCGCATTGGGGCCGGTAGAGAGGCCCGAGAAGCGCTGCGCGAAGCCCGGGATCAGCCCGCCGGTGTAGGGCCCGAGCACGAGGTTCTTCTTGACGGCGATGACCGCGAGGCTGGCCAGCATGAAGAGCAGCAGCACGGTGCGCGTGACACGGATCGCGCGCTCGGTGCCGGCCTCGGTGCTGAGCAGCGCGGCCATGCCGATCAGCAGCGCATAGAGGTATTCGTGCGAGATCGTCGGCCGCGTGCCGAAGGCGGCGGGCAGCGCGACGGAGCAGAGCCAGAACAGGCCGAAGGCGATCATCAGGCCGTGGGGCTTGCGCGGATCGAAGGGCCGCAGCACGAAGACGGTCAGGCGCTCCATCGACGCGGCCAGCAGGAACAGCGTCGTGAAGCGCTGCACCCATTTGGCTGCAGTGCTGGGCGACGCGATGCCGGCGAGGAACTCTTCCGGGTAGGCGAGGTCGCGCCCCGAGGTCAGCGTGTTCACGGCCAGCGCGACCATCATCGGCAGCAGGAAATAGATGAGGAAGCCGTCCGCGCTCCGGGTGCCGAAGTGGACGGTGCCGGCCACCATGAACACGATGAACACGGCCAGCAGGAAGGCCAGCAGCATGTAGCCGCCGTAGTAGAGGATCAGTTCCATGGCGTCTTTCGTGTGTTCAGCGTCGATCCGTGAGGCGGGAGTGGCCAGATCATGGGCGAGACAGGCGGGACAGGGCGGCGGACTGGCGCAGCCGCTGCGGGATGAAGCGCAGCAGCAGGCTGGCGGCATGCTGGCCCATCAGCCGCGGCACGGCAAGCAGCAGCAAGGCGAGCACGAAGCCGCCGGCCAGGGTGCGCAGCGCGATCAGCGGCGCGCCCTGCCAGGTGATGGCTTCGCCAGCGAAACCGGCCAGCAACGCCAGGCCCGCCACACCGGCATTGACGAGCAGGCTGCGGCCGGCGAGGGCCGCCACGTCTGCGGCGCCGATGCCCAGCGCCCGGCAGGCCGGCACGGCCATGGCCAGGAAACGCAGCGCGCACAGAGCCGCCGCCACGGCGGCCACGGCCGCCACGCCGGCCCCAGCCGCCCAGGCGAGCGCGGGCAGGGCCAGCAGCAGCAGGGGCAGTTGCAGCAGCACTTCCTGGCGGCGCCGACCGGTGTTCCACAGCACGGGCGTGGACATGGCCCAGGCCAGATAGGCGGGCATGGCCAGCACGAGCAGGCCGAACACGGGGCCACTGGCGGCCCAGGCGGGGCCGTAGAGCAGGTCGATGATGTCGCGCCCCGACACGGCGAGCAGCACGAAGACGGGTGCGAGCACGATCCAGACGAAGGACTGGATTTCCAGCCAGGCGCGGCGCAGGCGCGGGCGATCGTCTTGCAGGCGCGCGCCGGACGCCAGGAAGGCGGGCTGCAGCGCCGACACCAGCAGCGAGTTGGGCACGCTGGCGAGGTTGTAGCCGACGGCGTAGAGGCCGGCCGCCTGGGTGCCGGCGATGCGGCCGAGCAGCAGGCGGTCGATGTTGAGCAGCGCCCAGTTGCAGAGGTTGGTGAGGAAGACGACGGCGCCGATGTTGAGGAATTCGCGCGGCTGCGCGATGGCCAGCAGCGGCCTGAGCGGATGCGGCCGGGCCCGCAGGCTCAGCAGCAGCAGCGCCAGCGCCTGCACGACCCAGGCCGCGACGAGGCTCCACACGCCATAGCCAAACACCGCCATGGGCAGGCCGAATACGGCATAGGCGAGCAGATAGCTCTGGATCTGGATGAGGGCGATGGTCTTGAAGCGCAGTTCGCGGCGCAGCAGGTTGTTGACGGTCGAGGCCATGCCGTTGAGCACGCAGGTGAGCGCCAGCCAGCGCACGACCTCGGCGAGGCGCGGGTCGCGCATGAAGCCGGCGATCAGCGGTGCGGTGGTCACCAGCAGCAGTGCGCCGAGCAGGCCGGTCAGCGTCTGCCAGGTGAAGACGAAGCGGATCTGCTCGTCGTTGATGTGCTGGCGCTGCATCAGGCCCCAGCCCAGGCCGAAGTCGGAAAAGAAGGTGGCGAGCATCAGCACCAGGGTGCCGAGCGCGAACAGGCCGTAGCTGTCGGGGCCGAGCAGGCGGGCGACGGCGATGTTGACGGCGAGCTGCAGCACGAATTTGGCCGCCGTGGAGATCACGCCCCACTTGGCCGCCGTCACGCTTTTTTCTGCCAGCTCGCTGCTCATCCTGCCGCCTGGGTGCCGCCGCCTTCATGCGAGCCGGCCCGCCCCGCCCTATTTGCCGAACACCCGCAGGCTGGCCTGGGGCGTCAGCGCATGAGCCAGGTCGGCGATGTAGCGCTGTTGGAGATCGAAGGCGCGGCTGGTCTCAGGGTCGATGGACGAGACGCGCACCAGCACGCCGTCGGGGATCAGGCCCTGCATGCCGTAGCGCAGTTGCGCAAACTTCTGCTCGCCTGCCGAGGTCACGGCGCTGTCGCCGACCACCACCCAGTAGGTGATGGGCTCACGACGCTGCTCCAGCTTGGATTCGAGGCGACGCACCTTGAGCGGCTCGCGGCCGGGCAGGGGGATGTGATCGACCTTGTTGGACAGGATCTGGAAACCCTGCGCCGGGTAGCAGACCTCGGGGCGGTGGATGCGCGTGCCGTCGGACTGGTCGCCGCCATAGGCGACCGACAGCATGATGCGCTGGCCCTGCTCGTTGATGTAGGTGCGGCTGAGCACCTGGTTGTAGATGGCGTCGAGGCGCGCCTGCACGTCAGGCGCGGGCAGGATGACGGGCACGTTGGCGTCGAGGCGCCAGGCGCCGAATTGCTTGGGGAAGAGGGTTTCGAGGTCGGGCTTGCCGATCTGGTCGGCCAGATGCCGGGTCGGCGTCATGTAGTGCGCTGCGCCGCTGGAAGCGAGCATCAGCGCCGTCATCAAAACCACGGCGATGCGGTTGAACTTCATGCCTTCTTGCCTTGCCGGTTGTCATGCCAGAACAGGTTGAGCACCTTGTCCACGACCAGCATGATCATCAGCGCGACCATGAACAGCACCATGCCCGCGAAACCGTGGACGAAGCCCTGGCCGGCCGCGTCGCCGAAGTGGTAGGTCACGAGCACCAGCACCATCACACGGACGATGTTGGCGACGAAGGAGATGGGCACCAGCAGCAGGGCCAGCGTGAGGTTGCGGCCGGCCGAGGTGTAGTTCATCAGCTTCATGTAGAGCATGCCCAGCGCTTCGAGCGTGAACATGGAGTTCAGGCCCGCACAGGCGTCGGCGACCAGCAACTGGTACTGGCCCACGGTGATGATGACGCCGGCCCGGCCGACGGGGTAGCCGCCCCAGTACAGCAGGCTGGACGCCACGGCGGACACGGCGGACTTCAGCGGCGTCGTGACGGCGGTGACGAGCACCTCGGGCAGCGGCACCATGAAAATCAGGAAGAACAGCGGGAACCAGATCAGCTTCAGCCCGGGCCAGCCCAGCAGCAGCAGCGTGCCGCCGGCGAGCAGGAAGATCTGCGAGGACACCTCGAACAGATAGATCGATTGCGAACGGCCGAAGGCATAGAGCGCCAGCGCGAACAGGAACACCGGCACGCCGGCCCAGTAGGCCGGGCGCGAGGGCAGCGCGGCCAGCGCGCCGCGCTGCTGGTAGAGCAGCCACAGCGCGACAGCCAGGATGATGGGCCCGTGGCCCTGCTCGTCGCTGGCCCAGACGGTGTGGGACAGGTCGTAGTAGGTGGGCAGGTAGAGGGCCGCGAAGCCGAACAGCAGCAAGGCTAGCAGGCCCTTGTCCCCCCCCGTCAGTGCTGGTGCCGGCGCTGCCACGCCGTCCTTCGCCACCACGCCGGCCCGATCTGCCGGAACTCGTCCTTCACCCCTCACCGCCGCCCCTCGATCAGTAGTCGTTCAGTACCGCGCCGGCAATGACGGTCGAGGCTTCGGTCAGGCCGTCCACGAGGCCCTGGAACAGGTCGAGCTTGGATTCGCTCTTGCGCGCCACCGGCAAGGCCGCGCCGCAGCGGGCGGCGATCACCAGGGCATCGGCGCCGAGTTCGGCTGCGGGCGTATCGACGATCACGTAGTCGAACTTGGTCAGCAGCTCGCGCAGCAGCAGGCCGAAGGCGGGGCGCTCGATGAGTTCCAGCGGGTTCGGCGGCGTGATGCCGACCGGCAGCAGGAACAGGCCCGGCACGGCGGCGATCTGCTGGATCAACTGGCCCTCGGAGCGGCCGGACAGGATGCCCGACAGGCCGGCCGTGTTGGGCACGCCGAAGACTTCGTGCTGGCGCGGACCGCGCATGTCGGCGTCCACCAGCAGCGTGCGCCCGCCCAACTGGGCCAGCGTCACGGCGAGGTTGGCAGCGAAGAAGGTCTTGCCGTCGCCCTGGTTGGGGCTGACGACGGCGAGCGCGCGACGCGGCGAGGGCTGCTCGTTGAAGACGCGCATCATCACCTGGCTGCGCACGGCGCGGAACACTTCGGCCTGCGGCGAGAAGGGCTGGTTCAACGCGACCAGTTCGGGGTTCTGGTGGCGCGACTCTTCGGGCGCATAGGGGTAGTGGAACTGCTGCGCCAGCGCGAACAGCACATCGTCGGCATTGGCATAGCCCAGCGCGATGGCCGCCTCGCCGAAGCGGACGTTGTTGTCGCGCTGGTAGGTCAGCACCCGGGCGACCTGATCGGCCGAGAGGTCGCGCGTCTCGGCAATGATGGCGCCGATGGAGCGGTCACGGACTTCGGTCCCTCCTGCGGAGTGCCCGGCGTTAGCTTGGGTCATGTTGAATCCTCGTTCTTCTCTGGGCGCCGGGTTCACTTGGCGGGGGCCGGCAACTGGCCGATGACGCGGCGCTGCGCGTCGGCGATGGCGAGGCGGCCCTTCTTCTTCGAGCCGGGCTTGGGCATCACGCCGATGACCGGCAGGCCGGCGCCGACGGTGATGTCCTCGACCAGACGGATGCGGCGGTCGGTGATTTCCTTGATGAAGGCTGCCAGCACGCCGAGCAGCGTGCCGCCGAACACGGCCAGCAGCAGGTTCAGCGTCAGGTTGGGGAAGGACGGGTCGGGCGGCGGCAGGGCCACGGTCAGGCCGGACACATTGCTCTGCGTGGCCTGGCCTTCGAGGCTGGACTGGGTCAGGCGCGACAGCACGACGTCATAGGCGCGCTGGGCGTTGTCAACGTCGCGGATCAGCACGGCGCCTTCATCGCGGACCTGCTTCATGTGCAGCACCTTGGCGCGCTGGGCTTCGAGTTCGGCGCGCACCTGGGCTTCGCGCTGCTTGTTGATGGTGTTGGTGACGCCCACGCCGCCGGTGATGCGGTGCGTCTCGTCGGCGATCTTGGCCTTGGTCTCGGCGATGTTGGCCCGCAGCTCGATGAGTTGCGGGTTGCTGTCGCCCAGGCGGGCGCCGAGTTCCTTCTGGCGGGCTTCGGCGCGCGCGAGGTCGGCCTTGAGCTGGCCGACGATGGGGTTGTTCAGCACTTCGGTCAGGCGGTCAGCCGAGGAGCCGGTGGCCTGGGCGTTGCGGCTGACGGATTCGGCCGAGATGGCCTGCAGCATGACCAGTTGCGAGGACAGCTCGCTCATGCGCGCGTTCTCGACGTCCAGACGCTCGTCGGCGTTGAAGATGCCCTTCTCGCGCTGGAAGGCGCTCAGCTTGGCCTGGGCCGTCTCCAGCGTGTCGCGGGCGTCCTTGGCACGGGCATCGAAGAAGCTGCTGTAGCGCTTGGCCGGGTCGGTCTTCAGTTCCAGCACGGTGTCCAGATAGGCCTGGACGAAGGCATTGGCCAGACCCGCCGCGAATTGCGGATCGGGTGCCTTGTAGGAGATGTTGACGACGTTGGACTCGCGCGAGGGCTTGACGTCCATCTTCTTCTGGAAGCTCTCGGCCAGCCAGACCGCCATATTGCCCTCGCCGCCGGTCGCGTCCATCCACTGCTGGCGGACCTGCGGGTTCTCGGTCAGCCGCAGCATGCGGACGACGCGCTGGGCGACGCGGTCGCTCTGGATGATGTCCACCTGCGTGGCCATGAAGGCCGGCGTCACCAGCGAGGGATAGCCGAGCGCCGAGAACGGGTCGGGCTTGGCGTCCACGACGATGCTGGCCGTGGCGGTGTACTGCTTGGGCAGGGTCAGGCTCAGCAGGATGCTGATCAGCAGGATGCCGAGCAGCACGCCCAGGGCCAGCATCCAGCGCGCGCGCAGGATGGCAATGAATTGTCCGAAGGTCATAGCAAGCTCAATTCAAGGGTTTTCAGAACAGGCTTTCCTTGACGTAGACCACGTCGCCATCCTTGAGCGCGTCGTCCATCGCCGGCTGCACCACCTCGACCTTGCCGTCGGCCGACTTGCGGTGGACGCGGATGCCGCGTTCGGTGCCGCGCTGGTTCAGGCCGCCGCCGGCGGCGAGGGCCTGCATCAGCGTCATGCTGCGTTCCAGCCGCATCGGGCCGGGGCGCTGCACTTCGCCGTAGATGTAGACCAGGGGCGCGCGGTCCACCCAGAGCACGTCGCCGTTCTGGATCAGCACGTCGTTGCCCCGGCCTTTCTCGATGTTGGCGCCGAACACGCTGGGCAGGTCGATCTCCAGCCGGTAGGGCTGGCCGTTGCGGGTGCCGGTGAGCACGAGCTGGTCGCCGCCGCTGCCGGCCACGCCGCCGGCATTGGCCAGCAGGTCGGTCAGGCGCATGTCGGCCGTCTCGATGGGGTAGCGGCCGGGGCGGTTGACCTGGCCGAGCACGCTGGCCTGGTTGCCCTTGACCTGCAGCAGGATCAGCGTGACCTGGGGCGACTTGACGAAGTTGCCGTTGCGCAGGCCGTCGGCGATGAGCTTTTCGGCGGCGCCGATACCCAGGCCGCCGATGCGCACGTTGCCGAGCAGCGGATAGCTGATGGCGCCGGTCTCGGCGACGCGCGTCTCCAGCGTCAGGTCGGGGTTCTGGTAGACGACGACGCGGACGACGTCGCCCGCGCCGAGCCGGTATTCGGCATTGGCGGTCGCGGCGGCCGTCGCGGCGCCGGTCTGGGCGCTGGCGCCCAGCGCGCCGAGGCCGAGCGCGGCGGCGAGAAGCAGAGGGGAGAAGCGGCGCATCATTTCAGACCCATGCCCTTGGTGATGGAACTGTGATCGAGGCCGCTGGCGGCGGGCGCCGGCGCCTCGGTGGCGGCGGGCAGCACGGGCGCGGCCGGCGCGCTGGCGGCAGCGGGCGGGGCCTCGGCGAACTTGCCGATGTATTCGATCTTGGAGCCTTCGCGCAGGGCCTTGATGTCCTTCTGCACGGCCTCGGCCTTGCGCTGGTTCAGCAGGAAGGCTTCGATGGCGGGGCGGGCGCGGGCCTCGTCCACGGGCTGGCTGCGCGAGCCGACGAGGAAGAGCACGGTCAGCCCGGCGGGGCTGGGGCTGATCATGGAGTCGCCGTCCTTCATCTTGGCGATGGCGTCCACGCTGGCCAGCGGCAGTTGCTCGGCGGCGCGCACGGCCTGGTTGCCGTTGAAGCGCAGGTCGGCGGACTTCAGGTATTCGGCGAACTCGGCGATGTTCTTGGAGGCCGCCAGCTTGGCGCGGATGGCCTCGAACTGGTCGGGCTTGGCCTCGATCTGCAGTTCCTGCAGGCTGTAGATGCGGCGTTCCTTGAAGAGGGCCGGCTTGTCGTTGTAGTACTTGGCGATTTCCTCGCTGCCGGGCTTGGCCACGCTCTCGCCGACGCGCTCGGCATAGGCGCGGGCGATGATTTCGCGCCGGGCCGCCTCGATCTGCTGGACGACGCGCGGGTCGCGGTCGAGCTTCTGCTCCTGGCCCTTCTGCACGGCGAGTTCCTGGTCGATCAGGCGCTCCAGCACCTGGCGGCTCGCGGCCTCGGCCTGCTCGGGCTTGAGGCCGGGCTGGCGCTGCAGCACGAAGTTGATCTGGTGGACGGTGATCTCTTCCTTGTTGACCTTGGCGGCCGTCTGCGAGGCTTTGTCGCCCTTGTCGCCGCCGCAGGCAGCCAGCAATGCCGTGGCCGCGACGACGGCGAGCAGCGTGGCACGGGGGTGAATCAGTCGCTTTGCCATCTCTTGGTGGTCCTTGTCGTGCAGTGAAGGGGCGCCCGGGCCCCGAACGAGCGGCCGAGTGTAGTGGCCGGAGTTGGCACTACAGCAGGCCCGCGCCCGATTCGGGGGCTGGGGGCAACCCGGGGTTAGAGGCGGCCTGCGCTGAAAGTTCCCGGAGCCCCACATTCATGGGGGTACGGAGCGTCAGCACTTGATGCCGGCGTGCAGGGCGACGATGCCGGCGCTGAGGTTGTGTACGTCCACGTGGCCGAAGCCGGCGGCCTTCATCATGGCCTTGAGCGTCGCCTGGTCGGGGTGCATGCGGATGGATTCGGCCAGGTATTTGTAGCTCTCGGCGTCGCCCGCGAACAGGGAGCCGAGGCGGGGCAGGACGTTGAAGGAATACCAGTCGTAGGGCTTGCGCAGCGGCTCGGCGATGCGCGAGAACTCCAGCACCAGCAGCCGGCCGCCGGGCTTGAGCACGCGGCACATCTCGGCCAGGGCGGCGTCCTTGTGCGTCATATTGCGCAGGCCGAAGGCGACGCTGACGAGGTCGAAGCTGGCGTCAGCGAAGGGCAGCTTCTCGGCGTCGGCCAGGCTGGTGGGCAGGATCAGGCCTTCGTCGAGCAGGCGGTCGCGGCCCTGGCGCAGCATGGCCTCGTTGATGTCGGTGTGGACGACGACGCCCGTCTCGCCGACCTTGCGCGCGAAGGCGCGCGCCAGGTCGCCCGTGCCGCCGGCGATGTCCAGCACGCGCTCGCCGGGTTTCAGGTTGGCGACCTGCACGGTGTAGGCCTTCCAGGCCCGGTGCAGGCCGGCCGACATGAGGTCGTTCATCAGGTCGTATTTGGACGCGACGGAGTCGAAGACACCGCGCACCCGGGCGGCCTTCTCCGTCTCATCGACGGTGCTGAAGCCGAAATGCGTTTGAGTCATGGAAGTCAGTGAGAGTGGCAGTTGCCACCGGCCTTGACGGGCATCGGGTCGTCGCGGCCCTTGCCGGCGGCGGCGAGGCGGGCCTCGTAGTCGCGCCAGAGCGCGTCCTGCTGGCTGCCGAGCTTGTAGAGATAGTCCCAGACGAACAGGCCGCTGCCGTGGCCGTCGCTGAACTCGGGCCGCACGGCGTAGTGGCCGACGGGCTCCAGCGCGGTGACGAGCACCTCGCGCTTGCCGGTCTGCAGCACTTCCTGGCCGGGGCCGTGGCCCATGACCTCGGCCGAGGGGCTGTAGACGCGCAGCAGCTCGAAGGGGATGCGGAAGCGCGCGCCGTCGTCGAAGGCGACCTCCAGCACGCGGGACTGCTGGTGGACGGTGAGTTCGGTGGGCGCGGGCATGGCGGCAGTGTAGGCGGGGCGGTGGAAGCCCCTGTCTAAGATGCCGGCCTTCCCAGGCTTCAACCGCCCTGCCCCATGCCGCCCTTCATCCGCCACCCCATCGCCGCCGCCCTGCTCGGCCTCGCCGCCACCGCCCAGGCCCTCGACCTGGGCGGCCTGTCCAAGACCGTCGCCCCCTGCGACGACTTCTACGCCTTCGTCAACGGCAACTGGGAAGCCGCCACCGAGCTGCCCGCCAGCCGCGCCCGCATCGGCAGCTTCGAGGATCTGCGCCGCAACAACGACGCGCTGCTCGACAAGGCGCTGAAAGAGCTGGCCGACAAGCCCGCGCTGCAGACGACGCCGGGGCTCAAGCTCGTCGCCGCCTATTTCTCCAGCGGCATGGACGAGGCCGCCGTCGAAGCGCGCGGCCTCACGTCCATCGCGCCGCTGCTGAACCGCATCGACGGTCTGCAGCGCCGCGAGGATCTGCCCGCGCTGTTCGCGCTGCTGAACCGCAGCGGCATCGCCGCGCCGCTGGGCTGGGGCGTGGCCCCCGACCGCAAGGACACGCAGCGCCATGTGCTGAGCCTGGGCCAGTCCGGCCTGGGCCTGCCGGACCGGGACGACTATTTCCGCGACGACGAACGCACGCGCGGCATCAAGGCCGCCTACCGGACCTATGCCAAGACCCTGCTCGCCGCCGCCGGCCGGCCGGCCAGCGAGGCCGAACTCGATGCGCTGTACCACTTCGAGACCCGCCTGGCCGGCGCCACCCGCCCGCGCGCGAAGCTGCGCGACCCGAACGCCAACTACAACCCGATGAGCCCGGCCGAACTGGCCGCCACCGCGCCGGGGCTGGACTGGAGCGCCTACCTCGCCGTGCTGACGGCCGGCGCCCGCGCGCCGCAGCGCCTCATCGTCGGCCAGCCCGAGTTCGCCGCCCACGTCGCCCAGCTCGCGGACGACACGCCGCTGCCCGTCTGGCGCCACTACCTCGCGCTGCGCGTGCTGGACGCCGCCGCGCCGTGCCTGCCGCAGGCCTTCGCGGCCGCGCATTTCGACTACCGCAGCAAGGCTCTCCTGGGCCTGCAGGCCCGCCAGCCGCGCAGCGAGGAAGTCATCCGGCTGATCGGCGGCAGCTACGGCACCGAGCCGGTGGCGCTGGCGCTGGGCGAGCTGTTCGTCGCCCGCGCCTTCTCGCCCGAGGCGCAGAAGCGGTCGCTGCAGCTGGTGGAAGACGTGCGCGCCAGCATGAAGGCCCGCATCCAGAAGCTGGCCTGGATGACGCCGCCGACCCAGGCCAAGGCAATGGAGAAGCTGGCCCGCATGCAGCCCATGATCGGCGCGCCGGCCCAGTGGCCGCAGTACGAGGGCCTGCAGATCAGCGCCACCGACTTCTCGGGCAACTGGCTGCGCGCCGCGCTGTGGCAGAGCGGCCGGCAGGCCAGGGACCTGGACGCCCCGGTCGAGCGCGGCCGCTGGCGCACCAGCCCGCACATCGTCAACGCCTTCGCGGGCGGGCTGAACCAGATCATCTTCCCCGCCGGCATCCTGCAGCCGCCCTTCTTCGACGCGAAGGCGGACGACGCGGTGAACTACGGCGGCATCGGCATGGTCATCGGCCACGAGATCACGCACCACTTCGACGACAGCGGGCGCAACTTCGATGCCGGCGGCTCGCTGGCCGACTGGTGGACGGCGGCCGACGCGGCCGGCTACCAGGCGCGCGCCGACCAGGTGGCCGAGCGCTATTCGGCCATCGAGCCGCTGCCCGGCTTCCGCATCGACGGGCGGCTGACGCTGGGCGAGAACATCTCGGACCTGTCGGGCCTGCCGATCGCCTACGAGGGGCTGCAGCGGGCGCTCCAGCGCACGGGCGAGGCCGGGAAGAAGATCGACGGCTACACGCCGGCGCAGCGCTTCTTCCTCAGCAATGCGCTGGTGTGGCGCACCAAGGTACGCGACGAGTTCCTGATGAACCAGTTGCGCACCGACTCGCATTCGCCGGCACGCTACCGGGTGCTGGTGCCGATGGGCAACTCGCCGTATTTCGCGCAGGCGTTCTCCTGCAAGGCAGGGAGCGGGATGGTGGCGAAGGAGCCGATTTCGGTGTGGTGATTTGGGGTTGGGTTCGGTTGCTTTTGCGAAAGCCTTTGGGCTCAGCAAAAGCAGCCCGCGACCCCCGCATCCACCACCGCCAACGGCACCGCCAACCGCGCCGCCGCACCGGCCACCACCTCGCGCTGCGCACCCGCCCACACGGGCGCCGGGAAATGGCTGTCCCAGTCGAAGCGCGCGATGACGTGCCAGTGCAGATGCGGCACCACATTGCCCAGGCTGGCGATATTGACCTTGGTCGGCACGAGCGTGGCGCGCAACACGCGCTCGATCTCGGCCACCGCGTCCATGCAGGCGTGCCGGTCAGCCGCCGGCAACTCGCTGAACTCGGCCACGTGCGCGTTCCAGATCAGCCGGTAGAAGGCCGGGAAGCGCCGCGCCTCGTCGCCGTCCACCACGCGCACGACGCGGAACTGCGGCGTGCGGGCGACGACGAGACCGCCGTCCGTCTCACACAGCGCGCAGCTCACACCAGCACCCGCTCAATGCCGCCGTTATTGGCACGGGCAACGTAGTCCGGCATCCAGTCCTCACCGAGGATGTGCCGCGCCATCTCGACGACGATGTAGTCCGCCTCCAGCAGGCCGTTCTGCAAATCGTTCGTGTAGCGGGACACGCCCTGCAGGCAGCTCGGGCAGGAGGTCAGGATCTTCAGGTTCTCGGTCGCGCCGACCTTGCCGCTGCCGCGCAGCTCGGCCTCGACCTTGCGCAGTTCCTCCTCCTTGCGGAAGCGCACCTGCGTGGCGATGTCCGGCCGCGTCACGCCCAGCGTGCCGCTCTCGCCGCAGCAGCGCTCGCTCTTGACGACACCGTCGCCCAGCAGCGCCTTGACCGTCTTCATCGGCTCCTGCTGCTTCATCGGCGTATGGCAGGGGTCGTGGTAGAGATAGCTCTGCGTGGAGCCCAGCGTGATGCCCTTCTCCAGCAGGTATTCGTGGATGTCGATGATGCGGCAGCCGGGGAAGATGTCCTCGAACTTGTAGCCCTGCAACTGGTCGTAGCAGGTGCCGCAGGACACGACCACCGTCTTGATGTCCAGGTAGTTCAGCGTGTTGGCGACGCGGTGGAATAGCACCCGGTTGTCGGTGATCATCTTCTCGGCCTTGGCGAACTGGCCCGAGCCGCGCTGCGGATAGCCGCAGCACAGATAGCCGGGCGGCAGCACCGTCTGCACGCCGGCATGCCAGAGCATGGCCTGGGTGGCCAGGCCCACCTGGCTGAACAATCGCTCGGAGCCGCAGCCGGGGAAATAGAACACGGCCTCCGTCTCGGCCGGCGTCTCGGGCGGCCGGATGATGGGCACGTAGTCCTTGTCCTCGATGTCCAGCAGCGCGCGCGCCGTCTTCTTGGGCAGGCCGCCGGGCAGCTTCTTGTTGATGAAGTGGATGACCTGCTCCTTCACCGGCGCGGGGCCGACGGTGGCCCGCGGCGCGCTGGTCTGCTTGCGGCCGAGGCGGCGGAACAGGTCCACCGCCAGGCGCTGCGCCTTGAAGCCCACGCCCACCATCGCCGTGCGCGCCAGCTTGATGGTCTCGGGGTTGGTCGCGTTCAGCATGAACATCGCCGCCGCGTTGCCGGGCCGCCAGGTCTTCTTGCCCATCTTGCGCAACAGGTTGCGCATATTCATCGTCACGTCGCCGAAGTCGATCTTGACGGGGCAGGGCGACGCGCACTTGTGGCAGACCGTGCAGTGGTCGGCCACGTCCTCGAACTCCTGCCAGTGCTTGATCGACACGCCGCGCCGCGTCTGCTCCTCGTACAGGAAGGCTTCGACCAGCAGCGAGGTGGCGAGGATCTTGTTGCGCGGGCTGTAGAGCAGGTTGGCGCGCGGCACATGCGTCGCGCAGACGGGCTTGCACTTGCCGCAGCGCAGGCAGTCCTTGATGGACTCGCTGATCGCGCCGATGTCGCTCTGCTGCATGATGAGCGACTCGTGCCCCATCAGGCCGAAGGACGGCGTGTAGGCGTTGCGCAAATCCGCGTCCTTCAAGAGCTTGCCCTTGTTGAAGCGGCCCTCGGGGTCGATGCGCTGCTTGTAGTCGGTGAAGGCGGCCAGCTCGGCGTCGGTCAGGAACTCGACCTTGGTGATGCCGATGCCGTGCTCGCCGGAGATGACGCCGTTCAGCGAGCGCGCCAGCGTCATGATGCGCGCCACGGCCTGGTGGGCCGTCTGCAGCATCGCGTAGTTGTCGCTGTTGACGGGGATGTTGGTGTGGACGTTGCCGTCGCCCGCGTGCATGTGCAGCGCCACCCAGACGCGGCCGCGCAGCACCTCCTTGTGGATGCGCCTGCACTCGGCCAGCAAGGGCTCGAAGGCCGCGCCGCTGAAGATGGCCTGCAGCGGCTTCAGCAACTGCGCTTTCCACGAGGCGCGCAGCTCGTGCGTTTGCAGGCCCTCGAAGAAGCCGCTATTCGAGTCGCTCAGCCCGTCCAGCCACTGCCGCCACAGCGCCCCCACGTCGCGCAGCAGCGCGAGGGCCTGCTGCACGCGGTCTTCCAGCAGCTCGGCGCTGGGGATCTCGCCCGCGTCGTCGCTCTTGCCCAGCGGCAGCTTGCCGGCGCTGAACAGCGCCGTCAGCGCCTCCACCAGCTCCAGCTTGTTGCGCAACGAGAGTTCGATGTTGATGCGCTCGATGCCCAGCGTGTACTCGCCCATGCGCGGCAGCGGGATCACGACGTCCTCGTTCACCTTGAACGCATTCGTGTGCTTGCTGATCGCGGCGGTGCGCTTGCGGTCGAGCCAGAACTTCTTGCGCGCATCGGCGCTGACGGCGACGAAGCCCTCGCCCGAGCGGCCGTTCGCCAGCCGCACCACTTCGCTCGTCGCCCGCGCCACCGCGTCCGCGTCGTCGCCGACGATGTCGCCCACCAGCACCATCTTCGGGAAGCCGCCGCGCTTGCTCTTGGTCGCGTAGCCCACGGCCTTCAGGTAACGGTCGTCCAGATGCTCCAGGCCCGCCAGCAGCACGCCCGTGCCCGAGATCGAGAACATGTAGTCCTTGATATCGACGATGCTGGGCACGCAGTCCTTGGGGTTGCCGAAGAACTCCAGGCAGACCGTGCGCGTGTGCGCCGGCATGCGGTGGACGATCCAGCGCGCGCTGGTGATGAGGCCGTCGCAGCCTTCCTTCTGGATGCCCGGCAGGCCGGCGAGGAATTTGTCCGTCACGTCCTTGCCCAGGCCTTCCTTGCGGAAGACGCGGCCGGGAATGTCGAGCCGCTCGGTGCGCTCCAGCACCTTGCCGCTGGCGTCGAAATGGCGCAGCTCGAAGCTCGCCACCTCCACGTCGTGGATCTTGCCGAGGTTGTGGTTCAGGCGCACGACTTCCAGCCACTTGGCCTCGGGCGTCACCATGCGCCAGCTGGCGAGGTTGTCCAGCGCCGTGCCCCAGAGCACGGCCTTTTTGCCGCCCGCGTTCATCGCCACGTTGCCGCCGATGCAGCTCGCCTCGGCCGAGGTCGGATCGACGGCGAAGACGAAGCCATGCTGCTCCGCCAGGTCGGCCACGCGCTGCGTGACGACGCCGGCCTCGCTGAAGATGGTCGGCACCTCGCGGTCCAGCCCCGGCAGCTTCTGCATCTCGACGCCGCGCAAGGCTTCCAGCTTCTCGGTGTTGATGACGGCGCTGTTCCACACCAGCGGCACCGCGCCGCCCGTGTAGCCCGTGCCGCCGCCGCGCGGGATCACGGTCAGCCCCAGCTCGAAGCAGGCGGCCACCAGCCCCGCCATCTCGGCCTCGGTGTCGGGCGTCAGCACGACGAAGGGGTATTCGACGCGCCAGTCCGTCGCGTCCGTCACGTGCGACACGCGCGAGAGTCCGTCGAACTTGATGTTGTCCCTGGCCGTGTGGCGGGCCAGCGTGCGGGATGCGCGCTTGCGCAGTTCGGCGACGCGCTCGAACATGGCCGCGAACTCCGTCACGGCGCGCCGGGCGGCGTCCAGCAGTTCGCCCACGGCCGCGTCGCGCTGCGGGTCGGTCGTCGGGTCGCGGCGCTTCTGCACCTCGGCCAGCCGGTGGTGCAGGGCCTCGATCAACAGGCGCCGCCGCCTGGGGTTGTCGAGCAGGTCGTCCAGCAGATACGGGTTGCGCTGCACCACCCAGATATCGCCCAGCACCTCGTAGAGCATGCGCGCGGATCGGCCCGTGCGCCGCTCCAGCCGCAGTTGGTCCAGCAGCGCCCAGGCGCGCGCGCCGAGCAGCCGGATGACGATCTCGCGGTCCGAGAACGAGGTGTAGTTGTAGGGGATCTCGCGCAGGCGAGGCGCGTCGGGTTCGGCGGCGTTCATAGAGGGCGAGGATCGTAACTGCCCCTCTTTCGCCCCCAGAATGCCGGGAATGAAGCCCTGGCCCTACCCCCGCTGGCTCGCACACCGCGGCGCCGGCACGCTCGCCCCGGAGAACACGCTGGCCGCCTTCCGCGCCGGCGCGGGTTTCGGCTTCCGAGCCTTCGAATGTGACGTCAAGCTCAGCCGGGACGGCGAAGCCTTTTTGCTGCATGACGACACGCTGGAACGCACCAGCAGCGGCCAGGGCTCGCCGGCCGGCCTGGACTGGGCCGAACTCGCGCGCCTCGATGCCGGCGCCTGGCACAGCCCGCCCTTCACCGCCGAGCCGCTGCCGCGCTTCGCGCAGATCGCCGCCTTCTGCCGCGCCAACGGCTGCGCGCTGAACGTCGAGATCAAGCCCTGCCCCGGCGACGCGGCCCGCACCGGCGCGGCCGTCGCGCGCGAGGCGGCGCGGCTGTGGGCGGGGGCCGAGTTGCCGCCGCTGCTGAGCAGCTTCCAGCCCGAGGCCCTCGCCGCCGCGCGCGAGGCCGCGCCCGCCCTGCCCCGCGCGCTGCTGCTGGACGAGCTGTGGCCCGGCTGGCCCGAGGCGGCCGAGGCGCTCGGCGTCGTCGCCGTCATCGCCAACTACCTGCTGACGGACCGCGCGCTGATCGAGCGCCTGCACGGCAAGGGCTGGCGCGCGCTGGTCTACACGGTCAACGAGGCAGAGGTGGCCGAGCGGCTGATCGCGGAGGGCATCGACGGGATCATCACCGACCGCGTGGACCTGTTCAGGCCCTGACCCGCGCGTAGACGGCGGTGTCGCGCGGCGCGCCGTCCACGTCCAGCGCATCGCAGCGCAGCACGCCTTCCAGCGCGAAGCCGCCGCGCTCGGCCACGGCGCGGCTCTTGGCGTTGCGCACATCGCAGCGGATTTCCACGCGCCGCGCAGCCAGCGTGTCGAAGGCCAGGGCCGCGAGCAGCCGCACCGCCTCGCCGACATGGCCCTGCCCCGCCGCGTCGGGCCGCAGCCAGTAGCCGATCTCGAATTTGCGCAGCGCCCAGTCGATGCGGTGCAGGCCCGTGCCGCCGAGCAGCCGGCCGGCGCCGCCGTCCTCGCGCCGCGCGCGGATGTGGAAACACAGGTCGCGCCGCGCGACGAAGTCGGCCTGCATGCGGCGCACCACCAGTTCCGCGCTCTCGGCCGTCGGCGCGTCCTGCGCCCAGGGCATCCAGGGCCGCAGATGCGCGAGGGACTGGGTGATGACCACCGCCATCTCCGCCCCCGTGCCCGCGCGCGGCGCGAGCAGCACGATGCGCTCGCCGTCCAGTTGCTCGGGAATCTCGATCAGCAAAGGGTCTGTCATGTTCCGATCTCCACCGCCTTCGGCAATTCACGCACCTCGCGGATCACCGGCGCCCGCCAGGCCAGCAGCGCCAGCAGGCAGGCGCCGACGCCCGAAAAACCCAACGCCGCACGCAGGCCGACGTGCTCGCCCAGCCAGCCGCCGATCAGCGCGCCCGGCCCGGCCGGCAGCAGGATCAGCCAGCGCATCGTGCTCGTCATGCGGCCGAGCATCGGCGCGGGCGTGACGGCCTGCCGCAGCGACAGGAAGTTGATGAAGATCAGCACCGCGCCCACGCCGAAGGCGAACAGCATCAGCCCGAAGCTGGCCACGCCCAGCCGCCCCGCCGGCATCAGCGCCAGTTGCAGCCAGCCCGCGCCGCAGGCCGCATAGCCCAGCACGAGGCAGGGCCCCGGCCCGATGCGGCGGCTGATGCGGTGGCCGAAGACGCTCGCCAGCACCGTACCCGCACCCAGGGCGACGTAGGACAGGCCCACCGTCTGCGGCGCCAGATGCAGTTCCCGCGTGGCGTAGAGGATCTGCACCACCAGGGCCGCGTTGTGGAACATCTGCCAGCCGCCGGTGGCCGTGGCCAGGCCGAGCAGCAGCGGCCGCTCGCGCACGAAGCGCAGCCCCGCCTTCAACTCGGGCCAGAAGGCCTGGCCCTGGTGTACGGCCAGCGTCTCCTGCACGCGGATGCCGCGCAGGATGGCCGTCGAGACGATCAGCAGCAGCGCGTCCACCGCCAGCGCCAACGGCGCGCCCACCAGCTTGATCAGCGCGCCGGCCAGCCCCGGCCCGGCCACCTCGGCGCCCGAGGACGCCAGCGCGTTCTTCGCATGCGCCTCGACGAGGCGCTCGCGCGGCACCACCTGGGTCAGCACGATCTGCGCCGCGCTGCCGGCCACCGTGTAGACGCAGCCCAGCACGAAGCCGACGACATAGAGCCAGCCCATGCCCAGCCAACCCAGCCACGCCGCCAGCGGCACCGTGGCCACGGCGACGGCCAGCAGGCCCTCGCCCCAGATGTAGACGGGCAGCTTGCGCACCCGGTCCAGCAGCACGCCCGAGGGCAGGGAGAACAGCACGAAGGGCAGGATCTCCATCGCCTGCAGCAGGCCCATCTGCGTCGGGCTGGCATTGAGCAGCACGGCGGCCGTCAGCGGCAGGGCCAGCATCGTGATCTGGCCGCCGAGGGAAGAAATCAGGATCGACGACCACAGCCGCCGGTAGACCGCATCGCGCAGCAGATCGCCGGGCGCGAGGGTGAAGAACTTGGAGAACATGACGCTGAAGCTCCGGCACGACTCGACAGGCGGGAGTGCCCCGCCGGGGTGGTTTGACGCGCGCGGGCGGCGTCAGTCGAGGTCGAGCAGCTTGGTCATGGGCGGCATGCTAGCTCACCAGCCGACGGCGGCGCCATCGCGGCGCGGGTCGCTGGCGGCGACATAGCCTTCCACCCCCGGCGCGCCCAGCCGCCAGATGAACTGGCCGGCGCCGAAGTCCTGATAGCTGTCGTGGATGTCGCCGATCTGGTGGCCCAGCGCGGCGAGTGCGGCCACCGTGGCCGCCGGCATATGCGGCTCGACATTGATCGACAGCCCCTCGTTGAAGCGCCAGCGCGGCGCATCGCAGGCCGCCTGCGGGTTCTGGCCGTGGCGCAGCAGGCGCACCAGGGTCTGCACATGGCCTTGCGGCTGCATATTGCCGCCCATGACGCCGAAGCTCATCACGGGGACAACTGCTGATGTTCGCGTGGTCGGCGCCTCCGCCGGGCCGCCCCAAGGTGGCGCCGAGCCCCCTCGGGGGGCAGGAGCCGCAGGCGACGTGGGGGCTGTCAGGAAGCCTGGGATGATGGTGTGGAAGGGCCGCTTGTTGGGCGCCACCCGATTCGGATGCCCCGCTTCCAGCGTGAAGCAGTGGCCGCGGTTCTGCAGGCTGACGCCATAGCCCGGCAGCACGAGGCCGGAGCCGAAGCCCATGTAATTGCTCTGGATGAAGCTGACCATCATCCCGGCCTCGTCGGCGGCAGTCAGGTAGATGGTGCCGCCCTTGACCGGGTTGCCGGCGCCGAAGACCTGGGCGCGCGCCGGGTCGATGAGCTTCGCGCGCTGCGCGAGATAGCCGGGGTCCAGCAACTGCGCCGTGCCGACCGCCATCGCGCCGGGCTCGGCGACGTGGCGGTAGACGTCGGCAAAGGCGAGCTTCATCGCCTCGATCATCAGATGCTGGGCCTCGGGGCCGTCTGCGTCGAGGGCGCCCAGGTCCCAGTGCTCCAGCAGGCCCAGCGCCATCTGCGCCGCGATGCCCTGGCCATTGGGCGGAATCTCGTGCAGCGTGTGCCCCGCCACCGGCTGGGCCAGCGGCGTGACCCACTCGGGCCGGTAGGCCGCGAGGTCGGCCTCGCTCAGCGCGCCGCCCGTCTCGCGCGCGAAGCGGGCCAGCGCCGCCGCGATCTCGCCCCGGTAGAAAGCCTCGCCCCGGCTCTCGGCGATCAGGCGCAGGCTGCGCGCCGCGTCGGCAAAGCGGAACAGCTCGCCCACCTCGGGCGCCCGGCCCTTGGGCAGGAAGGCCTGCGCGAAGCCGGGCTGGGCGGTCAACTCGTCCAGCCCCGCCGCCAGCGCCCATTTGCCCTGCACGATGGGCGGCACCGCATAGCCGCGCTCGGCGATCTCGATGGCCGGCTGCATCAGGTCGGCGAAGGGCAGGCGGCCGAAGCGCTCGCTCAGCGCCGCCCAGCCGCCCACCGCGCCGGGCACCGTCACCGCGCCCCAGCCGCGCCGGGGCATGGCGCCCTGGCCGGCGAAGAAGGCCGGCGTCCACGCGGCCGGCGCCGGGCCGGATGCATTCAGGCCGTGCAACTGCCGGCCGTCCCAGAGGATGCAGAAGGCGTCCGAGCCCAGGCCATTGCTGCAGGGCTCCACCAGCGTCATGCAGGCGGCGGTGGCGATCGCCGCATCGACCGCATTGCCGCCCGACTGCATCACCCGCAGCCCGGCCTGGGCCGCGAGCGGATGCGAGGTCGAGACGATATTGCGCGCGAACAGCGGGCTGCGCCGGCTGGGGTAGCCGGCCGTCCAGTCGAAGGAGTCGAAGGGCTTCATGCGCCGGATTCTGGCGCGTGTAATGAATTGCAATGCGGGCCGCGAGGGTCAACGGCCGCCGTCGGGGCCTCGTTGTCCCCCCAAGCTCGCGCAAGCCCTTCCCTCAACATCCCCTGGAGCCCTGACGATGAATATGCTCAAGACCTCTCTCGCCGCCGCCCTCATTGCCGTCGCCTCGGGCGCGAGCTTCGCGCAGGCCCCGGCCCCTGAGTCCGCGCCTGCCACGCCGGCCACCCCCACCGCCACGCCGGCCGCCGCGCCGGCCGAGGCCGCCAGCGGCGCGCGGCGCCACGGCCACAAGCACCATGGCAAGAAGAAGCGCGCCGAGGCCCGCGCCGCCAAGGCCGCAGAGGCCGCCAAGACCGAAACCCCGGCGCAATAAGCCCCCGCCACCACAGGCCGCAGCCCACCCGGGCTGCGGCCTTTTTTCTTGCGCGCCGGCAAAGCGTGAACTGCTGCGCGGCGCGGCCCGCCCCACCCCCGCATTGGGGCGTGGCGAACGCGGTGGCGCCTGCCTAGACTGCCGCACCCTCAACCCTGACGCCCCGCCCCATGCGCCGCATCGCCCTTCTCGCCGCCGTCTTCGCCTCCTGCGCCGCCCACGCCGGCCCGGCCACGCTGGGCCTGGACGCCAGCCTCAATCTGCTGGCCCTCGGCAATATGGCCGTGACCAGCAGCGACGTGGAAGGCCGCGTGGCCGTCGGCGGCAATGCCAGCATCAGCGGTTATTCGATCAACACCAAGGGCGGCGGCAGCGCGCTCTACGAGGGCACGGGCCTGATCGTCGGCGGCAATCTGAGCTTCACGAGCGGCACGATCTGGGGCGGCGTGCAGGTGGGCGGCAGCTATACGCCGTCGCAGTCCGGCTCGGTGCTGGGCGGCGGCGTGCAGTCCGGCCAGGGCATGGATTTCGCGGCGGAACGCGCGCGGCTGGCGGCGCTGTCGCAGCAATGGGACGCGATGGCCAACACCGGCTCGGCCTATCTCCAATGGAGCACGTTGCACTTCGACGCCACGGGCCAGACGCTCGCGGTGTTCGACATCCAGGCCGCGGACCTGAAGAAGAACATGCAGATCGACGGTCTGGCCGCCGGCGCCCAGGTGCTCATCAATGTGCACGGCAGCGCGGTGGACTTCGGCAACCACGGCTACGACGGCTTCGCCCTGGGCCAGGTCATCTTCAATCTGGTGGACGCCACCGACGTGCTGCTGAACGGCGGCATCAATGCCTCGCTGCTGGCGCTGGACGCGACGGTCAACCAGGGCTGGGGCCAGATCAACGGCCAGGTCGTCGTCAACAACTGGTACACCAGCATGCAGGTGAACGACGCGCCCATCCCGGGCACCACCAGCCAGCCGCCGCAAGAGCCGCCGAAGACCACCCAGAACCTGCCCGAGCCCGGCTCGCTGGCGCTGGCGGGCCTCGCGCTGGCGGGCCTGCTGGCCGCCCGCCGCCGCACGCGCGGCTGAGGTTCAGCGCAGCGGCGGCAGCTCCCGCAGCGCTTTCACCGCCCCCGCGCCCATCGCGGCGCCGAAGCGCTTGGCGAGGCGCTCGGCCACATTGTCCCGCGGCGTGTAATCGACGACCTCCTCGGCCTTGACGACCTCGCGGGCCACGTAGTCCAAGTTGCCGAAGCGGTCCGCCAGGCCGAGCCCGACGGCCTGCTCGCCGTTCCAGAACAGGCCCGAGAAGGTGTCGGGCGTCTCCTTCAAGCGCTTGCCGCGCCCCTCGCGCACGACGGCGATGAACTGCTGGTGGATCTGGTCCAGCATGGCCTGGGCATAGGCGCGCTGCTTGGGTTGCAGCGGGCTGAACGGGTCGAGCATGCCCTTGTTCTCGCCGGCCGTCAGCAGGCGGCGCTCGACGCCGAGCTTGTCCATCAGCCCGGTGTAGCCGAAGCCGTCCATCAGCACGCCGATGGAGCCGACCACCGAGGCCTTGTCCACGAAGATTTCGTCGGCCGCCGCCGCGATGTAGTAGGCGCCCGAGGCGCACATCTCCTCGACGACGGCATAGACCGGCTTGCCATGCAGCTTCCTGAGCCTCTTGATCTCGTCGTAGACGATGCCGGCCTGCACCGGGCTGCCGCCGGGCGAGTTGATGCGCAGCACGACGGCCTGGGCCGCGTCGTCGTTGAAAGCATCTTTCAGCGCCGACAGCAGCAGTTCGGCGCTGGCGTCGGCATCCACCGCGATCTCGCCGCGCACCTCGACCAGGGCGGTGTGCGGCGTCGTCGAGGGCGCGACATGCCGGTTCTGCCAGAGGCCGTAGGCGAGCAGGGCCGCGAGCGCGAGCCAGAACAGCCGGAAGGCCGTGCGCCAGCGCCGCTCGGCCCGCCGCTCGCGCAGGAACTCGTGCGCCAGCTGGGCAAGCACCGGCTCGGCCGGCAGCGCGGCGGCGGGCGGCGCGCCGAGGGGCTCGGGCATGGGGGGCGGCAGGTCGTCGGGAGTGCTCATGTCAGACTTCAAAGGCAGGTTGGGTGTCGCGTGTGGGGTGCCAGTAGACCTCGCCGTCGCGCTCGCTCAGTTCGATCTTGGTGAGCCGCCCGCGCGTGCAGGGGCCCATCACGCACTGGCCGCTCAGCGGCTCGTAGACCGCGCCGTGGATGCTGCACATGATGAAGCGGCGGTCGCGGTCGAGGAACTCGCCTTCCTGCCAGTCCATCTCGGTCGGCACGTGGGCGCAGCGGTTCAGATAGGCGACGGCCTGGCCGTCGAAGCGCAGCGCGAAGGCGCGCACGGGTTCGCGCCACTGGATGACGTCGAACGCGACCGCACGGCCGCGCTCTTCGAGTTCGGCGGACGCGCACAGGCGCTGCGGTGGCGCGGGATCAGGCATGAGTGATCAACCAGTCGTGCAACTCGCGCGTGGAGTGGGCGACGAACAGCGGCCCGTGGGCGGCGAAGCTCTCGTGGTCGTGCGCGCCGAAGCTGACCGCCACGCTGGGCACGCCGGCATTGGCGGCCAGCTGCAGGTCGTGCGTCGTGTCGCCGATCATCAGCGTGCGCTCGGGCGCGGCGCCGAATTCGCGCATCAGTTCCAGCAGCATCTGCGGATGGGGCTTGGAGCGCGTCTCGTCGGCGGTGCGCGTGCCGTCGAACATGCCGGCCAACTCGCTCGACTGCAGCACGCGGTCCAGGCCCGCGCGATGCTTGCCCGTGGCCACGGCCAGCCAGTGGTGGCGGGCCTTGAGCGCCCGCAGCATCGCCAGGCTGCCGTCGAACAGCGCCAGCTCGTGCTCCGAGGCCAGGTAGTGGTGGCGGTAGCGCTGGCCCAGTTCCGGGTAGCGCTCGGCGGCGAGGCCGGGCACCGCATGTTCGAGCGCATCGCGCAGCCCCAGGCCGATGACGTAGCGGCAGCGCTCGAAGGTCGGCTCCGGCAGGCCCAGGTCCACCGCCGCGCGCTGGATGCAGCGGGCGATCAGCGCGGTGGAGTCGAACAGGGTGCCGTCCCAGTCGAAGGCGATGAGGTCGAAGCGTTGAGGGCGGGTATCTGGTCTCATAAGGCGGCCAGCTTCGCACAGTCGGGCGGCAGCGGCGCTTCCAGCACCATCTCGGCCCCGGTGGCGGGGTGGGTGAAGCGCAACCGGCGCGCGTGCAGAAACATGCGGTCGAACTTCGCCGGCCCGCGCACGAGGGCGCGGTTGCGCTCGAAGTCGCCGTATTTCGGGTCGCCGACTATCGAATGCCCGGCCTGTTGCAGGTGGACGCGGATCTGGTGCGTGCGGCCGGTCTTGATGGTCACGTCGAGCAGGCTGAAGTCCTTCGTCCTTTGAACGACCTTGACGAGGCTGATCGAGCGCTTGGCGTCTGCCTCGCCGTCCTTGCCCGGCCGCACCCAGCGCTCGCCGTCGCTGCCGACGAACTTGACCAGGGGCACGTCGATGACCTTGAGCTTCTCCGGCCAGTCGCCCCAGACCAGGGCCGCGTAGGTCTTGCCCACGACCTTGGGGCCTTGGCGGTCGCGCAACTGGTCTTGCAGATGGACGAGCACGCTGCGCTTCTTGGCGATCATCAGCAGGCCCGAGGTTTCCTTGTCGAGCCGGTGTACCAGTTCCAGGAATTTGGCCGTGGGCCGGGCGCGGCGCAGCGCCTCGATGACGCCGTAGCTGACGCCCGAGCCGCCATGCACGGCGACGCCGGCCGGCTTGTCGATGACGAGCAGGTGTTCGTCCTCGAACACGACCGGGAACTCGCGCGCCGGGGCCGTGGGCGCAGCGCGCTCGGGCACGCGCACGGGCGGGATGCGCACCTCGTCGCCGATGTCCAGCCGGGTGTCGGCCTGTGCCCGGCCCTTGTTGACGCGCACTTCGCCCGCGCGGATGACGCGGTAGACATGGGTCTTGGGCACGCCCTTGAGTTCGCGCAGCAGGAAGTTGTCGAGGCGCTGGCCCGCCGAGGCTTCGTCCACCTGCACCCGCCGCACCGCCGGCTGATGCGTGGCTGCGGGCGGCGCTGCGGCTGCCCCTATAATCCTTTTCACCACGTTCCCGCCGTAAGTATTTGATTTGCTTGATTTTAGCGGCGGCAGCGCGGAGCTCCCGGGGCGACCCGGGGGCATCACAGGCGATGCAACGCATCGCGCGGCCGGCAGGCGGGCTCCCCAAGCGAGCCTGCGGCCTGCGGCGCGAGGCGGCAGAGCGATGACACCCGGAACCCACCGGCCCCTTTGCGGGAGCCGGTTGCCAGACAAAGGTTTTCACGGCGCGAGAGCGCGCGGCCCGCTTCAACGATCAGGCCGCAAAAGCTCGCGCCAGCGTCCACAGCAGTCCTTCGCGGATGAGCCCCTCCCTCCCCCACCCGCTGCGCCCGCCGGCGCGACCCCAGCCAGAAGCTGCGGTGGTCGCCCCCGGCCCGGCGCATGGTTGTGCGGCAAGGTCGAGGCAGGGCTTCCCCGTGGCATGACGGCCCGGTCGCATGCGCCAACGCCACGCGGCGTCTGACCTCCACAGGTCGGAAACCCACGCGGTCCAGGGCACTCCTTCCACGGTTCCACGCCGTCGCTCGTGCGTCTTTGAACGCCACCTCTTGGGTGGCATGACGTGACGCGTTCCTGAAAGGGACGCGAGGAGTGATGACATGAAACGCATGCTGATCAATGCGACGCAGCCGGAAGAGCGCCGCCTCGCCATCGTCGATGGCCAGAAGCTGCTGGACTTCGAGACCGAGATCGAGGGCCGCGAGCAGCGCAAGGGCAATATCTACAAGGCCGTCGTGACGCGGGTCGAGCCCTCGCTCGAAGCCTGCTTCGTGGACTACGGCGAAGACCGCCACGGCTTCCTGCCGTTCAAGGAAATCTCGCGCCAGTTCTTCCGCGAGGGCGCGGACGTGAAGAACGCGACCATCAAGGACGCGATCAAGGAAGGGCAGGAACTGCTCGTCCAGGTCGAGAAGGAAGAGCGCGGCAACAAGGGCGCGGCGCTGACCACCTTCGTCAGCCTCGCCGGCCGCTACCTCGTGCTGATGCCCAACAACCCGCGCGGCGGTGGCGTGTCGCGCCGCATCGAGGGCGAGGACCGCGAGGAGCTGAAGGAGAACCTCGACCAGCTCGAATACCCCAAGGGCATGAGCCTGATCGCCCGCACCGCCGGCATCGGCCGCTCCGCCGCCGAGCTGCAGTGGGACCTGAACTACATGCTCAAGCTCTGGACCGCGATCGACGACGCGGCCAAGGGCGGCAAGGGCGCCTTCCTGATCTACCAGGAATCCAGCCTCGTCATCCGCGCGATCCGCGACTACTTCACCGCCGACATCGGCGAGATTCTGATCGACACGGACGATCTGTTCGAGCAGGCCCACCAGTTCATGAACCACGTGATGCCCGACCAGGGCCATCGCGTGAAGCGCTACCGCGACGACGCGCCGCTGTTCAGCCGCTTCCAGATCGAGCACCAGATCGAGACGGCGCACAGTCGCACGGTCAATCTGCCGTCCGGCGGCGCCATCGTCATCGACCACACCGAGGCGCTGGTGTCGGTGGACGTGAACTCGGCCCGCGCCACGCGCGGCGGCGACATCGAGGAAACCGCCACCCGCACCAACCTCGAAGCGGCCGACGAGATCGCGCGCCAGATGCGGCTGCGCGACCTCGGCGGCCTGATCGTCGTGGACTTCATCGACATGGAGGAGTCCAAGAACCGCCGCGACGTGGAACAGCGCCTGCGCGACGCGCTGCGCAACGACCGCGCCCGCGTGCAGTTCGCCTCCATCAGCAAGTTCGGCCTGCTGGAAATGAGCCGCCAGCGCCTGCGCCCGGCGCTCAGCGAAGGCAACCACATCACCTGCCCGCGCTGCAACGGCACCGGCCACATCCGCGACACCGAGAGTTCCGCGCTGCAGATCCTGCGCATGGTCCAGGAAGAGGCGATGAAGGACAACACCGCCGCCGTGCACGTGCAGGTGCCGGTGGAGGTGACGAGCTTCCTGCTGAACGAGAAGCGCACCGAGATCACCAAGATCGAACTCAAGCAGCGCGTCACCGTGCTGCTGGTGCCCAACAAGCACCTCGAAACGCCGAACTACAAGCTGGAGCGCCTGCGCCACGACGACCCGCGCCTGGAGAACCTGCAGGCCAGCTACACGATGATCGAGGAGCCGGACGACGAAGTGGGCATCACGCGCCGCGGCGACGTCGAGAAGAAGAACAAGCAGGAGCCGGTCATCAAGGGCATCCTGCCCGAGCAGCCCGCGCCCATCGCCGCCCCGGCGCCCGCGCCCGTCGCAGCGCCGGCCCCGGCGCCCGTGGTGGCCGCGCCCGCGCCGGCCGCCGGCAAGGGCTTCTTCAGCCGCCTGCTGAGCTTCTTCGGCGGCGGCGAACCGGCACCGGCGCCCGCGCCGGCCGCAGCCCCCGCCCCGGCCCCCGCAGCCGGCGACAAGCCCAAGCGCGACGGTCGCCGCGATGGCAACCGTGACGGCCGCCGTGGCGAACGCGGTGAGCGTGGCGAACGAGGTGAACGCAACGAACGCAACGAACGCGGCGGCCGCCGTGACGGCAAGCCGCAGGAAGCCCGTGGCGAGCGCAAGCGCAACGAGGGCGGCGACAAGCCCGAGCAGCAACAACGCGCCGAACGTGGTGAACGCAATGAACGCGGCGAGCGTGGCGAACGCGCCGAACGTGGCGAGCGCCGCCCGCGCGGCGAACGCCAGGAGCGCGCGCCGACCGAGACGGTCACCACCGCCGCGCTGCCGCTGAGCGAGGAACTGGCCGCCGCCCACGACGCGCCGCCCGCCTTCGTGGACAGCCAGGCCGAAGCCGCCCTGCCCCCGACCGGCGACACCCCGGCCGGCGAAGAACGCCAGGGCCGTGGCCGCCGCCGCCGCCGTGGCGGCCGTGACCGCGACGATCAAGGCGCGGGCACCGAAGCCGGCGCGGACGCCAGCACGGCAGCGCCGGCCGAAGCCGCCGCCGACACCACCGCCGAAGCCGCCCCCGCCGCCGAGGGCGATGACGCCGCCGAAGGCCATGGCCGCGAGAACCGCCGCCGTGGCGGCCGCAACCGCAATCGCAACCGCCGTGAGGAAGGCGCCGCCGAGGGCCAGGACACCGCCGCGCCCGCCGACGAGGCCGCGCCCGTGCAAAGCTCGCTGATCGAAGACGCACCCGCCCCGGCACCGGTGGCGCAAGCCGTGGCCGCCGCGGTCGAGGTCGTGGCCCCGCCGCCTGCCGCTCCTGCCACGCCCGCCGCCCCCACCGTCGCCGCCTTCGAGCTGCCGATGCTGGCGCTGCAGGCCATCGCCGAGGGGGCTGGCCTGCAATGGGTCAACTCCGACGCCGGCAAGATCGCTGCCGCCCGGGCGGCACAAGCCGCCGAGCCCGCTGCCGCGCCGTTGGGCCGCGAGCCGGCCGCCGTGGTGGTCGTGGACGAGGGCCCGCTGGTGCTCGTGGAAACCCGCAAGGATCTGAGCCAGGTGAAGCTGCCTTTCGAGGCATGATCCCCACCACACGCTGACCCCAGCACGCCGCGTCGGCTACGAGCCACGCGGCGTTTTTCATTGAACCGCCCCATGACCACATCCACCACGCCGGCACGCATGCCGCCGCAAATCCCCTACATCATCGGCAACGAGGGCTGCGAGCGCTTCAGCTTCTACGGCATGCGCAACATCCTGACGGTCTTCATGATGACCAGCCTGCTGCTGGCCATCCCAGAAGACCTGCGCAAGGCCGAGGCCAAGGAGGTCTTCCACACCTTCGTCATCGGCGTCTATTTCTTCCCGCTGCTGGGCGGCTGGCTGGCCGACCGCTTCTTCGGCAAATACCCGACGATCTTCTGGCTCAGCCTCGTCTACTGCGTGGGCCACGCCTGCCTCGCGGTGTTCGAGAACGACATCCGCGGCTTCTACTTCGGCCTCTTCCTGATCTCGCTGGGCTCGGGCGGCATCAAGCCGCTGGTGAGCAGCTTCGTCGGCGACCAGTTCGACAAGAGCAACCGCTCGCTGGCGCAGAAGGTCTATGACGCCTTCTACTGGATCATCAACTTCGGCAGCTTCTTCGCCTCGCTGCTGATGCCCGTCATCCTCAAGACCTGCGGCGCCAGCGTCGCCTTCGGCCTGCCGGGCGTGCTGATGGCGCTGGCCACGCTGATCCTGTGGAGCGGCCGCAAGCAATACGTCCACCAGCCGCCGCGCGGCGCCAACCCGCACAGCTTCCTGAAAGTGGTGTGGACGGCGCTGAAGGCGGGTGGTGCCGGCATGGGTGTGGCGGCGCTGGGCCTGCTGTTGGCGGGTTATGCACTGAGCCAGATGGCCAGCCTCGGCATCGTCGCCGCCGTCTGCCTCGCGCTGGTGCTGGTGATGGGCTTCGGCGGCGGCGGCGCCTCGCTGCAGCTGGAACGGGCGCGCGGCATCCACCCCGACGAGGCGGTGGACGGCGTGCGCGCCGTGCTGCGCGTGCTGGTGCTGTTCGCGCTGGTCACGCCCTTCTGGTCGCTGTTCGACCAGAAGGCGTCCACCTGGATTCTTCAGGCCGACCAGATGGCCAAGCCGGCGTGGTTCGAGTCGTCCATGATGCAGGCGCTGAATCCGGCGCTGGTGATGATCCTCATCCCCCTCAACAACCTCGTGCTCTATCCGCTGCTCGCGCGCCTCGGCCTGCAGGTGACGGCGCTGCGCCGCATGGGCGCGGGCATTGCGCTGGCGGGCGCGGCCTGGATCGTGGCCGGCGTGCTGCAACTCTGGCTGGACGCGGGCGACACGGTCAGCATCCTGTGGCAGATGCTGCCCTATGTGCTGCTGACGCTGGGCGAGGTGCTGGTCTCGGCCACCGGCCTGGAATTCGCGTACAGCCAGGCGCCCGCAGCGATGAAGGGCACGATCATGAGCTTCTGGAATCTGTCGGTGACGGTGGGCAACCTCTGGGTGCTGCTGTCCAACGTCAGCATCAAGAGCCCCGCCGCGCTGGCCGCCATCCAGGCCACGGGCTACAGCGAGACGGCCTGCCTGATGTTCTTCTTCGCCGGCTTCGCGCTGCTGGCGGCCCTGCTGTTTGCGCTGGTGGCGCGGCGCTACCCGGTGCAGAACCACTACCGTGGCTGAGCGCCCCTATACCGACCCGACCTCGGCGGCGGCGGACACGCCGGCCGTACCGCCGCCTGCCGAGCCGCCCGCAAGCTGGCAAGAAGCCTCGCACCGCCCGCGCCCCAAACCCGGCCGCGCACCCCGCCCCGTGTCGGCGCCGAAGACGGGTTATTTCAGGAGCCACTGGCGCGGCGAGCAGAGCCTGCCGCGCAGCTACTGGCTGAACAACTTCCTCGTCGCGGCGCCGCTGGCGATGCTGCTGACGGGGCTGATGAGCTGGATCAGCGTCAAGGGCGACTCGCTGCAAGTCAGCGCCGTCACCGTGCTGCTCGGCTTCCCGCTGCTGCTGGCGCTGGACGTCTGGTGCCTCGTCGGCACCTGGCGCTCGGCGACGGCCTATCTGCGCCACCACGGCTCGCCGCTGTGGGGCTGGCTGGCGCGCATCAGCCTCGTGCTGGGCACGCTACAACTGGCCGCCTCGCTGCTGTTCGGCCTGCTGCCCAGCCTCGGCGACTACTGGCAGATGGCGCGCGGCATCGACCCCATCGGCCAGGCCAAGTTCAGCCTCTCGGAAGACGGCCGCAGCCTGCGCCTCGATGGCGTCATCGGCATGGGCGACGGCGAGCGCCTGCGCGCGCTGCTGGCCCGCGAGTCTGCGAACGGCATCAAGCGCGTGGAACTCGCCTCGCCCGGCGGCCGCGTGCGCGAGGCCGAGCGCATGGCCCAGGCGCTGAAGGAGCACCGGCAGGAAGCCCGCGCCGTCGGCCGCTGCGCCAGCGCCTGCACCCTGGTCTTCCTGGCCGGCCAGCCGCGCCATCTGGCGCCCGAGGGGCAGCTCGGCTTCCACCGCGCCTCGACCGGCACCTACAACCCCGTCTTCGAGGAACTCGCCAACCAGCAACTGGCGCGCAGCTACCGCGCACTCGGCCTGCCCGAAAACATGATCGACAAGACGCTGCGCACGCCCGCGCAGGGCATGTGGTTCGTGCCGCGCGAGGAATTGCAGGCGCAGGGGCTGATCGCGCCCTCGCCGCGCACGCTGGCCGTGCCGCTGCCCGCTGCCGACGCGCCGCTGGCCGACTACGCCGACGCGCTGCGCCTGCACCCCGTCTGGGCCGCGCTGGAGCGGCGCGCGCCCGGCACCGTCGCCGCCGTGGCCGTGCGCCTGCACGAGGCCCGCGCGGCCGGCGCCGCCGACGAGGCCGTGCAGGCCGCCGCGCTGGCACCGCTCGCGGGCGAGATGCCCGGCCTGATCCACGGCGCCGACGCGGCGCTGCGCCGACGCTACGTGCAGATCGTCGCCGACCAGTTGAGGGCGCTGCGCGCGCCGCCTCAGCCCGGCTCCCGGGCGGCCTGCCGCGACCTGCTCGACGGCCGCCTCGGCGCGCGCCGCCAGATGCCGCTGGAGCTGCAGGTGCGCGAAGCCCAGTGGCTGCTGGACGCCGCCAGCGCCGCGCCGCCGCGCTGGGCGCCCAGGCCGGCCAGCGCCATCGAGGCCGAGGTGCTGCGCCGCTCGGTCGGCCCGGCCGCGCTCGGCATGCTGTCGCGCCTGTGGATCGACGCGCCCGACACCAGCACGGCCGGCACGCCCTGCGAGCCCGTCATCGCCCTGCTGGAACGCCTGCCCGCCCAGCCGCCCGCACGGCGCGAACTGGCCGAGAAGCTGCTGTTCCAGGCCCGGTGACAATGCCCGCGCCCCTTTCCCGGGGCCCTTCCCCCTTCGCCTTTGGAGCTGCCCTCGTGACCCTCGCCTCCCCGCTGCGCCTGCCCCTGCTCGGCGCCCTGCTCGGCTTCCATCTCGTGGTTGCGGCGGCCCCGGCCGCGCCCGCCGCCGTCAGTTTCGACACCACGCCGCGCGCCGGCCAGCACCAGCGCCAGACCATCGACATGCAGATGCTCATGACGATGCGCGCCGAGGCCGCCCCCGAGGCCAGCGAGGAGCAGCGCGCCAAGATCGCGCAGGCCGCCGCGCAGATGGCGCAGGCCGGGCCGGTCAAGGTCAGCACGCGGATGCGGCAGACGATGAAGGTCGGCGCCGCCGACGATGCGGGCTGGCTGCCCATGACCGTGTCGGTCGCCCACCAGGGCGGCAGCGTGGAAGTCGGCGGCAAGGCCACGCCGCTGCCCCAGGCCCAGGCGGCCGACGTGAGCTTCTCCGCCCGCTTCAACCCCAAGGACTTCGGTTTCGAGCTGGGCCGCTTCGACGCCGGCTCGCCCGAGGTGAACGCGCTGATGGCCACCCAGGGCCAGGCCATGATCGGCGAGGCGCTGCAGCTCTACAAGGCACTGGCCCAGCGCCCGCTCAAGGTCGGCGAGAGCGTGGAGCTGCCGATGACCATGGCCCTGCCCATGCCGCTGCCGGGTGGCGCGGGCGCCATGCAGGGCAGGCTGCGCTACACGCTGGCGCGCGTGGCCAAGGGCGTGGCCCACTTCGACCTGGACATGGACCTGAAGATGGACATCAGCGCGCCGCTGCCCCAGCCGGCGCAGGCCGCATCGGCGGCCTCGGCAGCCGACACGGACGCGGCGGACACCCCGCCCCAGATGCTGCGGATGGTGGCCACCGGCAGCGGCAAGGGCACGAGTTCGCTGCGCCTGTCCGACCGCCTGCCGCTGGCCAACCGGTTGGCGATGCGCATGCAGATGGCGATGAACGGGCCCGACAACGGCCGCATGGCCTTCGACATGGACATGGTCATGCAGTCCAAGGGCGAGTCGCTGGCCAGGCCGGTCAGCCGGAAGAAGCCCTGATCTCGACGACGACGAAGCTGACCGCGTAGTCGCTCTCGTCGCTGAGCGTCACCTGGCCGCTCAAGTGCCGCTCGGCGCACCAGTCGGCGAGCGCGCCGCCGAGCTTCAGCACCGGCCGGCCGCTGGCCTCGTTGAGGATCTGGCAGTCGGGCAGGCGCATCGGCAGGTGCAGGCCCAGGCCGATGGCCTTGCTGAAGGCCTCCTTGGCCGAGAAGCGCGTGGCGAGGTAGCGGACGCCGCGCGCCTCGGCCCGGGCGCGGCGGGCGCGGAAGACCCGCAGTTCGTCCGGCCCCAGCACCTTCTCGGCAAAGCGCTCGCCGCGCCGCGCCAGCGTCGCGGCGATGCGGCGGATGTCGCAGATGTCGGTGCCGATGCCGTGGATCATGCGAAGGCGAACACGAGGTTGCGGTGGGCCTCGCCGTCGAGGATGAAGTCCGTCTCGCCGATCACCGCGCCGCCTTCGCGGCGGTAGAAGCGCTGCGCACCTTCGTTGCCGATCCAGACGCTGAGCCACAACGCGCCGCCCTCACGCGCGGCCGCCAGCAGCCGCCGCCCGAGGCCGCGGCCCGTGCAGGGCGGCGCGACATAGAGACGCTCCAGTTCCACGCACGGCCCGCCCGCCACCGGCGCGGGGGCGTCGCGGCGCAGTTGCGCGAAGCCTTGCAGCGCCGCGCCGTCCTCGATCAGCCAGAGTTGCCGCCCGGCGTCGGCAAGCAGGCGCTCGAAAGCCGGCGGCGTGAAGGCCTCGGCGAGATAGGGCAGGAAGCGCCCTTCCACGCCGTCAGGCGCATAGCTGTCGAGCCAGACCCATTGCGCCAGCGCGGCCAGCCGGGCGCCATCGGCGGCATTGGCGGCGTGAGCGCGGCGCAGTGTCATCAAGCCGCCGCGATGGCGCGCAGATAGGCCCGCACCGTCTCGGCATAGCCGAGTTCCAGCGCGTCGGCGATCAGCGCGTGGCCGATGGACACCTCTTGCACGCCGGGGACGGCGCGCAGGAAGGCCGGCAGGTTGTCGCGGTTGAGGTCGTGGCCGGCATTGAGCCCCAAGCCCGCCTTCAGCGCGGCTTGCGCGGTGGCCGTGAAGCCGACCAGCACCTCGGCCTCGCGCGGCGAGCCGAAGGCGCTGGCGAAGGTCTCGGTGTAGAGCTCGATGCGGTCGGCGCCCAGTTCGGCGACGGCGGCCATCGCGGCGGGCTCGGGGTCCATGAAGAGGCTGACGCGCACGCCGAGTTCCTGCGCCTCGCGGATCAGCGGCGCCAGCCGTGCGGCGTCCTGCGGCAGGATCCAGCCGTGGTCGGACGTGAACTGGTCTTCGGCATCGGGCACGAAGGTGACTTGGTGCGGGCGGTGGCGGCGCACGAAGTCCATCAGGTTCTGCGTCGGGTTGCCCTCGATGTTGAACTCGGCCTGCGGCCAGTCGCGCAGCAGCGCCGCGAGTTCGTCCACGTCCTCGGCGCGGATGTGGCGCGCATCGGGGCGCGGGTGGACGGTGATGCCCTGCGCACCGGCCAGCAGGCACTGCTCCGCCGCGCGCCGCACGCTGGGGATGCCGAGGTGGCGGGTGTTGCGCAGCAGCGCGACCTTGTTGACGTTCACGGACAAGGCGCAGCGCGTGTCGGCTTGGGCGAAGGGGTTCATGTGTCGAGCAGTTGTTGCACGTCGAGCATCAGTGCGCGGGTGCGCAGCGGCTGGTGGCCGAGATGGTAGTGAAGCAGGCCGCGCAGCGTCGTCTTCAGCGACTGCGGCGCGGCGGCGCAGGCCTGGCGCAGCGCAGCCTGGCTGCCGTGCAGCAGCGCGGCCTGGAGCTGGATCAGCAGCGCGCCGGGCAGGTGGGCGTCGCTGGTCGGCGGGATAAGGCCGGACTCGGGCGACAACTGGTAGCGGCGCTCGGGGTCGATGAGCGCCTGGGTTGGCGTGACGACGCTGAGGTCGGGCAGCAGGCCCAGTTCGGCCAGCAGCTTCAGCTCGAAGGCGCGCAGCGTGGCGTCGCCTTCGGCCAGGTGAGACAGCGCGTCGGCATAGGCGTCGAACAGCGCCGGGTGCGGGTCGTGGCGGGCCAGCAGCTTGAGCAGCAGTTCGTTCAGGTAGTAGCCCGAGAACAGCGCGGCGCCGGCCGGCAGCGTCGCGCCGCCACCCCATTCGGCGCTGCGCAAGGTCTGCACCTCGCCGCCGTCAGCCTTGGCCGGCTTGCTCAGGGAGACGTGGATGCATTGCAGCGGCAGCAGCACGGCACGCAGTTGCGAATAGGGCCGCTTGGCGCCCTTGGCGGCGACGGCGAGGCGGCCGGACTCGCGCGTGAACAGGTCGAGGATGAGGCTGGATTCGCTCCAGTCGTGCTGGTGCAGCACATACGCTGGCTGTCCTGGCGCCCCTCGCCCGGCGGGTACGCCGGTCGATCCCCCGAGGGGATGCGGGCCGGCTGGGGAGCGGCCCGGCGCTCGGCCCGGCGAAGTCGCCATATCACTCGTAGCCGTAGCTGCGCAGATGCTCTTCGGAATCCGCCCAGCCGGAGCGCACCTTGACCCAGAGTTCCAGGAACACACGGCCGTCCATCAGGTGTTCCAGTTCCTGGCGCGACTCGGAGCCGATGCGCTTCAAGCGCTCGCCGCCCTGGCCGATGATCATGCCCTTGTGGGCGTCGCGCTCGACGACGATGCTGGCGCTGATGCGGCGCAGTTCGCCCTCGTCCTCCCATTTGTCGATGACGACGGTGGAGGTGTAGGGCAGCTCGTCGCCGGTCAGGCGGAAGAGCTTCTCACGGATGATTTCGCTGGCGAGGAAGCGCTCGCTGCGGTCGGTCAGCGCGTCTTCGCCGTAGAACCAGCCCTGCTCGGGCAGATAGGGCTTGAGGATCTTGAAGAGGCGGTCCACGTCGGCGGCCTTCTTGGCCGACAGCGGCACGAACTCCGCGAAATTGCGCCGTTCGGCCATGCCCTTGAGCCAGGGCGCGAGTTCGGCACGGCGGTGGACGGCGTCGAGCTTGTTGGCGACCAGCACGACGGGCTTGCCCTCGGGCAGCAGGGCCAGCACCTTGGCGTCGTCCAGGCCGAAGCGGCCGGCCTCGACGACGAAGAGCACGAGGTCCACGTCGGCCAGCACGCCATGCACGGTGCGGTTCAGCGTGCGGTTGAGCGCGGCGTTGTGGCGGGTCTGGAAGCCCGGCGTATCGACGAAGACGAACTGCGCCTCGTCCACGGTGCGCACGCCGGTGATGCGGTGGCGGGTGGTCTGCGCCTTGTCGGACGTGATGCTGACCTTCTGGCCGACGAGGGCGTTGAGCAGCGTGGACTTGCCGACGTTGGGGCGGCCGACGATGGCGATGAGGCCGCAGCGTTGCGCCGGGGCTTGCGGAGCTTGGGTTTCGGTCATGACGGGCGGCCTCGTTCGGCGGTGAGTCGGTCGAGCATGCGGCGGGCGGCTTCCTGCTCGGCGCTGCGGCGCGAGCGGCCGACGCCGAGTTCGGCGGCGTCGAGCGCCGGTACCGCGCATTCGACCTCGAAGGTCTGCGCATGGGCCTGGCCGCGCGTGGCGACGATGCGGTAGCCGGGCACGGCGATGCGGCGGGCCTGCAGCCATTCCTGCAGCGCGGTCTTGGCGTCCTTGGCGAAGTCGCCGGCGATGGTCGAGCTGGCAATGGTGTCGCCGAGCAGGCGGCGGACGATGGCGAGCGCGGCTTCGTAGCCGGCATCGAGATGGGCGGCGCCGAGGATGGCCTCGACGGCATCGGCCAGGATGGACGGCCGCTGCGCGCCGCCGCCGCGCGCTTCGCCCTCGCTCATCTTCAGCACGGCCGGCAGGCCGAGCACGAGCCCGAGCCGGTGCAGGCTGGCCTCGCGCACGAGGTGGGCGCGCACGCGGGTGAGGTCGCCCTCGTCGGAGCCGGCGTAGCGCTCGTAGAGCAGGCTGGACACGGCGAGGCTGAGCACGGCGTCGCCGAGGAATTCGAGGCGCTCGTTGTGGTCGGCGCCGAAGCTGCGGTGGGTCAGCGCACGGGTCAGCAGCTCGGGGCGCCGGAAGCGGTGGCCCAGGCGGCGTTGCAGCTCGTCGAGCACGGCGTTCATCGGCGCGGGGCCGGCGGCAATGCGGTCAACGTGACTTGCCCCGGTACTTGATCATCAGGTAGACCGGGCCGAAGAGGTCGATCTCCTTGTCCCAGGCGAACTCGATGACGACCTTGTCGCTGCCGTCCTTGCTGACGACGAGGTCGGCGCTGCTGATGCTCTGGATGGAGTATTCGACCTGGCGGGCCTTGTCGAACTCCTGGCGCACCTGGGGCACGGTGCCGGGGTTGCCGGCGGCGATGCGGTCCACGACGCGCTGCACGGTGTAGTACTCGAGCACGGTCGGGAAGACCTTCATGCCGACGACGGCAGCGACGGCGATGACGCCGCCCCAGAACAGCAGGCCGATCAGGGTGAGGCCGCGCTGGCGGCGCGGCGAGGCGTGGGGGACAGGGCTCATCTGCATCAATCGAAGAAGGTTCCGATGCGCTTGAGGTTACCGAAATTCATCCAGACCAAGAAGGCCTTGCCGACGATGTTCTCGTCGGGCACGAAGCCCCAGAAGCGCGAGTCGCGCGAGTTGTCGCGGTTGTCGCCGAGCATGTAGTAGTGGCCGGCCGGCACCTTGCAGGTGACGCCTTCGAGGGTGTAGCGGCAGTTGTCCTGGAAGGGGAAGGGGCCGTCCGCGCGGTCGGGGCGGAAGTAGTGCGGCTGCTCGGGATCGACGAGGATCTTGTGCGCCTTGGCGCCCAGCTGCTCGGTGAACTGCGGGCGGAACACGCGCGGCACGCCGCTGTCGTCGTAGAAAGTGCCGGCCGGCTGCTCGGCGGCAAGCTGGCCGTTGATGTAGAGCTTCTGGTTGCGGTAGCTCACCTCGTCGCCCGGGATGCCGGCGACGCGCTTGATGAAGTCGGTGCTCGGGTCTTCGGGGTAGCGGAAGACCATCACGTCGCCGCGCTGCACGTCGTGGTTGGCGACGATCTTCTTGTTCAGCACCGGCAGGCGGATGCCGTAGTGGAATTTGTTGACGAGGATGAGGTCGCCCACCAGCAGCGTCGGCACCATGGAGCCGGACGGGATCTTGAAGGGCTCGAACAGGAAGGAGCGCAGCAGGAAGACGATCAGGATCACCGGGAACAGGCCGGCGGTCCAGTCCAGCCACCAGGGCTGCTGCAGCAGTTGCTGGCGGGCGGGCTCGATGTCGCCGTCCACGCGGCTGATGCCCTGGGCGGCGAGCGTCTCGCGGCGCTTGGCGTCGTTGTCCACCAGGTTCTGCGCCGCCGCGCGGCGGGCGGGCGCGAAGTGGAAACGCTCGGCCAGCCAGTAGAGCATCGTGACGGCGGTCAGGATGAAGAGCAGCAGCGCGAAGTTGCCGCTCCAGCGGCCGAGGTACCAGCCGCCCAGATAGGCCACCAGGGCCGCGTACAAAACACCGGTGAGTGCGCTCATCAGTTCAGACAGAGAGAGGGGGTTAATCGTCAACCTGCAGGATGGCGAGGAAGGCTTCCTGCGGCACTTCCACGGAGCCGATCTGCTTCATGCGCTTCTTGCCGGCCTTTTGCTTTTCCAGCAGCTTGCGCTTGCGGGTGATGTCGCCGCCGTAGCATTTTGCCAGCACGTTCTTGCGCAGCGCCTTGATGTTCTCGCGGGCGATGATGTTGGCGCCGATGGCGGCCTGAATGGCCACGTCGTACATCTGGCGCGGGATCTGCTCGCGCATCTTGGCCGCCACGCCGCGGCCGCGGTACTGGCTCTGGCTGCGGTGGACGATCATGGCCAGCGGATCGACCTTGTCGCCGTTGATCATGATGTCCACCTTGACGACGTCGGCGGCGCGGTATTCCTTGAACTCGTAGTCCATCGACGCATAGCCGCGCGAGGCGCTCTTCAGCTTGTCGAAGAAGTCCAGCACGATCTCGGCCAGCGGGATTTCATACGTCAGCATGACCTGCTTGCCGTGGTAGGCCATGTTGAGTTGCACGCCGCGCTTCTGGTTGGCCAGCGTCATGACGACGCCGACGTAGTCCTGCGGCATATAGAGGTGCACGGTGACGATGGGCTCGCGGATCTCGCGCATGCGGCCCACGTCGGGCATCTTGGACGGGTTCTCGACCTGGATCACCGTGCCGTCGTTCAGTTCCACCTCGTAGATGACGCTGGGCGCCGTGGTCACCAGGTCCTGGTCGAATTCGCGCTCCAGCCGCTCCTGCACGATCTCCATGTGCAGCAGGCCGAGGAAGCCGCAGCGGAAACCGAAGCCCAGCGCCTGCGACACCTCGGGCTCGTAGCGCAGCGAGGCGTCGTTGAGGCTGAGCTTTTCCAGCGCGTCGCGCAGGGAGTCGTACTCGCTGGCCTCGGTCGGGTAGAGGCCCGCGAACACCTGCGGCTGGATTTCCTTGAACCCCGGCAGGGCCTCGCTGGCCGGGCCGGCGTTGTTGGGCAGCTTTTTTTCCAGCGTGATGGTGTCGCCGACCTTGGCCGCCGCCAGTTCCTTGATGCCGCAGATGACGAAGCCGACCTCGCCGGCCTTCAGCGCGTCGCGGTTCTCGCTCTTGGGCGTGAACACGCCGAGGTGCTCGATGGGGTAGACGGCATTGGTGGCCATCATGCGGATGCGCTCGTTCTTGCGCAGTTCGCCGTCCACCACGCGCACCAGCATGACGACGCCGACGTAGTTGTCGAACCAGGCGTCGATGATCATCGCGCGCGGCGCCGCTTCCGGGTTGCCGCGCGGCGGCGGCATGCGGGTGATGACGGCTTCGAGGATGTCGTCGATGCCCAGGCCGGTCTTGGCCGAGCAGGGGATGGCGGCATCGGCGTCGATGCCGATCACGTCCTCGATCTCGGCCTTGGCGTTGTCGGGGTCGGCCGAGGGCAGGTCCATCTTGTTCAGCACCGGCACGACCTCGACGCCCAGGTCCAGCGCCGTGTAGCAGTTGGCCACCGTCTGCGCCTCGACGCCCTGCGAGGCGTCCACCACCAGCAGCGCGCCCTCGCAGGCCGAGAGCGACCGGCTCACCTCATAGGAAAAGTCCACATGCCCCGGCGTGTCGATCAGGTTGAGGTTGTAGGTCTTGCCGTCGCGGGCCTGGTATTGCAGCGCGGCGGTCTGCGCCTTGATCGTGATGCCGCGCTCGCGCTCCAGGTCCATCGAGTCCAGCACCTGCGCCTCCATCTCGCGGTCGCTCAGGCCGCCGCAGCGCTGGATGATGCGGTCGGCCAGGGTGCTCTTGCCGTGGTCGATGTGGGCAATGATGGAGAAGTTGCGGATGTGGTTCATGAGGTCGGCTGCGCTGCTGAGGCTGCTGGGGAAGCGCTCGATCGCGCAGCGATGTGAGGGCGCGGGAGCGCGCCGTGCGGAACATAAAAAAAAGGCACGTCGAAGAGGCGACGTGCCTTCCAACAAAAGGTATGGCAACTGCTTGTTGGGCTTTCATTGTAGCCAAAAGGCCCGGCCGGGAAACCGCACCAGCATTGGTTTTCCGGCCGTTGCAGCCTGCCAACAAGGAATTTTGACCACAACTTATCCACAGACCCCTGTGGATCGCCTGTGGAGCCAATCGGGGTGCGGGCAGCGGGCGTCGATTCCGCTGCCAGAGCGCCGAATCCCAGGCACGTCGGGCCGGATTTTAACGATTTGCGCGAACAATCCTCGGGCCTGCTCGGAAGTTAGCTAGCGCAAACTTTCCAGTACGCCGTCCCGACTTGCCGCATCACGGAAAGCCCGAGCCAGCAGTCCGGGTTTCCACCCTCTCAGCGAGCCGGTTTGAGCAGCACGAAGCTGACCACGTCGTCGCGGCGCACCACGAGGTTGATGACCTTGGCCTTCTCGGCCTTGGCGATCTGGGCCTGGAAGGCCTTGACCGTGGCCACCTCGACGTTGTCCACCGACAGGATGAGGTCGCCCTCGCGCAGGCCGGCGCGCGCTGCGGCGCCGCTGGCGGCGTCCACCTTGACGCCGGCCTTGAGCTTCATCTCCTTGCGCTGCGCCTCGCTCAGTTCGGAGACCTTGAGCCCCAGGGCCGCGCTCGGCGTGGCGGCCGGGCCGGCTTCGCCGCTGCCGTCGCCGGCCTTCTTGCTGCGCTCGTCCTCGCCGATGGTGACGACGATGTCCTTGCTCACGCCACGGCGGAACACGGTCAGCGTGGTCTTGGCGCCGGGCTTCACGGCGGCCACGAGGCGGCGCAGGTCGGCCGCCTTGTCCACGGGCTTGCCATCGACCTTGGTGACGACGTCACCGCCCTCCACGCCGGCCTTCTCGGCCGGGCTGCCGGCGATGACGGAGCGGATCACCGCGCCCTGGGCCTTGCCCAGGCCGATGGCCTCGGCGATTTCCTTGGTGATGTCGTCCGGCAGCACGCCGAGGTAGCCGCGCACGACGCGGCCACCGGCGCGCAGCTCGTCGGCCACGCGGATGGCGTCGGCGATGGGGATCGCAAAGGAGATGCCCATATAGCCGCCGTTTTGGCTGTAGATCTGCGAGTTGATGCCGATGACCTCGCCGCGCAGATTGACCAGCGGGCCGCCGGAGTTGCCGGGGTTGATGGCCACGTCGGTCTGGATCAGCGGCAGCAGGTCGCCGGTGTCGCGCTGCTTGGCGCTGATGATGCCGGCCGTCACGGTGTTCTCCAGGCCGAAGGGCGAGCCGATGGCCATCACCCATTCGCCGACGCGGGCCTTGTTGCTGTCGCCGACCTTGACGACCGGCAGGCCGGTGGCCTCGACCTTGACGACGGCCACGTCGGAGCGCTGGTCGGCACCGATGATCTTGGCCTTGAGTTCGCGCTTGTCGGTCAGCGTGACGATGACCTCGTCGGCGCCCTGCACGACGTGGGCATTGGTCAGCACATAGCCGTCGGCGCTGAGGATGAAGCCGGAGCCGACACCACGGCGCATCGGGCCGTCATCGTCGGGCGTGCCGCCGCGCGGCGTGCCGCGGCGCTGGTTGGGCACGGGGATGCCGAAGCGGCGGAAGAACTCCTGCATCTGCTCGTTCATCTCGGCCTGGCCCTCGGCCACCTTGACCTTCTCGGCGGTGCGGATGTTGACGACGGCCGGGCCGACGCGTTCCACCAGTTCGGCGAAGTCCGGCAGTTCGCGCGGCTGCGCGCTGGCGGGCGCGTGGCCGAGGGCCAGGGCCAGGGCCAGGGCGGTGCTGGAAAGCAGGAAGCGCGTGCGCGCAGCGGGGTGGCGGTTCTCAGCGTGCATGGGAGATTTCCAGGGGGTCGAACAAGGACGAAACAGATGGGGCGGCGGTGCCGCGCTTCAAGGGTTGGCCGGCAGGGCGGCGGGTTCGGTCAGCGGCAGGCCCCAGTCGATGAACGTGGGGGCCGCCTCGGCCGGCTGGCCGGCGGCCTGGGCGAAGCTCTGGCCGGCCAGCCCATGCGCCCGCAACGTGGGGCCGGGCGCGGCGGCGAGCAGGGGCGCCGGCTCGGGCGGCGGGCGCAGCGCGACGAGGCCCAGCGCCAGCGCGACGAAGCCGGCCGCGACGGCCAAGGGCGCGAAGCGCTCGCGCCGCCGCACGGGCTCGACGGCGGCGGCCGGCAGTTGCGCATGGAGCGCCCGCAACAGGGCCTCGGGCTCGCGGTGCAGGCGCGGCAGTTCGGGCGCGCGCAGGCCGTCGGCAGCGGCCTGCCACAGCGCCCAGCGTTCGCGCAGTGCCGCGTCGCCCGCCCAGGCGGCGTTCACGCGCGCCCAGTCGGCGGGCGTCGCGCGACCGTCCATGACGGCGGACAGGGCCTCGTTCAGCGCGCCGTCGTCGCCCATGCCGCTCAAGTCACTCACCATCGCCGCGCCCCTCCACCGCCCAGCAGGGGGCGCAGCCGCGCGGCGACGGCTTCGCGCGCGCGGAAGATGCGCGAGCGCACAGTGCCCGGCGGGCAGTCCATCAGGTCGGCGATTTCGTCGTAGCTCAAGCCATCCACCTCTCGCAGCAACAGCGCCCGGCGCTGGTCCTCGGCCAGGGCCGCGACCGCATCGTCCAGCTCCCGCGCCAACTGGCGACCGGCGAGCAGGGCCTCGGGGGTCGCATCGTCGCTTGGAGCGGCGCCGGTGCCGAAAGTTCCCTCGCGCTCATCCTCGGCGTCCAGCGATTCGACCGGCCGCTGGCGGGCGCGGTGGCGCTTGGCGGCATTGACGGCGATGCGGTAGAGCCAGGTGTAGAAGGCGCTCTCGCCCCGGAAGGCGGGCAGCGCGCGGTAAGCGGCGAGGAAGGTGTCCTGGCAGAGGTCGGCCACGTCGGCGGGGTCGCGCACGCTGCGCGACAGCAGGCGTTCGACGCGGCGCTGGTATTTCAGCACCAGCATGTCGAAGGCGGCGCGGCTGCCGGCCTGAGCCTCGCGCACCAGCGGCGCGTCGGCGTCCATCACGGCAGGGCTCCGCCCGGCGCGGCGAACAGCGTCGCGCGCAGGGCGCCCCATGCCGTCGGCTGCTGGCGGCGCGACAGCGGCAGCCAGCGCGGGCCGGGGCTGGCGCGCAGCAGCAGCCAGGCATCGAGGTCGATCAGCACGGCGAGTTGCACGGGGGTTTCGTTCTCATGGCCGTCATGACCGGGCTCGGTCAGCCACCAGGACTGGCCGTCCCAGCGCAGCCGGCGCGGCCGCACGGTGGCGGCGCGCCACGCATAGGCGATGGCCACGGGAAGGAGCAGCCATGCCGGCCAGAAGGCACTGCGATGGCTGCTGGCCCAGGCAGCGAGCCCGCCCACAGCCAGCGCGGCGATCAGGGCGACCACCGCCTGCAGGGCGGGCTGCGGCCGCAATTGCACGACGACGGGCGGCGTGCGACGCATCGCGCGAGGGACTCAGACGCGCTTGAAGATCAGCGTACCGTTGGTGCCGCCAAAGCCGAAGTTGTTCTTCGCGGCGACCTCGATCTTCATCGGCCGCGCCTCGTTGGCGCAGTAGTCCAGATCGCATTCGGGATCGGGGTTGAAGAGATTGATCGTCGGCGGCGCGACCTGGTCGCGGATGGCCAGGGCCGTGAACACCGACTCGATGCCGCCCGCGCCACCCAGCAGGTGGCCGGTCATGGACTTGGTCGAGCTGACGACCATCTGCTTCGCATGCTCGCCGAAGGCCAGCTTGATCGCATTGGTCTCGTTCACGTCGCCCAGCGGCGTGGACGTGCCGTGGGCGTTCATATAGTGGATTTGGTCGGGGTTGATGCCGGCATTGCGCAGCGCCGCGCGCATGGAGCGCTTGGGACCGTCCACATTGGGCGCGGTCATGTGGTAGGCGTCCGAGCCCATGCCGAAGCCGGCCAATTCGCAATAGATCTTGGCGCCGCGCTTCCTGGCGTGTTCGTACTCTTCGAGCACGAGCACGCCGGCACCCTCGCCCAGCACGAAGCCGTCGCGGTCCTTGTCCCAGGGACGGGACGCGGCGGCGGGATCGTCGTTGCGGGTGGACAGCGCGCGCGCCGACGCGAAGCCGCCAATGCCCAGCGGCGACACGGCGCACTCGGCGCCGCCCGCGACCATCACGTCGGCGTCGCCGTACTCGATGAGGCGGCCGGCCTCGCCGATCGCGTGCAGGCCCGTGGTGCAGGCCGTCACGATCGCCAGGTTGGGGCCCTGGAAGCCGAATTGGATGGAGACGTGGCCCGAGATCATGTTGATGATCGAGGCCGGGATGAAGAAGGGTGAGATGCGGCGCGGGCCGCGGTTCATCAGCTCGGTGTGGGTTTCCTCGATCAGCGGCAGGCCGCCGATGCCCGAACCCACGAGCACGCCGATGCGCTCGGCCTCTTCCTCGCTCAACTCGGCGCCGGTCGGCAGGCCCGCGTCGCGCACCGCCTGCATGGACGCCGCCAGCCCGTAGTGGATGAAGGTATCCATGTGCCGGGCTTCTTTGGCGGGGATGTAGTCCTCGATGTTGAAGCCCTTGACCTCACCTGCGAAGTGGCACGCCAGATTGCTGGCGTCGAAGCGGGTGACGGTGGCGATGCCGGAGCGCCCGGCGAGGATGTTGGCCCAGCCTTCCGCCACCGTGTTGCCCACGGGGCTGATGAGGCCGAGGCCGGTGACGACGACGCGGCGACGAGTCATGCGGCTGCGGGGTTCAGGCCTTCTGGTGCTTGACGGCGTAGTCGATCGCCAACTGCACGGTGGTGATCTTCTCGGCCTCTTCGTCCGGGATCTCGATGCCGAACTCGTCTTCGAGGGCCATCACCAGTTCCACGGTGTCCAGAGAATCAGCGCCCAGGTCGGCGACGAAAGCCTTCTCGTTCGTGACGTCGGCTTCCGCCACGCCGAGTTGCTCGGCGATGATTTTCTTGACTCGTGCTTCGATATCGCTCATGACTCCTCCAGGAGTGGTTTGCAGAAAAACAGCCCGACATTCTACGGGCTCTAGATGGGCGCCCCTAAATCGGGCCGCCAAGCCATTCAGGCCATGTACATGCCGCCGTTGACGTGCAGCTCGGTGCCCGTGATGTAGGCCGCGCCCGGCGAAGCCAGGAAGGCGACGGCGGCGGCGATCTCGTCGGCCGAGCCCAGGCGGCCCAGCGGGATCTGCGCCAGCAGCGCGGCCTTTTGCGCCTCGGGCAGCACCTCGGTCATGTCGGTGGCGATGAAGCCCGGCGCGATGCAGTTGACGGTGATGTTGCGGCTGCCCAGTTCGCGCGCCAGCGAGCGCGTCAGGCCCGCGACGCCGGCCTTGGCCGCCGCGTAGTTGGCCTGGCCGGCGTTGCCGGACGCGCCGACGACGGACGTGATGTTGACGATGCGCCCGCCACGCTGCTTCATCATCGGCTTGGTGGCCGCGCGGGCGAGGCGGAAGACGGCCTTGAGGTTGGTGTCGATGACGGCATCCCAGTCCTCGTCCTTCATGCGCATGGACAGACCGTCGCGCGTGATGCCGGCGTTGTTGACGAGCAGGTTCAGCGCGCCGTCCTGGGCGACGATGGCGTCCACGGCCGCTTGCGCGGCGGCGCCGTCGGTGACGTTCAGCACGATGCCGCGCCCGCCGTGGACCGCGAGCGCCTCGGTGATGCCGATGGCACCGGCCTCGGACGTGGCGGTGCCGATGACGCGCCAGCCGGCCTCGGCCAGACGCAGCGCGATGGCGCGGCCGATACCGCGGCTGGCGCCGGTGACGAGGGCGACGCCCTGGGTCGTCGTGGTGTCGCTCATTGCAGCAGCTCCCGGGCTTCGGCCAGCGAGGCGGGGTCGAACACGCAGGCGGCCTGCAGGTCGGCGGCGATGCGCTTGGCCATGCCGGTCAGCACCTTGCCGGGGCCGGCTTCGACGAGGTGGGTCACGCCACGGCCTTGCAGCGCCTGCACGACCTCGACCCAGCGCACCGGGCCGAACGCCTGGCGGTAGAGGGCGTCGCGCAAGGCATCGGCGCTGTCGGTGACGGCCACGTCGATGTTGTTGATCACGGGGAAGGCGGCGGGCAGGAACTGCACCGTGGACAGCTTCTCCCTCAGCCGCTCGGCGGCCGGCTTCATCAGGCTGGAATGGAAGGGCGCGGACACCGGCAGCGGCAGCGCGCGCTTGGCGCCGGCCGCCTTCAGGATTTCGGCGGCTTTCTCGGCGCCGGCCTTGCTGCCGGCAATCACCGTCTGCTTGGGGTCGTTGAAGTTGACGGCCTCGATGGCCTCGCCGGTCGCGGCGGCGGCCTCGGCGCAGCCGGCGCGCACGGCCTCGCCGTCCAGGCCGAGGATGGCGTACATCGCGCCCGCGCCGACCGGCACGGCGTCCTGCATCGCCTGCGCGCGGAAGCGCACCAGCGGCAGCGCGTCGGCCAGCGTCAGCGCCCCGGCGGCGACCAGCGCGGTGTATTCGCCCAGCGAATGCCCGGCCGCCGCGGCCGGCGCCAGCCCCGTCTCGGCGACGAAGGCGCGCCAGCAGGCGATGCCGGCCGTCAGCATGACGGGCTGGGTGTTGGTGGTCAGGTCGAGCTGTTCCTTGGGGCCGGCGTGGATCAGCGCGGCGATGTCCTCGCCGAGCGCGGCGGACGCCTCATCAAGCGTGCGGCGGACTTCCGGGTGGTCGCCCCAGGCATCGAGCATGCCGACGGCCTGCGAGCCCTGGCCAGGGAAGACGACAGCGAATCGTGCAGTCATGGGAATCTCAGTAGTTCAGCAGGGCCGCGCCCCAGGTGAAGCCGCCGCCGACGCCTTCGAGCAGCAGCGTGTCACCGCGCTGCACGCGGCCGCTACGCACGGCGGCGTCCAGCGCCAGCGGCACCGAGGCGGCCGAGGTGTTGCCATGTTCATCGACGGTGACGATGAGCTTGTTCAGGTCGAGCTTCAGCTTGCGGGCCGTGCCCTGCATGATGCGGATATTGGCCTGATGGGGAATCAGCCAGTCCACCGCATCCTCATCCAGCCCGGCCTTATCGAGCACGGAGCGGGCCACCTTCTCCAGCACGCCGACCGCGAGCTTGAAGACGGCCTGACCGTCCATGCGCAGCAGCGGCGAGCCGAGCACCTGGCCGCCGGACACGGTGCCGGGCGTGCAGAGGATGTCCACGTGGCGCGCATCGGCATGCAGTTCGGTGGCGAGGATGCCGGGCTCGGCGCTCGCGCCCAGCACGACGGCGCCGGCACCGTCGCCGAACAGCACGCAGGTGGTGCGGTCCTTGAAGTCGAGGATGCGCGAGAACACCTCGGCACCGACGACCAGGGCCTTGTGCGCGGCGCCGCTTTTAATCATCGAGTCGGCCACGCTCAGCGCGTAGACGAAGCCGGAGCAGACAGCCTGCAGGTCGAAGGCCGGGCAGCCATGGACGCCGAGCTTCTGCTGCAGCAGGCAGGCGGTGGACGGAAAGACCATGTCCGGCGTGGACGTGGCGACGATGATGAGGTCGATCTCGCCGGCCGTGATGCCGGCCGCGTCCAGCGCGGCCTGCGCGGCGGGCAGGGCCAGGTCGCTGGCCGTCTGGCCGGGCGCGGCGAAGTGGCGCGCGCGGATGCCGGTGCGCTCGACGATCCAGTCGTCCGAGGTCTCGATGCCATCGGCCGCCAGCCGGTCGGCCAGGGCCTGGTTGCTGATGCGCTCGCCCGGCAGATAGCTGCCGGTGCCGAGGATGCGGGAGTGGCGGGGGGATGTCATGCGGCCTGCACGGCGGTGGCCGCGCTGTCTCCGGTGTTGTGTCCGGCATCGCTCGCTGCGGCTTGCAGCGTGCCGACGATGCGCTCGTGTACCCGGTCAAGCAGCCGGTTGCGGGCGGCATCATAAGCGCGGGTCAGCGCCTGCTCGAAGGCGAAGGCGTCGGCCGAACCGTGGCTCTTGAACACCAGGCCGCGCAGGCCCAGCAGCGCGGCGCCGTTGAAGCGGCGATGGTCCACGCGGCGCTTGAAGGCCTTCAGCACCGGCAGCGCCACCAGGGCTGCGACGCGGGTCAGCAAGTTGCGGTCGAACTCCTGCTTGATGAAGGCGCCGATCATCGTCGCCATGCCCTCGGAGGTCTTGAGCATGACATTGCCGACGAAGCCGTCGCAGACGACGAGGTCGGTCGTGCCCTTGTAGATGTCGTTGCCCTCGACGTTGCCGAAGAAGTTCAGTTGCCCGGCGCCGCCGGCCGCGCGCAGCAGTTCACCGGCGCGCTTGATCATCTCGCTGCCCTTGATGGCTTCCTCGCCGATATTGAGCAGGCCGACGCTGGGTTCCTCGTTGCCCTCGACGGCCGCGACCAGGGCGCTGCCCATCACCGCGAACTGCAGCAGGTGCTCGGCCGTGCAATCGACGTTGGCGCCGAGGTCCAGCACCGTCGTGAAGCGGCCGCGCTGGTTGGGCACGACGGTGGCGATGGCCGGGCGGTCGATGCCGTCCAGCGTCTTCAGCAGATAGCGGGCCACGGCCATCAGCGCGCCGGTGTTGCCGGCCGACACACAGGCATGGGCCTGGGGCGGCTCGCCGTCGCGGCCGGCCTTGAGCTGCTGGATGGCAACGCGCATCGACGAGTCGCGCTTGCGGCGCAGCGCGACCTCGACGGGGTCGTCCATGGTCACGACCTCGCTGGCCGCGACGACGCGGCAGCGCGGCCACCCGGCGGCCGCGACGAGCGCCTCGGGCCGGCCGACCAGCAGCAGCTCGGCGCCGGGGTGCTTGTCGAGAAAGGCGCGGCAGGCCGGCAGCGTGACGGCGGGGCCGTGGTCGCCGCCCATGCAATCGACGGCGAGACGGATCGGTTCAGGCAAAGGGGCGGCGGTCATTTCAGTGGTTCGGGTCGGCCACAAAGACCAAACCCGGCGCTGCGCGGTACGCAGGCCGGGTCGGCAGATTCATCAGTGGTTGGGCGCCGCGCCGGGCGACGCCTCAGCACCATCAGGCCGCGTCGGCCTTGCTCTTCAGCACCTTGCGGCCACGGTAGAAGCCGGTGGGGCTGATGTGGTGGCGCAGATGCACCTCGCCCGTCGTCGGCTCGATGGCCGTGCCGGGGTTGGTCAGTGCATTGTGCGAACGGTGCATGCCGCGCTTGGACGGCGACTTCTTGTTTTGCTGAACGGCCATGAAATTCTCCAGACTCTGCGGAACTCGGGGACGCGACCCCAGGAAGTGAGATCAAAGCTCGAACTTCAACCCCAGATACAGGCCGCAGAAAAGCCCGCGAGTGTAGCACTGGATCGCCGACTCGCCAAGCCGCGCCGTGCATGGCTCAGTCGCTGCGGCGCTTCAGGGCGGCCAGCTTGGCGAAGGGGTTGGGACGTTCCTCCGCCTGCGGTGCTTCGCCGCCTACCTGCGCCAGCGGCTCGGGGCAGAACTCGTGGCGGGGCACCAGGGGCAGGGCCAGCAGCATCTCGTCCTCGACCAGTTCGCGGGCGTCGAGGTGGCGCGGCAGGGCCAGCACGTCGTCCTCGCTGTCCACGTCCAGCGCGGCGGCCTCGGCCTCGCTGTCCACGAAGCGGAGCCAGCGGTCGATGGCGATGTCTTCCTGCACCGGCCGCAGGCAGCGCTGGCAGGTCAGTGCGACCTGGCCCTGCGCGGTCAGGTGCAGCCAGGTCTGGGGCTTGCCGCCCTTGGGTTCACGGATTTCGCCGTGCAGCGACCAGTGCAGTGGCGGCCAGCCGCTGGCCGGCGCCTCGGGCGCGCCGGACTCGGCCAGCCGAGGCAGCGACGTGGCCGGCCACTCGCCCGCCAGGCCGGCGCCATCGCGGGCGAAGGCGGCGAGGTCGAGCTTCTCGGGGGCATAAGACTTCTTCATGGCGGCAAGTTTAGGCGGGCGAGAATGCCCGGATGCCCTCGCTGATCCTCGCCTCGACCTCGCGCTACCGACAGGAATTGCTGGCCCGGCTGCGCCTGCCCTTCGAGGCCGTCGCGCCCGGAGTCGATGAAGCCGCCCTGCCCGGCGAGGCCCCGGCGGCGCTGGCCGAGCGGCTGGCGCTGGCCAAGGCGCGGGCCGTCGCGGCGCGGTATCCGGGCGCCGTCGTCATCGGCTCGGATCAGGTGGCCGACCTCGACGGCACGGCCCTCGGCAAGCCCGGCACGCACGCGGCCGCGCAGGCGCAACTGCGGTGCATGAGCGGGCGCGAGGTCGTGTTCCAGACGGCCGTGGCCGTCGTCGCGCCCGGCCTCGCGGCCATCGAGCGCGCCGAGGTGCGGGTGCACGTGCGCGAGTTGAGCGGCACCGCCATCGACGCCTATCTGCGCGCCGACACGCCCTATGACTGCGCCGGCAGCGCCAAGGTCGAAAGCCTGGGCATCGCGCTGCTCGATGCCGTCGAGTCCGACGACCCGACCGCGCTGGTCGGCCTGCCGCTGATCCGCACCTGCGCCTTGCTGCGCCGCGCCGGCCTGGAACCTCTGGCATGAAGGGCCGGCTGATCCTGATGCCCAACACGCTGGACTTCGGCGTGGACGATTCCCTCGACCTGCGCGAGGTGCTGCCGCAGCGCGTCATCGAGCAGGCCGCGCGGCTGACGCACTGGGCGGCCGAGAACGCGAAGACGACACGGGCGCTGCTGAAGCGCGTCGCTGCCGTCGCGCCGCTGGCCCAGCCTTTGCAGGCCATCCAGATCGCCGAGCTGCCGCGCGCCCAGAAAGGCAAGCCGGCCGGCGACGACACGGCCGTCTGGCGTGCGCTGCTGCAACCCGCGCTGGCCGGCCACGACCTCGGCCTGATTTCCGAAGCCGGCCTGCCCGCCGTGGCTGACCCGGGCGCGCGGCTGGTGGCGCTGGCGCACGAGGCGGGCGTCGAGGTCGTGCCGCTGTCCGGGCCTAGTTCGCTGCTGCTGGCGCTGGCGGCCAGCGGGCTCAACGGCCAGAGCTTCACCTTCGTCGGCTATCTGCCGGTGGACGCGGCCGGCCGCGCGGCGCGCATCCGCGAGCTGGAAGCGCTGTCCGCGCGCCAGCAGCAGACGCAGCTGCTGATCGAGACGCCCTACCGCAACGAGGCGCTGCGCCAGGCGCTGCTGGCGGCGCTGAAACCCACGACGCGGCTGTCGATCAGCGTCGGCCTGACGCTGCCGGGCGGCTGGACGCGCAGCGCGACGGTGGCGGAATGGAAAAAGGGCGGCCCATCCGACTACGGAAGCGCCCTGCCCGACCGCATTCCTGCGGTGTTCGCGCTGCTCGCCTAACCTTCCACCGGAGCAGGCTTCTTCGCGCCGAGCAGCGCCGCGACCTGGCGCTTGGGCTTGATGTAACTGGACAGGCCCTTGCCCACCGGCGCGACGGCGGCCTTGGCCTTTTCCCAGGCGGGCGGCTCGTCGCCGGCCCGGGACTCGTAGGGTTTGTCGAAGAAGGGGTCGGCCGGGGGCGCGGGCGGGCGATAGGCCGGCCGCTGCGGGCGCTCGTCGCGCGGCGCCTCGTCTTCACGGCGGCGGCGCTCGAAGCGAGGCCGCTCGCTCTCCACCTCGAAGGCGTCGAGTTCGATCTTGCGCTTGATGAGCTTCTCGATGTCGGCCACCAGCCGCGCATCGGCCTTGGTGACCAGCGTGACCGCCAGCCCCGATGCACCCGCGCGGCCGGTGCGGCCGATGCGGTGAACGTAGTCCTCGGCGTTGAAGGGCACGTCGAAGTTGAAGACGGCCGGCAGGTCGGCAATGTCCAACCCGCGCGCGGCCACGTCGGTGGCCACCAGCAGATCGACCTCGCCGCGCTTGAAGGCGTCGAGCGATTTCAGCCGCTCGTCCTGCGACTTGTCGCCATGCAGGGCCGCCGTGCGCAGGCCGTCGCGCTCGAAGGCGCGCGCCAGCCGGGCGACGCCCAGCTTGGAGTTGCCGAAGACGATGGCCTGGCGGATCGCGCGGTCCTTCAGGATCTGGCGGATGACGGCGCGCTTGTCGTCGTCGGCCACGCCGTAGAAGCGCTGCTCGACGGTCGAGGCCGTCTGGTTGGGCCGCGCCGTCTCGACCAGGATGGGGTCTTGCAGATAGCTCTGCGCCAGCCGCTTGATCTCGGGCGAGAAGGTGGCCGAGAACAGCAGGGTCTGGCGGCCGGCCTTGGGCAGATAGCTGAGGATGCGCTGCAGATCCGGCAGGAAGCCGATGTCCAGCATGCGGTCGGCCTCGTCGAGCACGACGTATTCGACCTGATTCAATACGCAGTTCTTGGCCTCGATGTGGTCGAGCAGCCGGCCGGGCGTGGCGATCAGCACCTCGACGCCGGCCTTCAGCAATGCCGTCTGCGGCTTCATGTCCACGCCGCCGAAGACGACGGCCGAGCGCAGTTGCGTGTGCCTGGCGTATTTCTTGACGTTGTCCGCCACCTGGTCGGCCAGCTCGCGCGTGGGCGCCAGCACCAGCGCGCGCACCGGATGGCGGGCGGGCGAGACGCTGGCCGTCTCGTGCTTGAGCATGCGCTGCAGCAGCGGGATGGAGAAGGCCGCCGTCTTGCCCGTGCCCGTCTGCGCGGCGCCCATCACGTCGCGGCCGGCCAGCACGATGGGGATGGCCTTGGCCTGGATGGGCGTCATCGTCGCATAGCCGGAATCGGCCACCGCGCGCAGCAGTTTGGCGTCGAGGGAAAGGGTGTCGAAGCGGGCCGGCGGGGCCTCGACCGGTGCCGCGGCTGCGGACTCGGGGTTTTCTTGCATCCCGCGATTATCCCGGAAGCCCCGCGACGGCTACTCTCCGCCCGAATCCAGCACCATCCACCGCGGCGTGCGGAAGCGCACGACGCTGCGGTACAGCAGCACATAGCAGACGACGAACAGGCCCAGCGTGATCTGCAGCATCGCGGTGTCGTCCCACCAGATGGTGGCCGGCACGACGGACAGGCTGCACAGCACCCACAGATAGGGCGCGGTCAACGCGTTGCGGCGGGTCAGCACGGCGGCGTCCTTGCTGCCGATGGCCCAGCGCATCAGGCGGCGGTAGATCAGGCTGTGCAGATGGATGCCGTCCGGCATGCCCACCGGCCGCCCGCGCACGACCTTGCGGCGGTACATCGAGAACACCGTCTCCCAGACCGGGTAGGCGCACAGCAGCAGCGGGAACATCGGCGACACGGCCGGGTTGCGCACCAGCAGCAGGATGGCCAGCTCCGACAGCATGAAGCCGAGGAAATAGGCGCCGCCGTCGCCGAGGAAGATCAGGCCGAGCGGGTAGTTCCACATGAAGAAGCCCAGCACCGCGCCGATGACGGCGATGGCCATCGAGGCGACGAACTGGTCGCCCGCCTGCAAGGCCACATAGGCCAGACCGGCCAGCATGATGGCCGAGCACATCGAGGCCAGCCCGTTCATGCCGTCGATGATGTTGATGGAATTGGCCACGCCGCTGACCACCAGCAGCGCCAGCAGATAGCCGCCCACCGCCGTCGCCGCGACCCAGTCCAGGCCCGGGATCGCCGTCTCCTTGATCTGCGCCCCGAGCAGCCAGGCGCCGAGGGCGGCGGCAAACAGGGTGGCGAGCATGCGGCGCAGCGGGCTGACGCGCTTGGTCAGGTCCTCGACGACGCCCGAGGCGAAGGCCGGCACGCTGCAGGCCAGCAGCAGCCCGGCCATGGCACGCATCGCCGGATAGCGCCAGGCCAGCAGCGCGGTGCCGACGGCGAAGCCGCCGAAGATGGCCAGGCCGCCGATGCGCGGCACGGGCTGGGAATGGAATTTCTGCGGCCCCGACAGGTCATGGTCTGCAGACAGGGCGCCATGCAGGTGGGCGGAACGGATGATGAGCAGGGTCGCGGCGGCCGCGATGGCGAAACTCAGGGCGAGAATGGGAAGCATGCTTTCCGCGGGCCATGGGCAGGGATGCCCGGCGGCCAGCCCGCCCGTATCGACCCGAACCGCAGAGTGTAGCCAGCCGCCCGCGCCGCGGCGGGCCGACCCGGCGCGCTGGCTAGAATCCGCGCCGCCCTCGGCACCGACCGTCCACCCCCAAGAGCCCCGTCAATGAATATCAGCGCGCCCAGCAAGCAGACACCGTTTTCGATGGGGCGCGGCCTGTTCAGGGCCCTGGCCGCGCTGGCCCTGGCCGCCGGTTTCGGCCTGGCGACGGCCGCCGACGAGGGCAGCGCCAACGAAGCCAGCGCAGGCGGCCCCGTGCGCCTGATGGTGCCCAACCGGCTCGGCGGCAACACCGGCAGCACCGAGCTGCAGAACGCCCCGCTGCTGCCCTCGCAGCGCGAGGCCGTGCTCCAGCAGCAGCAACAGATGCTGCTGCAGCTCCAGATGCTGCTGCAGCCCGTGCCCGGCCAGCCGCTGACCCGCGAGCAGCTCGCCGCCCGCGCCGCCCAGCAGACCGAATTCGAACGCTATGTGCAGCGCGCGGCGGGCGACGAGGCCGACATCCGCCGCTTCGGTTCCGAACTGATGACGCCGGCCCTGCCCCAGCCCCAGGACCTGCAGCAGGCCCAGACCCAGGCCCAGCCGATGCCGGCATCGCTGGGCGAGACCTCGACCCAGATCCCGCCGGACTACGTCATCAACGTCGGCGACGAAGTGCTCGTCACCCTCTGGGGCGCCGTCGAGGCCGATCTGCGCCTGAGCGTCGATCGCGGCGGCCGCATCAGCATCCCCCGCGTCGGCCCCGTGCTGGTGGCCGGCGTGCGCTATGCCGACCTGAACGCCGCCATCGAGCGCCGCGTCGGCCAGGTCTTCCGCAACTACAAGCTCAGCGCCTCGCTGGGCAAGCTGCGCAGCATCCGCGTCTACGTGACCGGCTTCACCCAACGCCCTGGCGCCTACACGGTCAGCAGCCTGTCCACCATCGTCAACGCGATGATCCAGGCCGGCGGCCCCTCGGCCTCGGGCAGCTTCCGCAAGCTCGAACTGCGCCGCGGCGGCAAGCTCGTCAGCAACTTCGACCTCTACGACCTGCTGCTGCGCGGCGACCGCAGCGGCGACCAGCTGCTGCAGGCCGACGACGTCGTCCACATCGGCCCCGTCGGCCAGCAGGTGGCGCTGATCGGCAGCGTCAACCGCCAGGCCATCTTCGAGCTGAAGCCCGGCGAAACCATCGACGACCTGATGCTGATGGGCGGCGGCCTGAGCGCCGTCGCCGACCGCAGCCGGCTGGCCATCGAGAGCATGGACAAGCGCAACGACGGCCGCATCGTCGAGATCAGGCTGCCCCAGCAGGGCCGCACCCCGCTGCAGGGCGGCGACGTCGTGCGCGCCTTCAACGCGCTGGACGCCCTGCTGCCGCAGTACAAGCAGAACAAGCGCGTCCGCGTGGACGGCGAGGTGCAGCGGCCGGGCGAATACATCCTGCCGCCCAGCAGCACGCTGGCCGACGCCATCCAGGCCGCCGGCGGCCTGACGCCGGCGGCCTTCCTCTACGGCGCCGAACTCAACCGCGAAAGCGTGCGCATCAGCCAGCAGGCCCAGTACGAGCGGGCGCTGCGCGACCTCGAAGGCGAATTCGCCCGCGCCATGGTCAAGCCGCGCAGCGTCGGCAGCGCCGACGACCCCGCCGCGCAGAGCAGCCGCAGCCAGTCCTCGGGCCGGCTGATCGAGCGCCTGCGCACCGTCAAGCCCACCGGCCGCGTCGTGCTGCAGGTCGCGCCCACGGCTGCCAGCCTGCCGGCGCTGGCCGTCGAGGACGGCGACCGCCTCACCATCCCGGCCCGGCCGACCACCGTCGGCGTGTTCGGCAGCGTCTTCAACACTGGCAGCTATGCCTACAGCCAGGGCGCCAGCATCGACGACATGCTGCGCCTGGCCGGCGGCCCGACCCGGGGCGCCGATGCCGGCAGCACCTTCGTCATCCGCGCCAACGGCCACGTCGTCAGCTCGCGCCAGCAGAACACCGGCTGGTTCAGCTCCGGCACCGGCCTGGCGGCCGTCAACGCCCAGCCGGGCGACACCATCTTCGTGCCCGAAGACCTGACCAAGGTCCCCTTCAGCCAGGAAGCGAAGGAATGGACGCAGATCCTGTATCAGTTCGGCCTGGGTGCTGCGGCGTTGAACTCCCTGAAGAACTAAGAATGCCGATGCTTCACAACGACACGGCGACCCCGCCCACCGACGCAGCAATGACGCTGCCCGACTTTGGCGCCGCGCTCGCGGCCAGGTGGCGGCTGGCAGCCGGTGTGCCGCTGGCCGCCGCCGTGCTGGCCCTGGGCGGCAGCTTTCTCATCAAGCCGACCTTCACGGCCCGAACCACCTTCATGCCGCCCCAGCAGCAACAGATGGGCGCCGCCGGAGCACTGGCCTCGCTGGGGGCCCTGGCGGCGCTCTCCGGCGCCGTCCGCAACACGGGCGATCAATACGTCGCCTTTGCGCTGAGCCGCACGGTCGCCGACAGCATGCTCCAGCGTTTCGACCTCAAGACGGTCTACGACGAGAAGCTCGGCCACGACGCGCGGCTCGAACTCGCCGACCACACCCGAGTCAGCCTCGGCAAGAGGGATGGCGTCATCACCCTCGAAGTCGAGGACCACGACCCCCAGCGTGCGGCCGACATGGCCAACGCCTATGTTGACGAGGTGCGCAAGCTCACTGCCGGCCTGACTCTGACCGAGGCCCAACAGCGGCGCGCCTTTTTTGAAGGGCAGCTTCAGCAGGTGCGCGCGAGGCTCGATGCCGCCCAGGCTGCCCTACAGGGCAGCGGCGTTTCCACCGAAACGATCAAGGCCGAACCCAAGGCCGCCGTCGAGGCGGTGGCCAAGCTGCGCGCCGAGTTGACCAGCGCCGAAGTGCGCCTGCAGATGCTGAGCAGCAGCCTGACCGACAGCACGCCGGAGGTGCAGCAGCAGAGTGCCGCCGTCAGCCGGCTGCGTGCCGAACTGGCCCGCGCGGGCCAGGCGGAGCAGGCGTCGGCGGGGGGCTATGTCGGCGCCTATCGTGAATTCAAGTATCAGGAAGCCCTGTTCGACCTGATCGCCCGCCAGTACGAACTGGCCCGCGTGGACGAAAGCCGCGATGGCGGCCAATTGCAGGTCATCGACATGGCCCAGGTGCCCGAACGCAAGTCCAAACCCAAGCGCAGCCTGCTGATGCTGGCCGGCTTCGCGCTGGGCCTGCTCTGGGTGATGGGACACACGGCACTGTCCCTGAGGCGGGCGCGCGCCACGAGCCGCGCCTGAGACTCCGGCCCTGACACGTCCGCGCGAGGAACTTCGGCGCATCCGCCGCTGAACCGCCTGAACCCGCCATGAGCCCGCCCGCGCCAAGCACCGAATCGCTGCGGCCCGCATCGCCGGGCCGCAGCGGCTTCCTGCGTGCCGTCATCGTGCTGGTCAGCGGGACGGCGATGGCCCACGGCATCTCGGCGCTTTGCATGCCCGTCCTGGCGCGGCTCTATAGCCCGGCCGACTTCGGCCTTCTGGCGGTCTTTTCGAGCTTCCTGGGCATCATCGCGGTGGCCGCCTGCCTGCGCTACGAACTCGCCATTGCGCTTCCCGAAGCCGATGGGGACGCCTTCCAGCTGCTGATCCTGTCCCTGCTGGTTTGCACGGCCCTGAGCGGGCTGCTGGCCGCCATCGTCGCCTTCATGCCGGACGGGCTCGTGCGGCTGCTGGGCCAGCCGCAACTGCGCCCCTACCTCTGGATGGCCCCGCTGGGCCTGTTCCTGGCGGGCGCCTACAGCGCGCTGCAGTTCTGGCATGTCCGGCGCAGGAATTTCGGCCTGCTCGCACGGACGCGCGTAGCGCAGTCGGCGGGTAGTTCCGCCATGCAGCTCGGGCTCGGCTGGGCCGGCATCAGCCCGCTGGGCCTGCTGACGGGCTATGTGATGAATACCGGCGTGGCCTGCCTCGGCCTGGGTGGCGGCCTGCTGCGCGGGCCGCATCGCCTGTCCTGGCAGCGCATCCGTGAACTGGCCTTCACCTACCGCCGCTTCCCGGCCTTCTCCTCCGCCGAGGCGCTGGCCAACAGTGCCGCCATCCAGTTGCCCATGATCCTGATCGCCGCCTGGGCCACCCGCGCCGAGGCCGGACATCTGACCCTGGCGGCCTTCGTGGCCCAGGCGCCGCTGTCGCTGATCGGGACGGCCATCGGCCAGGTCTATCTGTCCCGCGCCCCGGCCGAGTTCAGGGACGGCCGGCTCGGTGCCTTCACTGCCGGCATCCTGGGCAAGCTCTTCAAGGCGGGTGCCGGGCCGATCCTGGCCCTGGGGCTGCTGGCGCCCTCGGTCTTCGGCATCGTGTTCGGCGCCGAATGGGAGCGCTCCGGCTGGCTGCTGGCCTGGATGACCCCTTGGTTCCTGATGCAGTTCCTGGCCGTGCCCATCGGCCTGGGCCTGCACGTCACCGGCCACCTCAAGGCGGCGCTGATGCTGCAACTGGGTGGCTTGGCGCTGCGGGTCTTCATGGTGTGGGCCGCCGCGCACTGGATGCCATCGGCGGTTTCGGAAGCCTACGCCGTGTCCGGCGCCCTCTTCTACCTGACCTATCTCGTCACGATCCTCGCCGCCGTGCGCGCACCCTGGCGACAGGTCGGGCTGACCTTTCGCGCCGGCTTGCCGCCCACGCTGCTCTGGGCCCTCGGGGCCGCAGCGCTGTCCCTCCTGATCCAACTGCTGCGAGCCAGCCCGTGACCAGCAGCACCCTCGACACCAACAACCGCGCCATCCGGGCCTGCGTCTACCTGCTGCTGCCGGGCTTCTTCCTCTATCACTCCATCGTGGGCCAGGGCTGGGTTCCCACTTTCCTGGGCGGCTACTCCACCGCCATGGCCGCCCTGCTGCTGCCGCTGCTGGCCCTGCTGTACGCGAAGCACCTGCTGGCCTCCGAGCAGCATCGCCTGCCGCTCGACGCTTGGTACGCCGCCTTCGTCGCCTATTACGGCGCGGTGTTGGCCATCCAGTACGCCAATGGCGCCCACAGCCATGCGGTGCCGGAGCAATTCGGCATCGTCTTCCAGTTCGTGACCCTGTTCATGCTGTCGCGGCTGGCGCCGCTGGGCAACCCGCGTTTCCAGCGCAGCCTGCTGGTGTTGTTGATGCTGATGACCGGCCTCATCGTCTCCAACGCCGACGACGGCACCTTCATCGTCGCCAGCCTGGAGCTGTATGGCGTCGAAGAGAACCTCGCCAACTACCAAGCCTATGCCTTCGTCTACAGCTCGGTCATGCTCTATGTGCTGGCGCCAATGCAGAAACGCTGGCAGCGGACGCTGATCTACGCCATCTGCATCCCGACCCTGTTCCTCAACGGTGCCCGCACCGAGTTCATCGGCGTCATGCTGCTGGTGCTGGTGATGGAGTTCATCGAAGCCCGGCACAAGCTGGTCACCCTCCTGGTGGCGGCGGCCCTGGTGGGGATCGGCATCGCGTCCCTGCCGCTGCTCGCCGAGCTTTACCCCGAAAGCCGCACGGTGTTCCTGTTCCTGGACTACAGCGACGACATCTCCGCCCGGGAGCGCGCCCAGATGCTGCACGACGGCTGGCACACCATCACCGAGAACCCCTGGCTGGGCGACTTCCAGAGCCACGCGCGCGGCGAGCACATCCACAACGGCTTGTCCGCCTGGGTCGATCTCGGCCTCATCGGCTTCATGGCCTATGTGGCGCTGATCCTGATTCCCGCGTTCGACCTGTTTGCGCTGCAAAGGCGGCACTGGCGCATGCCGAGCTACCGGCTCGCCTTCAGCATGATCTTCCTGAGCGCGCTGTTCGCCCTGACGGCTAAGCACTACACCCACCAGTTGCTGCCGCTGGCGCTCGGCATCTATGGCCGCTTCCTCGTCGAGCGCCGGTATGCCGACGCGCAGGAAGTTCAACGAGGCCCGGCCCCGCAAGCCACCCCCAGGCCGGCCTCATGAAAATCGTCCACCTCTGCCTGTCGAACTTCTACATCGACAACTATTCCTACCAGGAAAACATGCTGCCGAAGTACCACGTGCTTCAGGGACATGAGGTCACGGTGATCGCGTCGCTGTATTCATTCGACGCGAACGGCCTGCCCTGCCTGCTGGAAGGGGAATCGACGCACCGGACGCCGGACGGGTTCAAGGTCATCCGCCTGGACTACCGGCGGCCGCTCTACAAGCTGAACCGGTTCATCCGCATCTACAACAACCTGAAACGGGTGCTGGAAGCGGAAAAACCGGATCTGCTGTTCATCCATGATTTCTCGTTCATGGATATCCGGCTGATCCTCAAATACGCCAGGAAGCATCCGCACGTCAAAATATTCGTCGATTGCCACACCGACTACATCAACAGCGCCCGCACCTGGCTGTCCCGCAACGTCTTTCACCACATCGTCTGGCGTCATTTCGCGCGGCGGCTGAACCCGATCGTCCTGAAATACTACGGCGTGACGCCGCTGCGCTGCGATTTCCTGCACGATGCCTACCGGATTCCGCGGGAGCAGATCGAGCTGCTCGTCATGGGCGTCGATGACGAAGCGCTCAAGCACAAGGACCGTGCTGCCCTGCGGCAGCGCCTGTGCGAATCCCACGGCCTGAGACCCACGGATTTCATCGTCTCGACCGGGGGCAAGATCGACATCAAAAAGAATATCCACCTCGTCATGCAGGCGGTGGCGGAGATTCGGCAACCCCATCTCAAGCTGATCGTCTTCGGCACAGTCGCGCCCGAGATGAAGGCGCTCTTCGACGAATTGCTCGCCTCGGATGCCATCATCCACATCGGCTGGCTAAGCCCGGACCAGATCCTCGACCTCTTCGTCGCCAGCGATTTGGTCGTCTTCCCCGGCACCCATTCCGTGCTCTGGGAACAGGCGGTCGGCGTCGGCGTGCCCTGTCTCTTCAAACATTGGGACGGCATGACGCATGTCGATGTCGGGGGCAACTGCGAGTTCCTGCACAGCGACAGCGCCAAGGAAGTCAGAGATCGGATCTCCGGCCTTCTGGCCGACCCCGAGAAATACCAGCACATGAAGACGGTAGCTTTGGAGCGCGGGCTTCAGGCGTTTTCCTACAGCCACATCGCCCGGAAGGCCATCGAACTGCCGGCATGACGGCATTCGATCCCGCGTCCCCATGTCCACCTCGTCCACCAACAACTTCGACCTGATTCGCCTGCTGGCGGCACTGCAGGTCATGCTCAAGCATGCCCTGGTGCATCTGGGGTTCGACGGCCCGTGGACGGAACTGCTGGGGCTGTTTCCCGGCGTGCCGGTGTTCTTCTTCATCAGCGGGTTCCTGATCTTCCAGTCCTTCCACAACAGCAGCAGCGCCCGGCAGTTTGCCGTCAACCGGCTGCTGCGCATCTACCCCGCGCTGGTGGTCTGCTTCGCCGTGGCCGTGGGGCTGGTGCTGGCGACCGGCTATATGCCGGCATCGCGGCTGGCGCGGGCCGACTTCGCGGCCTGGGCGGCGGCGCAGTTGACCCTGTTCCAGATCTACAACTGGGAGGCCCTGCGGGGCTTCGGTGTCGGCGCGCTGAACGGCAGCCTCTGGACCATCGCGGTGGAGTTGCAGTTCTACCTGCTCACACCGCTGCTCGCCTGGGCCGTGACGTCCGGGCGGCAGGCCATCTGGATGCTGCTGCTGGCCATCGGCGTCGCGGCCAATCTCGCCATGCAGCCCGGCGCCACGGCTTTCGGCCCGAAGCTGTATTCCGTCAGCGCTCCGCCCTGGTTCTATATGTTCATGCTGGGGGCCTGGCTGTCCACCCGCCCCGACTGGCAGGCCCGGCTGCAACGGGCGCCGTGGCTGGCGCTGCTGCTGGGCTATGCCGCCGTGGGCGGGGTGGGCCACTGGCTGGGCTGGCGCGTCACGGGCAATGAGATCAATCCGCTGTCCTATGTGCTGCTCGCGGCCCTCGTCTACCGGCTCGCCTTCACGAGGCCCGAAACCTCGCGGCGCCTGCTCGGCCCCAACGACATTTCCTACGGCGTCTACATCTACCACATGCCCGTCATCAACATGCTGGTCCACGCCGGCTGGGTGGGGCGCCCGGCGGATGTGGCGATCGCCAGCGCGGCCACCGTGGCCCTGGCCATCCTGTCCTGGCTGGCGATCGAGCGGCCCGCGCTGCGGCTCAAGCGCGCAGCCCTGCGAAAATTGTGAATTCCTCCAAAGATCCGACCCCCGTGAACGCTGCCGACAAGCGCCCTTACCAGATCTGCGCCCACTGCATCATGGACACGTCCGACCCGAACATCCGGTTCGACGCCCAGGGCGATTGCGACTACTGCAACAACTTCGACGCCACCATCGCCCCCCAGTGGCACACCGATGAGCGCGGCGCCGCCAGGCTGGCGGCACTGGCCGACACCATCCGCGCGGCGGGCCAGGGCAAGGACTTCGATTGCATCATCGGCCTGTCGGGAGGGCTGGACAGCTCCTATGCCGCCTATGTCGCCAAGGAAAAGATGGGCCTGCGCCCGCTGCTCTTCCACGTTGACGCCGGCTGGAACACCGACCAGGCCGTGGGCAACATCGAAAAGCTCGTCGATGGCCTGGGGCTGGACCTCTACACCGAGGTGGTCAACTGGGAGGCCGTCAAGCGCATGCAAGTGGCCTTCCTGCGCGCCGGCATTCCCGACCAGGATCTCGTGCAGGACGCCGCCTTCTTCTCCGGCCTGTACAAGTTCGCGCGCCAGTACGGGATCAAGCACATCATCACCGGCTCCAACTTCTCCACCGAGTGCTGCCGCGAGCCCGAGGAATGGGGTGGCTACCTCGGCATCGACAAGCGGCTGTTCGGCGACATCTGGGCCCGCTGCGGCGACGGCCGGCCCAACGACGAGTTCCCGCTGGTCGATATCCTGGTCTACAAGATCTGGTACCAGAGAGTGCTCGGCATGACGGTGCATCACCCGCTCAACCTCGTGCCCTACGTGAAGCAGGACGCCGAGGACGAACTGGGACGGCGCTACGCCTGGCAACGCTTCCAGCACAAGCACCACGAGTCGCGCTTCACCCGCTTCTACGAGGACTACTGGCTGCCGCGCAAGTTCGGCTTCCACAAGCGCCGGGCGCATTTCTCCAGCCTGATCATGACGGGCCAGATGACGCGCGAGGCGGCGCTCGCGCGCATCGCCCGGCCGGAGATGGGCGAGCACTTCCTCACGCAGGAGTTCGAGTACGTCGCCCACAAGCTGGATCTGAGCGTCGATGAACTCCAGCAGCTCTTCGACGCGCCGAACAAGACCTTCCGCGACTACCGGAACAAGCGAGACCTGATCGGCTTCGGCGCCAACGCCATGCGCCGGCTCGGCCTGGAGAAAAGGTTCTTCCGATGATCCGCATCGTGGACTACGGCGTCGGCAACATCCAGGCGTTCATGACGATGTTCAAGCGCCTGGGCATCGCCGCCGCGCGGGCACGCACCGCCGACGATCTGGCCGACGCCACGCGGCTGATCCTGCCCGGCGTCGGCGCCTTCGACACCGCGATGATGCTGCTCGACAAATCCGGCATGCGCCAGCGGCTGGACGAACTGGTACTGGGCGGCCAAGTGCCCGTGCTGGGCATCTGCGTGGGCATGCAGATGCTGGCCAGCGGCAGTGACGAGGGTGAACTGCCCGGCTTGAACTGGGTACCGGGGCGCGTCCGCTCGTTCGCCGCGCAGCCGCAGTGTCGGGACCTGCCCATGCCGCACATGGGCTGGAACGACCTGCAGCTCCAGGACGGCCACAAGCTCTTCACCGACTTCGAGCCCGAGCCGCGCTTCTACTTCCTGCACTCCTACTACTTCGACGCCGAGGACAAGGCCGACGTCGCCGCGACAGCGGCCTATGGCCTGGACTTCGACTGCATCGTCGCCAGGGGCCACATCCACGGCGTGCAGTGCCACCCCGAAAAGAGCCACCACTTCGGCGCCCAGTTGCTGAAGAACTTCGCGGAACTCTGAGAGTCCTTCATCCATGCTCCGCCCCCGCATCATTCCCTGCCTGCTCGTCCACAAGGGCGGCCTCGTCAAGACGCAGGGCTTCACGGCACCCAAATACGTGGGTGACCCCATCAACGCGGTCAAGATCTTCAACGAGAAGGAAGCCGACGAGCTGATGGTGCTCGACATCGACGCCGCCGCGAACAAGGCCGAGCCCAACTACGCGCTGATCGCCAAGCTGGCCGCCGAGTGCCGCATGCCGCTGTGCTACGGCGGCGGCGTCACCACCGCCGAGCAGGCCTCGCGCATCATCGATCTTGGCGTGGAGAAGGTCTCGGTCAGCGCCGCTGCGATCGCCGATCCGGCCCTGCTGACCCGCATGGCCGAAGCCATCGGCCGGCAAAGCGTGGTGGCCGTGCTGGATCTGCGCAAGAAGACCGGCCTGTTCAGCAAGGGCTACGAGCTCTGCACGCACAACGCCCGCACCACCCACAAGGCCGACCCCGTCGCCTTCGCCCAGCAGTTGCAGCAGGCCGGGGCCGGCGAGATCGTCGTCAACGCCGTCGAGCGGGACGGCACGATGCAGGGCTACGACCTCACGCTCGCCCGCCAGATGCGCGCCGCGCTGAAGGTGCCGTTGACGCTGCTGGGCGGCGCCGGTTCGCTGGACGACATGAAGGCCCTGATCGCCGCCTGCGGCGTCGTCGGCGCAGCCGCCGGCAGCCTGTTCGTGTTCAAGGGCCCCTACCGCGCCGTGCTGATCAACTACCCCACGCAGGCCCAGAAGGACGAGATGTGCCGCGCCGCGCTGGCGGCCCATCGCCCGCACTGAAACCCACCATGTTCGACGACAAGACCCTATTGATCACCGGCGGCACCGGCTCCTTCGGCAACGCGGTGCTGCGCCGCTTCCTCGACGCCGGCCTGCGCGAGATCCGCATCCTCAGCCGCGACGAGAAGAAGCAGGACGACATGCGCAAGAAGTATGCGCATCCCAAACTCAAGTTCTACCTCGGTGACGTGCGCGATGCGCGGGCCGTGGCGGCCGCGATGCGCGGCGTGAACTTCTGCTTCCATGCCGCGGCGCTCAAGCAGGTGCCGTCCTGCGAGTTCCACCCGATGGAGGCCGTACGCACCAATGTGCTGGGCACCGAGAACGTGCTCGACGCCGCCATCGCCGCCCGCGTCGAGCGCGTGATCTGCCTCTCCACCGACAAGGCCGTCTACCCGATCAACGCGATGGGCATCTCCAAGGCCATGATGGAGAAGGTCATGATCGCCGCCTCGCGCAACCTCGAAGGCAGCGGCACGGTCATCTGCGGCACGCGCTACGGCAACGTGATGGCGTCGCGCGGCTCGGTGATCCCGCTGTTCGTCGATCAGGTACGCGCCGGCAAGCCGCTGACGCTGACCGACCCGCACATGACCCGCTTCATGATGACGCTGGACGACGCCGTTGAACTGGTGCTCTACGCCTTCCAGCACGGCCGCAACGGCGACATCTTCGTGCAGAAGGCGCCGGCCGCCACGGTACGCACGCTGGCCGACGCCGTGCTGGACGTGATGGGCGCCGCCGGCCACGAGGTCCGTGAGATCGGCACCCGCCACGGCGAAAAGCTCTACGAGGCCCTGCTCTCGCGCGAGGAGCGCGCGGCGGCCGAGGATTTGGGCGACTACTACCGTGTGCCGCCGGACGGCCGCGACCTCAACTACACCAAATTCGTCGAGCAGGGCGAGGCCCGCATCGCCGAGGCCGAGGACTACACCTCGCACAACACCACGCGGCTGGACCGCGAGGGCATGAAGCACCTGCTGCTCAAGCTGGACTTCATGCAGCGCATCGCCCGCGGCGAGCCCGCCGTGGCGGAGGACTGAATGCAGATCGCCATCACCGGCGCCTCGGGTTTCGTCGGCCGCAACCTGCAATGGTGGCTGCGCGAACTGGGCCACACCGACGTGCGCCTGATCTCCCACCGTGTGGACGACGCGGACCTCATCCGGCAGCTCACCGGCCTGGACTTCGTCTTCCACCTCGCGGGCGTGAACCGCCCGCAGGATCCGGCGGAGTTCGACAACGGCAATGCCGACTTCAGCCTGCGGCTGATCTCCATCCTCGGTAGCCTGCCCGGCCTGCGGCCGCGGGTGGCGTTCGCCTCGTCCACCCAGGCCACGCTGGACAACGTCTACGGCCGCAGCAAGCGCGCCGCCGAAGAGGCCCTGCTGTACTACCAGCGCCAGTGCCGGGTGCCGGTCTACATCTTCCGGCTCACCAATGTCTTCGGCAAATGGTGCCGGCCGAACTACAACTCCGTCGTCGCCACCTTCTGCCACAACATCGCGCGTGACCTGCCCGTCAAGGTCAACAACCCGACGGCGCCGCTGCGCCTGGTCTATATCGACGACGTCATCGACCAGATGCTCGCCCTGCTGGGGCCGACGCCGCCCGAGCCCGGCTTCGTCGAAGTCGCGCCCACCTACGACACCACGGTGGGCCAGCTCGCCGACACGCTGAGCGGCTTCCGCCAGGCCCGCGACGGCCTGCTGATCGATCGCGTCGGCACCGGCCTGACCCGCGCGCTCTATGCGACCTACGTCAGCTATCTGCCGCCCGACGCCTTCTCCTACACGGTGCCACGCCACGCCGACCCGCGCGGCGTCTTCGTCGAGATGCTGAAGACGCCCGACTGCGGCCAGTTCAGCTACTTCACCGCCGGCCCCGGCATCACGCGCGGCGAGCACTACCACCACACCAAGACCGAGAAATTCCTCGTCATCAAGGGCACTGCGCATTTCGGCTTCCGCCACATCGACAGCGGCGAAACGCACGAACTCGTCACGCGCGGCGGCGAGGCCCGCATCGTCGAGACCATCCCCGGCTGGACCCACAACATCACCAACGTCGGCGACGACGAACTCATCGTCATGCTCTGGGCCAACGAGATCTTCGACCGCGCCCGCCCCGACACGGTCGCCATGAAAGTCAGGCCCGCATGAAAAAGCTCAAGGTGCTGACCGTCGTCGGCACGCGCCCCGAGATCATCCGCCTGTCCCGCGTGATGGCGGCCCTGGACGCGCATTGCGACCACGTGCTCGTCCACACCGGCCAGAACTACGACTACGAACTCAACCAGGTCTTCTTCGACGACCTCGGCGTGCGCAAACCCGCGCACTTCCTGAACGCGGCCCAGGGCGGCGCGGCGCAGACCATCGGCAACATCATCGGCGGTATCGACGCCGTGCTCGAACAGGAGCGCCCCGAGGCCCTGCTGGTGCTCGGCGACACCAACTCCTGCCTGTCCGTCATCGCCGCCAAGCGCCGCAAGATCCCCATCTTTCACATGGAGGCCGGCAACCGCTGCTTCGACATGCGCGTGCCCGAGGAAACCAACCGCCGCATCGTCGATCACACCGCCGACATCAACCTCACCTACAGCACCATCGCCCGCGACTACCTGCTGCGCGAGGGCCTGCCACCCGATCAGGTCATCAAGACCGGCAGCCCGATGTTCGAGGTGCTCAACCACTACCGCGACGTCATCGCTGCCTCCGACGTGTTGGCCCGCCTGGGCCTGCCCGAGCAGGGCTACTTCGTCGTCAGCGCGCACCGCGAGGAGAACATCGAATCGCCGCGCACCTTCGGCAAGCTCGTGGCCGTGCTGAACGCCGTCGCCGAGGACCACGGCCTGCCGGTCATCGTGTCCACGCATCCGCGCACGCAAAAGCGCATCGACGCCGAGGGCATCACCTTCCACGCCGGCATCCGGCTGATGAAGCCGCTGGGCTTCCTCGACTATGTGCGCCTGCAAGCCTCGGCCAAGGCCGTGCTGTCCGACAGCGGCACCATCAACGAGGAATCCAGCATCCTCAACTTCCCGGCGCTCAACCTGCGCGAGGCGCACGAGCGCCCCGAGGGCATGGAAGAAGGCGCGGTCATCATGACCGGGCTGTCCGTCGAGCGCGTGCGCCAGGGCCTGGCCATCATCGAGAGCCAGCCGCGCGGCGAGGCACGCGGGCTGCGGCTCGTCGCCGACTACGGCATGCCCAACGTCTCCGACAAGGTCGTGCGCATCATCCACAGCTACACCGACTACGTGAAGCGCGTCGTCTGGCGCCAATACGACTAGAGGATGCGCATCCTGGTCGTCAGCCAGTACTTCTGGCCCGAGGTCTTCCGCGTCAACGAGATCGTCTCCGAACTGCGCGCGCGCGGCCACGAGGTCACGGTGCTGACCGGCCGGCCCAACTACCCCGGCGGCCAGCTCTTCGACGACTACGCGGCCGCCCCCGCCGCCTTCGCCAGCTACCACGGCGCCGAGGTCATCCGCCTGCCGCTGCGCCCGCGCGGCCAAGGTTCGCTGCGCCTGCTGCTGAACTACTGGAGCTTCGTCTTCTGGGGCAGCCTGCTGGGCCCCTGGAAGCTGCGCGGGCGCCGCTTCGACGCCCTCTTCTGCTTCGAGACCTCGCCCATCACCTCGGCCCTGCCCGCCGTGCTGCTGCGCCGCCTCAAGCGCGCGCCGCTGCTGCTGTGGGTGCTGGACCTGTGGCCCGACACGCTGTCGGCCGTCGGCATGCTGCGCTCGGAGCGCGGCCTCAAGGCGGTCGGCACCCTCGTGCGCTTCATCTACCGGCGCTGCGACCTGATCCTGGCGCAGTCGCGCAGCTTCTTCCCGGCCATCGAGCGATGGTCCGGGGAACCCCGCAAGACGCGCTATTTCCCGCAATGGGGCGAGGCCGCTTTCGATGTCGCCCTGGATGCCGTCCGCGAAGCGCCGGAACTGGCGCCGCATGCCGGGCGCTTCAAGCTGATGTTCGCCGGCAATATCGGCGACGCGCAGGACTTCCCGGCCCTGCTCGACGCCGCCGAAGCCACCCGCCACCGGCCCGATCTGCACTGGCTCCTCGTCGGCGACGGCCGCCAGGCGGCCTGGGTCCGCGAGCAGATCCAGGCCCGCGGCCTGGGCGCCACCGTCTTCATGCTCGGCCGGCATCCGCTGGAACGCATGCCGGAATTCTTCAAGGGTGCGGACGCGTTGATCGTCTCGCTGAAGGCCGAGCCCATCTTCGCGATGACCATCCCGGGCAAGGTCTCGGCCTATCTGTCGGCCGGCCGGCCCATCCTGGCGATGATCGACGGCGAAGGCGCCCGCGTCATCGACGAGGCCTGTGCCGGCCTCGTCGCGCCGGCCGGCGCCGGCGCCGAACTGGCCCGGCAGGCGCTGGCCCTGGCCGCCCTGCCACTCGAAGCGCGTCAGGCCATGGGCGCCAGCGCGCGGGCCTATGCACGGCGGGAGTTCGACCGGGCCACCCTCATCGACCAGTTGCAAGCCTGGCTGGCGGAGGCCCGGCGGTGACGACAGCGGGCGCGCGGCCGCGCGTGCTCATGCTCAGCCCCTATTTCCTGCCCGCCGAGCAGGGCGGCGGCTCGGTGCGGGCCATCCACTACCTCTGCCAGCATCTGCGCCCGCAGGTCGATGTCGTCATCGCCGCGCGGGACCACGACCTGCGCAGCACCACGCCCTACGGCGAGGCCGCCCGGGCCGCCGCGCGGCGGGCCACCGGCCTCGACCTGCGTTATCTGCGGCCCGGCCTAGCCGGCGCCCTGGCGCTGCGCCGGCTGCTGCGCGAACCCTTCGACCTCATCTACCTGCACAGCCTGATGGCGCCCGATCTGACGCTGCAGCCCCTGCTCTGGCAGCTCGGCCGCCGCCGGCCGCCGCTGCTCATCGCGCCACGCGGCGAGCTGCTGCCCGGCGCCCTCGCCCAACGTCCGCGCGCCAAGCAGGTCTATCTGGCACTGCTGCGCGCGACCGGGCTGCTGGCCCATGCCCACTTCCACGCCACGAACGCCGACGAAGCCGCCGCCATCCGGGCCGCGCTCGGCCCGCATCGGGCCATCCACGTCGCCCCCGACCTGCCACCGCCGGCCACAGCCGCCGATGCCGGCATGCCCGCCCGCCCGCCCGGGCCGCTGCGCGTGCTCTTCCTGTCACGCATCGACCCGATCAAGAACCTCGGCTTCGCGCTCGACGTGCTCGCCGAGGCAGGCATCGCGGTGGACTTCGACATCGCCGGCCCCATCGGCGACGACGGCGTCTGGGCCGACTGTCAGGCACGCATGCGCCGCCTGCCGCCGCAGGTGCGGGCGCGCTACCTCGGCGCCGTGCCACATGCCGAAGTCGCCGCGCTGCTGGCCGCCCACGACCTGCTGTTCCTGCCCACCCAGGGCGAGAACCACGGCTACGTCGTGCTGGAAGCGCTGTCCGCCGGCTGCCCCGTGCTGCTCAGCGACCGCACACCCTGGCGCGGCCTGCAGACGCTGGGCATCGGGGCGGACCTGCCACTCGACGATGCCACGGCCTTCGCCCACATGCTGGCCGCGCAGGCCGCCCTGCCCGAGGCCGACCGCCTGGCCCAGCGCGAACGCTGCCGCGCCTACGCGCAGGCGCAATCGCGGCCCGATGCCGCCATCGCCGCCACGCGCGCAATGCTCGAAGCGGTCATTCAGCCAAACGCGCGCATGTCCTCGACCAACGCCGGCCAATCGGGTGGGCGGTAGCCCGTGACAGCCTGGAAATGGCTGCCATCCAGCGAGCGGTCCACCACCAGCGTCGGCACTGCGGTCACCTGCGTGTCGCTGCGGTAGATCTTCGCCACGAGCTTGAGCAACTCGTACTTGTTGATCGTCGGCCCGGCCACGTGATAGATGCCGTGCAGCGACGCGTCGGGCAGCACGTACCGCCCGATGACGCGCGCCAGCTCCACCGTTGGCAAGGCCGAGAAGACGGCATTGCTGAACCCCGGCACGACGCCACGCTGGGACAGGAACCAGCCCAGCAGCGCATGGGCCGAATTCAGCTCATGGCCGATGATGGAGGTGCGCAGCGTGACGGCGTGCGGTGCGACGACCTCGCCCATCAGCTTGCTGCGGCCGTACAGATCCTCGGCGTCCGCCACGTCGTCTTCACGATAGCCGCCTCGCCGGCCCGAGAAGACGCAGTCGGTGCTGATGTGCACCAGCCTCGCGCCGAGGTTCTGACAGAGGCGCGCTAGACGGTGCGGGAACAGCGCGTTGATCGGGATGGCCTGCACCGGGTCTTCCGCGCCCATCAACTGCTTGACCACGCCCACGCAATTGACCACCACGTCGGGCCGGATCTGCCGCAGCAACTCCTTCAGCTTTCCCGCGTCGTGGACATCGAGGCCAGCAACGAAGCGAGCCCGCCGCAGATGCGACTGCAAGCCGCGCACGGCGCCCAGGTCACGCACCGAGCCGACAAGCTCGCCCTCGGCATGCCGGTCGAACCAGCGCAGCACGGTATTGCCCAGCATGCCGCTGGCACCCAGCACCAGGATTCGCGGCGCTTGATTCATGCTCGCCGCACCGGCGAAAGATCGGCCGCGGTCACCGCCCAGCTCATGCCCAGCCGCGCCATCCGCTGCGCCAGCGCGGCCGGCGCCTGGGCCACCGTTTCCAGCCCGCCGACATAGGCCCGCCCGCCAGCCGCCGTGGGCCGCAACGCACGCCCCAGCAGGCGGCGCCAGCGTGTCTGACGAAACTGCCAGCGCTCCTGGGCGATCCGCCGCTCCAGTTCGGGCGCCGGCAAGCCATTGCAGGCGCCCGCCTCGGCCTTGGCAGCGTCGATCTCCGCCGCGAACTCGGGATGCAGCTCGGTGCAGGCCGCCAGCAGCCGGGCGAAATTGAAGCGCGCCAGCCGGCTGGCGTCGATGCGCCGGATCGTCTCCAGCGCCGCATGCGCCCACACGGTTTCCACGGCGAAGAACCGGGGCACGCCAACGCTCCAGCCCTGCGCCTCGAAAGCGCTCGTCTGCGACTCCTGGCTCAGCTTGCCCTTGTGCGTGTTCATCGCGCTGCGGCCCGTATTGCTGCCCCCCGACGCGCCAGGAATGGTCAGGGGATAGTCCACCACGAGGAAGCGCTCGCAGCACATCGCCAGCCCGATGGCGCCGGACACATCGGGGCTGGAGCCATGGAAATACTGGCCCGAACGCTGGCGCACGCGTTCCAGCAGCCGCCGGTCCACGATGCCGTGATAGATCTTGGGCAGGCCATCCGTTCCCTGCGCCGCCTGGGTCAGCGCGGCCTCGAAAGCCTGCGCCGCATCGGCCATGCGTCCATGCCCCATCTCGCGGGCGATATAGAGCCGCGACGCATGGCCGGCGCCGAAATAGCGCGACCGGAAATCAGGCCAGACGTAATTCGCCACGACATTGGGCGCAATCACCTCCACCCCCTGCTCATGCGCCCACGCGGCGGCGGCCACGGCGTCGGCCGTCACCGTGTCGTCGTCGCCGATCAGGCAGACGTAGCCTCCCCGGCAGGCCGCCAGCGCCGCGTTGTGATTGCCCGTCATGTCGAGCCGCTCCGGCGGCCGGAAATAGACGAGCCGCGGGTCTTTCGCATCCTCACTCCCAGCTACCCACCGAGCCAGTTCGCCGTCGGTGCTGGTGTCGCTGACCACCACTTCGAGCCGGGCATCCTGCAGGCTCAGCAGAGACCGAATGGCATGGACCGCATAGCGCGCGCGATTGTGGGTGGGGACGGCGATGGACAGGAGCGGGGTCATTTTTCTGGCGCCATCGGCCGTGGGGCCGCATGGCGGGCGGCATTCTCGCCCATCCATCGGCGCAAACCCAGCACCCCCACCACCCCGCACGACAGCGCAAACCACAGCGCGCGCAGGCCTGCCTGCGGCAGCAGCAACCCGAGAAAGGCCGCACTCGCCAGGAGCACGACGCCAACGGTCCGCCCATCGAACAAAGGCCGCGCCCCGACACGCACCCCGCGCGCCGCGAGCACGAACATCAGCGCCGCATCGACGGCACTGCGCCCGAACCAGACCAGTGCCGCGCCCGCGACGCCGAAGCGGCCACCCGCCCAGGCCAAGCAGACGATGAACACCGGCAGTTCAAGCACATGCAGCCATGCGGTCCGGGACGCCAGCCCGGCGCTTTGCAACACCGTGAACGGCAACTGCGCCAGGCCGCCGACGAACATCCCCGCCGAGAACGCCTGCAAGGCCAGCGCACTCTGCGCCGCGAAGGGCTCGCTCAGCCAGACCGCCAACAGCTCGCGCGCGAACAGCGCCAGGCCGAGCGTCGGCGGTAGCAGCGCGAGGATCAGCCAGTCGAGCGCCTTGCGGCACAGGCCCGGCGTGCCGGCATCGCCCGCCGCGATCCTCGCGGCCAGCGTCGGGAACAAGGTCGCCGCCAGCGCGCCGGGCAAGATCCACAACTTGCTCGTCAACTCCTGCGGCGTCGCGTAGAACGCCACGGCCGACGCCGACAGCACCGCCCCCAGGATGAACCGATCCCCATAGCCCATCAGCGGCCCCACCAGATTGCTGACGGTCAACCATCCGCCCGACCGCGCCAGCGGCCCGAGCAGGCGGCGGCGCCAGCGCATCGCGCCCCGGAGTTGCGGCAGGCGGCGCCGGACCAGCAGCGCATGCGCCAGGCAACCCACCACCCGGCCGGCAACCAGGATGGCCGTGATCTCCGTCAGATCGGCCGCACGGAAGCTCACCTGGAGCCAAGGCCCCGCAATGGTCCACAGGCCCAGCGGAATGCGGACGTAGTTCACCAGGTCGAAAGCCCGGCAGGCTTCCAGCATGCCCCGCAGCCCGGCGGTGAGCACGATGAAGGGCAGCGCGAGGCTCATCATCCGCAGCGCGCCAACGGCCTCCGCCGGGTCAGGCAAGTCCTTGATGAGGCCCACGGCCGCTGGCGCCACCAGCCAGAGCGACGCCCCCCCGAGCAGCCCCAGCCCCCCCATCGCAGCCAACGCCGTCGCGCTCAGCGGGCCGACGGCCTCGTCCCGCCCCTGCTGCAAGACCACCGACAACTGCAAGGTCAGCGCCCGCCCCAGCCCCAGATCGAAAAGACCGAAATAGCTCGTCACGGCCCAGACGAGGGTCAGCAACCCGAAGCGGCCCTCGCCAAGCGCAGCCAACAGCACCGGGATCACGGCCAGCGCCAGCGGCAAGGGCGCCGCCAGGCCGATGAAATTGAGAGCCGTGCCGCGCGCGAGGTTCACGCCGTCAGGCCCCAGACATGCATGCTCAGCGCTTGTTCGCCTTGAGATGGCGCTCGAATTCTTCCAGCAGCGCCTTGTCGGTCACTGGCTTGAGGCCCTGCGACTTGCCCGCCTGAGCGGGGCCGGGCACTGCTTCCGCAGGCGCCGAAGCGGCATTGGCCGGCGGCGCTGCAGGGGCCTCAGCCTTGGCTTCTGGCGCGGGCGACGTGTTCGGACGGCTCATGACGAGGCCACTGTCCTGATCAGGCACCGTCACCGGGCCCGGCCGGGCTGCGGGCGCCACAACGACGGGCGCCCTGGTCGGTGCGACGGGCTCAAGCGCCAGGGGCTCCTGCGGCCTCACCACGCTCGCCGGCTCGGCCGGGGCCATCTCGGGCTCCCTGACGACGCGAGCCTTCTTGATGTCGTCGGCCCAGGAGCCGAAGGACTTGTGGATGGCTTCGGTGATCTCCTCCGCCTCGAAATCATCATTGATCACATACGGCGTGATCATGACCAGCATTTCCTTCTGGTTGGACGACTCGCTCTTGTTGCGAAACAGCGCCCCCAGGCCCGGAATGTCCTTCAGCAGCGGCACGCCGGCATCGGACGTGCTGCTGTCACGCGAGATCAGGCCGCCGAGCAGCACAGTCGAGCCGTCCCGCAGGGACAACTTGGTCTCGATACGCCGTGTGGAGATCGTCGGAGAACTCGTCACGCCCGTCTCGGTCGTTGCTGCCGAGCTGACCTCCTGCGACACCTCCAGATCCAGCCGATTGCCCGAATTGATGACCGGACGGACCTTCAACATCACGCCCGTGGAGCGGTACTGGATCTGCTGCAGCACACCCTGCTGCGTCGTGCCGGTAATCGGATTCGTCGCAACACCGGTACTCTGCTGGCTCGTGATCACAGGCACATCGCTGCCCACCTGGATCGATGCCGTCTCGCCATTGCGAGCCAGCACCTTGGGGTTGGACAGCACGCGTGCCTGGTTGCCCGAAGCCAGCGCGTCGATGGCGCTCAGGATCTGCCGCGCGCTGTTGCCATAGGAGATGCTGATGCCGGAGCCACCGATCGACGCGGTACGCGCATCGCTGATGTTGTTCAGATTGTTCACCGTCCACTGCACGCCCAGCCTCTGCAGCGCCCCGACGGCCAGTTCCGCCACCACCACCTCAATCATGGCGGACTTGGCCGGCCGGTCCAGTTCGCGCAGCAACTGCCGAATCTGCTGCTGCTCCTCCAGACTAGAGCCCTTGATGATCAGCGTATTGGTGGCGTTGTTCACCACCACGCGCCCCCCACCGGTAGACGCCGGCCGGGACGCGGACGAAGCCGTCCCGCCCGTCATGGTCGAAGACGTCGAGGGCGCAGATGACGAACTGCCCCCGCCCAGCAATTCGCCCAGCGTGCGCGCCAGTTCCTGCGCATCGGCAAAACGGACCGGATAGGTGAACAGGCCGTTACCGGAGCGGCTGTTGGGCGAGGGCCGGTCCAGTTCCTGGGCCCAGGCCAGCACATGCGCCATCACCGCTTCACTGGAGGCAAAGACGACCACGCTGCCGATGGAACCCACCGGCAACACCAGCACTGCCGACGTGCTGCTGCCGCCAGTCGTCGCCACCGCATAGCCTTGGGCCGTCAGCATCTCGGACAACTGGACCGCCAGCTCCTGGGCCGTCACATTGGCCGGCGAGATCCGGCGTGCCGTGCGCCCCCGCAGGCGCGGCTGGTCCAGCGACTGGATCAGATCGATCGCTCCCTGCACATCGTTCTGCGAACCCGAGAGCAGGAAGGCGTTCCGGCTGGTGTCATCCTGCAGCGTGACCCGATTGCCGAGCATCTGCCGCAGCCACTGCATCATGTCGCTGACCTTCACCACATTCAGCTCGATGTAGTGGTAGACAGAACGTGCGCTACGCGTGACCTCCGCGCCGTCACCCACGCGCTGCAGCGTCGGCACGCTGCCCCCGGCCGCCGAACCCGTCGGCGCAATCCGCACCAGCCCGTCGAAGTCCTGCACGGTCAGGCCGTAATTGCGCAGCAGGGTTTCGGCCAACTGGTAGATCCGGTCCTTGGCCAGTGGCTGCGAACTCTTAAACGTGACCGGGTCCGTGCGCGTCAGCACCGCCGGGTCAAGGCTGTAGGGCCGCTTCAGCACATTGCCGTACAGGATCTGGATGAAGATCGGCAGCGGCGTCTGCTCGATGGCGATAGACACCGGCTCCGCATCACCCGCCAAGGCGGTCGGCGCAGGCGGCTGCGCCTTGGCTGCAGCGGGCAAGCTCACCGGGGCCGCCGGCAATGCATGGCTGGTCACCACGGTGGGGCGATCACCGCCGAGCGCACCGATGGCCGTGGATGTGGCCTTGGGGCTGTGCGGAAACTCCACCGGCCCGGGCAGCGGCTGCAAGGTGGACTGACACCCCGCAAGCAGCGGCGCCCAAACGAGCGAAGAGCGAAGGATGGTGGCGCGCAGCGTCTTCATCTGGACCCAATGTAAGCAAGTACGATTTCCCGACGCCCGGCAACCAGCGTCACGTTTTCCTGATTGATGTCACGCACCCGGTACCCCCCCGGCAGCTTGTCGCCAACCTTGAAATACTCCGGCTGCGTCTTGCCCTGGCGCATCACGACGATTTCCCAGCCCCCCTGGCTCAGAGTCGCCCCCAGCAACTGCCAGTTGACGGGCGTCAGCGGCGGATCTCTCGCCGGCACCGGATCTTCGAGCTGGTACTCCCAAAGCGGCCAGAGCAGCGGCGACTTCGCATCCGCAACCACTGGCCTGGCCGATGACGGCTTCGTCGTGGCGGCCGATGCGGCGCTGGCAGGCGCGCCCGGCGGCATGGCCGCAGCCACCGCCACGTCCACATCGGCATCACCGGCTGCCCGCAGATAGCCGAAGGCGCCAGCCCCTGCACCCAGCAGCGTCACCAGGGCCAGCAGCACCACGGGCCGGCCCAGCAACGCCAGCAGACCCGAGGCCACGCCCGACTCCGACCGCAGCCCGGGGCCGCCTTGCGCCAATTCCACCATGCCTCAGCCCCCCGCCGCCAACAGATGGCGCTCCACGTCCATCTCGAAGGACTTGGCCTTGATCTGCACCCGATTGACCCGCCACAGGCGCTGCGCATCCTGCTGAAAAATTTCCGACAGCGCAGCAATATCCTGCCCGTCCAGATTGCCCGTCACCACGGCGCGTACGCGCTGGATGCCCAATCCGGCCAGCGGGTCCGCGCCCGGATCATCCGGCTTCGCCACGGTCGTCGATGCCAGGGCATCGGCCAGCCGGATCTGACAGTTCAGCTTGATCTCATAGCAGCGCTGGCGCACGTCATAGACCAGTTGCGCGCGGGCCATCTCCAGAGACTCGCCCTTGCCCAGCCGCACCGCCAGCGCCTGCCGGCGCGCCGCCGCCGCCCGGCGCTGCGCGTCCAGGGACTCGGCCGACTCGCTGTCCCGATGGGCCAGCAGCCGCTTCGTCGTGCCCAACTGCTGCGCCTGCGCCTGGCGCTGCTCCCGCCAGGCCTCGCCGCCCCACCACATCAGCACGGCCAACGCCAGGCACAGCAGGCCCGGCAGCCAGCCCGAGGAACGCTCACTGCCCGCCATGCCCATCCCCACCAGCCCCGGGCACCACCATGAACCCGTCTGCCTGCAACGCGAACGTCGCCTGCTGCAACTCATCCTGCTGCAGCAGCCTGATATTCCTGAGGCCGGCAACCCGACCCAGATCGGCCAGCAGTTCCGGCAGGCGAATCTCACCCCCGACCGTGACCGTCACCAGCCGCACCTCGCCTCCACTGGCCTCGCACTCCCGCAACACCACACCCTGGCGTTCGAGCACCGGCCGGATGGCGCCCAGCAAGGCACCCAGATCGAGCTGCCGGGCCGCCTGCTCATAAGCCTCGATCCAGCGCACATCCCCTTGCAGCGCCTGGCTCACGGCCGAAGTCTGGCCGCGCTCGGCCAGGCTCTCCTCCAGCCGCGCCTCCAGCGCCGTGGCCGCCTGCTCGTTACCCAGCAGCGCGCCGCCCTGATAGGCCATGAAGGCAAACATGCCCGCCGCCACGGCCACCGCAGCGCCATTCACGGCCAGGCGCCCGTCGAACCCCGGCCCCGCCTCCTCGGCCCGCCCGGCTCGCGCCGTCAGCCAGTTGTGAGCCCAGGCCTTCGGGCGGATCACGCTCAAATCCAGCGGCTCCGCCCGCACCACTTCCGAGCGCAACACCGCCCCGTCGGTGCACTCATGACGCTCCAGACATTGCGTCGCCCGCTCGGTGGAAACACCAGGCACGGACGGCGGCGTCAGATGCAAGGACTCCGCCACCAGCCGGAACTGCGGCTTGTCCACACCCGCCTGCTGCAGCGCCGCCGCCACCTCATCGGCATCCCACAGCCACAGCATCAGCCGCCCGCCACGCCGGGCCGCGCTGGCACCAAAACGCTCGAAAGGCGACAGCCGCTGCGCCTGCAGGCGCGCAAAACCCGGCAGCTCATGCAGGCGGATCTCCGCGCAGGCCAGGGACTCGAACAGACACTGCCCGCGCGGCACCAGCACGGTCGGACGCCATACACGATGCGGCAGCGTCTCGGCGCGCCAGCCCGCCTCGGCGTCAGCGACCAAAAGGACTAGTGGGTACAGCATTCAGCTCGTTGCGCTCACGCTCGGGAAGAAGGTAATCGAGGGAGGGCAACTCGGCCCGTGCAGCGACGGACGGCTGACCCGGTGGCACGATGCGCAGCTCATGCATCCGCCACGGCCCCCCTGGCCTCGTCGGCGTCAGCTCCAGCTCGTACTGCAACGCCCATTCTAGCGTGGCCATCTCGTGCCGGACCCTGAACACGCGGCTCACCCGCCCGCCTCCGGCGGCGATGGCGGCAAACGGCGAATTGTCCCCTGCGGCGCTCCCCGGCAACGCCAGCGACGGCAGGCCCGCATTGCGCGCATCCACCAGCGCATCGGCCTGCGGCTGCGTCATCCCGCTGGCCAGCAGCATCGGCAGCGGCGCCGTGTTCTGGTTGAAGCCGCTGCGCCCCTGCACCGTCACCAGGTCATCGCAGCGCCGCGCAACCCAGGTCGTGCGCAGCGCCTCCCAGCCCTTCACCCGCCACAGTTCCTCGCGGCTCAACAACTCGGCATTGCGCGGCGGCGCCAGGCCCGCGGCCCGGTACTCCGGCGCCTCCGCGCCGTTCAGGCGCTTCAGCGAATCCGCATCGACATAGTCCCCCAGCGCGTCCAGCAGCGCGTCCACGTCGCGCTCGGCCGCCCCGCAATACTGCAACAGCCCCCGCACGACGGTGGCCTGCGGCCAGTTCAGGTTCAGCAGGCCATAGCCGTCCTGCATGACCACCGACTCGCCCTCCTCCACGTCGGTCACCCGCCCATCCAGATAGAGCAGCCCCCGCAGGCCGATCAGATAGGCCGGACGCGGCGCCGCCTCGAAAGCCAGCACCTTGATACGGCTCGACGTACTCAGGAACGCCTGCTCCGCCGCGACGCGCTCGCGCAGCAGCTTCACGCTCTGGGCATTGGAATGCACCGACGCCGCCACCGTCGCCGCCACCACGGCCAGACCCGCCAGCACCCACAGCACCGTCACCAGCGCAAAACCGCGCGCGGTCCGCCTCATCTCGCCCGACCTCATGGCTGCGACGACTGGATCGGCGACGTGTTCGGCGCCTGCTGCACCGCCTCGCTCGCCAGCACCGCATAGGCCATCAGCAGATGCCCGTCATCGGCGCTCCGCACCAGCACGGCCGACGGCAACGCCTCCGGCGCGGCGGCCGTCAACGGCGGCCACTGCCCGCCCCAGTCCCCCGCGCGATTGCGAAACGCGAACTCCGCGCGCCCCTCGAACACCGCCACCGTCCGCCACACCAGCGGGCCGCCGCCAGCACCGCCCCCAAAACGCGCCTCCAGCACCGTGCGCCCGGCGCCGTCGGGCGCGGGCCGCAACTGCAACACCAGCGGCCCCACGCCCAGGTCGGCCGCCTCCAGCGGCTGCGTGCTCGCGCCCTCGACCGCATCCGGCCGCCCCAGGAACGGCCGGTCGCCGGCCTCGCGCGGCGCCACCAGGTTGGCAAACGCCAGGCTCGCCGCGCCGCCGCGCGACCAGCGCCCCTCCAACTCCCGGCTCGCGTCATCCGCCACCCGCACCACATGACCCACCTGCGACACCGCCTGAGACACCAGCGTCATCACCAGCGAAAAAATCGCCATCGCCACCAACAACTCGATCAGCGTCATCCCGCGCGCCCGCCGCCCCATCCGGTACCTCATCGCTGCCCCGCCGAGAACGGCGTGCCGCTCTGCACCTCGCGCACCTGCCGCCAGCCCGCCAGCAACACCGAACTCCGGCTCGCCGCACCCGCCGCCCCGCCGCTCGCCACCAGTTCCACCCGGTACAGCGCCACCTCGTACACGGCCGCCGCATCCAGCGACCGTTCCGGCTGCCCTGCCGCCAACTGCGACGACCAGCGCAGGCTCACCCGGTCCGGCAACTCCACCGCGCCCTCCGGCTGCAGCATCGGATTGATCGTCTTCGCATACTCCAGCGCCGCCAGCCGCACGAACAGTTGCCGCTGTTCCGTCGTCAGCCGCCCCAGCCGATCCGCCACCTGGCCGATCCAGCCGAACAACACGGCGGCACCGGCACTGAAGATCACCATCGCCGCCAGCACCTCCACCATGCTCACCCCGCGCTGGGCCCTCATGAACTCGCCTCGGCCTCCAGCGACACGCCGCACATCGGGCCGCTGACCCGCAACACCATCACCGCCCCTGCCGTCGAATCCAGCTCCACCGCGCCCGGTTCGCACAGGCCGGAGGCCAGGAACGCGGCCGGCTCCACGCGGCGCGCCTGCCAACCCGCCGGCAGGCGCAGCTTCAGCGTCTCGCCCACCGTGCGAAAACCCACCTCGGGCGCTTCCACGTTCGCGGCCTCCGGCTCGAAAGAATCCGCCGTCAGCCGCAATACCCGGCGCTGCACGCCTGCCGCGAAAACGGCCGCACGCACGCTCTGCACCAGCGTCGAAACCTGGCTCTTCGCCTGCACCGCATCATGCCAACGCTGCATCGCCGGCAGGGCCATGCTCGTCAGCATGCCCAGCAACACCATCACGACGACCATCTCGACCAGCGTGAACCCACCCATCCCGGGCCGGCTCCGCCGGCGAGCCTCAGAGCACCACATCCGCCGCCAGGCCCTCGCCCCCGGCCTTGCCATCCGCCCCGTAGGACATGATCGAGAACGGCTGGTTGTCGGTGCCCGGCACCTTCAGCACATACGGATTGCCCCAGGGGTCCAACGGCATGCCGCCATCGATATAGGGCCCCTTCCACTGCGACTGCTGCGGCTCCGTCTTCGGCGCCTCCACCAGATAGCGCAGCCCGTCCTCCGTCAATGGCAGATTGCTCACATCCAGCTGCATGATGCCCAGCGCACTCTTCAGCATCTTGATCTGCGTGCGCGCTGTCTGCACCTTGGAGGTATCCACCTTGCCGAACAGGCGCGGCCCCACCAGCCCGGCCAGCAGGCCGATGATGACCATCACAACGAGCATCTCCAGCAGCGTGAAGCCTCGCGCCACCCGACTTCTTCGATTCACCACGACCCCTCGGCACACGGCCAGCAAAAGCAAAGCGCGGATTGTGCCGCCGCGCGTGGCATTTGAACTGTCACAACACATTCGTCAGGCTCGTGATCGCCAGCATCACCGAGATCATGATCCCACCCAGCACCGCCGAGATCAGCAGGATCGTCACCGGCTCCAACAGCACCAGAAAGCGCTTCAGCCGGTGCTGGCTCTGCTGCACATGGATCTTCGCCAACGACGCCACCGTCTGCGCCAGCGTGCCCGCGCGCTCGCCGACGCGGATGAGGTTCAGCCCGCCCAGGTCCAGCACCGCGTGCTCCTCCAGCGCCTGGCTCAGCGCCTTGCCGCCGCGCACGTCCGCCAGCACCTGCGCCGCCTGCGCCCGCAGGCGCTCGCGCCGGAAGGTCTCGTTCGCCTGCGACAGCGCCATCAGCATCGGCACCCGGCTCTGCAACAACACCGCGAACAGCGACGCCCAGCGCGCCACCTCCGCATGCCAGGCCCACGGCCCCAGCACCGGCATGCGCGCCACCCCCTCCCACACCGCCGCGCGCACGTCCTCGCGCCGCGCCGCCCACACGCCCAGCACCACCAACCCCGCCAGCACCGTACCCAGCACCACCTGATGCTGCGTCAGCCACATCCCCGCGCCCAGCACCCAGCGGCTCAACAGCGGCAACTCCGCGCGCGGGTCGTTCAGGATGTTCGCGAACCGCGGCACAACGAACACGAACATCACCAGCGTCGCCAGGATGCCGCTGCCCACCAGCACCATCGGATATAGCAAGGCATTACGCGCCTCGCGGCCGAACTGCAACTCCGCCTCCATATGCCGGGCCGCCGCCGCCAGCGCCTCGCCCAGATGACCCGTCGCCTCGCCCGCGCGCAGCAACTGCAGCACGAAAGGCGGCAGGTTCAGCGACGACTCCGCCATCGCCACCGAAAACGCCCCGCCGCCACGGATGGCCGCCAGGATGCCCGCCAGCGGATGCCCCTCCCCCTGCGCGCGGCCCAGCGTCTCCACCGCCTCCGCCAGCGGCACGCCCGCCTCCAGCAAGGTGGACAACTCGGCGATCAGCGCCGCCACCGCCTCCGGCTCCGCGCGAAAACGCCGCCCCCCCGGGCGCTTCACCGCCGCGCCCCGCCGCGCCGCCAGCGACACCACCTGCAGTCGCCGCTCCTGCAACTGCCGCAGCGCCTCCGGCTGCGTCGCGGCCTGAATCACCGCCCGCTGCCGGCGCCCCTCGGCGTCCAGCGCCACATAGTCGAATTCACGCATCGTCCATCCACCCTAGCCCACCACAGCGGGCCAAACAGGCCGAAAGGGCCAAAAAAACAACAGTCAAGCCCACGTTCTCACAGAGGAAACCCGCATCCCCCGTCCAAATGCCAATCCCGTGTTCAGGGTGTGTGAGAATCCGCCCCACTTGATGGTCGAGGCCGGCTCGAGCCACCCCGCTTGCGGAATGGTGAAGAATCGGCTTAGACTTGTTGAGTCAACGCCTAATTATCAGGTGTAGGCGATTGTTGCGGAACGGAGGCTCGCCAGAACGGGAGGGTCGCCGCTAGTTAACCAAGCATGAGGTTTTACTCAATGAAGACAATGAAGAAACTGCAAGTGGCTGTTGCCGCAGCGAGCCTGTTCGTCGCTGCCGGCTCCTCCATGGCCGCCGCCATCAGCCAGTCGGGTATCACGGTTGCCCGTGAAGCCATCTCGGCCAACGTGGCTGCCAATCAGTCGCTGCGCGCGCCCACGGTGTCGTACAGCTTCGACAACGGCCCGACGGCCAACGCGAACTCCACGCAGGATTTCAACGTCACCCTGGTTCTGGGTGGCGACCCGAGCCCCACCGGCGCTGCCGAATGGACTGGCACCCCGACCTACAAGACCGTTGGCGCCTATCGCCGCAACAACTCCAATGCCGTTGTGCCGGTGCTGCCCTTCGCTGAACTGGCCAATGTGGGTGCCAACAAGGCCGCCCTGGTGCTGATGTCGGTGGAAGTCGGTACGGCCGACCTGGACAGCGGCGTTGACGCCACCAGCAACAAGAAGCAGAAGCTGCGCTACAAGTTCCGCCTGGTGAACAACACGAACGCCAGCATCTCCATCGGTGACCTGCAACTGGCATTCAACGGCCAGAACCCGGGTGACGGCGCTGCTGCCCCCTGGGACACTGGCAATGCTGCACTCACTGCCCCGACCGCCGTCGCTGGCGACTACGCCATCGTCACCAAGCTCGCCACGGTCGTCAACAAGACCCCGGTCACCTCGGGCAACGATGCTGGCAAGACGGGTAACAACGCTGACAATTGCGGTGAAGACATCCGCAAGGTCACTGTGCTGGCCCGCAACTACATCGGTTCCGGCAATGGGGTCCAGGGTGAATCCCAAGGCGCCAACATCCAGTCCATCCTGAACGGTGGCTACATCCAGTTCAACACGGCGCTGGCTGTTCACGTTGAACAAGGCGTGGCCAAGGATCGCAACACCGATCCCCTGAAGGGCAACCAGGAACTGACCGTCCTCGGCGCCGCCAATGACACCCTGGTGATGGCCCTGGGTACGGTGCAATTCACCAACCGTGGCGGCATCGACGCTTTCGATACCGACCTGACGGTGCCCTACTACAAGTTCGGCGCCAATGACCTGAACGGCACTGCAAACGAAACCAACGGTAACGTTGACGTGGCTTCCCTGAGCCTGTCGATCGACGCGACCAACGGTTTTGCGGCTGGCACCGAGATCGGTCTGTCGAACTCGCCCGTGTGCGATGCAGGCTCCGACACGGTTTGGGCCAACACGTCGACCCTGACCGGCAGCAACATGACGGCCTCCTTCCTGGCTGCCGATCTGGCCACCGTGTTCAACACCACGGGTAGCCTGCAAGACGTGACCGATCCGGGCGCTGTCGCCTCGCCGTTCAACATCGCTGGCAATACCGACAAGGCGTTCATCTGCATGAAGGTGCCTGGCGACGCGCTGATCCCGCAAAGCCGTTACACGAACGCTGTCGCGACGCTGTACAAGAACCACAGCGCTGCCGGCATCGGTCTGGAACAGGCCAACTACTCCTGCCCGGCCGATCTGGCTGGCCTGGGTGGCGGCGTCAAGATCGACGTGCGCAACTACACGGAATTCCCTGCTGGTGCTGAGTGGATCGACTACATCCGCGTCATCAACAACAGCGAAACCGTGCCGGCCGACATCACCGTGCAGTACATCAAGGCCAACGGCAAGTACGGCAAGTGGGTGAGCCTGGGTACGCTGGCTCCGCGTGAAGCGAAGTTCTTCAGCAACCATGACATCAAGGCTGCCATGGCTGCTACCGGTGTTGTGTCCACGAACGCCAATGCCGAAGCGCCTGCCAAGCAGATGCTGGACGTGAACGAGCAAGGCCGCCTGCGCGTGTCGTCGGAAGCTGCTTCCACGCTGCGCGTGCAGAACTACTTCGTCAATGTCAACCAAGGCATCCTGAACGAAGTGTCGGGCTCGCAAGGTGCGGACTTCGTCAACATCGAAGCCTCGCCGCGTGACCACATCGACCAGGACGCTCAGACTGGCATCAAGAAGTAAGCATTGGGTAGTTAAACACCTGTGTTTGGTTGAAAGGGGGGCTTCGGCCCCCCTTTTTTTCTTTCGCTTCATGCCCGGAGCGCCGTGTCTCGCTTCCTGCAATACCGCATCGTGACCCGTCGGCTGTTTTCAATCCTCGCACCCCTGGGTCTGGCCTTTCTGCTGGCCAAGCCCACTCAGGCTCAGTTCACCCCCACGGCACTCGAGAATGCCGCCTCGCTGGACACAGCCGTCAATCTGCTGAATGCCCGCACCGCCCAGCCCAGCAGTCATTTGCTGCTCGACGCTCCGGACGTGGCCGTGCCCGGCCGGGTGAAGGTGGCCCTGGGCAGTGAGCTGCGCGGCACCTCGTCGCTGGTGCTCTTGCGCGGCAAATTCAAGTCCACCCCCAATGCATCGGCCGGCGGGCGGGCACCGCCGCCAACGCTGACCCGCAAAGTCATCGGCGAAGAGCCGGTCGAGAAGCCACCTACGGTCTGGCTGGCTTCGGCGCCCTTCAAGGCCGGTGAGCCGGCCCGGCTGGCGCTAAGCTTCGAGATCGAAAAAACGGAATCTCTGACCCTGTTCGCGCTGGCGCAGGGCCGCTGGTGGTTCGTCACCAAGGAAGTCAAGGTGGGGCAGGCACCCACACCACCAGCCCGTTGATTCCACGTTCCCCATTCCATGCCTGAACTCGCTGCCCCCCTCACCTGCCCCGACCTGCTGGCCCGCCTGCAAACCGAGGGCCTGATCAGCCCCGAATCCACCACCAAGGCCCAATCCCTGCATGCGCAGACGGGCCTGCATGCCGTGCCGGCGCTGCTGCGGCTCAATGCCATTGCCGAGTTGCCGCTGTACCGCTTCTATGCCCGGCAACTAGGGCTGGAACTGCTGAGCCATGAGCGGGAAGACGCCCATGCGCTGGCCGAGGCCGTGCAATCGGCCGGGGCCCAGTTGGGCCTTGGCGTGGGCTGGATGGAGCTCAAGGGCCTGCTGCTGCGCACGCTCGAAGGCGGCAACTGGCAACTGGCCTTCCGCGAGCAGGTTCACCCGGACGTGCTGCATCTCCTGCAGCGCAAGCTGGCTGCGCGCCAGCAGCGGCTGGACGTAGTGCTGATGACCGCGACGCTGTGCGATCAGGTGTTCCGCGCCCAGCAGGCCTTCCGGCCCGCCGATGCCAGTTCCGACGACCTGCGCACGTTGCGCGAGCTGGCGGAAGAGGGGCCGATCATCGAGCTGGTGAACTCGATTCTGTCCGAGGCGGTGACGCGCCGCGCGTCGGACCTGCATTTCGAGCCGGAGGAGTTCGAGTTCACCGCGCGCGTGCGCGTGGACGGCGACATGGTGGACCTGGCCCGGCATGCGCGGGACCGTTTCGACGCGGTGGCCTGCCGCATCAAGATTCTTTCCAACCTGGACATTGCCGAGCGTCGCCTGCCGCAGGACGGGCGCATCAATGCGCGGGTGAATGGCGAGAGTTTCGACATTCGCGTGTCGGTGCTGCCGGGCACGCATGGCGAGTCCATCGTGCTGCGCCTGCTGCGCCAGGAGCGCAAGCCCGCCCAACTCCAGGACCTGGGCATGGGCCCGGCGCATGCGGAGTTGTTCACGCGCTGGACTCAGTTGAGCCACGGCATCGTGCTGGTGACGGGCCCCACGGGTTCGGGCAAGAGCACGACGCTCTACACCGCGCTGGAGCTGGCCAATGACCGGGCCCGCAAGATCATCACGGTGGAAGACCCCGTGGAATACCGCATCAAGGGCATCACGCAGTTGCAGGTGAACGCGGACATCGGCTTCACCTTCGCCAGCGCGCTGCGCTCCATCCTGCGACATGACCCGGACATGATCCTCGTGGGTGAAATCCGCGACGAGGAGACGGCGCGCATCGCCATCCAGTCGGCGCTGACGGGCCACTTGGTGCTGTCCACGCTGCACACCAACAGCGCCATCGGCGCGATCACTCGCCTGGTGGACATGGGGCTGGAGCCCTTCCTGCTGGCCACCAGCATCCGCGGCCTGATGGCGCAGCGCCTGGTGCGCCGGCTCTGCGAGCACTGCGCGGTGCCGGACGGCGCCGAAGACCCGACGTTGGCCGCCCTGTGGGCACGCTACGGGATGGCCTCGGCAGCGCCGAAGTGCGCGGTCGGCTGCGCGCACTGCAACGGCACGGGCTTCTTCGGCCGGCTGGCGATCTATGACCTGATCGAGATCACGCCCGATCTGGCGCACCGCATCGTGATGGGCGAGAGCGAGGCTGTGCTGCTGAAGTCCATCGGGCCGTTCGCAGACCAGGGCCTGTTGAAGAGCGGCATCGCCATGGTGGCCACCGGGCAGACGACGCTGGCCGAGGTAATGCGCGCCACGGCGGGGGCTTGAGCAGGGTGATGAGCGCAGCGCCGGGCCGCCCAAGGAACGCGGCACAGTAGACTCGCCCAGTTCGGAGGTCATCATGCAGTTCCAGTTGGTATGCAAGCGCAAGGAAGACGGACGCTGGATCGCCGAGATCGAGGCGATCCCCGGTGTGCTCGCCTACGGCACCTCGATGCAAAAGTGGGAGCAAAGTCGCCGTTCGCCTTCTGGCGCCGCCCAGGCTTTGATTCGCATCGCCAGCAAATACCCGAAGGTGGTACGAGAAGCGTTGGCCTGACGAGGGCGATGCCTGGTATTCAAATACTGCAGCCGGAAAATTCCGGAGCAGCAAAGCAACTGATATGAAAATCAATGAATCCGGGCTGACCTGTGCCCTGTTGCTGCTGGCCACGGCCAGCAGTTCTTTTGCCGCAACCCCGACATACAAGAGCCCGAGTGGGGAATGCGTGCCCTATGCAAACCGAGAAGTCACGACGACTCTCGGCACATGGACAAAGACCTCCTGGTATGGTGACAGCCGAACGGTCAGCGCCTGCTATGACAGCACCGTGGGTGGGCAGTATCTATATTCAACCCTGTCCGCCTCGATCCCCAAGCTGAGCAGCCAGCAAATCTCCAACGGCGCAAAAACCTACAAACAGCGCGCCAAGAATGGTGCCACGCTGCGCGATCTGGTGAACAGTGCAAGCTGCTCGCCGGCGAATGCGGCATCAGGGCTTTGCAATATGAAGTGGGCCGACCAGCTTCAATATGACGATGCGGATGTCTACGTCATCGCCTTCGGCACGAACGACGCCTGGAATGATTGGCTTCAGGGGCGCGCCAATGGCCCTGCAGAATTCGCAGCCCATCTGCGGAGCGTCGTCTCTGCAATCCAGGCAAAGGGGAAGAAGGCGCTCCTGATCCAGCCTTATCGGGTCTGCGACTATGCAGCCGTGGATGCGTCCTTGCCCAATCCGGACAATCTCCTGGGGCCCTATGCCGATGCGGTTGCGAAGGTGGGCATCGCAACAGGAAGCGCCGTCGCTCATCTGTTCGCAACACCAACGAAGTGCCACGGCCCCGATGCGGCGACCGACATGCCCGACGGGCTCCACGCGACGCAGTCCTTCACCAACAAGATCGCCGCCACGATTGGCCAGGCGCTGGATCGCGTGATCAACGGGGGCTTGCCACCCGCCCCGACCCTGACGATTTCAAGAGCGCCCGTCAGCGCCACTGAAAAACGTCAACCCATCGCTGGCAAGGATTATCAGTCCCTGGTGGTCGGAAAATCATTCGTCAGTAATTGGAGCACGACCGATACCACGTCCATTTCCTACAGCTGCGGACGATGGAATGGCCCCGGCGAAGGTCCGGGTTACCAGGGCAGCGACACCTTGACGCAGTTTGTCCAGGCCGGCATGACGGGCGTGGCCCTGGCCTCGTACAAACCCACTTCGGACTGCACCTGGACCCTGACCGGCCCGGGTGGCACTTCCGTTTACCGGGAAACGTTCGAAACGGATGATGAGCCGCCTGCCGGCATGCCCACCCTCACGATCACTCGCAGCCCGATGCCCTTGATTGCCGGGCAGATGCATTACAACACCTGGCGAACCACCCATACGACGAGCCTGTCCATCAAATGCCAGGCCTTGGGCACTGGTTATTATTTGCCAACTACCGCATTGCCAACCAGCAGTGCCCTGGCCGATGGCACCGAGACCAATCAAGGTATTGCTCTCAGCGCGTGGGTAGGATGGCCCTCGACCTGCACCTGGACCGCTACCGGGCCTGGCGGGACGACGATTCGTCGTGAGACTTTCCACACCGTGGTGCGTTGAGTCTCGCCAGGGTTGATCAGCACGACCTGGGATCTGCGGCACCAAAGTAGGCCCAAACCCGAGCCCTGGAACGGACGAATTGCCGGTGGCCCGGGGCATGCTCATGACAGCATCCCACCAACATCTCGACTATCGGCTCGACATCGACGGCTTGCGCGCCATCGCCGTGCTGGCCGTCGTGCTCTTCCACGCCAAGGCGTCCTGGCTGCCCGGGGGCTATCTGGGCGTGGACGTGTTCTTCGTCATCAGCGGCTATCTGATCACGGGCATCGCGCTACGCGAACGACGGTGGCGGGCCTTCAGCTGGAAGCGCTTCTACGAGCGCCGCGCACGGCGCTTGATGCCCGCGCTGCTGGCGGTTCTCGCAGCGACGACGCTGGTGGCCGGGTTCGTTCTGCAGCCGCAGGAGCGCGCCGCCTATGGCCGTTCGCTGGCGGCAACCCTGGGCTGGGTGTCGAACCTGTATTTCTGGCGGACCTCGGGCTATTTCGGCGAGGCGGCCAACAACACGCTGCTGCTGCACACCTGGAGTCTGGCGGTGGAGGAGCAGTTCTACCTGCTGTTCCCGCTGGCGCTGGCGCTGATCGCCCCTCGCCAGGCGAGCGCCGGCGCCTGGCGCCTGCGGGCCCTGCTCGCGTTTGCCCTCGCGCTCGCGCTGGGCCTGTGGGCGGCCCAGATGCACCCCAATGCGGCTTTCTTCCTGCTGCCCTTTCGCGCCTGGGAGTTGCTTGCCGGGTCGGTGCTGGCCTGCCAGCACGTGGCAGCGCCGTACCGCCCTGCCCTGCGGCCGGGCCTGCTGCAACGCTGGGGGGGTACGGCGGCGCTGGCGGCGCTGCTGTGTACCGTGGCACTGCACCACCCCGGTTACGAGGGCTTTGCCCTGGGGCCGAATCTGATCGCCGTACTTTGCGCGGCCATGCTGATCCATGCCGGCCGGAGCCCGCACGGCGCCCATCTGCGCCTGCTCACCTTCAGGCCCGCCGTCTTCGTCGGCCTGATCTCGTACAGCCTCTACCTTTGGCATCAACCGGTGCTCGGCTTGGCCAGACTGAGCCTGGGCAGCGAGCCCGGGCTCGCCGCGCTGGGCCTGGCGCTGGCCGCCGCGTTCGGGCTGGCGACGCTGAGCTGGCGCTTCGTCGAGCGCCCCTGGCGGCAGGCCGGGGCCGGGGGCCCGCGCGTCTTCCTGAGCACCTGCCTGGCGCTGGGTCTGGCGCTCGCGGGCGCCGGCCTGTGGTGGCATGTGAACCTGGGCCTGAGCCGGCCGCCGCTGGAATGGCAGCGTGCCTTGCTGACGCTCGACCTCGACAGCGGCGACAGCCAGGGCCTGGGCAGTTGCTTCCTGCGTTCGGATCAAGGGGCCGAGGAGTTCAAGGCCTGCCGCCAGCGCGGCACGGGCGTGGGCTCGGTGCTGCTCTGGGGCGACTCTCACAGCGCCCATCTGATGCCGGGCCTGGCGGTGAGCAAGGGCTGGTTCGCCACACTCCAGCAGCGCAGCTTCAGCGGCTGCACGCCGGTGCTGCCGGTGCCCGGTGGCGCGCCGAAGTGCAATGCCTCGCGCCGCTTCGTGATGGACGCCGTCCGCCGCGACGCGCCCGATCACGTCGTGCTGGCAGCGCGCTGGGTGGCGGGCGATGAGACGATGCTGGCACCGACGATTGCCGCCCTGCGCCAGGCCGGCGTGCCCCGGGTGACGGTGCTGGGTCCGGTGCCTCGCTGGCGCGGCGGCCTGCCCGGCTGGCTGGTCGAGGACACCTCGCGTCACGCCAACGCCGAGCCTCGCCTGGCCGACGAACTGCCATTGCCACTGGCGGCCTCGCAGGCCCGCTTCAACGAACTGTTCGGGCAGCAGGCGCGGGGCACAGGGGCACAGTACGTCGATATGTACCCCCTGCTCTGCCCGCACTGGCCGCGCTGCCTCGCCAGCCTCGACGGCTCACTCGGGGGCGTGCTGGTCTGGGATGCCGACCATCTGACCCGGGCGGGTTCGGAGTTCCTGACGGCGCGGCTGGCGCCGCTACTGGCTACGCACGAGGCTGGTATTCGCTGACGAGGGCGCGCAAGCAGCGGCGCAGCGCGGCGCCGTCGCGTGGGCCGGCGGCGTCCTGGCCTAGGGTGTCCAGCCAGCCGCACACGCCCTCACCGCCCTTGCCCCCCTGGTGGGCGCCCAGGCGCGCAATGCGCAGCCGCTCGATGGCGGTGGGCAGCGTCGCATCGCCGTCGGCCAGCAGTTCCTCGTAGAGCTTTTCGCCGGGGCGCAGGCCGCTGAACTCGATGCGGATCTCATCGAGGCCATGGCCCGACAGCCGGATCATGTCGCGGGCCAGATCGACGATGCGCACCGGCTCGCCCATGTCGAGCACATAGACCTGCCCCGTCTCGCCGATGGCGGCGGCCTGCACGACGAGGCGGGCGGCCTCGGGGATGGTCATGAAGTAGCGGGTGATGTCGGGGTGGGTCACCGTCACCGGGCCACCGTTGGCGATCTGTGCCTTGAATTTGGGGATGACGCTGCCGCTGGAGCCGAGCACATTGCCGAAGCGCACCGCCATGAAGCGCGTGGCCGGGGCCTGGGCAGCCATGTGGCTGACGACGAGTTCCGCCGCGCGCTTGGTGGCGCCCATCACATTGGTCGGGTTGACGGCCTTGTCGGTGCTGATGAGCACGAAACGCTCGGCGCCGCTCCCTGCGGCGGCCAGCGCAGCATGATGAGTGCCCAGCACGTTGTTATGCAGGCAGGCCCAGGCGTTCTCGTCTTCCTCCATCAGCGGCACATGCTTGTAGGCTGCGGCGTGAAAGACGATCTGCGGCTGGTATTTGCCGAAGACGAGGCGCAGGTGCTCAAGATCCTTCACGTCGCCGATCAGGCGTACCAGCGGCAGGTGGGGGAATTTCTCGCCCAGTTCCTGCTCGATGGTGTAGAGCGCGAATTCGCTGAGTTCGTAGAGCACGATCCTCGCCGGCCCATAACGCGCCACCTGCCGACACAGTTCGGAGCCGATGGAGCCGCCCGCGCCAGTGATGAGCACGGTCTTGCCGTTCAGACATTCGCTGATGCCGCCTTCGTCCAGCACGACCGGCTCGCGGCCGAGCAGGTCTTCGGGTTCGATGTCGCGCACCTGGTTGACGGGGCGGCCGGCCAGCAGTTCCTCGCTGCTGGGCACGGTGAGCACGGGCAGGCCGGTGTCGCCGGCCAGTTCCAGCGCGTGGCGGCGCTGCGGCACGGCAGCGCCGGGCATGGCGACGATGAGGTGGCTGATGCCATGAAGTTGCGCGAACTCGGCGGCCTGGTCGAGCCGCCCCAGCACCGGCAGGCCGGCGACGCGGGCGCCGCGCTTGGCCGGGTCGTCGTCGAGGAAGCCGACTACGGCCCAGCCCTGGCTGTGCTGGATGCCGGCCACCAGCAGCCGGCCGGCGTCGCCCGCGCCCATCACGAGGGCGCGGCGCTGCTCCTGCGCGCTGCCGCTGATGCGCCCGCGCATGTGCTCGTAGAGCATGCGGTAGCCCATGCGCATCATCGCCAGCAGCATCAGCGTGAACAGCGGGTGCAGCGCGAGCACGGCGCGCGGGATGCCGTGCAAATGGGCCATCAGCACGGCGGTGGCGCCGGTCAGGCCGGCCAGCAGGCAGGCGACGGCCAGGCGCTTGACTTCGCCGAAGCCGGAGAAACGCCACATGCCCTTGGGCACGCGCAGCAGCTTGAAGGCGGTGGCGTAGACGATGAGCAGGCCGAGCAGCACCCAGCCGTCGTAATCGGGCCGGGCGGAGAACCAGCGCTCGAAGCCGAGCCGGAAGAGGTAGGTGGCCTGCCAGGCGAAGGCGACGATGAAGGCGTCGAGCGCCAGGGCCAGCACCTCGCGGTGGGGGCGCAGGCGGGTGAGGAAGGTGTCGAGGCGCTGCCAGCTCATGGGGTCAGGGATCAAGGGCGCAGCAGGGTGAATTCGTGCGCTTCGAGCAGGCTGCCGAAATCGCGGTCGAAGGTGATGAGATGGGCGCCGTGGCCGCGCACGGCCATGGCGATCCAGGCGTCCTGCACGAGGTTGCCCGCCAGCCCACGCTGCGCGCACAGGCGCGCGAAAGCGGGCCATTCGTTGCCGAGGTGCAGCCATTCACAGCCGGGCACGGTCAGCAGGGCGTCGATGAAGGCGGTGGCATCCCGGGCCGGCGCAGGCAGCGAGAACACCCTGGCGTGGGTGACGACGCGCAGGAAGCCGGCGCAGACCATAGGCAGCAGCAGCAGGCGCTGGCCGCGCTCACAAGCGACGACGGTCTGTTCGAGCCAGCCGCGCGCGACGCGGTGATGCGCGTGGTCGCGGTGGAAGGCCGCGACCAGCACGTTGATGTCAGGCGTCATCGCCGTTGTCGTCGTCGCAGGCGTCGAGCAGGGCCTTGTTGGAACTGGGGTCGATGCCGGGGTGCATCTGCCCACCGCCCGCGAACACCGGCAGGCCCCGGGCACGCGAGCGCGCGCCCACCGCCGGCTTGCGCAGGCGCAAGCTCAGGCCTTCCTCGATCAGGCGGGTGAGGCTGCGCCGCTCCAGCGCGGCCTGCGCCTTGGCGCGGGCAAGCAACTGGTCGTCGAGGTCGAGGGTTGTCTTCATGGGGCGGAATGGTACAGAAATCTGTATTTCCGCGCATGGGTCGTGGGGGCCGTATCCGTTCGAGGCCGGGCAGGCAGTGACTTTCGCCGGCACGGGGCTGACGGTGGATGCCGAAGTCTTGCTTGACGATATCGACGCGCCGCCCGCCTCACCGGCCTGACACACGCCGCAGCGTCGCCAGGATCAGCCGCAGGTCCGTCGCCAGACTGGCCCGGGCCGCGTAGTCGGCCGACAGCTTCAGCTTGGCGGGCAGCACCACCTCGACATATTCGCGCTCCGGATCGGCCGCCGCAGCGAGCAGTTCGGCCTCGTGGCTGAAGGCGAGCGAGGCGGGGTCGGTGATGCCGGGGCGCACGGCCAGCACGCGCTCGCGCAGTTCGGCCGGGTAGAGCGCCACGTATCTGGGCAGTTCGGGGCGCGGGCCGACGAGGCTCATCGCGCCGCGCAGCACGTCCCAGAGCTGGGGCAGCTCATCGAGCTTGGTGGCGCGCAGCCAGCGGCCGGCGCGGGTGATGCGCGGGTCGGCGCCGACGGTGAGGGCCGCACCTGGCGCGGTGCGCATGGTGCGGAATTTGTGGATGGTGAAGGGCTGGCCGTGGCGGCCGACGCGGGTCTGGCGGAACAGCACCGGCCCCGGCGAGTCGAGCCTGATCCACAGCGCCGTAAGCAGCAGCAGGGGCGCGAGGGCCAGCAGGCCCAGCGCCGCGCAGATCGCGTCGAACAGGCGTTTGCTCAAGCGAGCAGGCCGCGCACGGCGGCGATGACGCGCTCCACGTCGGCATCGCTCATCGCCGTGTAGAGCGGCAGGCTGACGGTGCGCTCGAAGACCTTCTGCGACTGCGGGAACTGCTCGGGCGTCAGGCCGTAGCGGTCGCGCCAGTAGGGGTGCAGGTGCAGGGGCACGTAGTGCACGCTGCAGCCGATGCCGGCGGCGAACATGCCTTCGATGAAGGCGTCGCGGCTGATGCGGGCCTCGTCGGCCAGGCGCAGCACGTAGAGGTGCCAGGCGTGGGTGTCGCCCTCGGGCGCAGACGGCGGCAGGATGAGCGGCAGGCCGGCGAAGGCCGCGTGATAGCGCAGCGCGATCTGCTCGCGGCGCGCCTGGAAGGCCGGCAGGCGCTTCAACTGGTGCAGGCCCAGCGCGGCGGCAATGTCGGTGAGGTTGTATTTGAAGCCGGGGGCGACGATCTCGTAGTACCAGCTCGGCACCTTGGCCGTGAAGCGGTCGAAGGCGTCGCGGCTCATGCCGTGCAGGCGCATCACGCGGGCGCGCTTGGCGAGCTCGGCATTGCGCGTGACGAGCATGCCGCCCTCGCCGGTCGTCATCGTCTTGTTGGCGTAGAAGCTGAACACGGTGGCGTCGCTGCCCAGCGTGCCGATCAGTTCCTTCTCCAGCGTCGTCGGCAACGCGTGGGCCGCGTCTTCGACCACGCGCAGGCCGTGGCGGCGGGCGATGTCGAGCACGGCCAGCATGTCCACCGCGAGGCCGGCGTAGTGGACCGGCAGGATGGCCTTGGTTCGCGGCGTGATCGCGGCTTCGATGGCGGCGATGTCGATGTTCAGCGTCGCCGGATCGACGTCCACCAGCTTCACGTCCGCACCGAGATAACGCACCACCTCGGCGGTGGCGGTGAAGGTGTGCGTCGTCGTGATGACCTCGTCGCCGGGGCCGATGCCGATGGCTTCCAGCGCGAGGTGCAGGCCGGCGGTGGCGGAGTTGACGGCGATGCACTCGATCTGCGGGTCACCGAGGAACTCGGCGAAGGCCTGCTCGAAGCGCCGGGCCTTGGGGCCGGTGGTGATCCAGCCGGATTTCAGCGTATCGACGACTTCGGCGATCTCGTCGTCGCCGATTTCGGGCAGCGCGAAGGGAAGGAAAGGGAGCAAGGGTGGAGCGGTCATCGGGCAGGGATTTTCGGGCATCGGATAGCGGGACCGTCTAGCGCAGAGCGTCGATGAAGCGCGTCGCCAGCACCGGATAGGCGTGATGGGCCATCGCAAAGGCACGGCCGCGTGCGCCCATGGCGGCGCGTTCGTCGGGGGCCAGCGTGGCCAGGGTCAGCAGCCCCTGGGCGACGGCCTCGGCGTCTTCCGGCGCGACGGTCAGTCCCGCGCCGGCCTCGGCCACCGGGTCGTTGCCGGCCTCGACCGAATGCAGCACGGCGCGGCCGGCCATCAGGTAGTCGATGAGCTTGTTGGGCGCAATGCCGAAGCGGTAGATGGGCGTGCGCTGCCAGCCGATATAGGCGATGTCGAAACGGGCCAGCAGCGTCGGGATCTGGGCCTTGGGGATGGGCGGGAAGAAGCGCACATTCGCCAGCCCCTCGGCTTCGACGCGCCCGGCGAGACGCGCGGCCTCGTGGCCGTTGCCGACGAGGACGAAGCTCAGCGGGGCATCGCGCAGCTTCGCGGCGGCGTCGAGCAGCACGTCGAGCGCATTGGGCAGACCCATCGAGCCCGCATAGCCGACGACGACGCGGCCGGCGGCGCGTTCGGCGTCGAGGTGGGCCGCGAGCGCCGCGTCCAGCGGTGCGGACTCGCCCTGCCATTCCTCGGGCGCGAAGCCATTGGGCACGATGTGCAGCTTGGCGCAATCCAGGCCCCGCGCGGCCATGTGCTCATGCACGCAGGGCAGCATGGAGACGACCACGTCGGCATCGCGGTAGGCGTCGGCTTCGGCCTTGGCGCACAGCAGCGCGAAGGGGTGGCGGGGCGACATGCCGGAGAGTTCGATCAGCGACAGCGGCCAGAGGTCGTGCACCTCGTAGACCAGCCGCGCTCGGGCCAGCCGGGCGAGCCGCTTCGCCACCCAGACGTCCATCGGATAGGTGCTGGACGCGATGACCACCTCGGGCCGCAGCTCGCGCGTCAGCCGCCAGGCGTCGGCGCGCAACTGGCGCAGGAAGCTGAGGATGTTGCGCAACCGGCCCACGCCATTGCCCGCGTAGTGCGGCGTGGGCAGCCAGCGGTAGCGGATGCCGTCGATGAGTTCCTCGACGGGCTGGCCCGGCACCACCGGCTGCACGGCTCGCACATGCGAGTGGCTGGCCGCGACGATGGTGACCTCGTGCCCCGCCCTCACCCACTCGCGGGCCAGGTAATAGGGCCGGAACTCCATGCCGTGGGCGGGCGAGCCGGCGTAATGGTTGACGAGCAGCAATCTCATGACAACTCGCGCAACCGCGTCAGGAAGCGCTGCACATGCGGCTCGAACAGGCCGTTGGCGGCCACCCAGTCGCGGTTGACGGCGGCGAGGCGCGCGGTGTCGAGCGCGGCCATGCGGGCGGGCAGGTCGTCGAGCGAGCCGACGATCAGGCCGCGTGCGGAGTCACCGATCAGCTCGCGGTTGGCCGGCAGATCGGACAGCAGCGGCACGCAGCCGTGGGCCATCGCTTCGAGCACCGAGACGGCCACGGAATCGCTCTCGGGCAGGCTGAGGAACCATGTCGAGCGCGCATAGTGGGCGGCCTGCGTGGCGGCATCCAACCGGCCGACGAAGCTGACCCGCGACGACAGCCCGCGCGCGGCCACGTCGGCTTCCAGCGCCGCGCGCAGCGAGCCGTCGTTGGCCACCACCAGCCGCGCCTCGGGCTGCGCGGCGGCGATGCGGGCGAAGGCGTCGATGACGAGTTGCGGCCGGTAGATGGGTTCCAGGCCGCGGTTGGCGAAGCACAGCCAGGGCTGCTTCTTCGCGTTCTGGCGCGGCAGGGCTTCCAGGCCGAAGGGGAAGGTCATCACCTCGCGCGCGCCCAGCTCGCGCATGCGCTCGGCCATGTGGGCGGAGTCCGAGGTGGTGATCGCGCATTCGCGCAGCGCCTTCTTGGTCAGCCACTTCCAGCTCGCCCCGCGCTGCGGCGTGACGAGGATGTCGCTGCCCCAGGCCGAACCGGCGATGCGCGCGCGCAGCCGCCAGCCCAGCCGCGCGGCCCAGGCGAGGCTGCCGTGCGAGGTCAGGTAATGCGCGTGCAGCCAGTCGGCATCGGTCTCGGCCAGCCAGGCGCCGACCTTGGGCAGTTGCTTGATGAGGGCGACATTGCCGCCGCCGTGCTCGGGCGCGGTGTTCAGCGCAAGGCGGTTCGCATCGGGCAGCAGTTGGCGGAACTCGGGCAGGAAGCCGCGCGACGAGATCGCATGCAATTGCACGCGGGGCCGCAGCGCGCGGGCCCATTTCAGCAAGTGCGGGCTTTCGCCGTCGCCGATGAGGACGAGCTTGAGGCCGCCGCTCAGCATGGTTTCGCCCAGGCCTCGTAAGCCTCGCGCAGTTCGGGGTGTCTGACCAACAGCGCCGCATCGCGCTCGCGCGTGTCGCCCACCTGTCGCGCCGGCTGGCCGGCCATGATGGCGAAGTCCGGCGCCGCGCCGCGCAGTTGCGAGTAGGCGCAGAGGATGGCGCCCTTGCCCAGCGTGCTGCCGGGCTCGATGAGGCTGTGCGGGCCGACGAAGCTGTAGGCGCCAAGGCGCACCGGCGCCTTGCGGTAGCCCGGCGGCTCGCCGCCTGCGATGGCGAAGCGCCGGCCGTTGACGCGCAGTGCGTCGTGGGTGCTGTGGGTCACGATGGAACAGAAGTTGGTGATCTGCACGCCTTCCTCGATGACGAGGCCGGCGCCGGCATCGATGAAATTGAACTGGCCGATGAAGACGTGGTCGCCCAGGCGCAGGCCGGCCTCGCCCTCGATGCAGGTGCTCGGCGCGATGCGCGAATGCGGCGCGCCGGCCTCGCCGAACAGCATGCGGAAACCGAGCAGCCGCACGAGGCGACGGCGCAGGCGGTTGATGAAGACGCGCATCATTCCCAGGTCCACAGTGCCCAGAAGAAGTAGCCGAAGTAGAGCAGCATCACCGCCGACACGCCCCAGCCCGCGCCGGCCAGCCCGCCGAGATGCAAGCCCGCCGCCAGCCCGGCGACGAACATCGCCTGCCCCGCCAGCGCCAGCTTCAAGCCCCAGCCCTGGGCGCCCCAGGCCATCAGCACGACGGACAGCGGCGCGGCGACGAAGTGCAGCGCGACATAGGGGGCCAGCGCACGGGCCAGTTCGCCCGCGCCGCGCCACTCGGCGCCGAACAGCGCCTCGAACAGCCAGGGGCCGAAGGCCAGCAGCGCGAGCATCAGCGGCAGGGCCAGGGCCGCCAACAGCAGCATCTGGCGACGCACCAGGGCCCGGGCCTCGCCGTGGCTCGCGGTCTGCGCGAGGCGCGGATAGAGGGCCTGGGACAGCGAACCGCCGACGAGGCTGGCCGGCGCCTTCAGATAGCGCAGCGCCAGCGCCCAGGCGCCGGCCTCGGGCGCCCCCAGCCAGGCACTCAGCAGCGCGATGGCCAGCGTGTCCTGCAAGGCGCCCGCAAAGGCATGGGGGGTGTTCAGCACGGGGAAGTCGCGGTGCTTGGCGGCCATCGCGCGCAGCGGCTGGGCATCGAGCAGACGCCGCCAGCCGCCAGCCGGCGCGGGTCGGGCCTGCACGGCGGCCGCCGCGCCCGCCGCCAGCGTCGCGCCGCCGATCAGGCCCCAGGGGCCGGCCTGCAGCAGCCCGAAGCCCACCTGGGCCAGTGCGCCACCGCCCCATTGCGCGACCCGCCCCCAGGCCAGCGCCGCGAAGCGCCCGGCCCGCGCCGCCCACTGGCCCAGCGCCTGGCTGGCCGCCAGCGCCAGCACGGCCAGCGGCAGCGCGGCGGCGACGGGCAGCCCGGCCCAGACCATCCAGGCGCCACCGACCAGCATGGCCGCGCCGACGACGGCCGCCAGCACGCGCAGGCACAGCGCCAGCAGCGTGGCGGCGCCCGCGGCTTCGGTTTCCAAAGCCAGCGCGAACTCGTAGCGCGCACAGCCGACGACGGCCAGATTGCTCGCCACGGTCCACACCAGCGCGAACTGCCCGTATTCGGCCGGCGTGTAGAGCCGCGCGATCCACGGCCCCAGCAGCAGCGGCAGGGCCTGGGCCAGCGCGCTGCCGGCAAGCAAGGTGAGAGTGGCGCGCGTCGGGCTCTGGGCGTTCATAGGGGCGGGCGATTCTAAAATCGCCGGTTCGACTAAGGCCCGCAATGACTCAAGCACCTACGACCCCGCCCACCGACGACAACCAACTGATCGCCGAGCGCCGCGAAAAACTGGCCGCGCTGCGGGCCGCCACGGCGGTGCCCTTCCCCAACGACTTCAAGCCCCGGCACCGTGCCGTGCCCTTGCAGGCCGAATACGGCGAAATCCCGAACGAGGTGCTGGAACCGCAGGGCATCGCCGTCAGCGTGGCCGGCCGCATGATGCTCAAGCGCGTGATGGGCAAAGCCAGCTTCTGCACGCTGCAGGACGCCACCGGCCGCATCCAGTTGCGCGTGACCATCGACCACGTCGGCGCCGAGGTCTACGACGCCTTCAAGCACTGGGACCTGGGCGACATCCTCGCCGCCGAGGGCACGCTGATGCGCACCAAGACCGGCGAGCTGACCATCACCGTGACGACGCTGCGCCTGCTCACCAAGAGCCTGCGCCCGCTGCCGGACAAGTTCCACGGCATGAGCGACCAGGAGCAGAAATACCGCCAGCGCTATGTGGACCTGATCACCGACGAGGCCGCGCGCCAGCGCTTCGTCGCGCGCAGCCAGGCGGTGTCGGCCATCCGCAGCTTCATGGTGGACCATGGCTTCCTGGAAGTGGAGACGCCCATGCTCCACCCCATCCCCGGCGGCGCCAACGCCAAGCCCTTCGTCACGCACCACAACGCGCTCGACCAGGAGATGTTTTTGCGCATCGCGCCGGAGCTCTACCTGAAGCGGCTGGTGGTGGGCGGCTTCGAGCGCGTGTTCGAGATCAACCGCAACTTCCGCAACGAGGGCATCTCGGTCCGCCATAACCCCGAGTTCACGATGATGGAGTTCTATGCGGCCTACTGGACGCATCACGACATCATGGACTTCACCGAGGCCGTGCTGCGCCACGCCGCCATCGCCGCGACCGGCAGCGCCGCGCTGACGTATGCGGGCAAGCCGGTGGCGCTGGACCAGCCCTTCGTGCGCGTGTCGGTGCGCGACTCGCTCGTGCGCTACGCCGGCCTGAGCGAGGCCGAGGCCGACGACGCCGACGCGCTGCGCGCGCGCATCGTCGCGGCCGGCGAGGACGCCCCGGCGCGCTGGACGCTGGCCGAACTGCAGTTCGGCCTGTTCGAGGCCGTCGTCGAGGAGAAGCTCTGGGAGCCGACCTTCATCATCGACTACCCCGTCGAGGTCTCGCCGCTGGCGCGCGCGTCGGACGCCAACCCCAAGATCACCGAGCGCTTCGAGCTGTTCATCACCGGCCGCGAATATGCGAACGGTTTTTCTGAGCTGAACGACGCCGAGGACCAGGCCGCGCGCTTCCAGGCCCAGGTGGCCAACAAGGACGCGGGCGACGAAGAAGCGATGTTCTTCGACGCCGACTTCATTCGCGCGCTGGAATACGGCATGCCCCCGACCGGCGGCTGCGGCATCGGCATCGATCGGCTCATCATGCTGCTGACGGACTCGCCGTCCATCCGCGACGTGATCCTCTTCCCGGCTCTGAGGCGCGAGCGGGATTCGTCCACGGCGGACTGATCGGCCCACGCCGGAGGCCCGGGAACATGAGGCACGACGGCCGATCCCGGCGCCGGACACCTTTGTAAAAATAGATGAAACGAAGGCGCCTCCGCAGCGAAAACTTCGCCTAACTCGCTAACCTCTCACCTTTTTCAGGGCGGGTGTATGCACAAGACAGAGGTTAGAGGAGCAAGCTGGCTGGCCATGGGCCTGCTGGCCTCATGTTTCAGCGGCTGCGGGGGTGGAGGCTCCACGCCACCGCTCCAGTTGCGCGCCCAGATCGCCACCGCGACGGCCGACGGCAGTTGGAAGGTCTGTCTCGACGGCAACCAGAACATGGCCTGCGATGCGGGTGAACCCGTCGCCACCATCGCTGCGGACGGCCGTTACCAGTTGACGCTGCCCCATGACACGCCGATGACGGACCGCTACTGGGTGGCGGAGTCGGTCACGGCCGGCACTTCGGCCGTGCTTCGCCTGGCGGCCCCCGCCAGCAGCCGGGTGATCAGCAGCCTCAGCACGCTCGTCGTGGCGCAGTTGCTGAAGGGCGGCAGCACGGCCAACACGCCGGCCACCCGGCTCGCGGGCTCGCAGTCCGAGGTGGCCGGCAGGCTGGGCCTTCCCGCCACCACCAACCTGCTGGCCCTGCCGGATGAGGGGCCGATCGGCGCCATCGCCGACACCGCCATGGCGGCCTTGCAAGCTGGCGTGGCAGCCGCCGCGCAAGCCGCCAACCCCGGCACGCAAGCCCAGCTCATCCCGCTGACGGTGCTGGACGTCATGGCGCATTACGCCGATGCCGACAGCGGTGGCCTGCTGCCCACGGTCACCACGCGCACCATCAAGTCGGAGGTCGCCGCTGCGTTCAACCCGCCCCAATGCAGCATCGCCGCGCCGCAGCGCCTCTATATCGACACCGACGACGCCGCGCCCATCGTCTCGAAAGAAGACTATCTGCAAGCACGGCTGCGCACGGATGCCAGCACGATTTACGGTGCAGCGTTGGACCTGAAAACCCAGATTCGCGGCCGAGGCAATTCCACCTGGAGCATGCCCAAGAAGCCCTACAAGCTGAAGCTGTCCAAGGCGACGGCCCTGCTGGGTATGAGCGCCGACAAGGAATGGGCCCTGCTCGCCAATTACGCGGACAAGACTCTGCTGCGCAATGCCGTCGCCTTCTGCCTGAGCGAGACGCTGGGTCTGAGCTACACGCCGGCCTACCGCTTCGTGGAGCTGGAACTCAATGGCGAGTACCAGGGCGTGTATCAGCTGACCGAGCAGATCAAGGACGCGCCGCATCGGGTGGACATCGGCAGCGCCACGCCGGTAGGCGACGATCCTGGCGGCTTCCTGCTCGAAATCGACGCGCGGCTGGATGCCGATGACTGGTTCTACAGCGAGCGGTCCCGGCTGCCCTATACGTTCAAGTCGGACACGAACCCGACGCAGAAGGATCAGGTGGCTCGCCTGATCGGCCAGTTTGAAGACGCGCTGTTCGGCGACGACTTCATGACTCGCGGTCCCGGTGGCTATCTGCCCTTGCTCGATAGCGAGGCCATGATCGACTTCTACCTGGTCAACGAACTGATGTACAACGTGGACGCCTATTGGTCCAGCACCTTCGTCACCCGCAAGGACAACGGCCCCCTGACGTTCGGCCCCGTCTGGGACTTCGACATCGCCGCCGGCAACGTCAACTATTCCGGACACGACTCGCCGACCGACGGATCGAAACGGAAATACAGCCCCTATCTCGAACGCCTGTTCACCGACCCCGCCTTCAAGCGCCACGCCCTGGCACGCTGGCAGTTCCTCAGCAGCCGGATGCCGGCGCTACAGAGCTTCATCCGGCAGAGCGCCGCGACGCTGGATGCGGCCCAGCAGCGCAATTTCCAGACCTGGGACATCCTGGGCATCTATGTCTGGCCCAATGCCGTCGTGACGGGCAGTTATGCCGGCGAGATCGACTACCTGAGCAACTGGCTGCAGGCCCGCCAGGCCTGGATCGACGCGGATCTGGCCGCGCTGGCCGGCCAGGATCTGACGGCCGAGCAGGGCGCCCAACGCTGAGCGTTCACACCGCCGGCGGCTTGCCGGCGATGATCATCGCCAGCACCTCGTCCTCGCTCACGTCGGCGGTGCGGCAGACGCCGACCAGCCGGCCGTTCTTCATGACGGCCAGCCGCTGGGACAGCGCGAACACGTCCGGCATGTCGTGCGTGACGAGCAGGATGCCCACGCCCTCGGCGCTGAGGCGGCGGATCAGGTCGTGGACCATCGCCGTCTCGGCAGGGCCGAGCGCCGCGCAGGGCTCGTCCATGATGAGCACACGGGCCTGGAACTGCAGCGCCCGCGCGATCGCCACCACCTGGCGCTGGCCGCCCGAGAGCGACATCACCGGCTCGGCGATGTTCTTGAAGTTGGGGTTCAGCCGCGCGAACAGCGGCAGGGCGGCGGCGCGCATGGCCGCTTCGTCCAGCAGGCCGAAGCGCGTGCGCAGTTCGCGGCCGAGGAAGAGATTGGCGACCGCGTCGAGGTTGTCCGCCAGCGCCAGCTTCTGGTGGATGGTCTCGATGCCGGCGGCGCGCGAGTCGGCCGGGCTGGCGAACTTCATCGGCTGACCGTTCAGCAGCAGTTCGCCGCCGTCGAAGGGCAGCGCCCCCGCGATCATCTGCATCAGCGTGGACTTGCCGGCACCGTTGTGGCCCAGCACGGCCAGCACCTCGCCGGACGCGAGGCTCAGGGACACGCCATCGACCGCATGCACGCCGCCGAATGATTTGCGCGCCTCGCGCACTTCGAGCAGAGCGCTCATTTCTGCACCATCCGATCAAAGACGACGGCGGCGACCAGCACCTGCCCCAGCACCACCATGCGCCAGCCGATGCCCACGTCGGTCAGCAGCAGACCGCTGTCGATGCTCTGGATGATGAGGGCGCCCAGCACCGTGCCGCCGACGCTGCCGCTGCCGCCCGCCAAGCTCACGCCGCCGATGACGGCCGCGGCGATGACGGTCAGCTCCATGCCCGTGCCCATCGAGTTGGTGCCCGCGTTCAGCCGCGCCATCGCCACGACGGCCGCCAGTGCCACCAGCGCGGCCAGCAGCAGGTTCAACTGGATCATCACGCGCCGCACCGGGATGCCGGCCAGCCGCGCCGCATCGGGGTTGCCGCCGATGGCGTAGACATAACGGCCAAAGCGCGTGTGCCTGGCCACGAAGCCCAGCAGCAGCACGACGGCCACCCAGATCACCAGCGGCAGCGGCAGGCCCTGGCCCTCGGCCTGCCCTTCGAGCCGGTAGGCGTTGAAGACGGCGACGCTGCCGAATACCGCGAGCGCCACCAGGCCTGCCTGCAGCAGTTCCTGCCCACGCCGGCCCGGCCGCGCGCGGCGCTGCGCGAACTGCCAGCCCCACAGCAGCGCGACCAGGCCTGCGCCCAGCAGCCAACTGCCGCGTTCGCCCAGCGAGCCGTCCAGGCCGCCACCCAGGGCCAGCAGCCAGGGCTCGGTGACGGGCTGGGTCTTGCCGTCCGCGACCAGAAAGGCCGCGCCGCGCAGCGACACGAGGCCGCCCAGCGTCACGACGAAGGACGGAATGCCGACCACGGCCGACAGCCAGCCCTGGAACAGGCCGACGACGAGCGCAAAGCCCAGGCCCGCCAGCAGCGCCGCCAGCACCGGCCAGCCTTGCGTGTATTGCAGCCAGGCCATCAGCACGCCGACGGCGCCGAGCAGGGAGCCCACGGCCAGGTCGATCTGCCGCGCGACGATGATGAGGGCCATGCCGCCCGCGACGATGCCCACGACCGCCGTCTGCTGCGCGATGTTGTAGAGGTTCTCCGCCGTCAGAAAGCTGCCGGTGAGCGCATGGAAGCCGATGGCGATGGCCACCAGCACGGCCGCCATGACGGCGAGCCGCCGGCCCTGCGCGCTCACTTGCAGGCGGCCGGCGCCCGGGCCGGATCGACGCCCTTGCAGACCACGGCCTTGGGCACCCAGCCGGCGCCGATGACCTCGCCCAGATTGGCCTGCGTGATCGCCACCGGCGCGAGGAATTTGGCCTGCAGCGCCACCTTGCGCTCGCCGCCCGCCCAGGGCACGGCGCCCGGCACCTTCTGGCCGGCGGCTAGCAGCACGGCGGCGGCGGCGGCTTCCTTGCCGAGCGCGCGCGAATCCTTCCAGACTGACACGGTCTGCGTGCCCAGCGCGACGCGGTTGAGCGCCGCGTGGTCGGCGTCCTGGCCGCTGACCGGCACGCCCTTGATGCCGCGCCCCGCCAGCGCCGCGATGGCGCCGCCGGCCGTGCCGTCGTTGCTGGCCACGACGGCATCGACGCCGCCCTTCAGCCGCGTGAGGATCTGCTCCATGTTCTTCTGCGCCACCTCGGGCTTCCAGCCCTCGGTGTATTCCTCGGCGACGATCTTCACCGCGCCCTGCTTCACGGCAGCGGCCAGCGCGTCCTGCTGGCCGGTACGCAGGAAGTCGGCATTCGGGTCGCTGGGCGAGCCTTTGATCATCACGAAGCGGCCCTGCGGCTTCACGGCGAGGATGGCCTGGGCCTGCAGGCGGCCGACCTCGCGGTTGTCGAAGGTCAGGTAGAAGACCTCGGGCGCCTCGATCAGGCGGTCATAGGCCAGCACCGGCACCTTGCGGGCCTTGGCCTTGTTCAGCGCCGGTTGAATGGCGTCCTTGTCCATGGCCAGGATGATGAGCACCCGGGCACCCTTGGCGAGCAGGGACTCGACGTCGCCGATCTGCTTCTCCGGCGAACCGCCGGCATCGGCGCTGACGTAGCTGGCACCCAGTCGGGCCAGTTCGGCCTTGATGGCGGCCTCGTCGGTCTTCCAGCGTTCTTCCTGGAAGTTGGACCAGCTCACGCCGACCACGGGGCCGGCCGCAAGCGCTTTCAGGGCCGTAGCCAGCAAGGCCCCGGCCACCCACATCTTCTGCATTGCCATCTTGTCTCCAACGCCCGGTTTTTTCGGTGGGCGGCGGATTCTAGGAAGGCAGGCAAGAAAAAAGCGACCCTCGCGGGTCGCCTCTCGTCGGTTTGAAACCGCTTTGTTTCAGCGGGCGGCCAGACCGGTCGCCGGGCGGACGATGCGGGCCGGGAAATCCCCCAGTTCGCGGGCGGCGTTCTCGCCATGGTCGGCGGCCAGCGCGGCGGCGGTCGTTTCATCGGCACGCACCTCGGTCGGCTTGACCGTCAGCACGGCCTGACGGGGCAGCTTGGCGGTGGCGACGGCGCTGGTGCGGGCCGGAGCCGTCACTTCCACGCCCTTCTCGCCCTGGATGACGGCGAGTTCGCCACTGTTGCGGGCAGCAACGAGGTCGGCGAGGACTTGCTCGCGTGTCAGCGGCGTGGTTTGTGCGGATGCGGCACCGGCGGCGATCAGCAGGGTGGCGGCGATGATGGTGGACAGCTTGCTCATGACGGGCTCCTTCAGTGGCTGGCAGGAACGTCCTGCTTCGGGGTCATCGGACAGCACGACCGCGCTGTCCATGGCCTGAACTGTAGGCAGCCCGCCCTGGTGGAAACACTAGGCCGGCCGGAACTGACTATTCACCTCACGGGAATAGTCATCAAATCCAAAACGCCAATCGACATCGTCCGTCAACGATGCTCGAAGTTCGGCGCCCGCTTGGCGAGGAAGGCTTCCATGCCCTCGCGCTGGTCGTGGCTGCCGAAGAGGGCGTGGAAGTAGCGCCGCTCCACGGCCACACCGTCGGTCAGCGGGCCCTGGTAGGCGAGGTTGACCAGTTCCTTGATGAGCATGACCGAGGGGCCGCTGAAGCCGTTGATCGCCTCGGCGGCGGCCAGCGCTTCTTCCAGCAGCTTGTCCGCCGGCACGACGCGCGACACCAGGCCGGCGCTCTCCGCCTCGGCGGCGCCCATCATGCGGGCGGTCAGCAGCATGTCCATGGCCTTGCTTTTGCCCACGGCACGCGGCAGGCGCTGGGTGCCGCCCGCGCCGGGCACGATGCCGAGCTTGATCTCGGGCTGGCCGAACTTGGCCGTGTCGGCGGCGATGATGAAGTCGCACATCATCGCCAGCTCGCAGCCGCCGCCGAGCGCGAAGCCGGCCACCGCCGCGATGACGGGCTTACGCACCTGCAGGATGGTTTCCCAGTTCTTGCTGATCAGGCCGCTCTTGAAGGCGCTGGCGAAGGTGTGGGGCAGCATGGTCGGGATGTCGGCCCCGGCCGCGAAGGCGCGCTCGGAGCCGGTCAGCACGATGCAGCCGATGCCGTCGTCGGCGTCGAAGCCGAGCAGGGCCGCGCCCATCTCGTCCATCAGCTGGTCGTTCAGCGCGTTCAGCGCCTTGGGGCGGTTGAGCGTGATGAGCGCGGTCTTGCGCGGGCCGTCGCCGTGGACGGCGGTGGTGATGCATTCATAGGTCATGGCGGGGGGCTCCTGGGGGTGTCGTCGGCGGATTCTGGCGCGGCTTGCAGGGGCGCGCGCTTGAGCATGAGGTCGATATAGGTGTCGGCGTCCTGGCGGATCAGCAGGCGCACGGGCAGGTATTGCAGCGCGGGGGCGAGCCAGACCTCGGCGACGAGGTCGCCGCCGCTGGCGGTGTGGGCCGGCTTGAGGTGCCAACTGGCGACGGGGCCCATCGGCGTGTCCAGCGTTTCCTCGCCCAGCACCTCGTACTGCCAGAGGTATTGGCGGCGCGGCAGCACGAGCGGGAAGCGCACCACCTGCCCGGCCCGCAGCGGCGCGCGGCCGGTGAGGAAGAGCCAGGTCAGTTGCACGAACTGGCTGGCCGCGTCCTGCCCGCCCGGGGCCCCGGGCTCGCGCCGGCCGCTGGCAAGCTGCACTTCGCCATCGAGGAAGAAGACGCTGCTGCGGCGGGCATCGAAGAGGACGAGCTTGGTCTCCTCGTCATAGCGCTGCGGCGCGATGCCCTCGGGTGTGAGCCGGCCCTGGCTGCTCATGCGCCGGCTGACGAGGCCGAGATCGACGTCGAGATGCACCTGATAGTCCCGCCCCCGGCGCAGCCATTCGACTTGGGCCTGCCCGTGAACCGGGCCGCGGTAGTGGCCGGTCAGCGCATAGCTGAGGCGCGTGGACAGCGGCCATTCGGGGCCGGGGTCGTCGCCGGGTGGGGCGGATGCGGCCGATGCCGCGGGTGCGGCTTCGGCGACTTCGGTGGGGGGCTCTTCGGCGACTACGGGTTCCGGCACGGGTTCCGGCTCGGGCGCCGAGGCGGGTTCAGAAGCTGCCGCAACCGCTTCCGGCACGGGTGCGGGCGCAGGCACTCGTTTGGGTCGGGGCACCACGGGCGGCGCCTGCATCGCCATCTCGCGCACGAACTCGACCTGCATGCGCGCCGGGCGGGGCGGTGCGGCGCTGCTGGCCCAGCCGTCGTGGATGCGCTGCACCTCGTGGCCGAGCAGCAGGTGCAGCGCCAGCACGGCCAGCACCAGCAGGCCCGGCGGCCGGGCGGGCTTCATCCGCTAGGCGCCGAGCCAGCGGCGCCGCGCGGGGTGGGCGCCTTCGGCGAGCGCCAGCGCGACGGCGGCCGGCCGGGCCGGGGGCAGCGTGGCGTCCAGTTCGACGAGGCGCTGGTCGCGGGCGACGAGCAGGCGCAGCCGCGTGTCGCCCGCCGCGAGCAGGGCGGGCAGTTCGTCCAGCCGGCGCAGCCGCCAGCCGTTGCAGGCGAGCAGTTCGTCGCGCGCATTGAGGCCGCCCGCTTCCGCCGCGCCGCCGCGCAGCACGTGGGTGACGGCGATGCCCGTCAGCGCGCTCTCGCGCACGCGCAGGCCCAGGCGCTGGGCGACGCTCTGGCGGCCCTCGTCGCGCCAGGCTATGCCCATCGCGCCGAGCAATTCGCGCACCGGCAGTTCGTCCGTGCCATGAATCCAGGCATGCAATTGCGCGGCGAGCGCCTCGCCGCCCAGCCTGCGCACTGCAGCGAGGATGTCGGCCTCGCTGACCGGCCCGCCGCCGCTGGCGCGCCACAGCCGGGCCATCAGCACGTCCAGGCTCGACTTGCGCGCGCGCAGGCTCAGGTCGAGGCAGAGCGCAACCAGCGCGCCCTGGGCGTAGTAGTTGCTCGTCGCGTTGGGGCTGTTCTCGTCGGGGCGGTAGTACTTGGTCCAGGCTTCGAAGCTGGCGGCGGCCAGCGGCTGCACGCGCCGGCCGGGCGCGGCCAGCACGCCGTTGACCGCAGCCGCCAGCAGCTTGAGGTAGCGCGGCGCCTCGACGAGGCCGGCGCGGCAGAGCATCAGTTCGTCGTAATAGCTGGTGAAGCCCTCGAAGAACCAGAGCAGTTCGGTGTAGTTCTCGCGCTGGTAGTCGAAGCGCACGAACTCGGCCGGGCGCAGGCGCTTGACGTTCCAGGCGTGGAAGTATTCGTGGCTGAACAGGCCGAGCAGGCGCGTGTAGTGGTCGCCCGGCGCGGCGGGCTCGGCGGCGGTGGGCAGTTCGCGCCGCGCGCAGATCAGCGCCGTGCTGGCGCGGTGCTCCAGGCCACCATGGCCCTCGTCCACGGCCCAGAGCAGGAAGCTGTAGCGCGCGAAAGGGGCGTCGCCCCAGAAGGCGATCTGCGCCGCGCAGATGCGCTGCACGTCGGCCAACAGGCGCTCGCCGTCGAAGCCGGGCCAGGCGCCGGCCACGACGATGCGGTGCGGCACGCCGGCCGCGACAAACTCGCCCTGCCAGTGCGGGCCGATCTCGAAGGGGTGGTCGAGCAGTTCGTCGTAGTCCGCCGCCTGGAACTGCCATTTCGGGCCGCCGCGCCACGCGGGCATCTCGGTGGCGACGCGCCAGCCCCGGGGGACGCCGACCAGTTCCAGCCGATGCGGCTCGGCCTCGCGGCCATGGGCGCGCAGGCACAGGCTGCTGGCGTTGAAGAAGGCTCGCTGGCTGTCCAGCCAGGCGGTGCGCACCGAGGCGTCGAAGGCATAGACCTCGTAGCTGAGCACCAGTGCCGCGCGGCCGCTGCAGCGCACGCGCCAACTGGCCTTGTCGAGCTGCTCGACGGGCAGTTCGCGGCCGCCCTGGCGGGCCGTGAGCCCGCTCAGGTGTTTGGCGAATTCGCGCACGAGGTAGCTGCCCGGGATCCACACCGGCAGGCTGAAGTCTTGCTCGGCGGCCGGCGCCGGCAAGGTCAGCGTGACGCGCAAGCGGTGGGCCGCGAGGTCGGCCAGCTCGATGCGGTAGCGCGGCGCGGCGGCCATCGACGTCAACTGCCCGCTGCGGCGAGGAAGCAGCACAGCGACGCCACCGCCGTCAGCCGGAAGCGCAGCGTCAGCCAGCCCGACGCGCCGAGTTGCGGGTAGAGGCGCCGGTCCATCACATAGCAGGCGATGAACATGCCGCCATGCAGGGCCAGCCCGGCATAGGGCGACATCAGCACGCCCAGCCAGCCCAGCGACACGGCGACGATGCCCCAGGCCAGCGGCATGCGCCCCGGCAGGCCGCGCGCGAAGGACAGGCCCCAGTGGATGCCGCCGAGGAAGGCGATGACGAGCCCCGCATAGGCCGACAGCGCGAGGCTGACGAAGGCGTGCTGGTCGAGGCTGCGGTCGGCGATCAGCCAGATCAGCGCGCAGCCCAGCACCAGGGGCGCGAGGCCGGCATAGCCGAGGCGGTGCGCGAACCGGCGCGGGTTGGCGCTCATTGGATCAGGACTTGCCGGCCGGCACGCTCAGCGCCTGCAGGCGCTTCTCCAACTCGACCGGGCCGACGGCGCCGGGGATGCGGCTGCCGTCTTCCAGCACGATGGCCGGCGTGCCGTTCACATTGAGCTTGCGCGACAGCGCGAGGTTGCGGTCGATGACGCCGTCGTCGCAGCCGGGGGCGGACTTGGCCGGCATCTCGCCGCGCAGCATCCAGCCGAGCCAGGCGCCGGAGTTGTCCTTGGCGCACCAGATCGAGCGCGACTTCTCGGGCGAGTCGCCGCCGAGGATGGGGATGAGGAAGGTGTAGACGGTCACGTCCTTCATCTCCTGCAGGCCCTTCTCGAAGCGCTTGCAATAGCCGCAGTTCGGGTCGGCGAAGACGGCGAAGCGGCGCTTGCCGTTGCCGTTCTTCCAGACCACCGCATCCTTCAGCGGCAGGCTGGCGAAGTCCACGCGGTTGATCTGGGCGAGGCGCTCGGCGGTCAGGCTCTTGCGCGTCTTCAGGTCGAGCAGTTCGCCCTCGATGAGGAAGCTGCCGGTCGGGTCGGTGTAGCGCAGTTCGTTGCCGATGCGCAGTTCCCACAGCCCGGGCATGGGCGCCGGGCGCACTTCGTCGAGCTTGAGATTGGGCAGGCGGTCGGAGAAGGCCTTGCGGATGACGGCCTCGTTGGCAGCGGCGGGCAGGGCCAGGGCGGCGAGCAGGAGAGCGGACAGAGTGGAGCGGTTCAGCACGATGAGCAGACGGGTGGAGAAAGGATCAGAGCCCGAGCGCGCGCTGGGTCAGCCAGCGTTTGACGGGGGGGAATTGGTCGAGCGCGTTCAGGCCGCGATTGCGCAGACCCTGCGCGGCGGGCGAGGCATGGGCGAAGAGGCGCTGCAGCGCATCGGTGAGTTCGCCCATCGCCAGCGTGGGCGCAAGGCGCGCACGGGCATAGCGGCGCAGCAGGCGCTCGTCGCCCAGCGGCCGCCAGGGCTCGCGCGCGGCGATGACGGCGGACAGCGCCGCCACATCGCCCAGGCCCAGGTTCAGCCCCTGGCCGGCCAGCGGATGCACGAGATGGGCCGCATCGCCCAGCAACGCCCAGCCGGGCCCGCTGACGGCGCCGGCACGCGCCAGCGCCAGCGGCCAGGTGGCGCGCTGGCCGCCCAGCTTGAGCGTGCCGGCAGCGCCTGCGGTGGCAGTGTTCAGTTCGCGCTCGAAATCGGCATCGTCCATCGCCAGCAGCGCCTGCGCGCGGGCTTCGGCGCAGGACCAGACCAAGCCATAGGAATGCGCCGGACTCGGTCGCTCGAAAGGCAGCAGGGCCAGCACCTCGCCGCCCGCGCCGAACCACTGCCGGGCGATGCCCTGATGGGGCCGGTCGGCGACGAGCCGCGTCGCCAGCGCACGCTGGCCATAGGGCCTGGGCCGGAACTCGACGCCCAGTACCTCACGAGCGGCCGACTCGCGACCCTCGCAGAGGGCCGTCAGCACGGCCGGCGCGTCGGTATCGACAGTGCGGACGTGGGGCGAAAAGCGCAGCGCCGCCGCCAGCTGGGCGTCGAGCGCGGCAGCATCGACGATGACCGCCAATTCGCGCACGCCCTGCTGCCAGGCCGAGAAACTCAGGCGCCCGGCCGCATCGCCACAGACGACCATGTCGTAGACCGGGCAGATGGCGTCGGCGGGCAGGCCGTCCCAGACCTTGAGGTCGGTCAGCAGCGCGACCGAGGCGGCGTTCAGCGCATAGGTGCGCACATCGTCCGCCCGCGCCACCTCGGGCGCGCCGGCCAGGCCCACCGACAGGCCCTGGGCCGCGAGGCTCAGCGCGAGGCTGCTGCCCACCGCGCCACGGCCCTTGACCAACACGTCCAGACTTTGCATGCCGCGATTGTAGGCAGGGGTGTCCGGCCGCGCCGCCACGCGGGGTTCGCCGGGCGCGGGCCGACTAAAATCGCGCGCTTCAGCCCCGGCCTGCCGGCCGATGGCTTCCCCCACCAGAAAGACCCGCCATGAGCCTCAAATGCGGCATCGTGGGCCTGCCCAACGTCGGCAAGTCCACCCTGTTCAACGCCCTCACCAAGGCCGGCATCGCCGCCGAGAACTACCCCTTTTGCACGATCGAGCCCAATGTCGGCGTCGTCGAACTGCCCGACCCGCGCCTTGCGGCGCTGGCCGAGATCGTCAAGCCCGAACGCGTGCTGCCGGCCGTCGTCGAGTTCGTCGATATCGCCGGCCTCGTGGCCGGCGCGAGCAAGGGCGAGGGCCTGGGCAACCAGTTCCTGTCGCACATCCGCGAGACGGACGCCATCGTCAACGTCGTGCGCTGCTTCGAGGACCCGAACGTCATCCACGTCAATGGCCGTGTCGATCCGATCGCCGACATCGAGGTGATCCAGACCGAACTCTGCCTCGCCGACCTCGGCACCGTCGAGAAGAGCCTGGTGCGCTACAGCAAGGTCGCCAAGGCCGGCGGCGACAAGGAGGCCGCCCGCCTCGTCGAAGTGCTGAAGAAATGCGAGGCCGCGCTGGACGAAGCCCGGCCGGTGCGCTCCATTGAGTTCAGCAAGGAAGAACTGGCCGTGCTGAAGCCGCTCTGCCTCATCACCGCCAAGCCGGCGATGTTCGTCGGCAACGTCTCCGAGGACGGCTTCGAGAACAACCCCTTCCTGGATCGTTTGCGCGAATACGCCGAAAGCCAGAACGCGCCGGTCGTGGCCATCTGCGCCAAGACCGAGGCCGAACTCGCCGACATGAGCGACGAAGACCGCGCCCTCTTCCTGGCCGAAATGGGCCAGGACGAACCGGGCCTGAACCGATTGATCCGCGCCGCCTTCAAGCTGCTGGGCCTGCAGACCTATTTCACGGCCGGCGTGAAGGAAGTGCGCGCCTGGACCATCCATATCGGCGACACCGGCCCGCAGGCGGCCGGCGTGATCCATACCGATTTCGAGCGCGGCTATATCCGCGCGCAGACGATTGCCTACGCCGATTTCATCCAATACCGCGGCGAGCAGGGTGCCAAAGATGCCGGCAAGATGCGCGCGGAAGGCAAGGAATACGTCGTCAAGGATGGCGACGTGCTGCACTTCCTCTTCAACGTTTGATCGACCCGTCAGGCGCGCCCGACAAACCCGCTGCGGCGGGTTTTTAATTGCCTGTGCTTCTCGAAGCCACAACGCAAAACGCCCCAGCATCTGTCGATACTGGGGCGGTTGGCGTAATAAATAGCCTGACGATGACCTACTTTCACACGGGAATCCGCACTATCATCGGCGCTGACTCGTTTCACTGTCCTGTTCGGGATGGGAAGGAGTGGGACCAAGTCGCTATGGTCGTCAGGCTTGAC
>Ga0222425_100076_pt1 | contig 166433 bp, 130 predicted proteins | sample 2B1ome_2_FD_180089 | JGI IMG/M metagenome (GOLD analysis project Ga0222425, IMG submission 180089) | Enriched microbial communities from leaf-cutter ant dump, University of Wisconsin, Madison, United States - 2B150A (version 2) | ecosystem: Environmental > Terrestrial > Nest > Insects nest >...
GTTGGCGTAGGTCCAGCTGCCCTTGTCGGGGTCGGTGAGGTTGCTCTGCCGGCCGTGGGCGTCGTAAGCGGCGGTGATCCGCTGGTCCTGCCCTTTGAGCGCGGTGCTGCGCATCCGGCCGAAGCCGTCGAGGGCGAAGGCGATGGAGGGGTCGTTGGCTCCGCCGGTGACGCGATTGATGGCGCCGGGGTCGTTGTCGGCGTTCCACACCTTGACGGTGCGGCCCTTGGCGTCCACGAGCGTGGCGTTGACCTGGGGCGCGGGGTCCACGCCGCCGAGGTTATCCGCGTTGACCGTGACGGAGGTGAACCGTCCGTTGTAAGTGTTGGTGGTCTTGGTGAGGTTGGGCGCAAGCACTTCCTTCACGCGGCCGAGCTCATCGTAGGTGGTTCTGGTCCAATACTTCGCGCCGCCGGAGGGATACGGGTTGGAGGCGGCCACGATCTGACCGAGCTTGTTGTAGGCGGTGTCGGTGACGACCTGCTGGCCGTTGAAGCCGTCCTTGATCGAGCGGATGGGCCGGCCGAGGCGGTCGTACCAGGTGGTGACCGTGGGCTGGACGGTGGTTTCCACGGTGGCCTTATAGGAGGAGGTAAGGGTGACGCCCGTCACGCCGGAGGGCGCGCCGACGCTTTGGCTGCTGTCGCTCGCATACGTGGTGGTGGTCGTGAGGTCTTTGAGGACATCCGTGACGCTGACGGGCCGGCCGAGGGCGTCGTAGGTGGTGGTCACCTGGGCGCCGTTCACGTCGGTCACGCTGGTCGGCAGGCCGAGGATGGGGTGATAGACCGTGGTGGTGGAGTGGTAATAAGGCTCGGCGTTGCGCGTGATCGTCGGCAGGTCGAAGGTATCGTTGAAGGCCGTGGCCGAGGAGACGGAGTACGTGCCGATGTCGGGGTCGGGGCTCGAGATCGTGGTGTTCGTCACCCGGCCGCGGGGGTCGCGGGTGTAGGTGGTCGTCAGATTGAGGGTGGCGGTGCCGGCTGGAACAGCCGTGGTCGCGTCGACGAATTCGCTCAGCACCAAAGGGGTGTTGGGCCTGTAGGTGTAGGTCTTTCTGGGTGACTTTTCGGGTGAACTTTCCGTGCCGAATCCCCCGCCCCATACCGAGGTTTGGACCCATTCGACCAGACCGGTGATGCCGTTGGAGGTGGGGTCGTAATATTTTGTCTCCACTTTTTCCCCGTATTCCCCGCCAAAGTCCGTTTTAAGCTCCCTGAGATTTCCGTAAGTGATGGCGCCGGGCAGGCCGCTGAAGATGGCAAAGCTCGTCGTGCCCTTCACCACGTTGCTCGTGCCGTTCAGGTCCGAGGGGCTGTAGCCGGTGACTCCGGGCAGCGTGAGCTGCGGCGAACTTTGGCTGTCAAAGCGCGATGTGGCGGTGATCTGGATGTGCGCACCGCTGCGGTCGGCGATGCCGAAGATCTGCTCGGGCCGGGATTCCGAGCCGCTGCCGCCGACCGTGAAGGCCTTGGCGCCGTCCTCCCAGCGGTATTCGACGGCCTTGGCAATGAAGGGCCAGAGGGTGGCTCCGCCGCCGGGGGCGACCTTGTCGAACACGACCGTGTTGTCGTGCGAGCTGAGAATGTTGAAACTCGTGCCGCCCAGGTGGCGGTAGGTTTCGTCGCGGTGCGTGAGCCCGGTCATGGGGAAGGACTGGGCGAGGAACTGGTACTTGAAGAGGTTCGTCTGCCGGTCGAGGGTGACGAAGCTGTGGAAGCCGAGGCTGCCGCGGCCGGAGAGATCCAGGCGGTTGCCGGAATACTGGTAACTGAACCGGGCCGGCTGGCTGCTGTCGCCGGAATCCTGCCAGAGATCCGACACGACATACTGGGCCGAGCGCACTTCGCGGATCGGGTAGCTGACGGCTGCACCGGGCGTGTAGACCGAGCTGTCGGTGATCGGCTTGTACTTGAGATCGGAGCGTTGCCCCAGTCCGTCCTTGATCGACATCAGACGGGTACCAGGCTTGCCGTTGCTGACATGGTACTTGTCCACTCCGGGCGAACTGACGGACCTGACCGACATCGCGGCATAATCAGGAATGCCGTCGCCATTGAGCTGAAGCGCCTGGCGACTGGAAATATCGCGATAGTCAAAGCCGGTTTGCTTCTTCGGGGTCGCCGCCCAAGGGACGAAATTGGAAGCAGGGACTGGTGGCGCAAAGCTTGCCCCTTGCGAATACATCACCCACCAACCGGCAAAGTTGGAGGGCTCGTCCACATACCAGAGATAGTCCTGCCGCCCATCCTGATTGACGTCGTGCAGGTACATGTTGTCGCCTGACGAAGACAGACTGAGGCTTAGCAACATTCCTGCCAGTCCGTTCGAGGAGAGGCCGTTGATCCAGTCGAAGCTATCGTTGCCCCACGTGCCCAGTGAAACGGAATCGAAATAGGGCACTACATTGGCACTCCCGCTGCCACTCGCGAGCGTGACGGTAGGAGAGATACCCGCACCCTGATAATACTGGAAAGCGGGCTGTGCTGGACTGCCGCGCGAAAGAAGCAGCCGGTGCATCATCACACGCTGCGAATTCACCTTGTCACCGGGCTCGATACTCAGGAAGTCGGTGAGACCATCGCCGTTGACATCGCCAACAAGCAGCTGGCCGAAACCATTGCGATACGCATTGTATTCCTGACTGGATGGCATGGCCGCCGAACTATGGATTGAGGTCTTCGTTGAAAATCCGCCGCCAGGAAGCGCGGTTACGGCAAACCCAAACTTGCCAAGGTGGACGACGTTAGAGCCACCGGCGCCTGGTATGCTTTGGGTGTCCCATTTGTGTTCGGTCTGGATCCACGCATAGTCACTGAGACCATCGCCATTCAGATCGCAGGGAATCATCTGGATCGAAAACTTCATGCGGTAGCGCAGGCCAAGCCAAGTCAGGTGCCAGTTTGAGCCGGTGTGAGTCAGAATCCACGGATCATCATTCTCAAGGGGGGTGGCGCCAATCGGATAGGGCGGCGCACTGGTGTCGAAACCGCTGCCGTTCCATTTGATGAGCTTCAGCTGCCCATCATAACGATGAATCAGAATGTCGTCGCAACCATCGCCCGTGAAGTCAGCCAAGGCAAAGCGGCTGGAGACTCCATTCTGATCCGCTTGCAACAGGAGGTTGTTATTGGTGGAGGTGGAGTCGGCGAATTCATTGGTGAATACATGGATCACGGTAGGATCAGGACCGTTTCCGCTGAGCGGAACAAAGGCTTCGACGTTGCCCTCCTTTTTCGAAACAAGCGCGTACAGTTTTCCCTGTTCCGATTGGGAAAAAGAACGGCCAAAAACGATATCCTTGCGCCCGTCTCCGTTGATATCGGCCAGGCGCATGAGCACGGCCGGGCCGCCCCAACGATTCCCAGTCGTCCATTCCGTCGGCGCGTCAAACCCGTTGTTTCCGTTGGACAAGGAGACCTTGATTTGGCTGCCCCTTGTGTCCACGAGGTCGTCAAATCCATCGCCGTTCACATCGCCGTATGCGTAAAACTCCGTGGTCTGCCAAATCGCCCCGAACGTTTGGATGGCCTGGGCGACAGGACCGACGGGCATCGATCCGTTGGTATCCGCAGGAATGGTGTCATAGATATAAGGCACAGTATCGACCGTCTCCGGCGCTTCGGTTTCACCATCCAAAGCGGGAAACCATCTCAGCCTCGTTTCCGGAAACGAGGTAAATCCAGACCCCGTGCCATCGCGCAAGTACGGCACCACCGATTTCAGCCGCAGTGGCCCGGCATTCGGACCGTATTCATAATCCAACGCGTAATAGGCCACAGGCGCGCCCGAAAACTCAACCTTGATCGCATCCATCCGCCGCGACTGCGCAAACAACTTGCCACCGATGTATGCAGGCGTCCGATCCCTGCGCTCAACACTGCCGCCGACCGGGCGATAATTGTAATGAAACAGCACCTTCCCTTCAGGATTGCCCGGTCCTCCGGTGTAGCTGATTTCGCTCAACACGTACTCACCGAACCGGGCCCCTTGGGTGTTTACTACCTCGGCATAATGGAAGGTCACGGTATTCCCAAGCGTATCTTCCACCTGTTTGAGCGCGTAGGCATAGGCCAGGGTTTCACCCGCACCTCCACCCGTCTGATAACCATCGATGGTGCCCGCATGCTTGCCGAAGGTCATTTTCATGCCAGACTTGTCGGTGACCACGAAGGTCTCGATGTTGCCGGATGCGCCCGAAGTGCTGATGGTCATGAAGGAATCGATCTCCGTGCGATACACGCTGCCGGGTGCGCCATAGGTGCCGGACACATTGATCAGACGTTTGCCATCGAGGTAGAACTTGTCGTTCGAAGTGAAGGTCACCCCGCGTACCTCACCATCCCGCGCCAGAATGCTGCGACCTCGCGTAATCGCCTGAGGAAAGCCGGTTGACAGACTCCATCCCTGGCCGAGAGGACCATTGCCACCAGAAGAATTGTAGTTGAGGCTCAGAGAGGGCTGAAGCCCTGAACGACCGGGTGGAATCTTAAGCGCGATCGAACCGTTGGCCGAACCCTTGTTGTCGACAAAAACCTTGGCGGCGAGAGCCCCGACACCAGGTGTGGTGCTCACGGGAATACCAGGGTCCGTACCGGGCGTGATGTTGCCCCAGGCAAATTCTTCGGGGGCCCACACTGACACCGTAGCAGGGTTGGAAGTGACGCTGCCATGAGCATTGGACACGGTAACGCTGTAGGTACCTGCGTCCGCCGCCTGAGCGGAGCCAACAAGATAGACATAGGAATTCTCGGCGCCGGCAATGGGGACGCCGTTCTTCTTCCATTGGTATGAAAATGGCATGGCTCCCGACGCATATACGTAGAGCGAGAAGGTTTGACCGATGACGAGGTTAAGGTTCATCGGCTGCTGCACAATGGCCGGTGGCGCAGGCGGACTGCCCACGGTTACGGTCGCTGTGGCGATATTCGATGGCTGATAATTGGTTCCTCCCTCGCGCTGGACCGTGACCGTGTGAATCCCTTGCGTGTTAAAGGTGACTGTCTTCACAAATCCGGTACCCGAGGCCGCGCCTCCCCAGACATAATTTCCGTCACCGCTGCCACCCGAAGCACTGAAAGAAGCGCTCTGCCCTACCGGAACTTGGGCGACATTGGGGGTGATAACGACCGGAGCTTGGGCGGCGCCAAAGATGGTCCATGGCATCTCCGCCTCCCCGATAAAATTCCCCGCGGCCACCACTCCTACCCAATATGTGCCGACATTGGTGGCCGATGACACACCGCCGACCATGTATTCGGCATTGGGTGGATCGGTGACGACGCTGACCGATTTCACTGTCCCATCGTATACGTGGCTCGTTGGACTGAGAGAGAATGTGACTGGAGTAGGCGGTCCGTTGACTTGGAGTGGATAGGAACTCTCGGCCAAGGTCCCATAATAGTCATATACCCTGATTTCATAGAGAATGACCTGTGGACCGGGATCCGCAAATGTAGCTTGAACCGTGGTCGTGCCGCCTAGCGCAACAAAGCTTTTAACACTAGCCCCAGGGCGCGTCATGAGAATGTCTGCCCCCGCGGGAGGCGCGCTCGGATTATAATCGTAAGTCACAACAGCTTTGGCGGTGTATACAATCTCGCTGTTGGCCGAGAAGGGCATTTTCCACTCGATGACAATCACCGCGTTACCCGCGACGGCGCTCAGTAGGAGGATAAGAAAAAGCGCCGTCCTTCCGGCTAGGCATATCTGTTTCATTTCTGCACCTCCTTCTGCTTAGCGAGTGCAGCCAGCTTCGAGAGCGTGTCTCGATGTCCGTTTACGTCGACCAAAGTTCCGTCGTTTCGGATCAGGTAAAGCGACGAAGTCGTGATGACCTTCAACTCTTGAGCCAAAGGACCATCCAAACCGCCTCCATCGTAGTGCTGAACTCCCGGCAAATGTGCGGCTAGCGTTTTCGCGGTCGAAGGATCTGTATCAAGGTTGATACCGATAAAATCAGCCTCCCAATTAAGCGCCAAGTATTTCACCAGGCTTCTCACGCCCTCATCCAATGCCGTCCATGTGTAGATGATCAGCGGACGGTCTACATGCTTGGTTGTGCCATCAAGCACGCCATCCAGATGAAGCTTTTGCCCTTCCAAATCCAGTCGTTCGATCACGCGCTTCGCACCCAATTTAAAGGGTTCGGGCGCTTGCGAACGCAGCAAGACCTCCGCCCATCGCCGGGCCTTCAAGCGCTCCGATCCTTTCGCTAGAGAAAGTAAGTAACCGTAACCTTCAGGCTGATCAGGGAAATCATTTATCAATTGCAAGGCATGCGCCTCCCTGGCCTCCAGTTGCCCTTCAGGGGAGGCATTCCCCATCCTGCGGAAGCCGCTTTGATCGAAGCTGATCTTCAACAGCAACCTGTCGCGAACGGCGTTTTGGTGGTCACGCAGGTACCCGTTCACGGCTTGGCTCACCTCGGGGGAAATCTCGGCCTCCGGCTCCTCGCCGTTAATGCGCGCCATCAACTCGATGCGGGTTGCTGTGCGCGCCTGCGGATGATCGGGATAATCCTCTCGAAATTTCTTTGCTTCGGCGGCCAGCGAAGCCCAGTCAGCAGCTGGGGACTGACCAAGCTGGTCGGGACGGGCGGCCCGAGTGCCGTTCGAACGTTCTTCGATACGTATCCAAGCCTGCTCGCTCCCGGCAAGACGCGACTGAGCATGAAGAACACCCGCCAGCAACAGGCTGCCGGCGAGCCAAAGGTGTAGAGGGAAACGAAGAGACATAGGAAGAAAGGGGTCAGCGACGGGAGGAATTGGAAACCGGCGGTGCGGCCGGCTGGGCCAGGGCCTTGGCCACCATCGTGGAAAGAATGCGCTTGTTCGCGGCCGAATCGGGATCGGCCACCTCGGGCGCGCGCAACGAGGCGTGCGCCGCATACATCCGCACCGTGGCGGCTTGCTCATCGGCTGCATGCGCCGGGGCGGAGCTTGCCGCCGGCGCCGGAGCAAGCGCCACGACAACCGGCGCGCTGTGATCGGAAAGGCCAACCGGATGCACGGCGGGATCAGGTACGGCGGGACGAGCCACACCTGGCACCGCCGGGATGCCCACGACAGGCGCAGAAACTGTCGCGGCTTTCTCCTCCCCAACCGTCGTTTTCACTTCCTGGGTCTCCGCGGGAATCTCCAGCGGGGGCAATGGTTTCGCGACCGCAACAGGTGCCGGGGAGCGAGGTGGCGTTGAGCGGTTGAACCACCACAGCCCACAAGCGACGAGGAGGAGTCCTGCGCCGACACCCAAAGCCATTTTGATCCGGGGTTTCATGTGATCGAATCGGTTGAACGACGTGAAAGCGGCGGCGGCTCCGCCGCCGGCATGACCGGAGGCCGGCTTACGTTCGCCGCAGAAAGGTGCCTAAGAACGCTCAAGGGGCGGGCAGGATGGTGATGGACCAGTTGCTGGTGTTGACCCCGAGGAAGCCGCCACCCGGCGTCGGTGCGACCAGGGTGATACCCGTGGACGCAGCCGGCAGGGCAAGGCCGTCGAGCCGGTAGCCCGGATTCGTGCCGCCGGTGTACTCCTGCAGGTTGGTCAGGCCGTCGCCGTCCAGGTCGGCATTGGCGTCATTGGTCTTGGGATCCAAGCGGTGCTTGACCTCCCATCCATCCGGCATGCCGTCGCCATCGGTGTCGGCATTGAGCGGATTGGTCCCCAAGGCATACTCCTCACCATCGGTAAGGCCATCGCCATCAGAGTCGGGATTCTGCGGATCCGTACCGAGCAGAAATTCCAGGATGTTCGACAGTCCGTCGCCATCGGGGTCGCCGTCGCGGTCATCCGCGTTGGGGTTGAGTCCGTGCGCGATTTCCCACGCATCGCTCATGCCGTCCAGATCGCCATCGGTGAACACCGGATTGGCAAAGGCGGCGAGGAAGTCGTCGAAATAGGTGGGCGAAGACAGGTGCCCGGTGAGCAGGAACGATTCGAGCGTGTTCTGGGCATTGTCCGCGAAGCCGAGATCGGCGGCCGCCAGCACGCCATTGACATAGAGATCCCATTTTTTGGCGGTGTAATCGAGCCGGAGCGTGACCCGCTGCCAGGCCGTGGCGACGCCGCCATTATCCAAGGTCGTGCTGGCGAGGGTCCCCCGCCAGGCGCCGCCACCGGCGCCGTTGCCGTGGAAAACGCGGTAGTGCCCGGTCGAACCCTCCTGCGTCAGCGCCACCTGGGCTGCATTCAACACGGAAAGGCGCGGCGAAGCGGTCTCAGTGGTTCCGGCACAGGGAAACCACCAGGCCTCCACAAAAACGATCGGGTTCGATCCGTGAGCGGGGAACGTGCGCGAAACCGTTGCGGCCGTTCCACCGGCCGGCAACTGGACCGCTTGGGTGCCCGCTACGGTGGTGCTGATGCCCACCACCGGAGCACCGGTGGCGGTCCATCCCAGCTGACCGTGCAGAGCACCGGCCACATAGCCCCCGCTCCCTTCGAAATCGGCGAGGAAAGGCAGCGTGTCGCCGGTGGCGCTCACCGTTACGCTCACGGTCGTCGAATCGCCTGCTCCGTTGAGATTGTCGATGGCGCGGGCCCTGAACGCATAGGTCCCGGGATAGGCAAGGGTCACCGGCAGCGAGTAGGGCGGGGAGGCATCCTCGCCGATCTTCACGTTGTCCTGATAGAACTCGACCTTGGCCACGGTGCCGTCGGTGTCCGTTGCCGTGGCGGTCAGGGTGAAGGAAGCGGGCGCCACATAACTGGAACCGTTGGCCGGGGCCGTGAGCGACGACACGGGCGCCTGATTGGCTGTGGTGGTGACCACGTAGGCCGCGCTTTGGGCCGACCAGTTGCCGGCGGCATCACGCGCCCGGACCCGCATCGAATACGCGGTATTGGCAGCCAGACCGGTGATGCTCTTGGACAGTCCTGTCACCGTGCCTTGGGAGGCCCCATCGCGAAAGACCTCATAGGCGGTGACGCCCACGTTGTCCGTGGAGGCCGACCAGGTGAGCGTAAACGATGCGAGGGTGACATTGGATGCCCCGAGACCGGTGGGCACGGTCGGAGCCGAGGTGTCGCTCGTCTGCACGTTGAGCGCCGAGCTCTGGGCCGACCAGTTGCCGGCGGCGTCACGCGCCCGGACGGTCATGGCATAGGTCTGCCCCTGCGACAGGCCGGTCACATTCATCGACGTCGATGCCGTGGTGCCCAAGGACGTGTTATTGCGGAAAACCTCGTAGGCCGTCACGCCCACGTTGTCGCTGGAAGCCGACCAGTTCAGCGTGAACCCGGTCGTGCTCACATTGGTCGCGTTCAAGCCGGCCGGAACCGTGGGGGCGGTGACGTCCAGCGTGCTGACGTTGAGGGTGTTTGAGTTGGCCGATTCAACCCCCGCCGTGACGGAACGCACGAAATAGCTGTAAGCCGTGGCGGAAGTAAGGCCCGAGTCGGTGTAACTGGTGACCGTGACCGGGCTGGACGTGATTTTAGCGCCACCGCGGTAGACGTTGTATCCGGTGGCGCCGCTGGCGGCTGTCCATCCCAGCGTGATGGCATTGGCCTGGCGGTTGGTGGCCTGAAGAGAAGTGGGCGCCGCCAGCGAAACGGTGAAGGAGATCAGCTGATCCTTGAAGTTGATGTAATTGTCGACGAAGCGGATTTGGTAATAATAGGTGCCCAAGCCACCGGTCGGCGTGTAGCTCATCGAGCCCAGTTGCATGTTGCCCAGCGATTGGGCGGAGCCGTCCGGCTTCCAGATGACATTCTCTGTCCAGGCCAGGCCGAAATTCAACGACCCGGCCCGGGTCAGGGTCAGCGCCGTGCCCGGAACGCTGTTGGTCGGGGAAACCGAGCCGTTGGTGACGATGTTTGCCGCCGTCAGGTTCCAAACGAGCGTTTTGCTGTCCGTGCCAATCCCATTGCTCGCCGTGATGGTCGAGTTGATGGTGCTGTTGCTGCCTTGGACACCGCCATTGGTCGGTATTGTGCCGGTAATGGCACCGGTCGACGTATTGACGGAAAGCCCGGAGGGAAGATTCGACGCACCGTAGCTGGTGGGGTTGCTGGTTGCCGTGATGTTGTAGGAAACCGGCTGCCCCTGGGCTATCCCGACCGACAGCGACGAGGTTATCGATGGCGCGGGGCTGGCCACTCCGATCGCGTAACCCAGAACCCCACTGTACCACGGCCGGCCGTCCATCAACTGTACGGAAATATAATGGGTCCCAGGTGCATTGACCGTGAAACTGGTCCAGATTTCGGCCGGGGTCTGCCAGGTGGGCAGCCAGTCGTATATCCGGCTGGTCGAGCCGTCCGGGCGGGTGAGGTCCACCATGACCCGCGCGATGACCAACGCCGAACCGTTGAAGTAGGAATCTGACGATGCATTCGCATGTGCGCCAACCCCGACGCTCACCGTCTGCCCAACCGTGGCTGTCGATGGCACACTCACCCAGTCCACCGTGGGAGGCGCGACCACCTGGGCCTGTGTAACCGGGAAAATAGTCAGGCCCATCAGCAGCCCGAGCATCCGGAGCGATGCACGCATGGTTGGTTACTCCCTCGCTTGGATTACACCGAGGATGACGGGAGCCGTGCCAGGCAAAGGCTTGTCGAAGTCGACGAACACCGCAAAACGACCCGACTTGACGGCTGAAGCCGGCGTAACCTTGACCCGCCACTGGCCTTCGCCGGCTTTCTCCAGCACCGCCGTGTGGCCGCTGGTTACGCGAACCTTTTGTGGCACGACCGTGTTCGCGGCCGTGGTTATTGTCACAACCTTGGTCTCACCTCCATCGCCTACCGTCCATTTCAATTCCCGGGTATCGAAGCTGACCGCCGTTTCGCGGACCACTCTGACCAGGATCTCCTTGATGCCTTGGTCAGTGTATACCCGGATTTGTTCAAGATCGCCATCGGTATTCTCGTCGGCCACATAGACCACCGACAGACGATCCTCCTTTCCGGGCGCCACCTTCGCCGGGAAATCCGCAATGAAGATCCCCCGGGTTGCCTGCACGCCTATGACCTCCATCGGACGATCCCCTTCGTTTTTCAGCGGCACATTGAGGATATTGGCAGACATCTTATCACTCCACCTCGCCTGCAGCTCGTAGGCGGGAATCCCGGGCTGGACGGCATTCGACTCCACCACCGGGCGGAGCGGGACATCAGCGGGAGGCTTCGAACGGACCTCAGGCTGCGTACTCGCGTACGCAACACCAACCGACAGCGCCGCCCCCAAGGCAACCTTTGCGATGATATTCATAGATTTTGAGGAGATAATGCAGTTCGTTCGAAAGCTTGGATCCGCTTTCATCACGGCCCCGTCGGACCTGATCGATTGATCGTGAACAGACGTGCTCGCGATGATTGGAATCCACCGGGTGAAAACGTCCTGATCCTGAAAACATCGCGAGTAAATCGCCGCGATTAGCCCTTTTGGGCTAATCGCGATCATTGACGCGTCGTATCGGACGCGCCTGCTCCTTGGTCGCCCGGGCCAGCGACCCCTACCCCTCCTTGCCTCATGTTCGCGTTTCCCGAGCCGGCCCGGCTCGCTCTGCACCACGCATCCTTCAACTCCGAGCCCGTCGCGGCAGTCCGCCTGGTCATCATCGAGGACTTTCGGTGCATGGCCCAGATGCTTCACCTGCTGTGCGTCGAACGCTGGGGCCTGGAAGTACCCGCCGTAACCCATGGCGGGGAAGAGGGACTTCAGGCGGTCGGGGAGAGCAAACCGGATCTCGTCCTGCTCGACATCGGCCTGCCCGATGTCGACGGACTGACTCTGCTGCCCAGGCTGCGGCAGGCTTCGCCCGCCTCCAAGATCATCATCTTCAGCGCGCTCTACAACGACTGTACCGTGGGCCGGATGCTCCAGGCCGGATGGGACGGTGCCATCGACAAGGTGGCCGATGGCATGGAGTTCATCCGCGAGGCGATTCAAACCGTGCGCCGGGGGCATCGTTACACCTCGCCCGCCGTGTACCGGCTGTTTGCGCGTTACCGCGAATCGCACAACCCGTTTCACCATGCGCTGTCCGAGCGGGAGAAGGAAATCCTGGCCTGCATCGCCCATGCCCTCGGCGACGATGAGATCGCGGAACGAACCGGCATAACCGCCGCCACCGCCAAAGCACACCGCAAGAGGCTCTTCAACAAACTGGGACAGCCCAACACGCCCAAGCTCATGCACTACGCCATCCGCCACGGTTACGGCTCACTTCCGCTGCCAGCCGGAAACATCCCAAATCATACGGGCGGGCGATGAACCGGGCGGCGTCTTCCTGAAGAGGCGCCCTCTTGGGCGGAATCGACCCGGGCAGGACCGACAGGCCGCCGCCTGCTTCCGGTTGTCGCATACGTAGGATGCACGTCACCGACGGCGACGAATACGCATATTTGCGTATGGGGACATGGCCCGCGCGGTGATACCCTGAGGACACTATGTCCGCTCCACGTTTCCTTTCCCTGCTTCGCACAGCGCTGCCGCTCGCCGCGGTCCTGGCCTTCGCCGGCTGCAAAAACGACGAAGCCCCGGTGAACAATGCGCCGGGACCCGCCACGGCCGCCGACTTCGCAGGCGTGACCATCGAGATCAATCCGACCTTCAGCTTTCTCAGCAACGGCCAGGTGACCTACGTGAACACCGCCACCGGCGGCGCCTTCCCCGCGGCGTCCACCCTCATCAGCGGCACCTACACCTACACCCCGTCGACCGACCACCTCACCGGCAACCTCGCGGTCACCCTCCCGACCACCGGCCAGACCCTGCAGCTGAACCTCCAGTCCTTCACGACCCAGGGCGGCCGCGTCACCAGCTTCAACGCGACCTACAACGGCCAGAACTACAGCGCGACCGTGAAGAACGGCACACTCACCTCGAGCACGCTTCCGGGCGGCACGGGCGGTTCCGGCAGTGGCACGGGCACCGGCACAGGCGGCTCCGGTTCGGGTTCGGGCAGCGGTAGCGGCACGGGCGGCGGCACGACCATTCCGACGCCGGTCGGCGCCAACGAAGTGCTCGCACCCGACATCCCGACCACCATGCAAGGTACGTACAACCTCACCTTCACCTACGTACAGACCGGCTCGCCCATCACGGAAGGCACGAAGAAGACCTTCGTCATCGGCGCCAAGTCGCTCGCTTTCGACAGCAAGACCCTGACCGGGCCCGTGCACCGCAACGGCAACACGTTCGAGTGGATCTTCAAGGACGGCGACCTCGAGTACGCCGCCTCGATCCGCAACGACAACAAGCTGAACGAAATCAACGTCGGCAAAGCCGGCGGCACCCTCTGGTACGGCCAGTATCGCGACCTCGGCGGTTCCGGCGGCGGCAGCGGTGGTTCCGGCTCCGGCAGTGGCGGCGCGCAAACCGGCGGCGGTCTCGCGGCCGGCACCACGTTCACCCGCACCGTCTCCAACGTGATCGTCGCCCCCGTCGGCACACAGATTCCGGCCAGCGTGCCCACCTTCGCCAAGGGCGACAAGGTCACCTTCACGGTGAACGCCGCCGGCGAACTCACCTTCAGCACCCTCACGGTGCCCTTCTCCGCCGACGGCGGCACGGCGTACTCCTACATCAGCGTGGGCAGCACCGGCAATTCCGACACCGTTCTGGTCTACAAAAACCTGACCAGCGGCAGCCCCGGCGCGGTGGCGATCCAGTTCGTGCGCGCCGTCCTCAGTCCGATTCCCTCGGTGCAGATGATCGACTATACCTTCGAATAAGCCGGGAGCCGGCACCTTCCCGGGCCCCGGTTGCGCACGGTCGCTCCGGGGCCTTTTTCCATGCTCCGCCCCCTGCCCGCCTGCCTTCTTCTGCTGCTCCCGGTGTTCGCGGGCTGCCATTCCGTGCAAGCCGACCTGAGGCACAGCGAGGCCACGCTGGCGGATCGCCAGGTCGCACAGGCCAGGACGCTGGTCGACCGCCGTGCCCGGCTGCTCGACTGGCCGTCCGCGCTCACCCTCATGCAGGCGCAGAACCTTGCGCTGCAGGAAGCCCGCGACCACGTCGCCGGCGCCGGGGAGCGTCACCGCCAGGTCACGCGTGACCTCATTCCCGGCGCCGCCGTTTCCGGCAACCTCACCAAGGCCCTCACCGACCTCGGCAATCTCCGCGGGGACGACGCCGCGCTCTCGATCTACGGCTTCTTCAACATCCCCGGTCTCGTCCAATGGCGCATGCGGCACTACGCCACGGAACTCGAACTGCTGCGCAGCCGCTGGGCGCTCGAGGTGAAGTCCCGCGAGCTGACGCTCCAGCTGCGCGAGCTCTTCATCCGCAGCGAACTCCTCACCCAGCGCCGCCGCCAGCTCGCGCTCGCCCGGCGCTGGCAGACGCCCGACCCGCTCGCCCGCAGCCTCGACGCGAGCCCGCCCCGGATCGAGCACGAGGCCCTGCTGCGCAGCCTGCGCCTGGAGGAGGAAACCCTGCAGGACGCCCTCGCCGGCCTGCTCGGCGATTCCTCCTATCACTGGCAGCTCGTCGCCGACTACCTGCCGAAATTCGACTACGCCAGCGCCCCGCTCGACCTGGAGGACACCGCGCGCTTCGGCGGCCTCTACCGCCGGCTCCAGGCCGCGGAGCTCGAAGGCGCCCGGCTGCGGCAGCGCGGGATCATGCTGCAATACTGGCCCGACCTTCAGATCAACCTCACCAGCCCGCCTTTCTACCAAAACCACGGCGCCCCCCGCTGGTCGGCCGACGCCATCCAGCTGAACCTCGGGGCCAGCGTGCCGATCGACCTGCGCGGCACGATCGCACAGCAACTGGGCGAGACCCGGCGCGACTTCGCCCGTCTCGAGACCCGGTTGCGCGAACAAAACGCCCGCACGCTCACCCGCCTGCTCCAGGCCCGCGACTCGCTGCAGCTCAACGCGCGCCAGCTCCGTCTCGCCGAACTGCGGCTCGACGCCCTGCGCTCGCTCCCCTTCGCCGCGAGCCCGGCCCACGCCCGCGACAATCTCGAACGTCTCCTCGCGCTCGACCAGCAGCGCACCGCCCTGCGTCTCGAGCAAATCCAACTCGAAGCCCTTTTCTGGATCCTCGACGAAACCCGCTGGCCCGGACCCACGCCATGAAACCCTTCCGCCTTTGCCTGCTTCTGCTCGGCGCCGCGCATGCCGCCGCTGCGTTCGATCTCGCGCGTTATCCTGAAGCCGCCGAGATTCTCCTCGGCACCGTCACCGCCGAGGTGCAACCGATCCGTCACCTGCGGCTCAAGTCGCCCGTCAGCGGCCGGCTGCACCTGAAACTGCCGCCACCGGGCACCCGCCTCGCCAAGGACACCGTGTGGGCCGAGTTCGAACCCGCGCGCCTCGATCTCGAACGCCAGGCCCTCGACCTCGCGCGCGCCCTGCTCGAGGCCAAGGAGGAGCCCGCGTTGCGCCTCGAGCATGCCCGCACCCGCGCCGACCTCACCGAGCGTCTCGACGAGATCGAGCGCCAGGCCGCCATGCTGCGCCGGCTGCTTCAGGCGCCCGACCTGGCCGGACTTTACCTGAGCGAGGAATCCGGCGATGCCGGCCATCCCGACAAGGTGCGCGCCATGCTCGCGTTGCTCGACCGGCAGGCGGACCTGCTTCGCGGGGTTCTCGCCTACGTCGGCAGCCCGCGCCAGGAGGAACTCGAAATGCGCGCCCTCCGCCTGAAGGTCGAACAGCAGCAGCTCGACCTGGACCGCCGCGTGCGCGAGAGCCGGCTCGTCATGCCGTTCGACGGCGAACTCACGCTCGTGCCGCCGCTCCCGCCCGTCGGCGAGCCGCTGCCCGTGGAGAGCGGCATGGACCTCGCCCGCCTCCAGGATTTTTCCCGCATCACCGCCCGGGCCGTCGTGCGCCGCACCGAATGGCGGCTGGTCGGGCCCGATCGCGTCAGCCTGCGCGTGCCCGCCGGTGCGGGCGAACTGCGCGCGATCTTCACCCGCAGCCTCGCCGAAGAGATGTTCGGCCGCGAGGAGATGGTCTATTATTTTGCCTTTCATGCCGCCCAAAGCGGCGCGGCCCGCGCGCTCGTCGGCGGACAGGTGAGCGCACGGCTCGTCGCGGCCCTGCCCGCGCCGGCCCGGCTCGTGCCGAAACTGGAGCTGGTCCTCGCCGATCCCTCGCTTTTCCGCAGCGCCGGCTGGGAGGCTGCCGTGCCGCAGCTGATCCCCGGCGCCCGCGTCGTGCTGGTCGGAGAAACCCACGTGGCCATCGCCCTGGAAAAACCATGAACCCGTCCGACCGGAGCATCGTCTGCACCTCGCTCGGCTTCCGCTACGGCGCGACGCCGGTGCTGGAGAATTTCTCCGCCGCGTTCCGTCCCGGGCTCACGCTGGTCAGGGGCTTTTCCGGCTGCGGCAAGAGCACCCTGCTCAAGCTCATCGCCGGCTTTCTCGTCCCCACGGCCGGCCGCATCGCGCTGCCCGGCGGCGGCCGGGCGGACGCGGTGTTCCAGCGCCGCGAACTCGGTTTCGTTTTCCAGCAGCTGAACCTCCTTCCGCTCGCCAGCGTGCGGCGCAACCTCGCCCTGGTCGGCGCCTTCGCCGGACTCGACCGCGGCGAGATCGCGCGACGGACCGAAAAATACCTCACCCTCCTCGGCCTTGAAGCCCTCGCCGACCGTGAACCCGGCTCGCTCTCCGGCGGCCAGCAGCAGCGCGCCGCCATCGCGCGCGCCCTGTTGAAGGAGCCGTCCGTCTTCCTTCTCGACGAGCCCACCTCGGGCCTCGACGACCTCAACTGCCGGGTGATCATGAGACTGCTCGGCCACCACCTCCCGCCGGACTGCATCTGCCTGGTCGCCACACACGACCCGCGGCTCGCCGAACTCCCCCATGAAAGCCTGGATTTTAACCGCTTTCTACCTGTGGAAAGACATCTGGTCTCGCTGGCTTGAGACCCCGGGCGCGCTGCTGGCGCGCCTGCTTGTCGCCTTCCTGCTCGCCGGGCTGATGCTGCTCGGCCAGGCCGCGTTGCGGCTGGCCGAGCGCTCCCTCGAGACCCGGGTCGCGCGCATGGGCGCGCACACGATCGTCATCAACGAAGCCGTTTCCGGCGGGGCCGACCGGCAGCCGCCGCTGGGCCGCCTGCTGCCGGCCGCACCGGACGTCGATCTGCTCGCCCTGCGCCAGGCCTCGGTGCGCGCGCAGGACGAATTCGGCACCGAACTGCGCGTGCTCGTCCGCGGCAACGAAAGCCTGCCGGCCCTGGCCCCGCTGCTGGCGGCTGCGCCGGAAGCCGCCGTGCACACGATCAATCCCCTCCTGCCTGCAGGACTCGCGCTGCGCGTCCTCATCGACGGACGCGACTACGCCGCCACCAACCTGGCGCCGCCCGCCTCGCTGCAACGGTTCGCCTCCGGGCAACCGGTCGTGCTGGTGCCCGAGGCCATCGGCGAAACCTGGTTGGGCACGGGTTGGTTCGAAACGGCGCTGGTGTTCGACCGGGGCGGCGACCTGCCGCGACTGGCCGCCGCGATCCGCGCCCTGCTGCGGCTCGAGGAACGCCATCATGCCCAGATCCAGAGCCCCGAGGCCCTGCTCGATGAATTGCAGGATCTCCGGCAGGTGCAGCATCGGGCGCAGACCGGCGCCGGGCTGGTCGGCGGTTGCGTGGTCGCCCTGCTCTTCGGCTCGATCGCCGTGCTGGAATACCGGCAGAACCGCTACGTCGCCGCGCTGCTGCGCAGCTGCGGCGCACCGGCCCCGCTGCTGGTCGCGCGATACGCCGTGGAAGCGCTGTTGCTCAGCGCGATCGCGGTGCTGGCCGCCCGGCTGGCGCTCGCCGGGTTGCACGAACCGTTGTTTGGCCGCCTCGGCCTGGAAGCCGCGCTGCTCGACCGCGGCCGGTACGACCCGTACGCGTGGCCGTTGGTCTGGCAACAGACCCGCTGGCTCGCCCTGGGCGCGCTGGTCAGCCTGCTGCCCGTCGCCTTCAGCCTGCGCCAGCCGGTCGGCCGGATCTTGCAGTGAGACATACCACTGATCCGGCGAACGAGACGTGCCCGCCCAGACGACGAAGAGGCGCATAGGAAAGGGAGGGCCTCTCAAGAATGCAGACGGCGCGACAGACTGAGTCAGTCAAAGCCTGCCGCGCGGTGCGCCGCAGGCTTGCGCGTTGTCCGCGAGCGCCACCCAAAAACAGGAATGCCAGAAGCAGGAGCATGCAACGCCAGGACGATCCAGTCGCGGTTTTATGACGGGTAGTCAGGTTAAAGCCGCGTATACCGAGCAAAGTTTTCCGATAGTTACTTTGCTGTGTTATCGAGCATTCTCACCTAGGCTGTGGCGTTGCCGCCTGTGACTGTGGTCGCGCAGAGGGCACCACAGTTTGCAACGGATCGTATTCTAGGTTTCGCGAACCGTTGGGATTGATGAATGACAAGATGCTGAACGGTGTCGCTTTTCGATCTGCGCCAACCATGAACTTTATTTCGACACGACCGTAGTATTTTCCATCGCGCAACTTTAGGTAAGCCGCCACGTCTTTCGTGTCTGTCCATTGCGGATCGTCTGCAGCCATGTGGATCGCGAATTTGGATGTGTAGCCCTCAGCGGGGGCGCGATACATCTGTTCATCGGTCGATTCGATGATGCCGCCGTTGACGGCTTCGATCGTCGCTGTCCATTCGTAGTGCCTTTGCCCCCACTGGATTTGCTGTGGATTGCGCATGAGGGTGACGCGCAAATCACCGCCGGTGGTCACCGTTGTCCCGTTCAGGAGATCGAAACTTGTCGGTGTACCATCGTAGGGAATCGCATGTCCAATGCCCTTACGCACGAGCTTTTCTGCTCCAGCTTGCTTCCACATGCGGAAGATTTCGGGGCGATCTGCATCGGGATGGAATACCTGGCTTGGATCGCGCCAATACCAGTAGGATTTGCGGAATGCTTTTTCGGAAGGTTCGTAACCCGCTTTCTCCAGAGCATGGACTCCGAGCAACGCCCCCTTGGCGTCGGTCAATGTAAACCGCCCATCGGCGTCGGTCATCAGGACCGGGCGGTCGAACACGTCCTGAATAATATTCGGCGCGAGTTCTTTCGAGACACGTATTTCGAGCGTCACCCTGACCTCTGGTATTGGGTTGTTATCCTGATCGATCACTTTCCCGAAAAACTGAATCGGTCTGTTGGCCTTATGCATCAAATTGCGGGCAAGAGCCACACGGTCCTTGGTTCCTGTGTCCGCATGAGTCGGCATTGATCGGCTGTTGTGACTCGCGACCGCCGCCAGTGCAGGCCCCCCGCTGGTAGCAGCAGAAGGGTTATTTTTGTTTGATGCCCCCCACCGCAGCCAGAGCCACCAAAGCAATACGACGAGGATCACCGAAGTCGTGACAATAATGACGCGCTTTTTCATGGAGTGTAAGGCTGAATACCAATTCGCCTGAGTATCTCGGCCCAGTATTCATGACGCGCGGCCATGAACGACCGGAATTGCGCGCTATGCCAAAGATGCGCTCGACCGTAGCCAAATTGGGCTTCCAGATCCACCCCACTTGAACCAAACACCCCGCCCGTGGCGTTTGTACCCAAAGCTACCGACCGCGCCTCCGCGCAGAAGCTGAAAATCGCATACCGATCATCGGGGAAACCGTAGGCGGTCTCGAACGGCACAAGCCCCTTGAAGAATCCATTTGTTATACTCCAGAAGTAGCCATTGTTCGGCTTCCAGCGCTGGTCTGTCTCCCAACTGAAGTCTCCACCGTTTGCAGCCGTCAACGCGTAGTCCTGCGGATTGTAGAAATTCACCCAGCGCCCGACTGTCGTCTGCATGATCGAGTCCGCAAAATACGGCTGATTGGTCGCGGGCCATGTTTGCGGGAAGCGCGCCGAGTCCCCGGCCCGCCAATATACCGCATACACGTTCGGCGTAGTCTGTTCGTAATCAGGCATCAGTGGAGCTGCGGCATTGTAGCTGTGCGCCGCGACCGCCGCCTGCGAGGCGATATACGTGTTGACCAGCGCAGTCGCGTTGCCCGCCGCCCGCCACAACCGCAACGCCTCGCCGGTAACGACATTGCCCTGGCTGTGCGCGATAATGTGGACTCGGTAACCTGCGTTCTTGAGATTCTGCAGGTGCTCCAGTAAGCGAACGCCAGCCTGCCATGCGTGTTCCTCGCTTTCATCGAACCGGATTTGATCGATCAAGCCAAACGCGCACGGCCAGGAGAACCCGCCGACACGACCCTTGTAACCGAGCAGATGCAGGCGCTTGAACGCGGTCTCGACCCAGCGTTGTTTCTCCGGATCCTCCATGTTGTAACCGTGAACGTAGAGGACGTAGTCCTTCTCGTCCTCGGCTGTCGGCGTGCCGAAGGTCGCGGATGGCGTGTAGTGAGCCAGTGCACCGATGGTTCCGAGCGACTGGTCACCGCAGGTGTAGCGCTCAACAAACTCGTGCGGTGCCTTCAACTCAATCCACACGCCAGGACCTTCGCCGATTAACTGGCCGTTCTGGTCGAGAATGACGAGTTTGAGCTGGCCCTTGCCCGCCCGCGCCCCCTCGAAGAGCAGATACGTCTTGGGCTGACTTTCGCTGAGGTTGGCGAACAACGCCGTCGGCAAAGGCACGGGGTTGTCGCCCTCGATCAAGTTGCCCACGGCCATGCCGTGCGAGCCCGTGGCGGCGGTTTGATCGACCTGAGCCGAGGCCGTCACTGGAGTGAACAAATACGCGTTTCTGCCGTCGGCCTCCACGGCCTTGAACAACCGGATCGCAGGGGCGCCGCTGCTCACGTCGGTCCATTTCAAACCGAGACGTAAAGTGCCGTTCTTGAGAGCGTCAGTTATGTCAGCCGTGTAAATCCACAGGCGCGCCAAGTCTTCTAAATCCCGTTCGGTATCGATGACGAGATTGTTGCAGTCCTTACTTGCGTCACTCGTAACCTCTTTGTCGTCCTGCTCATTCTCAGTGTAGGTGCTCCCGGTCGTCCACGTACGTATGACCCTTTCGTCATCATCATCATTGATCCAGAAGCGATAGGGCTGGTCAGCGCTTGTCGCGTCGGAGCCATCGGGCTTGATCTCACCATCGCGATCCGCATCGACGGCAAGTTCGCCTTGCGGAACGTAAAATTCCACGATCACGGAACTGTTCGTCGGTGCCTTCAGACGATACTTCGGACTTTCCCTCCCGTTGACAGTCCACTGCCGGAGTACACGAGACTCAGGAGCCCCGTCATACGGCCTGATCACCTCGTGCCAGAAAATCACCGTACCCTGCAGTACAGGAGACGTAACGACCTTGTAGTCACATTCCTGGTTGTAATATTCCCCCGGCCCTGCGGAGGAATGATAGGCCGTGGGCGAAACTTCCTGCCAGGCAATGCTTCCCGGGTAATATTGGGTTGTGGTAATCCTGACGGGGTCCATCGGACCGCTAAGCTGCCAGGTCATTCCGTCAGCCGTCAGGGTGGTCGACGTCGCCTCCGTGGCTCTCCTGAACAGAGCCGCCCACTGCCATTCGCTCAATCCATAGGCCGTCGTCACATGCCAATCCAGGCTCCCCACCGTTTCGCCATAGATGCCCGTATAGCTTACCACCCAGTTCTTAAAGAGACCATCCGGGTTGGCCCCAAGCCTGAACTGGGCCTTGGTGGTGCCCTCGCTGCTTGTAACCAGCATGGTGCTGTAGTGGTTGGTGTCCGTGCTGCCGGGCACGGGAATCGGACTCAGTCCTGTGATCGTCTCCGTCGTGACACTATATGCGGTGTCGGTGGCGAACTTGGTGACAAATCGCACTTCGGGCGCAGGCAGCTGATAGCTGAGCGCAACGCCCGGGGGATCGGTCCGGCCATCGGCCGCGCGCAGCGCGGTCAGGCTCCATACTGCGCTCAAGACATGGCCCAGGAGACTCGATACTCTGCTGCTCACGGGAGAGGCTCCAGCAATTCATCGGCCCGCACCACATAGACCCGCGCCATGCCGCCCTCGTCGGTGCGGATGCGAAGCACACGACGCGCCTTTGCATGCTTGTCGTTCAAAGTCGGTGAGAACCCGTGGTCGGGGGTGTCTGCCATGAAGGTGACCGGTGCGTTCACCAGCGGGTCGCCCAGGGCGTTGGTCACCAGAACCGCGATAAACCGCCCCTCGATGAGGGCATCCTCCGGCGAGCCCAGCGTGGTTATGACTGGCGGCTGACCATTATAATAGTCAACCGGGTCGCCACCGCTGGCAATCTCCTCACCGTTGGGAATTCCGTCTCCGTCGACATCGGAATCGTATGTGTTCGGATCCCATCCGGCTGCGACTTCTGCACGATCGGATACGCCGTCTCCATCCGTATCCTCGCTGTTCGGGTTTGTCCCCGCCTTGACTTCCTGTAGCAAGGTCAGGCCGTCCCCGTCGTCGTCGCTGGATAGAACGGCGTCAGACTCCGGCACCAGCGGATCGAAGCCATTTAAAATCTCCCACCCGTCCGACAGACCGTCGCCGTCCGTGTCCGCATTTCCAGGATGGGTTCCCAAGGCGAACTCCTCGATGTTGGTCAGTCCGTCCCGGTCATTGTCATCCGAGCGATCACGAATACCGGGACTCAGCCCGTGAGAAGCCTCCCACGCATCATCCATCCCATCCTGATCCGCATCGGCAAAGAGAGGATTTTCATACGACACCCGGAGGCTGTCCAACCCGGTTGGCAGGCTCGGATGACCGTAAACATTGAACCGGTTTCCTCCGGGGACCGAGTACACGTCCACCAGCGCTAACGCACCATCAAGATAGACGTCCATGCCGCCATACACCAGATCCTGTCGGATCGTGATGCGGTGCCATTCTGCGGGAAGGCCGGCGTCATTCACGGGAAATCCGCGTGGTGACACCCATAACTCTTCCCCCGCTTCAGAAAAATGATAACCCTCAGGCGAGGCGGTATTCCCATGGCGGACAAAGCGGATACTTGCGCTGGTCGGCACGCTGAAACCGGAAGACGAGGATCCTGTCGCTGGTTTCGTCCAGAAATCATAATAACGCACCGTTTTCCCCGGGGCCGGCGGATCAACCACCAGATGAGCGGTGCCGTTTCCCGCACCGGGCAGGACGACAACCGACTGCGTGCCCGCTTGCGCATCCGCATTCGTCACCTGTACACGCGCTCCGGCAACCCAGCCGCCTTGCGCGGACAATGCTCCGGGCGTAAATCCATCCTGCTGCTCAAAATCGAAAACCGCGGAAGCAGCCGCAGCTGGCACAACCACGATGGTGACAGCCTCCGAAATGGTCGCCGCGTCACCGTCATCGATGGCCCTCACCGTCAGCGAATGAGAGCCTTGGGCGGGGTTGTCCCAAACGAAACGATACGGCATGCCCGCGCTTTCCCCCAGCTTTTGACCGTCCGCGAAGAATTCGACCCGGGCGACCATGCCATCCGCATCCTGCGCATCGGCCACCAACACCAGGCCGTAGGCCGCCACGAGCGTGGCGCCATCCAACGGCGCGGTGAGCCTCACGATGGGCGGCTGATTGTCATCGGCGCCGCCAGGCGGACGATGGTGAATATCAAGCCGCATGACTTGTGTTCCAGCGATCACCTCGAGTCGCGTCACATTTTGCGGACGCGCCTGCCCGCCGACAAAAAATCCGATCAGAACCGCACACCGGAACAGCAGCGAAAGTGGCGGGATTGCTTTCATCAATTGATCCCCCGTTTGATATAGACCTTGGTGATGCCTTCGGCATCGGTCCGCACCGTAAGATCCGCATGCGGAGGACCGTCAATCGTGGCCGCAAGCAGATGTCCGCCGACGGTGGCCGTGAACCTTACCGGCGCATTGGCCAACGGCCTGCCCGAACCATCGGTCACGCGAATGCTCAAAGTATCTCCCGGACCGAGCGTGCCATCAGCCGGGACCAACGGAGTTATTTCCGGCAGCATCCCGTTGTAGTAGTCGGACGGGTTCTTCCCTTGCTGATACTCCTGCAAGTTCGTCAGGCCGTCGCCATCGAGGTCGGTGGCAGCGTCGGCAGCGAACCGCGGGTTGAGGCCGTGGATCGCTTCCCAAGCGTCGGGCAAGCCGTCGCCGTCGGTATCGGCGTTGCGCGGGTTGGTGCCGGCGGTGAACTCCTGCAGATCATCCAGACCGTCGTGATCGGTGTCGGCCCCGGACGGATTGGGTTGGAGCGGGTTGAAGCCATGTTCCAGTTCCCAGCCATCGGGCAGGCCGTCTTCATCGGTGTCAGCCAGGGTGGGATGCGTGCCGAAGAGGTATTCCCTCAGGTTGGTAAGCCCGTCACCGTCGGGATCAGCGTCGCGGTCGTTGAGCGCGGGATTCAAGCCGTGGGCCGCTTCCCACTCGTCGTCCATGCCGTCGAAGTCGGCGTCGGGGAACAGCGGATTGGCGACGCCGGCGTAGAAGTCGTCCAGCCGGGTGCCCTGGCTGGCGTGACCCAGCACGGAAAGTCCGGCGTAGGCGGCTGCCGTGGGATCGGTGAAGGCGAGATTGGCCGCGATCATCCGGCCTTCGGCATAGAGATCCCATTTCCGGGTGGAGAAATCCTCGCGAAGGGTAAGGCGCAGCCAGGTCGTGGCGCGCAGGCTGGCGTCCACCGGCACCGTATGACCGGTGCTGCTCCAAGCCGGTCCGTTGCCCGCGTCTTGGGCGACAAACAGGACCGCCTCGGAATCCGCAAGGGCCAGGGCCACCCTCGCGCCGGCCGTGAACAGGATCATGGCATCCTCAGGCACGGCGGCGGCAACCGGCCGCACGAGCACGTCGGTGAACACCGGTGAGGTGGTCCCGCCGGAGAGCGCCAGATGCAGGACCTCGGCCGGCACCCCGCCGAGCAACACCACATCCTGCTCGCTGGAGCCGTCGTCTCCGGCGAGCACGGTAACCAGGTCTGTCGCGACCCATCCCTGCTGCCCGTGCAGAGGACCGGCCTGATAGCCTGCCGCAGGCTCGAAATCGGCAATGAAAGGCAGTCCGGCCGGTTCAGCCCGGACATCGACGGCGAGCGCGACGGAAGTGGTGGCCGCACCCTGGTCGTCCACAGCCTTGGCCGTGAAGGTGTGATTGCCGGGCTGGGTGAGAACAAGGGGAAAGGAGAAAGGAGGCTCCGTGTCCTCGCCCAATTTGGTCGGACCGGAGAAAAACTCGACCCGTGCCACCGTGCCGTCCGCATCCGTTGCGTTGGCCGCAAGCGTAAAGCTCGCCGGCGCCGTGAAGCGCACGATACCCACCGGCTGAGTGATCACCACGGCAGGAGGCCGGTTGGTTGCGGAGGGTTCGACCAGCCGCAGCAAGGCGTTGCCATTGAGTGCAAGCCGGTCGGCGGCGACCGTGCCGATGAAACGGCTGCCGCCATTGAGCGTGAGCGTGCCGCCGGGCGCCTCCAGATGGGCGTAAACGGAGCAATTGCCATTGAGCGTGAGCCCTCCTCCGGTGAGGCGCAGTTTGAGCCAGTGGGGCCGGACGGAATCGCCCATGTCGGTGTTGGTCGAAAAGCCGCCGTTCAGCGTCACCTCCACCGGTCCAGCCACGGTAAACGTGCTGTGGCCGTTCAACGTCAGATTTTGGAAGGCATAGACGGCGGGAGTGGTGGCCCCGGCGCTGCCGAGGATGAAACCGCTGCCGGCGTTGGCGATAAAGTTGCCGTAGGCGCCGGGCGGCACGGCGACCAACCCCGCGTTGCCGTTCAGCGTCAGGTTGCGCAGGGTGGCGAAATCCCCCGGCCGATCACTGGAGCGGTTCAACGTGACATGGCGTGTACCGGCCGGGGAAGACGGTGCTGCCACACCAGGCAAGGCCACCGGATCCGTGCGCCTGACCACGTGCCGTAAACGGGCGTTGCCGTTCAGCGTGACGCGGTGGCTGGCAGGAGCAGCCGATCCGACGCCATCCAAGGTGCCGCCATAGACCGGGCTGCCATTGAGCTGAATCGCCGGGGTGCCTGGCATCAGCAGGTCACCCGTAACAACCGCTCCACCATTCAAGATGACGTTACCCGCGCTCAGGAGGTGGAGCGAACCTTCAACCTGCCCGTTGAGCGTCGGTGCTTGGCGCACCAGAGCGGTGCCCGTTTGGGCGAAGACCGGCAGCGACCACAGACCCAGGCAAACCGCCACGGGCCCTCTTAAACCGACCTTGCGCGAGAGAACGAACATCGCCCCGGAGGATACCGGCGCGCATCGATTTTCGGAGGACGATAACCACCTGAATACAGGTGGTCACCTGATGCCGCTCAGGGCATCAGCCAGCGCGTGAGCGGTTCCTGGTAGAAGCCGAGCAGCACGGTCGCGAGGGCCAGGGCCGTGAGGACGGCGCTGCCGACCCAGGTGACGGCCACGACCGGGCGGGCCGGGGCGGCTTCGGGGTTGGGCGTCCACACCTCGAAGAAGGCGGCCTTGATCCAGCCGAAGTAGTAATAGATCGACATCACCACACCCACGATGGCCACGCCGAGCAGCCAGTAGAGGTGGGCCTGGAAGGCGGCGACGAAGATCAGCAGCTTGCCCATGAAACCCGCCAGCGGCGGGATGCCGGCCAGCGAACCGATGCCGATCGCGAGCACGGCGCCGAGGAACGGACGTTCCTTGGCCAGCTTCTCGTAATGGTCGAGTTCCTGCGCGGTGTCGTCCTCGCCGGCGAGATGCGCCATCACGCCGAACACCGCCATCGAGGCGAGCAGGTAGGTGAAAAGGTAGAACCACACGGCCGAGGCGGCCCAGGGCACCGTGAGCGCGGCCACCACGCCGATCAGGAGGTAGCCGGCGTGGGAAACGCCGGACAGGCCCATGAGGCGCTTGGCGTTGCGCTGCGACAGCGCGGAGAGGTTGCCGAAAAGAATCGTGGCCGCGGCCAGCACCGACAGCACCGGCACGAGCACGGCGGTGAGCGGCGAGAAGACGGTCAGAACCAGCAGCAGGAGCACCGCGAATCCCGCGGCCTTGGACGACACGGCGAGAAAGGCGGTGACCGGCGTCGGGGCGCCCTGGTAGACATCGGGAATCCAGATCTGGAACGGGAAGGCGCCGATCTTGAACGCCACGCCGCTCAACACGAGCAGGGCGCCGACCGTGCCCAGGAAGTTGTCGGGATTGGCGGCGAGAAACCCGCTCACGATGCCGAACTCGAAGCCCGTGTGCACGACGCCGTCCACCTCGACGCGGCCGACCGCGCCGTAGAGCAACACGATGCCGAAGAGCATGATCGCCGAGCTGAGCGCGCCGAGCACGAGGTACTTCAGGCCGGCCTCGAGCGTGAGGGCGTTGTCGCGGAAGTAGCTGACGAGGATGTAGAATCCGATCGTGACCGTCTCGAGCGCGACGAAGAAGAGCGCGAAGTGGTTGCTCTGGGCCAGCAGCATCAGCGCGGCCGTCACGACCAGGACGATGTGGAAGAACTCGACGCGCGGCATCTTCGCGCGCGGCAGGCAGAGCGTGGCGAGGAAGCACACCAGCAGCGACGAGAGCAGGAAGAACACGCGCGCAATCTGGCCGGGCACGCTCAGCCTGATCAGGCCGCCGAAGAGCGCCTGTTCGCCCCAGGTCTTGTCGAAATTGAAGACGACGGTCAGGAGGATCATCGCCAGCGAGGCGATGGCGACGTGCGGGATGAAGCGGTGCTGATCCTTCGGGGTCAGGATCTCCAGCGCGAGCAGGCCGAGGGCGGCGCAGGCGAGGATCATCTCCGGCCCGATGGCCCACCATTGGTTCGAATCAGCGATAGCCTTGAGGATTTCCGGGGACATGGCGGCGGGAGATCAGCGTTGGAAGGACACGGGCGCGACGTCGGCGACCTGGGCGGACGGGTTCAACGCCTGGTTCACGGGCAGGGAGATGGCCTTCGGATAGAAGCCGAAGAACAACAGCGCCGCGAGCAGCACCAGCGCGGGCAGGCGCTCGCCCCAGCCGAGATCGGCGGGCGGGTGCGCCTCGGTCACGCGTTGCAGCGCCTCGGTCGGCTGGCCGAAGAACACGCGGGCCGCCGCGCGCAGGCCATAGATGGCCGAGATGATCACGCCGGCGATGGCGACGGCGGTGAGCGCGGGCGAGAACTTCCAGAGGGCGACGAACACCGTGAGCTCGCCCCAGAAGTTGGCGAAACCGGGAAGGCCGATGCTGGCCATGGTCGCGGCGACGAAGAATGCCGCGAGCACGGGCGTCTTCTGCGCGAGGCCGCCCATCTCGTTCAAATCGAAGGTGTGGGTGCGGTGGTGGATGCTGGTCGCAAGAAGGAACAGCAGGGCGACGGACAGGCCGTGCGCCACCATCAGGAAGACCACGCCGCCGGCGCCGATGGTCGAGAGCGCCGCGATGCCGAGGAAGCAGTAGCCCATGTGCATGACCGAGCTGTAACCGAGCATCTGCTTGAGGTCGCGCTGGGCCATCGTGACGAAGCCGATGACGAGCACGTTGCCGATCGCGGCGAGCACCGCGAGCGTCCAGGCCCAGTGCTGCGCGCCCGCGGGCAGCAGCGGCAGGGCGATCTGCACGAGACCGTAGAGGCCGAACTTCTTGAGCACGCCGGCATGCAGCATGGCGGCCGAGCTCGGCGCGGCGCCGTAGCCCAGCGGGGCCCAGGTGTGGAGCGGCCAGAGCGAGACGAGGATGCCGAAGCCGAACATCAGCAGGCCGAAGATGTAATTCTGCGTCGTGCCGCGGAGGCCCTCCTCCGCAATGGCGCGCTTGAGCTCGATCAGGTCGAAGGTGTTGGCGCCGCTCTTCACATAGAGGGCGATCAGGCCGAGCAGCGAAAGCATCGCTCCGACCGTGAGATAGATGGTCATCTTCATCGCCGCGTAGTTGCGGTCGCGGCCGCCCCAGATGCCGACCATGATGAAGGTCGGGATCAGCGCCAGCTCGTGGAAGAAATAGAAGAAGAAGATGTCGACCGAGGCGAAGACGCCCAGCAGGCCGCCGTGCATGATGAGCAGGAGCACGAGGTAGGTCTTGAGACGCTCCGCCTGAGAGCGCAGGGCGTAGAGCCCGGCGGCGAGGCCGACGACGGCCGCGAGCAGGAACATCGGCAGCGCGATGCCGTTCAGGCCGAGCTTCAGGCTGATGCCGTAGGCGGCGAGACCGGTGTCGAACGAGCTCAGGAAGGCGTAGTGCTGCGCCCCCCCGGCGGGGAACGCGTGCCAGAGCCACAGGGCGATGGCGACAGGCAGGACGAAGGCCGCGCCGGCGAGCTTGGTGGCGAACCGCTTGGGCAGCCCGAGCGCGATGACGAGCGCGGCCACGAGCGGCGTGGCGATGGCGAGCTGCAGAAGTTGGGCGTTGGAGGAATTCACAGCTTAGAAGAGGCCGGCGGCGAAGGCCCAGAGGACAACCGCGCCGAGCAGGAACCAATAGACGTAGACGTGCAGGCTGCCGGTGTAGAGCGCGCGGGCGCCGAGGCCGATCAGGCCCACCACGCCGGCGAGACCGCGGATGAGGAGACCGGCGAGGAAGATCTGCTCGAGGAAGTTGAGCAGCATCGCGAAGCGCTGCTGCACCTTGGCCACGTAGTAGTCGTAGGCCTTGTCGAAGGACTCCTTCACGCCGGTCAGCAGGCGGAAGGCGCCGGGGGACTTTTCCTCAAGGGTGTCGTGATCGGATGACTTGTAGAAGAACAGCGCGCTCCCGGCGCCGATGGTCATGACGGCGAGCGACACGAGCAGGATCACCGTGTGGTCGGAACCGTGCGCGTGCGGCACGAGCGCGGCGATCTCGCCGCCGAGCTTGCCGAAGACCGCTCCGTAGCCGCCGGCGACCGAAAGGATCGCGAGCACGATCAGCGGCAGCGTCATCACGAAGCCGCTCTCGTGGGCGTGCCCGGCCTCCTTCGAGCGGGGCGCGCCGAGGAAGGTGATCTTCCACATGCGGACCATGTAGAACGACGTGATCACGGCGGTGAGCGCCAGGAGGGCGAAGACCGCGGGGTTGTTCTTCAGCGCGAGGTAGAGGATCGCGTCCTTGGAGAAGAAGCCCGAAAGCAGCGGCATGCCGATGATGGCCAGCACACCGATGCTGAAGGTCACGAAGGTGACCGGCATCTTTTTCGCGAGGCCGCCCATCTTGAAGATGTCCTGCTCGTGGTGGCAGCCGTGGATCACGGAGCCGGAGCCGAGGAACATGAGGGCCTTGAAGAAGGCGTGGGTGGTGAGGTGGAACATCGCGGCGCCGACGCCGGCGGCGAGGGTCATCGCGTGAACGGTGCCGCCCATGTCATGCTCGACCGCGAGCGAACCAAGACCGAAGGCGGCGACCATGTAGCCAAGCTGCGAAAGCGTCGAGTAGGCCAGCACCTTCTTGATGTCGCTCTGGACGATGGCGCAGAGGGCGGCGTAGAGGGCGGTGACCGTGCCGATCCACATGATCACGTTGAGCGCATCGGCGACCATCAGGACGTTGATGCGGCAGAGCATGTAGATGCCGGCCGCGACCATGGTGGCGGCGTGGATCAGGGCGGAGACGGGTGTCGGGCCCTCCATCGCGTCGGGGAGCCACACCTGCAGGGGCATCTGGGCCGACTTGCCCATCGCGCCGCAGAACAGGAGCAGCGGGATGGCGGTGCTGAAGACGAGCTTCTGCGCCGCGCCGAGTTCGCCGAGCGCGGTGAAGTTCACCGTGCCGTTGGCCCAGTAGCACCAGACGATGCCGATCAGGAAGCCGAAGTCGCCCACGCGGTTGACGATGAAGGCCTTCTTCGAGGCGTCGGCCGCGGATTGCTTGTGATGGTAGTGATTGATCAGCAGCCAGGAGCTGAAACCGACCAGCTCCCAAAAGATGAAAATCATGAACAGGTTGTCGGCGAGGACGATGCCGAGCATCGAGAACATGAACACCGACAGGCCGCCGAAGAACCGCGCGCGGGCCGCGTCGTCGTGCATGTAGCCGAGCGAGAACACGTGGATCAGGAAGCCCACGAAGCCGACCACGAAGAGCATGAGCGCGGCCAGGTCGTCGAACTTGATGCCGAGCGACACGGCGAAGTCGCCGAAGCGGAGCCACTCGGCCGAGGCCTCGAAGCGCTGGCCGCCAAACACGAGCGAGAGGGAGAGCGCGGCGACGACGCCGGCGGCGACGACGGAAACATAGGACGCGACCACACCCTGCCGGCGCAGGAACAGCGCGATGAGCGCCGCCGAGGCGAGCGGGGTCAGGAGGATGGCGAGGGCCGTTTGGACCGGGGTCATCGGAAAAGGGGCGAAGGGCGAAGGGCGGAGCGCGGAGCGCCAAAGCATTCGCTCCCGCGTGTCATTCTGAGCGAAGCGAAGAATCCAGAATGATTCACGGCAGCGAACATCCGGCTGGATCCTTCGCTGCGCTCAGGATGACAGGTTGCGTGTGATGGTTTGGTATCCGTGAACATCCGTGAAATCCGTGGTTAGTTCTTCAGCAGGTTCAGGTCGTCCACCTGGACGCTGTGGCGCTTGCGGAAGAGCGCGACGATGATGGCGAGCCCGACGGCGACCTCGGCCGCGGCGATGGTGAGGATGAAGAACACGAAGACGGCGCCGTCGAGCGTGCCCTGGAACTTCGAGAACGCGACCAGCGCGAGCGTCGAGGCGAGCAGCATGAGCTCGAGGCACATGTAGATCACGAGCGTGTTCTTGCGCAGCAGCACGCCGAAGAAGCCGACGGCGAACAGCAGGGCGCTCAGGGCGATGTAGGTTTCGAGTCCGGCGGGGTTCATTTGGCGGCCTCCGTCGTTTCAAACTTCTTGCTGAGCACGATCACGCCGAGCATGGCGATCAGGAGCAGGAAGCCCACGATCTGCACCGGCAGGAGGTAGGTGGTGAAGAGCAGCTCGGCGTAGTTTTTCAGCGTCGGGACCTGCGCCGGAGCCCCGGTCACGAGCGGGGTGTTGAGGCCCACGGTGTGCGCGCCGAGGATCAGCAGCGCGGCGCCGAGCACGGACGCGGCGATGGAGAGCCTGCCGAACGGCTTCTGCGCGCCCGGCGACGTGTCGAGCAGCATGATGATGAAGAGGAACAGCGCCACGACCGCACCGGCGTAGACCAGCAGGAGCACGAAGGCCAGCAGCGCGGCGTCGAGCAGCACGAACAGGCCGGCCAGGCCGACGAGCGACAGCAGCAGGCAGAGGGCCGCGTTGACGGCGTCCTTGCTCAGCACCACCGCGAGGGCGCTGCCGAGGGTCAGGACGGCGAAGAGATAAAAGGCGAAGTCAGCCATGGCTTAATGGTGCGGGTTGCCGCGCTCCTCGGCGGCCTTCTTCTTGTCCCACTTGAAATGCTGGTCGGGCAGCGTGCCGCCGAGTTCGTAGAGCCTGGCCTTGTCGTTGACCATCTCGGCGCGCGTGTAACCGGCCATCGAGAACGTGTTCTGGAGGAAGATCGCCTCCTCCGGGCAGACCTCCTGGCACAGGCCGCAGTAGATGCAGCGCAGCATGTCGATGTCGAAGGCCTGCGGGCCGCGTTCGACGTGCTCGTTGGGCGCGCCGGCCGGGATCTGGCCCGGCTGGATGCGGATGGCCTTGGGCGGGCAGACGAACTCGCAGAGCTGGCAGGAGACGCATTTCTCGCGTCCGTTGGGGTCCTTCACCAGCGTGGGCACGCCGCGGTAGCCGGGCGGGATCGCAGGGCGGACGTCGGGGTATTCCAGCGTGACGTTCGGCTTGAAGAGGTGCTTCAGCGTGACCTTCATGCCGGCCACGATCTGGGGCAGGTAGAGGCGCTCCGAGAGCGAGAGGGATTTGCGTTCGACGACGTAGGCCATGGCGCTCAGAGGGCGGGTTTCTTGAGGGGGTTGGCGAGGATCGCCCAGGCGGCGACGACCGTCACGACGACGAGGCCGGCCCACCAGGCGGCGCCGAGCTGCAGGTCGCGGATGGCGATGGCGGCGGCGTAGAAGAGCAGGTTGCCGATGGCGAGCGGCAGGAGCTTCTGCCAGCCCATCTTCATCACCTGGTCGTAGCGGAAGCGCGGCACGGTCCAGCGCACCCACATGAACACGAAGATCATGAAGAGCACCTTGCCGACGAAGATGCCGAGCGAGAGCAGGCCGACGATGATCGGGTGCTGGAGCACCGGCGACACGGCGCCGAGCCATTCGACGACCGTCGCGAGCGGGATCCACGGCAGCGGGTTCCAGCCGCCGAGGAACAGGAGGATGAACACGGCGGAGCCGACCATCATGTGCGCGTACTCGGCCACGAAGAAGAGGCCCCACTTGAGCGAGCCGTATTCGGTGTGGAAGCCGCCGACGAGGTCGGCCTCGCCCTCGGCCATGTCGAAGGGCAGGCGGTTCGTCTCGGCGAAGAGCGAAACGAGGAAGACGATCGCCGCGACCGGCATCAGGAAGATGAACCACAGGCCGCCCAGGAAACCGGGCTGGCTCTGGAACTCCACGGCCCGGGCGAGGCTCAGCGTGCCCTCGCCGCCGGGGATGTTGATCCACAGGAACACCGGGATCACGGAAAGCGTCATCGAGAGCTCGTAGGAAATGAGCTGGGCCGAGGCGCGCACGCCGCCGAGGAAGGGATACTTCGAGTTGGAGGCCCAGCCGGCGAGGATGAGCGCGTAGACGCCGAGCGAGGACACGGCGAAAACCGCGAGCAGGCCGATGTCCACGTTGGCGAGGATGAGCGGAACCACGCGGCCGGCCTCGTCCAGGTAGGCGCCGACCGGCACGGCGGTGACCGTGGTGAGCGCGGGGATCATGGCCACGACCGGCGCGAGCATGAAGTAGAACTTGTTAACGTGGCCGGGCAGCGAGTCCTCCTTGAAGAACATCTTGCCGCCGTCAGCCATGAGGTGGAACAGGCCGAGGCGCTGGAGGAAGCCGATACCGGGGATCCACGCGACCCAGAACGGCAGCGCGCGGTTCGGACCGGGACGGCCCTGCATCCAGGCGGAGACCTTGCGCTCGGCCAGCGAGCTGGCGCCGCCGAGCGGGAAGATGACGGCGATCGCCGCGAGGCCCTTGATGACGGCCTGCAGCAGCGGGTGCAGGCTGTTCCAGAATTCGACGATCACGGTCATGCGTTGGCGGCCGCGGGCACGGCGGCGGGTTTGAAGTGGAGCGTCTCGCCCTCGCAGAACGGCAGGCCGGCCCATGCCGAGGCGTCGAGCAGGCGGCCGGTGGAGGGCAGCGCGGCGTGGCCGAGGCCGGCGAGCGCCTTGACCTCGGCGGCGATCACGGCCCAGAGCGGGCCGAGGGCAAACGGGATGACACCGCCGCCGGCTGCGGCGATCAGCTCGGCGAGCGTGACGAGGTCGTCGTTCACGCCGGCGGGGCCGGGCACGGCCTTGGCGAACTTCTGCAGGCGGAACTGCTGGTTCACGAAGCAGCCGGACTTCTCGAACACCGTGAGCGTCGGAATGACGACCCTGGCCGCGTCGCTCGTGGCGTTGCGATGGGTGCCGAGGTAGAGGACGGACACCTTCGCGAGCTGCGCGGCGGTGAGACCGGCGGCCGTGAGATCCTCGTTGATGGCGACGACGGTCTTCACCTTGCCGGCGTCGATATCAGCGGCGAGACCGGCGAGCTTCTGCGTCGGAAGCGCGGTGATGAGGCCGGTGACGAGCGCGCCGCGGACGTTCGGATTGCGGTCGGCGGAGATGAGGAGGCGGTCGCCCTGCCCCACCCGGCTGACGAGCGAGACCGGCGCCTGCAGCGCGTCGGCGAGCTTCCTGGTCAGGAACTGTTCCTCGACGCTGCTGCGGCCGGAGCCGACGATGGCGACGGAGCCGGCCTTGAGCAGGTCGGCGGCGGCCTTGAGGGCCATGTCGCCGCCGGTGGCGCTGCCGTTGATGGCCGGCGCGGTCAGGCGGTCGTCGGCCTTGACCTGCTTGTAGAGCATGCGGCCGGAGTCGGCGAGCCAGGTGTCGTTGACGGCGTCGTTGCGGCGCGGGGTGATGCGGTAGAGCACGCCCTCGCGGCTCCAGACCTCGGTGTTCACGCCGACGGAGGACTCGGTGTCGATGCTGGGCGTGGCCTTGAGGAACCACACGCGCATCTTGAAGCGGAAGTCGGTCGAGGTGAGCGCGCCCACGGGACAGATGTCCACCGTGTTGAGCGAGTAATTGTTCTCGAGCTGGCGGCCCGGGTAGCAGGTCAGCGTGCTGTAGCTGCCGCGGTCGATGAAGCCGAGGACGTCGTCCTTCGCGACCTCCTTGCAGAAACGGATGCAGCGCGAGCAGAGGATGCAGCGTTCGTCGTCGAGCGTGACACGCGGCCCGAGCTGGGTGCGCTTCGGCTTCACGTTCTTCTGCTCGATGAAGCGGGAATAGCCGCGGCCGTAGGCGGTGGAATGTTCCTGCAGCTTGCACTCGCCGGCCTGGTCGCAGATCGGGCAGTCGAGCGGGTGGTTGATGAGCAGCATCTCCGTCACGCCCTCGCGGCAGTCCTTCACCATCGGCGAGTTCGTCTTGATGTGGAGGCCGGGCGAGGCGTTGGTGCCGCAGCCGATCTGCGGGCGCGGGATCCAGTTGATCTTCTGCCTGCCGGTGGCCGGATCCATGACCGGGGCCTTGGTGGCGGGATCGACGGCCGGCATGCCCATTTCGATGAGGCACATGCGGCAGTTGCCCACGATCGAGAGCTTCGGGTGGTAGCAGTAGTGCGGGATCTCGATGCCGAGGAGCTTGGCGGCCTCGATCACGTTCGTGCCCTTCGGCACGGCGATGTCCTTGCCGTCAATGTTGACGGTCACGAGGTCGGCGGGTTTGGCGGGAGCGGAGGACATTTCGAAATTCTTCAATTAACCACGGAGGACACAGAGGAATGCTCTGCAGTTGGACCCGGTGATCTCTGTGTCTCTGTGGTTCATCTTAAATCAGCGGGATCTCGGCGGGGGCCTTGGTCTTCCTGGCGTCGGCGTAGCCCTTGAACTCGTCGCCGAACTTGGCGAGGAAGCTCTGGGTCGGCCACGAGCAGGCCTCGCCGAAGGCGCAGATGGTGCGGCCGGGGATCTGGTCGGCCACGGCCTTGAGCAGCGCGGCGTCCTCGGTGCGGGCGTCGCCATGGACCATGCGCGTGGTGATCTTCTTCATCCACAACGAGCCTTCGCGGCAGGGCGTGCACTGGCCGCAGCTCTCGTGCTGGTAGAACGCGTTGATGTTGGCGAGGGCCTCCACCATGTTGACGGAGTCGTCCATCACGATGACGCCGCCGGAGCCGCCCATCGAGCCGATCATGGCGAGCGAGTCGAAATCCATCGGGATGTCCTCGACGCCCCAGTCGTAGTCGACCATGTCCGCGCCGACCTTGCGCTTGCCCTTGAAGCGCTCGCCGAACCTCAGGACCTTGGCCGACGAGCCGCCGGGGATGACGGCCTTGAACGTGCGGCCGGGCAGCGGGCCGCCGCAGACCTCGTTGAGGAGCTGGCCCATGGTGATCCTGCCGGCCTCGAACTCGTAGTAGCCGGGGCGCTGCACGTGACCGGAAACGCAGAAGATGCGGGTGCCGGTGTTGTTCGGCGTGCCGATCTTCGCGTAGGCCTCGCCGCCCATCTCGGCGATGTGCTTCACGTGGCAGAGCGTCTCGACGTTGTTCACGATCGTCGGGCACTGGTAGAGGCCGAGGACCGCGGGGAAATACGGGGGCTTGATGCGCGGGTTGGCGCGCTTGCCCTCGAGCGACTCGATGAGGCCGGTCTCCTCGCCGCAGATATAGGCGCCGGCGCCGCGGTGCACGAAGATGTCGCAGCTGTAGTTCGTCCCGAGGATGTTCTGGCCGACAAGATTGGCGTCGCGCGCCTCCTGGATGGCCTGCTCGAGGATGCGGGCGCCGTGGGGCATCTCGCCGCGGATGTAGATGTAGGCCTGCTTCACGTTGTTCGCGAAACAGGAGATCATCGTACCCTCGATCAGCTGGTGCGGATCCTGGTGGATGATGTACCGGTCCTTGAAGGTGCCGGGCTCGGACTCGTCGGCGTTGACGATGAGGTAGATCGGCTTGCCGCTCTTGCGGTCGACCAGGGTCCACTTCACGCCGCAGGGGAAACCCGCGCCGCCGCGGCCGCGCAGGCCGGACTTCTTGACCTCGTCGATGAGCTCCTCGGGCTTCCGCGTGAACGCCTTCTTCATGACCTCGTAACCGCCGTGCTTGAGGTAGCAGGCGAGGTTGTTGGTGTAGCCGGGTTCGTCGATGTGGGCGAAGATCAGGCGGCGTTGTTGCAGGGCGGACATTGCGAAGTGAAAGTGAGAGTGAAAAAAGGGAGGGGCTTACTTCTCCTCGGCGACGAACTCGATGCCGCCGGTCCAGCGGGCGGCGAAGTTGTAGACCATGGCGAGGAGCACGCCGACCACGAAGCCGCCGACGGCATGGATGAAGGGCATGAACAGCGCGCCGGCGCCGGCGAAGAGCCACGGGATGCCGAGCAGCTTGGGCGCGTAGTTGAGGTCGGCCGCGGTGGCCGCGGCGCCGAGCGTGATCAGGAGCACGGGCGCGACGATCATGCCGATGAAGCCGTTGATCAGCCCCAGCACGAGGCCGAAGCGGATGGGCGGAACCTGCATGATGCGGAACTTCTTCATTTCCTGGCGGCCTCTTTCCGGATCTGCTCGCTGAGCGCCTTCACCTTGGCGGCGTCGACCTTCTCGTGCAGGTCGTCGTCGATCATCACGACCGGGCCGGTGCCGCAGCTGGCCAGACACTCGACGAACTCGATCGTCACCTCGCCGTCGGCCGAGATCTCGCCGCGGTGGCAGCCGAATTCCTTCTCGAACTGCTCGCACACCTTGTAGCCGCCCGTGAGGGCGCAGGACAGCGTGCGGCAGACCTTGATGTGGCGGCGGCCGATCGGCTGCTGCCGGAACATCGGGTAGAACGTGACGACCTCGTAGACGTTGATCGGCGGCAGCTCGAGCTTGGCGGCGATCCACTCGATGGCCTCCTTCGAGATCCAGCCGGCGTCCTCCTGCACGAGGTGCAGCAACGGCAGCGTGGCGCTGCGCTTCACCGGGTAATGGGTGATCACCTCGTCGATCTTCTTGAGCGTTTCGGGTTTGAGATTCATCAGCACAGCCTCCCGCTAATCACGCCAATCGGCGCGAATGGGATGAGAAGGTCTTTTCGATTCGTGTGCATTAGCGTGATTCGCGGGCAAGCTCAGCGGTCGCACTCGCCCATGACGAAGTCGAGCGAGCCGAGGATGGAGACGACGTCGGACACAAGGTTGCCGACGCACATCTTGGGCAGGATGGAGAGGTTGCAGAACGAGGGACTGCGGATCTTCATGCGGTAGGGCACGCCGCCGCCCTTGCTGACGATGTAGAAGCCGAGCAGGCCCTTCGGCGCCTCGCCCTCGAAATACACCTCGCCGGCCGGCATCTGCGGCCCCTCGGTCACGATCATGAAGTTGTTGATCAACTCCTCCATCGAGGAGAGCACCTTGTCCTTCGGCGGGGCGAAGATGCGGCGGGCGTCGCGCGCGAACCAGTCGCCACCCGGGAACTTCGCGATGCACTGCTGGATGATGCGGACGGACTGCTTCATCTCCTCGCCGCGGCAGAGGTAACGGTCATAGCAGTCGCCCTTCGAGCCGACGGGGACGTCGAAGTCGTATTGCTCGTAACCCCAGTAGGGCCGGTCCTTGCGGAGGTCGTTCGGCACGCCCGAACCGCGGAGATTCGGGCCACTCAGGCCGTAGCTGATGGCGTCGGCCTTGGCGATGACGCCGATGTCCACGGTGCGGTCGAGGAAGATCTTGTTTCGCGAGAGCAGGCCGAGCACCTCGTCGAGGATCGGGAGGAACTGCTTGCAGAACGCATCCACCTCCTCGAGCCAGCCCGGGGGCAGGTCGCGCGATACGCCGCCGATGCGGCTGTAGCTGGTGGTGAAGCGCGCGCCGGTAAGTTTTTCGAACAGCTTGTAGAGCTTCTCGCGCTCCTCGAAGGTGTACATGAACACCGTCCACGCGCCCACGTCGATGCCGTAGGCGCCGAGGCCCATGAGGTGGGCGGAAATGCGGGCCATCTCGGACGTGATCACGCGGATCGCGTTGACGCGGTCCGGCACCTTGAGGCCGGCGAGCTGTTCGACGGCGTGCGCGTAGATTGCGTTGTTGGCGAGCGGGGCGAGGTAATCCAACCGGTCCGTGTAGGGCACGAACTGGTTGTAGGTCATGTTCTCGGCGATCTTCTCATCGCCGCGGTGCAGGTAACCGACGATCGGGTCGGCCTTGGTCACCGTCTCGCCGTCGAGCTCGAACTGGACGCGCAACACGCCGTGGGTGGACGGGTGCGACGGCCCCATCGAGAGCGACATCTTCTCGGGCTCGAACTCCCTGGGGAGGTTTGCGGCCTTGGCGGCGGAATCGGGAAAGGAAAAGTCGGTGGCCATCGGTTATTCGGGCTTTTCGTTCTTCTCGTTCCACGCCTCGTCCTTGGCGCGGGGTTCGGCCTCGCTCATCGGCTCGCCCGGGGTGGCGACGAAGGGACCGCCGGCCATCGGGGCGGCGATGACGCCCTCCTTCACCTCGGCGGCGATCTCGGCGTCGTGCAGTTCGGTCGGCAGACCGGCGAGCGGGAAATCCTTGCGGAGCGGGTGGTACGGATAGCCGTCCCACATGAGGATGCGACGCAGGTCGGGATGGCCGGTGAACTTGATGCCGAGCAGGTCGTAGGTTTCGCGCTCGTGCCAGCCGGCGCCGGCCCAGAGACCCGTGGCGGTCGGCATCGCAGGCTCCGTGTCGCTCTCGCAGTTCGCCGCCAGGCGCACGTAGGCGTGCCGGGTGCTGGAATAAAGGTGCCAGACAACGGTGAAGCGCGGCGATTGTTCGGCGCTCCAGTCCACGGCGGTGACATCCATGAGGAAGTCATAACCCTGGTCGTCGCGCAGCCATTGCAGCACGGCGATGGCCTCGGCGGCGGGCACGCTGAAGGCCGGGCAGTCCGCGCTCGCGCGGGGTGTGGCCGAGGGAAACTGGCTGGGAAGGGCGGTCGCGATCTCGACGGCGGTGGTCATGCGCAGAAACGGCGTGGGGTTCAGGCGCTGAGAAGCTTGGAGAGCGAACGCTCCTTCTTCACCTTGTTCTGGAGCTTCAGGAGGGCGTCGAGCAGGGCCTCCGGGCGCGGCGGGCAGCCGCTGACATAGACGTCCACGGGCACAATGCGGTCCACGCCCTGGAGCGTCGCGTAGCTACGGTACATGCCGCCCGAACTGGCGCAGGCACCCATGGCGATGACCCATTTCGGCGCGGCCATCTGATCGTAAATGCGGCGGACGATCGGAGCCATCTTGTAGGTGACGGTGCCGGCCACGATCATGCAGTCGGCTTGGCGCGGGGAGAAGCGCATGACCTCGGCGCCGAAGCGGGCGATATCGTAACGGCTGGAGGCGGCGGCCATCAGCTCGATGGCGCAGCAGGCGAGACCCATGGGCATGGGCCACATGGAGTTGTTGCGCAGCCAGTTGATCGCGGCGTCCGCCTTCGTGACGAACAATTCGCCCTCGATCTTGCTGTTGTAGGTGATCTCCGGTGCCTCGGTGGCCATGTGGTAAAAAATGCAACGCACCCTACCACCCACCCCACCCCCGGCAAGGAGGATTTGTTTACACGCCACGATTTTGGGCTGGATGTGACGTGAAAAAATTTAATCCGCGAAGCGGATTAAAGGCGCTTCTAGACAGCGCTGTCCGATCTGCAAATCCGTCGAGCCAGACACCCGCCAAAAGATGACCGCAAGAAGCGACCCATGGCGGAGAGGGGGGGATTCGAACCCCCGGTAGGTTTCCCTACGCCCGCTTTCCAAGCGGGTACTTTAAACCACTCAGCCACCTCTCCGGAAACAAGGGACTGTCGACTAAGGGTGGTCCTTTTTCCGGGGTCAACGGAAATTCCTGCCGCTGTACGCCCGGTTAGCCAACCCACTGTGCTCCAATCACGGGTTGCCAAAGGTGAAGCCCGACGTAGGTTCCGACTCTCACGTCCCCGGCCGATGCAAGACCTCACCGATCTCTACCAGTCCGTCATCCTGGACCACAACCGCCGCCCCCGTAACCGCGGCAAACTGCCCACGGCCAATCGCGTCGCCCACGGCGACAACCCGTCCTGCGGCGACCAGTGCACCGTCTACCTCCGCCTCGACGGCGACCGCGTGGGCGAAATCACCTTCGAAGGTTCCGGCTGCGCCATCTCGCAGGCCAGCGCCTCGCTGATGACCCTCCATCTCAAGGGCAAGAACCTGCCCGAGGCCGAGGCCATCTACGGCGACGTCCACAAGCTTGTGACCACCGGCCAGGTGGACGAATCCAACCTCTCCGACCTCGCCGCCCTCGCCGGGGTGCACCAGTTCCCCGCGCGCATCAAGTGCGCCACCCTCGGCTGGCACGCCGCCCTCAACGCCATGAAAGGCGACCCGGTCACCGCCACGACCGAAACGCACAAGGACTGATGACCCATCGTTCTCCTTCTCGTTATCGTAATCCTGGTCTCGGGATCATGATGCGCGGGAAGGAGAACGATCAGGATTAAGAAAACGATGATGAATCCCTCCTGGAACAACGTCCGCGCCGATTTCCCTGTCCTGCACCAGCAGGTCAACGGCAAGCCCCTCGTCTACCTCGACAACGGCGCCACCGCGCAGAAGCCGCGCTCTGTGATCGATGCCCTGGTCCGCTACTACGAGCGCGACAACAGCAACGTCCATCGCGGCCTGCACGCCCTCTCCATGCGCGCGACCGACGCCTATGAGGGCGCCCGCGCCCGCGTCGCGAAGTTCATCAACGCCGCCGATCCCGCCGAGGTCATCTTCACGCGCGGCACCACCGAAAGCATCAACGTCGTCGCCCGCAGCTGGGGCCACGCGCACCTGAAGCCGGGCGACGTCGTGCTCACGACCGAGTTCGAGCACCACTCCAACCTCATCCCCTGGCAGCAGGCCGCCCGGGCCGCCGGTGCGACGCTGAAGTTCGTCCCGCTGCTCGGCGCCGACGGCGAAGGCAGCCTCGACCTCGCCGCCCTCGACACCCTGCTCACGCCGCAGGTGAAGCTCTTCGCCTTCACGCACATTTCCAACACCCTCGGCACGATCAACCCCGTCGCCGAACTCTGCCGCCGCGCGCGGGCCGTCGGAGCCGCCACGGTGATCGACGCCGCGCAGTCCATCGGCCACGTGCCGCTCGACGTCCAACAGATCGGCTGCGACTTCCTCGCGTTCTCCGGCCACAAGATGTGCGGCCCCACCGGCATCGGCGTGCTCTACGGCCGCCGCGCCCTGCTCGACAAGCTCGCCCCCGACGAGACCGGCGGCGGCATCGTCGTCAGTGTCACCTACGAGGACGCCACCTGGAAACCCGCGCCCGAGCGTTTCGAGGCCGGCACGCCCAACGTCGCCGATGCCATCGCCCTCGGCGCCGCCTGCGATTACCTCGACGGCCTGGGCCGCGACCGGATCACCGCCCACGACACCCAGCTCGTGAACCTAGCGATGGAAAAACTCTCCGCCCTGCCCGGCATCCGGATCATCGGCCCGCGGGTCGGCGCCCAGGACCGGAGCGGCCTGATCAGCTTCGCCTTTGACGGCGTGCACGCCCACGACGTCGTGACCTTCGCCGACGAGGACGGCATCGCCCTGCGTGGTGGCCACCACTGCAACCAGCCCCTGATGCGCAAGCTCGGGCTGACGAGCACCACCCGCGCGAGCTTCTACCTCTACAACACCGAAGAAGAGGTCGACCGTCTGGTGAAGTCCATGCAGCGCATCCAGAGGTTCTTCGCCGGTTGAGGAAAAACTCTCCCGCTGATCTACAACTGTAGCCAGCAAAGCTGTAGGAGGGGCTTTACGCCCCGATTGTTACCCAAGCCATTCAGGCAGCGGGCAATCAGCTTCGGTAAGCTGGGAAAACCAGACCCAATCCTCCGGGCTGCATAGGTACGCCGGCCACGTTTCACCGGGGGATACGAGACCGCTTCGATAGGGATTCAGAAAAATGTACAAAAACAGGGGGAGCACATCCTCACCTGGTCGCATGCGATGGTCGAAATAAGCGCGCTGCCAACTCAGGCCTTCTTTGCGGAGCGAGGGCGCGAGACGGCCTTTGAATAGACGGACGACGTCGGAGAGGGCTGCTTCCTTACCGAGTGAGATAAATAGATGGATGTGGTCGGGCATGATCACGGCGGTTCTCATTTTCCAACGGGACTCTGTTTCCAGTTGGTTCACGCAGGCCACGATCGCTGCGGATACTGACTTCCGTGTTAGTCCGGGTTTCCGATCAACCGTGCAACAGGTCAGGAAATATTGGGCTTCGGCCGCAGACCATCGGCCACGACGCAAGGCGGCGTGTCCATGCGCGGGATCAAAGGCCATGGGCGCAGACTGCGCGAAAATGATCGGGGCGTAAAGCCCCTCCTACAGCGAGGTGAGCCTCTCGGACACCCCGCCAACCTTTGATCCAGGTCAACTCCCGGCGCAGCTTGCGCAAGAAATGCGCAGCCGGACAGGCCGGGTTGCCGTATCCTCGGGACACTATGGTGTCCCCACGCAACACCGTCCTGCACCCGCCGCCCGTCGAACCCGCCCTCGAGCTGGTTCGCAAGTACAACGTGCCCGGACCGCGCTACACGTCCTACCCGACGGCTCCGCAATTTTCCGCCGACGTCGACCGCGCCGCGCTGCGCGCCGAGATCGCCCGCGACAACGCCGACCCGGCCCGGCCGCTTTCCCTCTATTTTCACCTGCCGTTCTGCGAGTCGCTCTGCTGGTATTGCGGTTGCAACACCGTGATCACGCGGCGCCGCTCGTCGGCGGGGGAATACGTCGACCTGCTCTGCCGGGAACTCGCGCTCACGCAGCCGCTCCTCAACACGGACCGGCCCGTCACGCAGCTTCACTTCGGCGGCGGCACGCCGACCTTTTTGCCGCCGGCCGAGATCGACCGGCTCGGCCGCGCCATCCACTCGGTGTTCAGATTCGCCCCCGACGCCGAAATCTCCGTCGAGATCGACCCGCGCCGCCTGACGAAGGAGCACGTCGAGGCCTATCGCCGCCTCGGCTGCAACCGCGCGTCGCTCGGCGTGCAGGACACCAACCCGCAGGTCCAGCTCGCCATCCACCGCTGGCAGCCCCTCGAGCAAACCGCCCAGGCCATCACGTGGCTGCGCGAGGCCGGCTACCAGTCGGTCAGCGTGGATCTCATCTACGGCCTGCCGGTGCAGACACCCGAATCGTTCGCGCGAACCCTCGAACAGGTCATCGCGCTCAACCCCGACCGGCTGGCCGTGTTCAGCTACGCGCACGTGCCGTGGATCAAGCCGGCGCAGAAGATCTTCGACGACCGCCAGCAGCTGCCGACGACCGAGGCCAAGCTGGCCATGCTCACGACCGCCGCCCGCGCGCTCACCGCCGCCGGCTACGTGCACATCGGCATGGACCACTTCGCCCGCCCGGACGACGAACTCGCCCGCGCGCACGACGACGGCACGCTCTACCGGAATTTCCAGGGCTACACGACCCGCGCCGGCGCCTCGTTGTACGGCTTCGGCATGTCGTCCATTTCCCAGACCGACGGCTCGTTCCGCCAGAACTTCAAGGACCTCGAGGATTACACCGCCGCCGTCAACCGCGACGAACTGCCGCTCGAGCGCGGGTTCCTGCTCAGCGACGAGGACAAGCGCCGCCGCGCGCTCGTGATGGACGTGATGTGCCGCCGGCGCGTGGACTACGCCGGCCTCTCGAGCCGGATCGGACTCGACGTCGCCCAGACGTACGCCGCCGAGATCGCCTCGCTCGCCGACCTCGAGGCCGACGGCCTGCTGCGGCGCGACGAAGGCGGCTTCGTCATCACGCCGCTCGGCGAACTGTTCCGCCGCATCATCGCGATGCGTTTCGACGCCTACCTCGACCGCGGACCGCGCAAGTTTTCGCGCACCGTGTGACCCCCTGTATGCCGTATCGCATCGCCAAGACCCTGACCTTCGAGAGCGGACATCAGCTCAGCAAACACCGCGGCCGCTGCCGCTTTCCCCATGGGCACAGCCGCACCGTCGAGGTCGTGCTCGCGGCCGACCGGCTCGACGCCAACGACATGGTCTGCGATTTCAAGGCGGTGAAACGCCTGCTTGAGGCGTTCCTCGACCGGTGGGACCATGCGCTTTGCCTGAACACCGCGGACCCGGGCTACCCCTTTCTCAAGCAGACCTATGGCGACCGCGTGATCAGCTTCACCGACACGGACCCGACCTCCGAGGTCATGGCGCGCACGATCTTCGACACGCTGCAGGCGAGCCTCTCCGCACAGTTGGCCGAACCCGCCACCGAGCTGCCCATCCCGTCTGGCGTGCGCTTGGAGCGCGTGCGCGTGACCGAGACGGCGACGAGCTGGGCCGAGTATTCGGCGGAATAAGGCGCCATCGCTCTTCACTGGAGCGGCGGTCCATGACCGCCGACGCATCAAACGGCGTTCAGATAACACCGCTACAGAAACGCTCAGGGAATCCGCAGGCGCATGCCGACCTTGAGATCGGTCTCGCTGCGCATGACTCCGAGGTTGGCCGAGTAGATTTCGCGCCAGCGCGAACGGTTGCCGTAGTATTGCTGGGCCAGCTTGAAAAGGGTGTCACCGGGCTGCACCACGTGCGTGCGACCGGCCGTGGCCGCGGGCGCGGCAGCCGTGGGTGCCTGGCGTTGCGGGGCGGGCTGTGAGGCCTGCTGGACCGGTGCAGCGGCCTGGGGAGCGGCGCGCGTCGGAGCGGCGGATCGGGTGCGCACGGTCGGCACGGTGTCGAGCGAGAAGGCGAAACCGTCGCGTGCGGCCGGTTCGGTGCGGGCAGGCGCAGGAGTACGAACCGGCGCGGCGTCGTCCAACGCCGCCGGAACGCTGCCGCGCGCGGCACGGAGATCGGCGAGCTGCTGCTTGAGCGTCTCGTTCTCCTGCTTGAGCCGGTCGAGCGTGGCGATGAGGTCGACGCGTTGCGCCTGGTTCTCGATCGGCTGGGCGGGGATGGTGCGCGCGAATTCGCGGATCGCCGCATCGATGCGCTGGCGCACGAGCGGCGCCTGCGGGCTGTTCGGGCGGATCGCGAGGTATTTGCGGAAATGGTAGATGGCCGAGAGCGGGTCGTTGATGTGCTGCGCGTAGAGCAAACCGACCTCGAGGTGCGATTCGGGCGCATCCTCGCGCCGTTTGTCGATGACCTTCAGAAATGACGTCAGCGCCTCCTGGCGGCGCCCGGCCTTGAGCAGAGACTGGCCCTCCCGGTAGCCGGGTTCGTCGAGCTCGCTGGCGTAGGCCAGCCGGTCGTTGTCGGCGCATCCGCCCAGCCACAAGGCCAGCAGCCCGACCAGCAGGGTCGGCAGCAGCGGACGGAGAACGTGGAGGCGGCTGGGCAAGGAGGGAAATGAATTGAACGGAAACGGCTGCGGGCTACGTTTGGCCCGCCTCCGAGCCAACACAAGTATTTGATGCCACTGGACGACTCCACCCTGCTCGCCAAAGCCCGCCATTGTCTCGCCATCGAACGGGAGGCGCTGACCGCCACCGCCAAGGGGCTCGACTGCAGCTTCGTGACCGTGGTACGCGCCGTGGAGGTGACCCTCCGCGAAGGCGGCAAGCTCATCCTTTCCGGCGTCGGCAAGAACGCCCACATCGCGCAAAAACTCGCCGGCACCTTCAACAGCACCGGCGTGCCCGCGTGCTTCCTCGATCCGACGCAGGCCCTGCACGGCGATCTCGGCCTGTGCGCCGCCGGCGACCTGGCGATTTTGCTCAGCAACAGCGGCGCCACCGGGGAGATGCTCCGCCTGCTGCCTCTGTTCGAGAAATTCGGGCTGAAGACCGTCGCGCTCACCGGCGCGCCCGAGAGCGAACTGGCCCGCGGCGCGGATTTCCAGCTGGTCTATGCCGCGCCCAAGGAGGCCTGCCCGCTCGACCTCGCCCCGACCGCCAGCACGACCGCCGCGCTCGCCCTCGGCGATGCCCTCGCGATGGTGCTGCTCGAAACGCGCGGCCTAACCCGCGAGGACTTCGCCAAGTACCACCCCGCCGGCACGCTCGGCATGACGCTCCTGCTTCACGTGACTGATATCATGCGCAAAGGCGACGCGTGCCCGGTGCTCAAGGAGGCGCGGACGACCGTGCAGGAGGCCATCTTTGCCATGACCAAGGCCAAGGCCGGCGCCGTGGCCCTGGTGGATGGCCGGGGCCGGCTGACGGGCATTTTCACCGACGGAGACTTCCGTCGCAGCGCCCTCACGGGCGGTGACGATTTTCTCACCCAGCCCGTGCGCGAGCACATGACCAAGGGCGGCAAAACCATCGCCGCCAGCGCGCTTGCCGTCGAAGCGCTGAAAATTTTCCAGCAGTTCAAGATTTCGGATCTGTTCGCCCTCGATGCGAAGGGGCGGCCCGCCGGATACATCGACGTCCAGGATCTGCCGAAACTGAAAATGCTGTGATCCCCGCGCCGGCGGCCGGGACGGGAAGCGTCATGCAGGCGTTGTTATAGTGCGCGCAAATCCTCAACTATCGGCACGAGGGGATTGCGCAACGGACCAAGCGGCCTAGACTTGGATCATGCCTACGCCGCCTTTTGTCTATCAAGATCCCCTGCCCCTCGGCGCCGATGACACCGAATACCGCCTTCTGACCAAGGAGGGCGTTTCGACGGCCACCTTCGAGGGCAAGGAAATCCTCAAGGTCGCCCCCGAGACCCTCGCCTACCTCGCCCGCGAGGCGTTTCACGACACCAATTTCTACCTGCGCGCGAAGCACCTCGGACAGGTCGCCGCGATCCTGCAGGACCCCGAGGCCTCGGCCAACGACCGCTATGTCGCGCTCACACTCCTGAAGAACGCCGAGATCGCCGCCCGCGGCATCCTCCCGATGTGCCAGGACACCGGCACGGCCTCGATTTTCGCCAAGAAGGGCCAGCAGGTCTGGACCGACGCCAACGACGCCGAATGGCTTTCACGCGGCGTCTACGAGTGCTACACGAAGGAGAACCTACGCTACTCGCAAACGGCCCCGCTCGACCTGTTCAAGGAGACGAACACCGGCACCAACCTCCCGGCGCAGATCGATCTGCACGCCATCGAGGGCGCGAAATATGAATTCCTCTTCGTCGCCAAGGGCGGCGGCTCGGCCAACAAGATGTTCCTGTTTCAGGAGACCAAGGCCCTGCTCAACCCGAAGAGCCTGGAAAAATTCGTGACCGACAAGCTGCAGCTGCTCGGCACCTCCGCCTGCCCGCCCTACCACCTCGTGTTCGTGATCGGCGGCACCAGCGCCGAGGCGTGCATGAAGACGCTCAAGCTCGCCTCCGCCAAATACCTCGATGCCCTGCCCACGAGCGGCAACGAGCACGGCCGCGCCTTCCGCGATCTCGCGATGGAGGAGAAGATCCTGCAGATCGCGCAAAACGCCAAGGTAGGCGCCCAGTTCGGCGGCAAGTATTTCGCCCTCGACGTGCGCGTCGTGCGCCTGCCGCGCCACGGCGCCAGCTGCCCGGTCGGCATGGGCGTGTCGTGCAGCGCCGATCGCAACATCAAGGCGAAGATCACCAAGGACGGCGTGTTCCTCGAGAAGATGGAGACCGAGCCCGGCCGCTTCATCCCCGCCGAGGCCCGCCGTTTCAAGGACGACCAGATCGTGCGCATCGATCTCACGAAACCCATGGCCGAGATCCGCGCCGAACTCTCGCAACACCCGGTCACGACGCGCGTGTTGCTCAGCGGTCCGATGATCGTCGCCCGCGACATCGCCCACGCGAAGCTCAAGGAGCGCATCGACGCTGGCCAGGGCCTGCCCGATTACATCAAGAACCACCCCGTCTACTACGCCGGCCCGGCCAAGACGCCCACGGGCTACGCCTCGGGCTCGTTCGGTCCGACGACCGCCGGCCGCATGGACAGCTATGTGGATCTTTTCCAATCGCACGGCGGCTCGCTCGTGATGCTCGCCAAGGGCAACCGCAGCAAGGCCGTGACCGACGCCTGCAAGAAGCACGGCGGATTCTACCTCGGCAGCATCGGCGGTCCCGCCGCCATCCTCGCCCAGGACAACATCAAGAAGGTCGAGCTGCTCGAGTACCCCGAACTCGGCATGGAGGCCGTGTGGAAGATCGAGGTGCAGGACTTCCCCGCATTCATCCTCGTCGACGACAAGGGACACGACTTCTTCTTCGACAACTGCGGCATCTGCGTCGCGGAGAAGTAAGCCTGGCGTCTCCTGGCCTGCATCCAGATCGCAGGACGTGGGCCGCTTGCAGGGCGGGGTCGCCGAACCCCGCCTTTGTTCGAAGGCGATGCCACATCGTGGCGGGGTTCGGCGACCCCGCCCTACACCAATAAAAAAGCCCGCCGGGGATGGCGGGCTGAATCGTTTCGGTATGTCCGGCTCAAAACCTGAGCGAGACACGGTTGCCGCCGACACCGATGCGGCTGACATCGTCCACGAGATCGTTGCCCAGCCGGCGGGCGACATGCTCGCGTACCGGAGCGGCGGGCTGGGGACTGAGGGCGCGTTCGGCGTAGCGGGCGATCAGCCGGTAACGCGGAGTGGAATCCGCGGACTCCTCGACCTCCCGCTCGTCGTGGAGCGACGCCGTCTGGACGCGAGCGGCGCTCAGGCGGTTGCCCATGACGGCTTGGACCAGCTCGGGCTCGGCCTGCTCAAGACGGGCGAGATTGGCGGCGATGGAACGGGCGGACGGAGAAATTTCCTCGCGAACCGGAGCGGAAGCCAGCGGTTCGATCCGGGCCACGACAACCGGGCGGGCGGACTCGGCGGCGACCGGCTCTTCATAGCGACCTTGGTTGCGCGGGTAGCTCACGACGGTGATCGGCAGCACCTCGACCGCCGGGTCGTTGGCTTCGATGCGCGGAGCCGTGTTCACCGCCTGGGCAATATGACCCGGAGTGTTGAAACGGACGGCGACCAAGGCAAAGGCCACCACCGCGGTCGCGCCCACCGGCAGGTAAAGGCGGCGACGCGAAAGAACCGGCAAACCGTGCCACCAACGCCGTTTTTCCACGAGCGCGGTGAGCTGTTTCTGGCGCAACTCACGCTCGAAACCCGCCCAGAAATCCGCATTCGGACGTTCAGCCCGCTTCAGGTGCAGAAGTTCCTCAAGGGTGGGTTTGGCGTTGTGGCGGGGGTCGGACATGAAACTTAGGAACGGATGTACTTGGACAACTCACCCTGCAGCACCTGCTTGGCGTAGTGCAGACGCGAACGCACGGTGCCTTCGGAACAGCCCATAATCTCCGCTATCTCGGAGTGGCTCAGACCATCGATTTCGAAGAGAGTGATCACGGTGCGATGTGGGATAGACAATTTTTGCATCGCTTCGTTCAATTTTTCCTGAAGCTCACGCAGATAGGCGTCACGATCGGCACCATTCCTATCCGTCAGCTTTTCAATAACTTCCGCACCAGGCCCCTCCTCGTTGAGCTTTTCCAGGCTGAAAAAACTGCGCATGCGGTTCTTGCGCAAGTGGCTGAGCGCCGTGTTGACGGCGATCTTGTAGAGCCAGGTGAAGAACGAGCAATTGCCTTGGAAACGGTTGATCGCCTGGAAGGCCTTGATGAACGAATCCTGCGTGAGGTCGGAGGCGTCCTCGCGGTTGGCGGTCAAATTGTAAACCACGCCGAACAGTCGCTCGCGGTATTTGAGGATGAGTTTGTCAAAAGCTGCGACGTCACCGGCCTGCACCTGCCGGACAATGACCAAATCAGCATCCGCCTCCTGCTGCCGCTCGGGAGTGGAAATGGCTGTCTTGGTGAACACGCGGGTCAGGTTCATCGCGCGAAAAGGCAGGATAGACGGCAGGGAAAACCGGGCAAACGCAATTTATCGTGAAACCGGGCCGGCCGGAAGTTTCGCGACCTGCCGCTGCAAGAGTCCGGCCAGCTGTCGTAAAAGAGCGACCGCAGGCACGGCCTCGTGCGGGTCAAGGGCGGCAAGGGCCGTGGCCAGTTCGTCGTCAATGGCCTGCCGGACAGCGGCGCCGATGCCGAGTTCCTGCATGCGGCGCTGGCTGGCGGCCAGACCGGGCGAACCGCCGGTGCGCAGCGCGGCGAGCAGCGACTCGCGCTCCCCCGCGGGAACCCGTTCCAACAACAGCATGAGCGGCAGCGTGAGCTTGCCGGTGGCGAGGTCGGTGCCGAGCGTCTTGCCGATCTGCTGCTCCTCGCCGACGAAGTCCACGAGATCGTCGTAAATCTGGTAGGCGATGCCGAGATGATGACCGAAACGGTCCGCCGCATCGGCGAAGCCCGGCGCCTGCGCCGAGAGCGACGCACCGAGGTAGCACGAAACCCGGAAAAGTTCCGCGGTCTTCAGATCGATCATGCGCCGGTAATCAGCCAGCGATACGTTCGTGTCGCGACGGCGCAGCGTCTGCATGATTTCGCCCGAGCAGACGCGGCGCGTCGAAGCCGACACCAGGCGGCAGACTTCGGGCGTGGGAAACTGGGCCGCAATGTGCAGGGCCTGCGAAAACAGCGCGTCGCCGAGCAGGACGGCGGCATCGGGCCCGAATTTCCGCGCCGCAGTCTGCCGGTTGCGCCGCAGGTCGGCGCGATCCATGATGTCGTCGTGCACGAGCGTGGCCAGATGCACCATTTCGACGACCCCGGCTGCGCGCACGAGCGCCTCGTCCACGGCCTCGGCCCCGCGCCAGCCGGCGAAAAACACGAGCGTCGGACGCAACCGCTTGCCCGAGCTTTCCAGACAATAGGCGGCCATGTCCCGGATCTCCGGTTCGAACTGCGCCGCCTGCTCGCGCATGAAGCGATCGAGCGCGGCGAGGTGCGGCGCGACATGGCGGAAAGGATCCGCGGCGGCGCCGACGGAGTCCGCCCTTGAGTCGTGGACGGCGGGGGCTGTCATCGGCACGAAGCTAGGCACGGGACCGGCCAAGGCTAACAAATAGTTACGGCAGTCTTGCCTTTGCTGGCGGCGATAACTTTTCGTAATCGCCCATGGGATCCGACCATCCGCTGCTGCTCATCGTCATGCTCGCCGGCGGCGGCTGGCTCGGCTGGACCTGGTGGGAGGATGTGCGGGACGCCCGGCAAGGGCACCCGAATCCCCGGGCTTTCCCCGGTGCCACGCCGGCGGGCCGCCCCGCCCTGATTCTGGCCGTCACAGGCACGCTGGTCCTGCTGGCCGCCGAAACCGCCGGTGAAAACGCGCTCGGGCTCACCGCGGAACAATCGCAGATGACCGTGCTGTTCGGGCTCTATACGCTGGCGGCGGCGTTCATCGAGGAACTCATTTTCCGCGGCTACCTGGTCCTCACCCATAAGGGGCGCGCGATGTTGGTGGCGGGCATCGTGGGCGCCTCGCTGATTTTTGCCCTGCTGCATCCGTTTCTCTGGGAGTGGCGCGACGGCACGCTGCACCTACACTTCACCGCCAAGGCCTGGTTCAGCACGGGCGCTATTTTTGTGGGATCGCTGTGGTTCTACACGCTCCGGTTCATGCCGCTCAATTCCGGCCGCTCGCTCGCGCCGTGCATCGCCGCCCATGTGACGAAAAACCTGGGCGTGTTCGTCATCAAGTATGCCCAGGGCTTCGTGAGCGGGTGGTGGTGACAAAGCCCCCCGCGGCACCACCAAAGAAAAAGGCCGGCTGCGAACAGCCGGCCTTGAAAGCGAAAACCATCCGATAGCTTACTTCTTGTCGGCCATGCCGACCGATGTGAGGGCGTCCGACGTGAAAACATCGCTTGGCGCCGCGCCGTCCGGATTGACGGTCTTGGCGGTGATGAAGATCAGCAGGTTGGTGGACTGGTCGTTGACGCTCTTCGAAGAGAAGAGGCGGCCGAGGCCGGGGATATCGCCGAGCAGGGGCACCTTGCTGCCGCCGTGGTTCTTGTTGGACGTCACCAGGCCGCCGATGCCCGCGGTGTAACCGTCCTTGAGGGAGATCTGCGTCTTCACCTTGCGCGTGGCGATGATCGGGATGGTCGCGCCGCCGGCGCCGCCGAACGTGGTCTCGCCGTTTTGCTGGCTGACCTCAGGCTCGAGATTGAGACGAATGACGCCCGCGCCGTTCACCTGCGGCGTCACCTTCATGATGATGCCGATCGGCTTGTATTGGAAACCGGAGACCTCGAAGGTGCCGCGCTCGCTGTTGTAGGTGTAGCTCGGGATCGGAAACTCGGAACCGATGTTGAGCACGGCTTCAGTGTTGTTGAGCGTGACGACGGTCGGATTGGAAACGACCTTGGTGTTGTTCTGCGTCTTCAGCGCCGAGACGATGATGTTGAAGTCGGAAGCGGAGAAGACCGCGGAGGTGAGGCGGCTCGTGCCACCGGTGTTGGTGAGCCCCATCAATTGGCTGACCGCGTTGGAGGCCGTATTGGCCAAGGTGTCGCCAAAAGTATTGCTGGTGCTGCTGGTGGTCCCGGAGGTGCTGCCACCGTTAAAGGTATTAACCGCCGTGTGCGTAGCCGGTGTGCCAGGTGTTGCAGCCGAGATGAGATTCCCGGTGACATTATCCACAATGGCGGGCGTGCCGGGGACCGCCGGAGTAAATCCAGCTACTCCCGTGTAAGCGGGAATGGACGAAGGAAGTCCGCTCACACTGCCATTGGGAAGATTGATCGTTGAATTGGCAAAATCCCCATAGGAGTCGATCGCCGGGGACGTGACATAGGTAACCGTATTACCATTTGTGGTGCTTGACGACGTTCCATTGCTACGGTTGTCACCCGTAGTGGTATTTCTGTTACTGCCCGACGCAGTGCTGCCTGTTTTGCCATCGCTGAAGGTCTGGCCCCGACTACGGTCCCACGTGTGCGACATCTGACCGACACCGAACTGCATGCCTTGGAGCGAGGCCCAGTTGACGCCGATGTTCCGCACGTCGCGGTCGGTGACCTCGACGAACTGCGACTCGATCATCACCTGCGCGGTGGCCTTGTCGAGCTGGTCGATGATGGCCCGGATGCGGCCCATGCGGGACGGACGCTCGGTGATGATGAGGGCGTTGCTGCGGGTGTTGATCTCGATCTTGCCGCCGGCGGCCGCGTCCACGAGGCCCGCGATGGTCGGGCGCAGATCCTCGGCCTTGGCGTTGTTGATGATAAACACGTCGGTCGAGACCGGTTCCTGAAGCAAGGAGTCGTTGCTGACGATCTTGATGATGTTGCCCTCCTCCACGTAGGTGTAGCCCACGGGGGCGAGCACGACCTGGAAGATCTGGCGCCAGGTGACATCGCGCAGCTTGATCGAGGTCTTGCCGGTGAGCGTGTCGGGCACGACCAGGTTGAGCTCGAAGAGATCGGCGACGTTGCGGAGGATGGTCTTGATGTCCTCGTCGGGAAAATCGACGGAGAGCGTGTCGTGATCGCGGCTCACGGAACCGGCCGCGGGCGCAGCGCCCTCGACGGTCACCGCTGGGGCGGGCGGGGTGGCGTCCTGGGCCATGGCGGGCAGGGCCAGCGCCGAGGCGAGGAGCGTGATCAGCAGGGTGCGTGTGCTCATAGGTCAGTCCTTATTTGATGGGCCGGGTAAATTCCTCTCGGTTCAGCCGGAGGGTGAAGTGCGTGCGGTCGATGGAAACGACCTCCAGGGTGTACTCCTTGCCTTCATAATTGACCGTCAGGAGGCCGCCGGGTTTGACCCGTTTCTGGCCGAAGGAAAGATGCGGCACACCGCCGAAGACAAAGGACCCGCTGGGCTTGAGGCTGAGCGCGATGGACTGGAGAAGATCGCGACCGCTGCGCGGACCGGATGGCTCGGGACGCGGAGCCGCTTCAGGGCCCGGCCCGGACGCGCCGGACTCGTCAACGCGGGCGCCGGCCATCACCTCGCCGAATGCCGTCGTGAAAAAGGGATTGGTGATGCGGGCGGGCGGCGTCTTCGCCGCGAGCAAAGCGCGCGCCTGCTCCAGCACCGCGGTCCGCTTGGCCGGCGGCACGATGGGCTCGATGGTCGCGGCGGTCGCCGGTCCGGCGAAGACCGCCAGGCCGCCAAGGAGGGTGATCACCCGGCTCAAGTTGAGAAAACGTGGCATCATGGCTGGCCAAGCAGTTCCAGAGACAGGGACAGATTCAGCTCCTGCGCATCGGGCGAGAGCCCGTTGTCGGTGCTGCCGATGCCGCCGACCTTCGAGAAGGTTGCATTGGCGACCCGGCAGAAGTGCCGGCCGGTCTGGAGGGCCCCGAGAAATTTCATGACCTGGGCGTAGGAGCCCTGAACCGTGACCGAGAAGGGCACCACCGTGAAGTTCGGCTTGGCGGTCCGCGCTCGGACGGGAGCGTTCTGGCGCACGTCCAGAAGCTTCACGCCGTTTTCGGTTTCGAGCCGGTAAAAGTACTGCAGATTGACGGCAAGCTGGTCGACCTTGATGAGACGGCTGTCGAGTTCCTTGCCGAGCCTTTGCAGTTCCGCCACCTGATCCTCAAGGCCCGGCGCGTTCTTGACGTTGGCGATCGTCTTGGCGGCCTCGCCGGACTTCGTCTCGTATTCAGCCTGGCTCGCTTCGATGACATCCAAGCGAAAATAGGCCAGCAAGCCGCAGACCACGATCACCAGCACGCAGGCGGTGCTGATGGGATGCTTCCTGGCGAGCGCGATAAGATCTGCACCGGTCATGTCATTTGTCCTCCGCGGTGGGTTTGACGGTCAGCGTGATCTCGAAGGCGAGAAAGCCACCGCTCGCATCACGACTGATGTTCCGCAGGACCACCGACTCGAACACCTCCGCCAAGCGGGGCTGGGCGCGCAGAATATCCACATACTGGTTGGCGATGCCGCTGGCCTGATCCGGACTGCCGGCGACGCGACCGCGCAGCTGGTATTGCGTGGGCACCTTGGGATTGCCGCCGAGCGTGCGGGTATCGAGCGCATCGATCACGACTTGCTTCGGCAGGCTTGAGCCGATGATGTCGGCGTATTCGAGGGGGCTGATCGGTATGCGGGTGAAGGCCGCGGCCTCCTCGATCCGTTTGATCTGCTCGGCGAACAGCCGCGACAGGCGCGTCGCCTCGGCGTTCTGACGCTTGTTGGCCTCGATGTCGGACTCGGCCCGGGCGATCTGCTCGCGGATGCTGAGATTGGTGTACTCGCGGTAGCCGACCCAGAGAAGCATGCCCGCCGCCGCGGCGATGGCCGCCGTGTTGATGAAGAAGGCGGTGCGCACGACCTTCGTGTCCGGCAACCTCTCGAAGTTGCGGAAGTTCGGGTGCCAACGCAGCGCCGCCGCGGGCTGGGCGTCACTTTTTTTCTTCAGAGGCAGCATTTTGGTGGGAGGCGAGCAGGGAGACCAAACCGAACCATTTCTCCTCGGGCTGGGACAGGCTCACGTCAGGACCGAGCTTGATGTTGAGCGACTCGATCCAGGGCCCCATCTCGACCTTCAGGGGCGCGACGCCGAGAGCGCCGGCCATCGTGGTGCCGAGCCAGGTGAGGCTGGAAGGCAATTGCGTGCATAACAGGCTGCCGATCGACTGGCCGGTCTGCACTTCGTAGAAGCCGATGGAGGATTGCAGCTCCTTGAGCAGCTTCTTCACCAAGGTGCCGCCCATGCTCGTGAAATCGAAGGTGTTCGAGTAGAACAGCTTTTTCGCCGACTCCTCGTCCTTCAGGCCGAGCTCCTTCTGGACGACCGGAATCATGGCCGCGATCCCGCTCGGGATCGGGCGCGAAATGTCCACGCCGTCCGCGCTCACGATGAAACTGTGGGTCGTCTCTTCGCCGATCTCGAGCAGCAGCACCGGCGTCTTGATCTGACGGAACTGCAGGTAGCTGATGAGGCCGCCCAACGTGGCGAGCGTGCCGAGTTCCAGGCGCTCCGGGTAAATGCCATTTTCGAGCAGGCGGTCCTGCAGGCCGATGACATCTTCCGTCGGCAGACCGCAAAACAAGGCCTCCTTCTGCGCCCCCTTGCCCTGGTCGAAATCACTGCCGTCAGCCGGATTAAGCGCACGCACCGTGTACTTGTCGGGCTCGATGCGGAACTGCTGGCTGTAGATTTCCGCGAAGTATGCCGGATCCTTGATGCGTTTCAGGTCGAGCGTGTGGCGGCGCACCAGGCGCTTCGCCGGATAAACCCCGCATGTCGCGTGCGCATAACCGGTCGCGCCCTTGCCCTGCGCAGCCTTCGTCCACTCGGTGATGGCCTCGCGATCCGCCGTCGACACCTCCTTCAGCTCCTCGATCACAAACGGCGCTTCCGAGCCGGAGAGCCGCGCCAACAGAGTGGCCTGCTCGCCGATTTCGACGCAAAATCCTTTGGACTTTTTTGCGAACAACATGCGGTTGCCGGTGAAGGCTGAGGTGTGTGGGTGCCCTGCAGAATGCGGGACACCTTCTGGTGAAAGGCACCCTGCTTGCAGGAGATGCTGGATACGGGGCACTTACCCAGCTGACAAGGCGAAAACCATAACCCTGCCCAACGACCCCAGCAGTTTGCCTAATGTTTTACCCCTGTGGAATCAGAACGCCAGAAATGTAAAAACCCGCCCGTTTTGACTCGGGCGGGTTTCCAAAAGATCAGCGGATGTCGCGGCTTACTTCTGCCACGTACGCTTCTTGTGGCGGTTCGCCTTGAGGCGCTTCCGGCGTTTGTGCTTCGACATCTTCAGACGACGTTTCTTCTTCAGGTTGCCCATGGTGAGATTGATTGAAGCGGGCAACGTGCGAGCCCCCTTCCGCGGTGTCCAGCCAATTTCTTCTTCACCGCCCGGCCGGGGTCACCACCCGCAACCGTGTAAATACCACGGCGCCATCCACTGCGGACACCGGCAAACCGGTCAAACGCGCGACCGCCTGCCGGTAAAGGCGCATCTGGCCGTCATGTTTCTGCACGGCAGCCGCGGCCTGGCCGGACCGCACGCCGTCGGTCTTGAAATCATACACGGTGGCCCGCACGGCCCCGCCGTCCGGCGCACGCTCGATGACCACACGATCCATCGTGCCGGTCACCCACGCCTCGTCCCAGATCATTTCGAAGGAACGCTCGCGCCACACCTCGGCCGCGCCGGCAACGCCGGGACGCGTCCAGACCGCCGCCAACTCCGGCGCCGCGAGCACCGCCGCCACCTCGGCCACGGCGTCGGCGGGTGCACCCACGGTCTTTCCGGCCAGCGTCTCTTTCGTCACCGGCCCCCACTCAACCTGAGCCAGCAGACGGTGCACGACCGTGCCGAAATCCGCCGCCGCCCGGCTTTGCAGTGAAAACAGCCGCCCCGGAGCCTGCCCTTCCTCACGAGCCGAGGGACGCAAGGCCTGATACCGCCGCATCGCCGGCCGGCCGGCCTCCCAACGACCCGGCGGCCTCGACTGGGCCGGCGGCGTCACGGGTTCGAGATTTTCATACCAACCGGGATCGCCCTCCATCCAGGCGCCCTCGAGGCGAAGCCCGCCCACCGGAACGGCTCCCGTCTGCCCGGCTCCGCCTCCCAGTGTGGCGGCAAGCAGGCGCGGATAGTTGCGCGACGTGGATTCGCCGGGCGGTGCCGTGATCACATAGAGGCCGCGCTTGGCGCGCGTCAGCGCCACATAGAACAACGACAGTGCCTCGTAGCCCGCCTCGGCTTCCGCCTCGCGCAGGTGCGCCGCCAGCACCGGATCGTTTTCCGCCACGGACTTTGGCGGCGCGTCCAGCACCCACTCGACGGAGCGGTCCGGCGCCTTGTGCACCGCCAGCCCGCCGCGCGCCTGGTCGAGCCGCGTGCCCTCGAGATCCGGCAGCAACACGACATCGAACCCCAGGCCCTTTGATTTGTGGATCGTCATCACGCGCACCACCGACGCACCTTCCGGCTCGCGCACGGTGTGCCGCTCCATGAACGCCACGAATTCCGCCGCCTCGCGGCTGCCCGTCGCGTCGAACAACCGCGCCGCATCCACGAGCTGGCGCGCGCGTTCACGACTGAACCCGTCTTCGCGGGCCAGATGCGGCTCCACCGCCGCCATCCACTCCGCCACCATGCGTTCGAAGCCACCTTCATGGATCTGCCCGAGCAGGCGCCGCGTCAGCTCCTCCGGCGTCCTCACCCCGGCCTGGGCCAGCACCGTGGCCAACGGCGTCATCCGCACGTGCTCCCACGCCAGCGTGTCGCCCGGATGCGCCGCGGCCTGCACCAGCGCGAGCAACGCCGCGCCGAGCGGATTGTCGGTGCACACCGACAGGTCGGACTCGGCCACGGCGGCCAGGCCGCCGGCCTGCCGCAGGTAGTCCGCCAGCTCCGCCGCCGCCCGGTTCGTCTGCATGAGCACCGCGCAGGTCAGTCCGCGCTCGAGCGGACGCAACTCGCGCAACAGCTGCAAAACCGTCTCGCGCCGCGCGGCTTCGTCCGCCGCCAGCAGCCACGCCGCCTGCCCGCTGCGGTTCCCCACCGCCGAAACGTGGTCGCGCCACTCCGCGTTCCATGCCGCGCTCATCGGCCCGGGAAACAGGTCCGTCAGTGCCGCGGCATCGCCGAAGATGCGGTTGACCATCGCGATGAGCGGCGGTCCGGAGCGCCAGGATTCGTCGAGGTGGCGCGTCGCGATCGCGCCGGGTGCGGCCGCCGTGTAGTGACCGAGGATCTCGCGGAACAGCCGTGGATCCCCCTCGCGCCACGTGTAGATCGCCTGCTTGACGTCGCCCACGCAGAAAAAGCTCCGCACGCCGGCGGGATCCTGCACGACCTCGTCGATCAGGTTCCGCAACACGCTCCACTGCCCGAAGCTCGTGTCCTGGAATTCATCCAGCAACCAGTGGTCGATCTCCGCATCGAGCCGGTAATCGATGAAAAGACGGTCCTCGCCCGGCTCGCCGGACAACGCCGGCGCGCCCGCGGCGGGCGCCAGCAGCCGTTGCACGTCGCTGAACGTCATCCGCCCCGCGCGCCGCACGAGCGCATGATAGGTCTGCTCGTAACCGCGCAGCACCGCGTGGATGCCGCGCGTCGTCTCCAGGCGACGCGCCAGCTCGCCGCCGATCACGAGGCGGACGAGATCGGCCAGGGCCGCGCAGGCGGGCGCATCGAGCTCCTGTTTCTTCCGGTCGAATTCCAGCGTTGCGCGACCCGTGCGCAATTCGTCCCAGGCCGCCTCCGCCTTCTCCAGGACGTAGGTCAGCTCGCGCGGCGGACCGGCCCCCGGCGCCCAGACCTCGATGGCGGCGAGAAAATCCTCCCAGCGCCGGCGCTGCTTCTCGCCCACCGCCGCCACCGAGAGCCAGTTCCGCAACACCCGCCGGGCCTGCGCGGCATCGGGCCGGGCTTCGAGCCAGGCGTTGCCTTCCGGCCAGATGCGCGCCGGATCGCCCCACTGCGCAGCCTCGGGCGCCGCCAGATAGATTTCCTGATGGGCATCGAGAAAGGCGTCGAGCTGCGCGCCGAGGCGCTTTTCCTCGCGCCCGAAGGTCGCGCGTTTGAACGCCTCGATGAACTCGCGCTGCGCGTCGTCGGGACCGCCGGCCCGGGCGAACATCCGGCGCAGCACCCGCCGCCGCTCCAGCCGGGCGGCATGCTCCTGCAGGATCTCGAATTCGCCGGCCAGGCCCAGCTCCAGCGGGAACGACCGGGCGATGCGGGCAAAAAAACTGTCCAGCGTGCCGAGCCGGAGCCGCGGCATCGCGTCGGTCACGCCGCGCAACAGGCCGAGGAACTGCTCGCGTCCGAGTTCCGGCCGGCCGACCTCCGCCGCAAGCCGCCGTGCCCGCCCGCTGTCGGCCGCCGCGTCGGCGAGCTTTTTCAGGATCTCGTCGAAAAACTCGCCCGCCGCCTTGCGCGTGAACGTCAGCGCCACGATGCGCTCCGGCGGCGCGCCCTCGGCGAGCAGCCGCACGTAACGTCCGGTCAGGGCGTAGGTCTTGCCCGAGCCCGCCGAGGCGAGGATCATTTCATGGCGCGGCGTGCTCATGGCGCGGCCTCCTCCCAGGTCAGGCTCGCCGCCGCCCCGCCGTGGAAAAGCACGGCGAACGGATCGAGCTCCGCCTCCCGTCCGGTCAGCTCGCGCGGCGGCCAGAACTCGCCGGCCTCGATTGCGGCAATCACGCTCTGGACGCAGGTCCAGGCCGAGGCCTCCAATTCCGGCGTGAAATCCTCCCACACGCGCAGGCCGGTCCCCCCCGCCGCCTTGGGCAGGTTGAAATATGCGCAATACACCGGCGCGCCGCCGGCTTCGGCAGCGAGCACGCGACGGTACAGCGGCAGCTGCAGATCGCTCCAGACACGCGGCCGCGTGCCGCCCGTCCAGCAGGCCCACGCCGGCGGTTCCTCATCGCGCTTCACGCCGCGCAGGTGCGCGTCGGCCGGGTCCACGGCGGCGTCGGAAGTCTTGTAATCGAGCACGCGCCAGACCCCGCTCGGCTCGTGCCGCTCGATGCGGTCGATCTTGCCCGCGATGACGGTTTTCCCGACCGGCAGTTCGAATTTCCGCTCGACCTCGGTGATCACCCAGCCCTCGGCGCGCTCCCGCGCCTGGACCTCCGCGGCCTTGGCGAGGCGCTGGCGGGCGGACTCCTGCTGCACCAGCAGCGGGAGCGTCAGTTCGCGCCCGAATTGCCGGCGCATGCGCCGGTCGAATTCCGCGAGCAGAAACTCCCGCAGCACGCCGGCATCGGTGCAATCGCGCATCGCCGGGTCGAGCGCCATCGCCTCGAGCGCACCGTGGCACAGCGTGCCGAAATCGAAGGCATCCATTTCGCTCTTCGCCGGGTCGACGGCCTCCATGCCCAGCACGTGCTGGAGGTAGAAACGCAGCGGACACCGCAGCCAGCGTTTCAAGGCCGTGACCGACACGCGCGTCGGTGGTGCGCGCCGCGGCAGCACCAGCCGCCAGGCCCGTCGCCACGCGACCGCGGGGCCGGGCAGATCCGGCGCGCGAAAAAGAAACTTCACCCGCGCAGGCAGATCGGGATCCGGACAACGCAACAGCAGCCGCGACGGCCGCAACGGCTCGCCCTCGCCGGAGAATTTGCCATGGATCAGATCGAGCCGCCCGCCATCGGCGCGCGAGGCCGCGAGCGCCTGCAGCAGGAACGCGTCGCGGGCAAACCGCGCTTCGTTGGACTTGAGTCCGAGCTTCACCCGCAGCGACTCCGGCAGGAATGGATCGCCCGCCACCGCATCGGGCACGCGTCCGTCGTTGAAGCCGGCGATCACCAGGTGCGGCGCGTCCTCCCACGGAAGCTCAAGCCATCCCTGCAATTCCAGCGCGCCGGCCGGCTTGTCGTCGGTCTGCCGCGAGTCGCCGTAGAGGCTGAGCGCCAGCTGCCACCAATCGGCGCGGTCCAGACCGGCCTGCCGTTTTTCCAGCGCCGAGCAACCGCGCACGATCTCCATCCAGGCTTCCACGGCATCGGCCCAGGCCGACGACGGGACTTCCGTCCGGGCGGCGAAAAGCTCGGTCAGCGCAGCCGCCACGCCCTCGCTGAACCGTCCGGCGGTCAGCATCGCACGCAGGTGCCCGACCGCCTCCAACCCGGCGGCGAGATCCGGAAAATCCCGCAGGTGCGCGGCCTGCTTGAGCGCGGCCGCCAGGTCGGGTGGCAGGTGACGCGCGTGCAGTTCATCGAGCCCCGCCAGCCAGCGGGCGGCGGAAAATCCTGCTCCGCGCACCGCGCCGAGCCATGCCAGCACGTCCGGACAGCGCGCCACGGCCGACAACGCCGCGAAATCCGCCTCCCGCGCCAAGCCGGCCAGCGCCGCCAGCAGGTGATAGAACCCCTCCTGACGCCGCGCCCGTCCCTCGGGGTTGAAGACCGGCATCTGTGCCGCGCGCAACGCGCTCTCCACCGGCGGCAAAACCTCCGCATCGACCACGCCCACGGCGAGGCGATCCTCCGTGCCGGCATAGGCCTGGACCTGCCTCACGAGCCAGCCGGCTTGCGCCGCGGGATCGGCGCAGAGATGAACGCGTTGCTCGAAATCGGCGAGCGCCAGCACGCGATGGGCCCAGGCCTCCGACACGGGGCGTCCCCACTCGTCGAAATGCGCTGCTTCGGCCATCGGCGCGTGCACGACCACGTCGACCGGCAGCGTTCGTGCGTGCGCGGCCAGCACCTGGATGGCCAGCGGCAGCGGATCGGGCACCGCGAGCACGACGATGCGGTGGATGCCGGCCGGCGGGACGGGATTCCGCGCCGCATCGATCCTCGCCGCCTGCGCATCGACAAGCCCGTCGCGCTTCAGCCGCGCCGCCTGGATCTGCTCCAACGCCCCCAACTGCCGCCAGCGATCGGTCTCGGGGAAGTCGCCCGTGCGCGCGTCCACGTCGGCCAGGCGCAGTCCGCCCTCGGCCAGATCCCGTTGCAATTTCATCAGCGAGCGGGCGAGGCCGAGCGCCCAGGCAAAATTCCGCTCCGGCGGATCGACCGGGAACACCGCGCGGCACGCCTGGAGATCGATTCCCCGCAACACCTCCGCCCAAGCCAGCAGCGATTCGAGCGGTGAGGCCACGGTCCCGCCCGGAGTCGGTTCAAGCAGTTGTTCGGGGCCGATCACCCGTGGGGCCAGCACGGCCTGACGGTGTTGCGCGGCATGCACCGCCAGCGCCTCGCGCAATCGCCGGCCCGCCTGACGGGTCGGCACCACGATCAACAGGCCCGAAAGGTCCAGCGGCGCCCCGTTGCCCCAGTCGCCGGCGAGGAATTCCACCGCTTGCGGCAGCAGCGGCCGGTCCCAGGACAGGAAATGGCGGCGGGGTTGGGCGGGCGAATCCGTCACAATCCGTTACAACAGCGATGCCTTCCGCCGCCGCAATCCCGCATCTGCGCAAAACAAAAACCCGCGGCCGGTGGGCGCGCGGGTCTTCGAAAAGGAAGGCGGTTCCGCTTACTTCTTCGCGAAGATGACCTTCGCGTACTGGGCCTTGTGGTGGGAAGCCGCGTTGCGGTGGATGACGTTGCTCTTCACGGCGCGATCGAGGGCGGACACGTAGGCGATGGCGGCGGCGCGGGCCTTCTCGGCATCGGAGCCGGCGGCGGCGGTCTTGGCGGCCTTGGCCAGGGTCTTCAGACGGGTCTTGATGGTCTGGTTGCGGGCGGCGTTGCGCTGCGTCTTGCGGGCGGCTTTGATAGCGGACTTGGTGTTGGCCATGGCGGAAAGTAAGATTGGAAGGGGCTAGAACTCAGACCCCGGCCAATGAGTCAAGGGAGTTTTATATTACCCGCGCGTGCCCTCCGGAGCCCTGTTTCCGGGTCGCACGCCAGCCTGAAAGTCCGGCTGGCTCTCGGATCCGGAGCAATCTGGGTTGGATTCGGGCTCACTTGGCTGGCCTTGAGCACATCAGGCCATAGGGCCTTAGGCGTGTCTTACGACGGGAGAAACCGCGATGCTCCTGACCGCCGCTTGGTTGCTCGTAAACCGGTGAACCCTCCGCCCGCTGGCCGGATCGGCCGAAATTCAGAGCAAATCCCCACCCCGAGGACGATTCTGGTTCCGAAACCATGACCGGACTCGACCGCTTGGCCCGGCCCGTCGATCACACTTCTCTTTGCTTGGCCAGGTTGTCGAGGAACGCCGGCGCACCCGAGGAGGCGCTCCGCGAGATCACGAACGCGACCGACCGCAACGCCTGCAGTTTGAAATGCGCCAAGCCCGAAAATGGCGCGGGGCGCGCCGCTTTCACGACGCGCCCCGCATGGAGTCTAGGTTCGAAGCCGGTAAGCCGGATTCTGTCCGGCGCTTGCGCGCCGTGATCTTCATTTCTCTCAACGTCCGCCGAAACGGACCTGCCCCGCTTGCGCGGGATGCGACTAACCCGCGGCTGTGGGCCGGGCCGGCCAGCCGCCTATTCAGTCTTGCACCGGATTGGGTTTTTCGTGCCGCGGCCGTTGCCGGCGCGCGCGGTGGGCTCTTACCCCACCTTTTCACCCTTACCCGACGGTTGCCCGCCAGGCGGTATGTTCTCTGTGACACTGTCCATCACGGCGCCTTGACGCGCCGTGTCCCCCCTTTCGCGGGGAATCCTGCCCTGTGGTGTCCGGACTTTCCTCTCCTTGTTCAATGAACCCGGAGCGAAGATCTGGCTCCGAAACTAGGAGAGCCAGTAAACGATCCGCCCGCACTGGTCGCAAGTGGCAATTTCGGTGCCGGCCTTCGCCTTCACCTCGATGTGCGTGGGGATCTTCAAGTGGCAGCCGCCGCATTTGCCGCCGCCGATCGCCACGCAAACCGGATGCCCCGGCCGGGCCGCGAGGCGGTCGTAGAGCTTCAGCTGCGGCTCCGCGACGGCGGGGCGCGCGGCGGCGACCGCCTCCTGTGCGGCCTTCAGCTCGCCCTGCAGCTGCGTCTCACGCTCGCGCAGGGCGCGGATCTTCGCCTCGTGGCCGGAAATGTTCTTCTTCAGCTCGGCCTCGGCGGCCGCAAAGCGTTTCTTCGCCTCGTCGATCTGGTACATGAGCTTCAGCTCCTCCTCCTCGAAGCCGCCGATGATGCCCTCGGTCGTCTCGATTTCGTGCGTGAGGGCGCGGTATTCGTCGTTTTTCCGCACCTCGAGCTGCTGGGTCTTGTACTTCGCCACCTTGGCCTCGGCCGACTGGATCTCGGTTTCGAGCAGCTTCTTCTTCGACTCGAGTCCGTGCCACTCGGCCTTGGCGGCCTCGATGGCCTGCCTCTCGGCGGCGATGCGGCCTTCGACGGCGGCGATCTCGCGGGGCACGCTTTGCACCTGCTGCTCGAGGCTCAATCGCCGGCTGTCGCGTTCTTGGAGGCTGAGCAAGGGAGCAATGCTGAAAACGGCCATGCAAAGGCCACAGTGCGTCGCCGTTCTGCCCGGTCAACGGAAACCTCCGCCACGCCGTTTTTCGATGCTTTTCCGGCGCACAACCAGGCCGGCACACACCCAAACCGGCCCCGATTTCGGGCGGTTTTGCCTCAAAACATAAATAATTGTTAAGCAATGATCTGCAAAGAGGCTGATCGCCCCTGAAAATACCTCCGTTTATCCCTAGAAAACCCTTGTCCAAGCCCGCGAATTCACCGACGTTTTTGCCTTACTTTTCCGACCTTAATGTCCGACTCGAACGACGCCCCCCACGCCCCGCAGAACAAGCCCACCGCCGAAGCCTACGACGCCTCCAAACTCGGCAAACTCGAAGGCCTCGAAGCCGTCCGTAAGAAGCCCGGCATGTACATCGGCGGCACCGACGAGCGTGCCCTGCACCATTGCGTTTCCGAGGTCCTCGACAACTCCGTCGACGAACACCTCGCCGGCCATTGCTCGGTGATCGACGTCGTCATCCACCTCGACGGCTCAATCTCCATCCGCGACGACGGTCGCGGCATCCCCGTCGACATCCATCCGCAGTACGGCATCCCCGGCGTCGAGATGGTGCTCACCACGCTCCACTCCGGCGGCAAGTACGGCCAGGGCGGCTACAAGTTCTCCGGCGGCACGCACGGCGTCGGCGCCAAGTGCGTCAACGCCGTCTCCGAGTGGTTCGAGGTCGAGGTCTCCCGCAACGGGCAGATCCACCACATGACCTTCGAACGCGGCAAGACCACCAAGAAGCTCGAGGTCATCGGCAAGGCCAAGGGCACCGGCACGCTCATCACGTTCAAGCCCGACCCCGAGATCTTCAAGGAGACGACCGTCTTCAAGGCCGAGACCATTTCCCGCCGCCTGCGTGAACTGGCCTTCCTCAACAGCGGCCTGAAGATCAACTTCACCGACGAGCGCCCGGCCGACCCGAAGCCCGAGGCGTATTATTACAAGGACGGCGTCGTCGAGTTCGTAAAGCAGATCAACACCGGCAAGACCGCCCTCCACGCCACCCCCGTCCGCATTGCCAAGGAGACCTCCACCCAGATCGACGGCAAACCCGCCGAGATCCACCTCGAGGTCGTCCTCCAGTACAACGACTCCTTCAACGACCTCGTGTTCTGCTACACGAACACGATCCACAACCCCGACGGCGGCACCCACCTCTCCGGCTTCCGCTCCGCCCTCACCCGCGCGATCAACCAGTTCGCCAAGGCCAACAATCTCCTCAAGGAAAAGGACCCGCAGATCACCGGCGACGACGTGCGCGAGGGCCTCGCCGCCGTCATCGCGATCAAGCACAGCGACCCGAAGTTCGAGTCGCAAACCAAGGTCAAGCTCCTCTCCCCCGAGGTCGAGTCCATCGTCGGCTCCGCCACCTACGAAGGCCTGATGTTCGCCTTCGAACAGACGCCCAGCATCGCGAAGCGCATCATCGACAAATCGCTCATGGCCGCCCGCGCCCGAGAGGCCGCGCGCAAGGCCCGCGAGACCATCCGCAAGGGCGCCCTCTCCGGCGGCGGCCTCCCGGGCAAGCTCGCCGACTGCTCCGAGAAGGATCCGACGCTCTGCGAACTCTACATCGTCGAGGGCGACTCGGCCGGCGGCTCCGCCAAGCAGGGCCGCGACCGCCGCTACCAGGCCATCCTCCCCCTCCGCGGCAAGCTCATCAATTCCGAGAAGGCCCAGCTCGACAAGGTTCTCTCCAACGAGGAAATCCGCACCCTCATCACCGCCATCGGCACCGGCATCGGCACCGGCGAGGACGACTCGTCCTTCAAGATCGAGAAGACCCGTTACCACAAGATCATCATCATGACCGACGCCGATGTCGACGGCTCGCACATCCGCACGCTGCTGCTGACCTTCCTCTACCGGCAGATGAAGGGCATCATCGACCACGGCTACGTCTACATCGCCCAGCCGCCCCTCTACAAAATCAAGCGCAAGAAGCGCGAGCAGTACGTCGACAACGACGAGCAGCTGAACCGCATCCTTCTCGAGCTCGGCGCCGAGGACATCCTCATCGCGCCCGCCGGCGCCGGCCAGCCGCCCTTCGCTCCGGCCGCCGTCGACCAGATCGTCGAGATGCTCGCCGCCCTTGAGAAACTCGGCCACGGCATCACGCGCCACGGCGCCTCGCTCGCCGAATACCTCGACCGGCAGAACAAGGAGACCCACGACCTGCCGCGCTACCTCGTCCGCATCCGCGAGGGCAACAAGGAGAGCCACCAGTTTCTCTCCGACGACAAGGCTCGCGCCGCCTTCGCCGCCGAGCACGCGGAAACCGCCACGCCCGCCGGCACCCTGCCGGGCCAGAACCGCCGCGTCACGATCCACGAAATCTTCGAAGCCACCGAAATGGGCAAGCTCCTCCGGGGCCTCGCCAAGGCCGGCCTCGATGTCTCGACCTTCGCCGCCACCGAGCAGCCGCGCTTCAGTTTCACCGAGAACGCCGGCACCAAGAACGAGATGAAGACCGAGCTCTTCTCTCCGCTCGAAATCGTCGCCGCCATCCGCGCCAACGGCCGCAAGGGTCTCAGCATTCAGCGCTACAAGGGTCTCGGTGAAATGAACCCGAAGCAGCTCTACGAAACCACGATGGACCCCGAGAAGCGCCGCCTTCTCAAGGTGAACATCGCCGACGCCGCCAAGGCCGACGGCCTCTTCACCCTCCTCATGGGCGAGGAAGTCGCCCCCCGCCGCCAGTTCATCGAGGACAACGCGCTCAACGTCCAGTACCTCGACGTCTAACCTTACCTGATCGTTCTCGCTCTCCTGATCGTTCTCGTTCTCGAGAACCCGGGAGAACGAGAAAGAGAACGATAACGACTTTTCCGAATGTATACGGCCAACGAGAAACTCTCCACCGCCAACATCACCGACATCATGCAGACGGCGTACATCGACTACTCGATGTCCGTCATCATCTCGCGCGCCCTGCCAGACGCCCGCGACGGCCTGAAGCCGGTGCAGCGCCGCATCCTCTACGCGATGCTGCGCGAAGGCCTCCTCCACAACCGCGCCTTCGACAAGTGCGCCGGCGTCGTCGGTGAAGTGCTCAAAAACTACCACCCGCACGGCGACTCGTCCGTCTACGACACCCTCGTCCGCCTCGCCCAGACCTGGGTCATGCGCTACCCGCTCATCGACCCGCAGGGCAACTTCGGCTCCGTCGACGGCGACCCCCCCGCCGCCTACCGCTACACGGAAGCGCGTCTCAAGGACGTCGCCGAGGAACTCCTCAAGGATATCGAGGAGGAGACCGTCGATTTCGCGCCCAATTACAAGGAATCGACCACCGAGCCCACCGTCCTCCCCGCCGCCCTGCCGAACCTGCTGATGAACGGCTCGACCGGCATCGCCGTCGGCATGACGACCAACATCCCGCCGCACAACCTCGGCGAGATCATCACCGCCGCCTGCGCCGTCATCGACCGCCCGACCATCAGCGTCGAGGAGCTCGTCTCCTACATCCCCGGCCCCGATTTCCCGACCGGCGGCTACATCAACGGCCGCGCCGGCATCAAGTCCTACCTCACCACCGGCCGCGGCATCGTTCGCACCCGCGGCAAGGCCCACACCGAGGAGCTCAAGGGCGGCGGCGAACAGATCGTCATCACCGAGATCCCCTACAACGTGAACCGCGCCTCGCTCGTGCTCCGCATCGCCGAGCTCGTACGCGAGAAGGAGATCGACGGCATCCGCGACCTCCGTGACGAATCCGACGAAAACACCCGCATCGTCATCGAACTCAAGCGCGGCGAGCAGTCCCAGATCGTCATCAACCAGCTCTACCAGAAGACCGCCCTCGAATCCTCCTTCGGCGTCATCCTGCTGGCCCTCGACAAGAAGCGGCCGAAGCAGATGAACATCAAGGAACTCCTGGAGTGCTACATCGATCACCGCCGCGACGTGGTCACCCGCCGCACCCAGTTCCGTCTCGACCGCGCCAGGGAGCGCGCCCACATCCTCGAGGGCTACATCATCGCCCTCGATAACCTCGACGACTTCGTGAAGATCATCCGGTCTTCCGCGAACCGCGAGGAGGCCAAGGAGAAGTTGATGGCGAAATACCCCCTCTCCGAGGCCCAGACCAACGCCATCCTCGAGCTCCGCCTCTACCAGCTCACTGGCCTCGAACGTTCCAAGATCGAAGCCGAATACCTCGAACTCATGAAGCTCATCGAGGAGCTCCAGGGCATCCTCGACGACGAGTCGAAGCTCCTCGCGCTGATCAAGAAGGAGCTGCTCGAACTGAAGGACAAATACGCCTCCCCGCGCCGCACCGAGATCATCGACGACGCCGGCGACCTCCGCATGGAGGACGTCATCCCCAACGAAGGCGCCGTCATCACCGTCTCCCACCTCGGCTTCATCAAACGCACCCCCGTCGCCGAATACCGCTCCCAGAAGCGCGGTGGCAAGGGCGTCATCGGCGCCGAGACCTACGAGGACGACTTCGTCGAGAACCTCTTCACCGCCTCGACCCACGACTACGTGCTCTTCTTCACCAGCACCGGCCAGTGCCACGCGAAGAAGGTCTACGACATCCCCGAGGGCACCCGCACCGCCAAGGGCAAGTCCGTCGCCTCCTTCCTCCGCCTGACCAACGGCGAAAAGCTCGCCGCCCTGCTCTGCGTGAAGGAATTCACGCCCGAGCACTTCGTCGTCATGGCCACCAAGAGCGGCGCGATCAAGAAGACCGCCCTCGCCGAATACGAGGGCGCCACCCGCGAGGGCGGCATCCGCGGCATGAAGCTGTCCGAGGGCGACGACATCGTCGGCGCCATCCTCACCAACGGCTCCAACGAGATCATCCTCGTCTCCCACCAGGGCCAGGCCGTCCGCTTCTATGAGGGCGCTGCCGAGACCGAGGAAACCGCCGAGGGCGCCGAAGCCGCCGCCGCGCCCGCCGAGGGCGAGGAGGCCGGCGGACCGAAGCTCGGCCTGCGTCCGCAAGGCCGCTTCACGGGCGGCGTCACCGGCATGCGTTTCAAGAAGACCGGCGATTACCTCCAGGCGCTCGAGGTGTGCGACCACGAGGCGCGCCTGCTCGTCGCCCGCGAGGACGGTGTCGGCAAGCGCACGCCGTTCGGCGACTACCGGAAGACCCGCCGCGGCGGCACGGGCGTCATCGCCATCGATCTGCCCGACGACGGCTCCGTCGCCGTCGCCGGCGCGCTCAGCGTTCGCGATACCGACGAGGTCATGCTCCTCACCACCAAGGGCCAGAGCATCCGCACCCGCGTGAAGGAAATCCGCGAGACCGGCCGCGGCGCCAAGGGCGTGCGCCTCGTCAACCTGGAGGAAGGCGACAAGCTCCTCGCCATCGCCAAGGTGGTCGAATCCGACGAGGAGGAGGCCGCCAACAGCACCCCGCCGATGCCGGTCGCGCCCGCCTGAGACGGAGCCCGTGCTCCGTACAGGCTTCTCCGCTTTGTCCGGAATCCTCCGAAGGCGCGCCATCCGGCGCGCCTTCGCTTTTTCCCGGATATAGGGCAGCCACCCCGTGCTTTTTTCCCTGCCAAGAGGCGGCGGCCGCATCACGCTTCCCCTCATGCCGTCCGCCACGTCCGACTTCAGGTTGCGCATCCGTCCCGTGCGCGAAGCCATTCTGGCCGCACTGACCGTCTTCCTCGTTTCCTGCGTGGGCCTGTTTCTCGTCTACCATAATGCCAGGCAGGCCCAGATCGAGACAGTGCGCGACGACCTTGCCTCCCTCGCCCGGAGCCTCGCGGTCCAGATCGACGGCGACGCCCATCGCACGCTTGCCTCGCCGGAGCAGCTCGGAACCCCCGCCCACCTCAGGACGGTGGCGCCGCTCGTCGCCTTTCATCGCGCCAACCCGAGGATTTTCTACGTTTACACCGCAGTCCTCAAGGAGGGACGCATTTACATCGTGACCGGCACCGACCAGGTGGTTCGCGACCCGCGCGACGCATTTCCGACCGACCCCATCATGAAGCCATACGAGGGCGTCGATGAGGACTTCCTGACCGCCCTGCGCGAACAGCGCGTCATCACGAACGCCAAACCGGTCACCGACGCCGAAGGCACGTTCCTCAGCGGCTTCGCCCCCTTCAGGGATTCGGCCGGTGTCTTCGCCGGCGTGGTTGGCGTGGATCTGGAACTCTCCGATTACCTGGCCCGCCTCACCCGCATCCGGCGCGCCGCCGGCGGCGCACTTGTCGGCGTGGGCCTGCTTTCGCTCGCCACCGGCCTCATCGTGTGGCGGCTCCGGCTGGCGGCGGCCACCGCCGCCGGGCACGCCGACCGGATCACCGCGGATCTCCGCCGCGCCAAGGAGCAGGCCGAGGTCGCCAACCAGGCCAAGAGCGCCTTTCTCGCCGTCATGAGCCACGAGATCCGCACGCCGATGAACGGCATCCTGGGCATGGCCGATCTGCTCCACGAAACCCCGATCGACGCCCAGCAGCGCGAACTCGTCCAGATCATCCGCGGCAGCGGCGACACGCTCCTGCGTCTCATCGACGACATCCTTGATTACTCCAAGATCGAGGCCGGCCATCTCACGCTGGAGAGCCTGACCTTTCCTTTGCAACCGCTCGTCGAGGACACCGTCGCCCTCCTTCGCCCCCGGGCCATCCAGAAGGGCCTGCGCCTGGAGTGCCGCTTCGCTCCGGATGTCCCCGTGGAGATCACCACCGACTCGGTCAGGCTGCGTCAGCTGCTGCTCAACCTCGTCGGCAACGCCGTGAAGTTCACCGCCACCGGCAGCGTGACCGTCGGCGTGGCCTGCGACCCCCGGCCCGGCTGGCTGCGCTTCACCGTCGAGGACACCGGCATCGGCATCACCCCCGAGCAGCGCGGCCGGCTGTTCCAGCCCTTCAGCCAGGCGGACTCCACCACCACCCGCCGCTTTGGCGGCACCGGCCTCGGTCTCGTCATCAGCCGCCGCCTGATCGGTCTCATGGGCGGCGAACTGGAATTCAAAAGCACGCCCGGCCTGGGTTCGTGCTTCTTCTTCACGCTTCCGATCCAACCCGCCGGCCACAGCCCGGCGGTCTGAACCCGCCGTCACGCATCCGTCACCACTCCGGCCTTGCGTTCACCGGAGGCGTGAATCTCTTCTCAAGGTTTCGAAGATCATGGCCGCCCGTCTTTCCAGTCTGCTCGCCCCCGAACGCATCATCCTCTCGCTGCAAAGCACCAAGCGCACCGCCGCCCTGCAGGAGACCGCAAAGCTGCTCGAGGCCGATCCCAACGTCGCCAACTTCCAGGGATTCTACAACGAGCTGCTCGCCCGCGAGCGCCTCGACACCACCTGCCTCGGCAACGAGGTCGCCCTGCCGCACGCGCGCACCGAGCATGTGAAGAAGATCGTGCTCGCCGTCGGCCGCAGCCCCGACGGCGTGCTGTTCGAAAACTCGAACCAGACCGTGAAGCTGATGTTCGTGCTCGGCACGCCGAAGAACAATCCGACCGATTACCTCATCCTCGTCGGCGCGCTTTGCCGCCTCATCAAGGACGAGGCCAGCCGCGCCGCCCTGCTCGCCGCCCCGACGCCCGAGGCCTTCATCGCCACCGTCGTCGAACTCGAAAACAGGATCCTCGGCCCGGCGAAGTGACGCCGGTTCGACCGTAGGGCGGGGTCGCCGACAGAGGCTTGGCGAAGCAACCCCGCCTTTTTGATGTCCGCTTTCTGAGCGGGTTTCACCACCTCACCCGCAGGCTTGCCTCGCCCCGCCCCGACCGCGAGCATGCGACGTCTCCATGATCCACTCCTTCATCTTCAGCGAAGGCAAACTGGTCGGCCGTGACCTCGAACTCGAGGCGCTGCGTCTCGTCCAGGCCGACAAGGGCCTCATCGTGTGGGTGGATCTCGACAACCCCACGGACGAGGAGATCAAGGCCGTCCTCGAGGGGATCTTCCAGTTCCATCCGCTGGCCATCGAGGACTGCGTCACGCCGAGCCCGCTGCCCAAGATCGAGGATTACGACACCTACCTCTTCATGGTCACCCACGCGGTGGACTACACCCGCGAGGAGAAATTCGCCTCCACCGAACTCGATCTGTTCATGGGCAAGGAGTTTCTCGTCACGTTTCACCGCACGCCGCTGCGCTCGGTGAACGCCCTGATCGACCGCCTCGCCAAGAACGTCGGCCCCGGCCCGCGCGGCGCCGACCGGCTCGCCCACTCCCTCCTTGACCTCATGGTGGACAACTACAGCCCCATGCTGGCCGACCTGCATTCCGAGCTGGAGGAGATCGAGGAGTCCGTGCTCCGCAAGGCCTCCAACCAGGAGCTGGTCAATGAGCTGCTCCAGGTGCGGGGCGACTTCTCGAAACTGCGCCAGATCCTCCGTCCACAGCGCGAGATCTTCGAGCGCCTCGCCCGCGGTGAGAGCAAGATGATCCGCTCCACCCTGCTCCCCTACTACCGCGACCTGCGCGACAATCTCGCCCGCCTCGACGAAACCGTCATCGGCTACCACGAACGCCTGCTCCTCGCCTTCGACATCTACCTCAACAAGGCCGCCATCGAGGCCAACGAAGGCATCAAGTTCCTCACCGCGCTCACCGCCATCACCATCCCCGTCATGGTCGTCGGCACCTGGTACGGCATGAACTTCGAGCACATGAAGGAGCTGCAGTCTGCGCACGGCTACCAGATCGCCACCGGCGTCACGATTTTCTTCACCCTGCTCACCGCGATCTACCTGAAGAAGAAGAAGTGGTTCTGAGCCCGCGGCCACGCCGGGTGCGTCGCTTCGCTTCACCCTGAACTGCACCGGCTGATCCTCCTTTGGCCGCTTGCCTGACCCGACCGCGCCGGTTGTAACGTATTCTATTACAAACGCACTCCAGACGGCGCGCACTTCCCGACCCTCCATGCAGGACCTGCTCCGCGATTTCCGCATCCGCCGCCTGCTGCTCGCCAACATCACCGGCTCGATCGGCGCAGGCGTGACCATCTTCGCCGTGCCCTGGCTTCTCGTGCAGCAGCCGGGCGGCACCACCACCTACGGCACCGTCACGCTGGTCACCACCCTCGTGCTCTTCCTGTTCATGCCCTACTACGGCGTCTGGGTCGACCGGCACTCGCGCAAGACGATGCTGCTCGGCAGCGAACTCTTCGGTTGCCTGGCCACCGCTGGCATGGCCGCGACCTGCTGGCTCCAGGGTGGCTACGGCTCCGCCTCGCTCGCCGTGGTTTACTTCTGCGGCATGCTTTACTACACGCTGCATTACCCCGCGAAATACGCCTTCCTGCAGCAGGTCATCGACCGCTCACAGTACCAATCGCTCACGGGACTCATGGAGGTGCAGGGCCAGACGGCCATGATGATCGCCGGCGGACTTGGCCCCCTGCTCGTCGAACGTTTCAGCCTGGGCGTCATCCTGGGACTGAATGCGGCGACTTACTTCTTCAGCTTCGCCATCCAGACGACGATCCCCTACCGCAGCACCCACTTGGAGGATGCCGCGGGCGCACCGCGCCTGTCGGCGTGGCGCTCGATCGCCGAGGGCTGGCGCTGGCTCCGCGATCGCCCGCGTCTCGCCGTCTTCTTCACGGCCTCGCTCATGCCCTTCATCGCGGTGATGGTCGGCAACTACCTGTTCCCGATCTATGTGGCGCAGACGCTCGGAGCCGGCGCCTGGGTCTTCGGCGCCGGTGAAATCGTCTTTGCCGCGGGCGCCATCCTGGCCGGTTTCAGCCTGCCCCGGTTGATTGCGGTTCATTCCGCCCGCCGCACGGTGCCGGTCACAATGGGCCTGTTCGCGCTGGGCGCCACCCTGCTGGTGCTGGCCCCCGGCGTCGTTTCCTACCTGCTCGCCGCCCTCCTGCTCGGGCTGGGCAATGCGGGCAGCCGCGTCGCCCGCAGCGCGGCGCTGCTGCACCTGGTGGACAACCGCGTCATGGGACGGGTCGGCTCCTTCTTCCACGCCTACGACCGGGTGCTGCGGACGGTGCTGACCTCGACCGTCATTGCCATCGTCACCGCCGGCGGCGCGCGGCCGGCCTTCGCCCTGCTGCTGGTGCTCGTGCTCGTCAGCCTGATCGCGGTGCTCCGCAGCCGCCCGGTCCTGCCGGCGGCCGGTTGATCCGGCATTGCGGGCCGGCGGCCCCGCCGCACACTGCTCGCACATGCCTTCCCCCGCGCGCTACAACGTCCTCGGCACCGGCGTCTCCGCCGTGTCCCTCGACGAAGCCCGCGACCTCGTGCTCTCCGCCTGCCGGCAAAGGCACTCCGGCTACATCTGCTGCGCGACGGCCTACAACGTGAATCTCGCGCGCTCCGATGCCGCGCTCCGCATCGCCTACAACCGCTCGCGGCTCACCACGCCTGACGGCATGCCGCTCGTCTGGCTCGGCCGCTGGCACGGACACGCTCGCGTCACCCGCGTCTATGGACCGGATCTGATGCTGGCCGTCTGTGACGCCGGCCGCATCGACGGCGTGAGGCACTTTTTCTACGGCGGCGCTCCCGGCGTGGCGGAGGAGCTGCACCGCGCGCTCAGCGCCCGATTTCCCGGCCTGCAGGTCGCCGGCACCTACACGCCGCCATATCGCGAACTCACCGAAACCGAACTCGCCGACCTGCGAAATGAGATCGCCGCCGCGCAACCCGACGTGATCTGGATCGGCCTCAGCTCGCCCAAGCAGGAGCATTTCATGGCCGCCCACGCAGCCACGCTCGACGCCGGCCTCCTCATCGGCGTCGGCGCGGCCTTCGACTTCCTCTCCGGCCGCGTCCCACAGGCCCCGCGCTGGATGCAACGCAGCGGCCTCGAATGGTTGCACCGGCTCGCCACCGACCCCGTCCGCCTCTGGCGCCGCTACCTCGTCCACAACCCGATGTTCGTATTACGAACATTCGCCCAGCTCACCGGCCTGCGCACCTACCGGCCGGACTAGAACAGGCTCCCTTGCTGCAACTCCCCGCGTTTCTCGCCGTCGGTCGTGCTCATCTGCAGCAGCCACGGAATCGTGACATTGGCCAGCTCCGGACGCCTCAGCAGATGCAGCAGCAGCAACGCCCCCGCCAGGGCGTCGTAGAGCGCCGCATGAAAACGCCGGCGCTCGGGCGGGCAGTGCCGCCGCGCCGCGTTCTCCAGATCCACCTGCAATTCATGACGGGCAACCAGATCCTCCAACCGGAACGAGCCCGTTTGCGGGAACAGCTGCGGGTAGAGGCGTCCCGTATCGATCCAAGGTCCCCATTCCGTGGACGCGCCGCCGGGGCGCGCGAAATCCGGCACCTCGCGCGGGTAAGGCCACACCTTCCGCAGCAGCGAATTCTCCACCGGGGCGAAATGCGCCGCCAGCGGACCGGTCGCGCGCAGCGTCGCGAATCGCTCCCACTCGTCGGCGAAATATTTCTGCGACTGCAGACCGTCCGCCCGCAGGCCGTGCACCTTCGTATCGTCGGCACTGACGCGTCCCGTGGCCCGGCACAGTCGCGTGTGTGCCGAGACGATCGCTCCTCCTTGCAGCGTAACCACGCCAAATTCCAGGATGCCCGAGGTCGTGTTGCCCTCGAAATCAATGAAGTGAATCGGCGTGCCGGCCCAGGACATGGTGTACCCGCGAATCACGCCAATCCGCGCAAATAACTCAACCCTCCTGAATAAATAATTCGCCTCATTCGCGCTGTTCGCGGGAAAGTCCGGCTTGATGGATCTCGCTCCCTACCGCGCCTTCCTGCTCGAACTCGCCCGGGCCAGTGGCGACTTCACCCGTCCGCTCTTCGGCCGGCGCGACCTCGCCGTCGAGGCCAAGGGCGATGCCTCGCCCGTCACGCAGGCCGACCGCGGCGCCGAGGAACTCATGCGCCGCCTGATCCAGACACGCTTCCCCGGCCACGGCGTCCTCGGGGAGGAATTCGGACCCGACCGCATCGACGAGGAGTTCGTCTGGGTGCTCGACCCCGTGGATGGCACGAAGTCCTTCATCACCGGCGTCCCGCTCTGGGGCACGCTCATCGCGCTGCTGCACCGCGGACAGCCCGTGCTCGGCTGCATCAACCAGCCCGTGTTGAACCAGCTCGTCGTCGGCGACGGCACCACCACGACGCTCAACGGCGCGCCCGTGCGCTGTCGCCCGACAACGCGCCTCGCCGATTCCACGCTCCTGACCTGCGACTGGCTCACGCCCGCCCAATACCAAAACGGCCCCGCCTTCGACCGGCTCGCCCGATCGGTGAAACTCTGCCGTACCTGGGGCGACGCCTATGCGTACCTTCTGCTTGCCACCGGCTGGGCCGACGTGGTGGCTGATCCGATCATGAACCCGTGGGACGTCGCCGCCCTGGTGCCCGTCATCCGCGGCGCCGGCGGTGTGATCACCGACTGGTCCGGCGGCCCGGCCTATCCGGCCCAGTCCACGATCGCCGCCGCCACACCCGAGCTGCACGCGGCGGCGCGCGCGTTGCTGGGAGGCGGGGTTACCCGGCCCGTGAGCTAGCCCTTTCTCCCGGGAGGAACAAAGCGATTCCCGGCGCCAGGGCCTCGATCAGACGTTGGTGCGGCTCGGAAACGGGCGGGCCGGGGAAACAGGGCGTCTTGTTCACATCGAAGACCACCGCCTCTCCGTCTTTCATCACATAGTCGATCTTACCGTAATCGATCCTCCATTCCCGCCGCAGCCGGCGAAGATTGGCGGGGACCTCGAGCGTGAGATCCGCGCGATACTCCCCGCTGGTGATGACCGGATGCGACGCGACCTCCGTCCGGACGAACTCTGCCTCGCCCAGAAAATACCACTCCCGCAGCACGTAGCGTCCGTCGTGGTACTCGGGCGTGAAACGTTCGATGACAACGTCGGGATCGGCGAAACACGCCTCGGGGACGCGGTCAATCGACGGCAGGATGCAATACGCTTCCTTGCTCAGGAGGGTCGAAGCACGCAGGCGTCCGGACCCCAGACCTCCCAGCCTTTCCCACCATCTCCGCCATTTGTTGCGCAGGTGGAAAAGCCGGCGGGCGCCGGCATCGTCGGGGATCAGCGCATTCCGCTCCGGCCCGCCGGCGTGGTTGAGACTGGTTTTGATGATCACCGGGCCGGCGTAACCGTCGCCCGGCACTACCTGATTCAGGCTAAGGGTGCGTTTGCGGATATCCGTGATCTCAGCGTTGATCGCCGCGCAGAATCCTTCCGCCAGCCCGCAATAGGTCGGCGGCAGCAGCGACAGATCCACGTGCAGAAACAGGGCATCGGCCGGCGGCAGGGCGGCGGGATCGAAGCCGCGCAGAATCTCGATGCCCTGTTGCCGCCAGCGCGCCGCGAGATGCCGTGCGACGTAATGGCTTTGATCCAGCCCCAGCAGGCGATGCGGGTGCTCAAGGATGAAAACTCGGCCAGACGGCTTCAAAGGCGCGGTGAGAAAGGGCGAACGCGAACGGCGACAGGTTCTACTTCTTCGCTTTCTTCCACTCCGCCGTCACGACGGACGAGAACCCGCCACGCGCCTTCCACCTCGAAATGATCGTCAGGTTGCGCGGCCTGAGGGCGGCGCCAAGGTCGTCGCAGATCTTGTTCGTCGCGGCTTCGAAAAAGATGCCCTCGTTGCGGAAGGCGTGGAAATACAACTTCAGCGACTTCAGCTCGACGCACTTTTTGTCCGCCACGTAGCGCACCGTGATGTCGGCGAAATCGGGATGACCTGTCATCGGGCACACCGATGTGAACTCGTGATGCGTGTGTTCGATGAGAAAATCGCGGTGCGGCGCGGGGTTCGGGAAGGTCTCGAGGATCTTAGGATCGGCCATGGTGGAAAAAAGTATCAGGTGACGAGCAACAAGTAACAAGACCTGGATCGAGGCAAAGCCCTCTTGAGAATTGAACCTTGAATCCTGTTACTTTCGAAATCGTGCCCGTCAGGTCGCGGTTTCGGTGTACCTCTGCTCGCGGATGACCGTGACCTTGATCGTGCTCGGGTAGTCGAGCTCCTGCTCGATCTTGAGCTTGAGGGTCTTGGCGAGGGCGTGGGCCTGGTCGTCGGTGACGATGTTGGGCTGAACGACGACGCGCACTTCGCGCCCGGCCTGGATGGCGAAGGCCTGCTGCACGCCGGGCATCGTCATCGCCAGGCGCTCGAGACGGCCGAGGCGCTCGAGGTAATTGGTCATGGACTCGGCGCGGGCGCCGGGGCGCGAGGCGGAAATGGCGTCGGCCAGGATCACCAGGCCGGCGTAAAGCGTCTCGGGCTTCACCTCCTCATGGTGCGCGGCGACGGCGTTGACGACGATCGGGGTCTCGCCGTAGCGGCGGATGAAGTCCGCGCCGATCAGCGCATGGCTGCCCTCGTATTCGCCCTCGATGGACTTGCCGACGTCGTGGAGCAGGCCGGCGCGCTTGGCGATGTTGGGTTCGAGGCCGAGCTCGGACGCGAGCATCGAGCAGAGCTGGGCGACCTCGATGGAGTGATCCAGCACGTTCTGCGTGTAGGAGAACCGGAAGCGAAGCTTGCCGAGTAGCTTGATGCTCTCCGGGTGCAGGCCGGAAATCTTGAGCCGGTCCACGGCCTCCTCGCCGATCTGGCCGATGTGCAGGTCGAGCTCGGTACGGGCGCGGTTGACCGACTCCTCGATGCTGGCCGGATGGATGCGGCCGTCCTTCACGAGCGCTTCGAGCGCGAGCTTGGCCACCTCGCGGCGGACCGGGTCGAACGACGAGATCAGCACCATCTGCGGCGACTCGTCAATCAGCAGCGTGCAGCCCGTCGCGGCCTCGAAGGCCTTGATGTTGCGTCCTTCGCGGCCGATGATGCGGCCCTTCATCTCCTCGGTGGGCAGCTGGACGATCGTGGCGGTGATGTCGTTGTTGGGTTTGCTGGCGAGGCGTTGCATCGTCGCGAGGAGGATGCGCTTGCCCTGCTGGACGAGGTCCTGTTCGGAGCGTTCGAGCAGATCCTTGCGCAGCGCGCGCAGCTCCTCCTGGCATTCGAAGGCGATTTCCTCGCGCAGTTGCTTGCGCACCTCCTCGCCGTCGAGCGCGGCGGCGCCCTCGAGGCGCTTGCGCAGGCTCTTGGAAAGGTCGCGCATCGCGTCACGCGCCTGCTTGATCGCGGCGGCCTCGCGGGCCAGGCGCTCCTGCCGCTGTTCCAGCTGGTAATCGAGCAGGCCGAGGGATTCCTCGTGCGAACGGATCTCGCGCAGCATCATCTCGACCTCGATCTTGCGGCGGTCGAGGTCGCGGTTCAGCTCGGCCTCGCGGGTGCGGATCTCCTCCTCGGCCTTGTTCAGCAGCTCCTGCGCGGCGACGGCGGCTTCGCGCCTGGCCAGTTCGCGGTGCGCCTCGGCCTGTTCGCAGGCCAAGCGGCGCGTCTGACGGAGAAACAGCCACACGGCCACATAACCCACAGCCAGACCGGCCAGCACCGAAAGGCCCAGGACCCACAGGTAGGATCCGGCTCCGGATAGCTGACTGAGTTGCTTGGTGGCGGCGATGACGGTCGGCATCACTTGGAGGTCCAACGTAGGTTGCGCCACCCGCTTGGCAAGGCCGCAGACTGACCGATGTTTTACAATCCGGAAGCGGGCAACGGCTCCTGGAACGCCGGCAACGCTCCGTCGAGCACGCGTTGGATGCGCGCCAGCGCCGCGGCCTCGCCGTCGGGCGCAAGCGTCTGCGCCACGACATAAGCCCAGCGATGCGCCTGCAGGTGCCGCAACCGGTCGATCGAGGACTGCACCACCCGTTCGACATTGGAGCCGACCACTTTGTCCGCGCCGACAAACCAGTAGGCGAACAGGGCCGGCACCTTCACTTTCTCGCCGCGCGCCGTCGTGAACTCGCGCTCGATGCGCAGCACCGTCGCCGGCACGTCATGCGGCGAATCGGGCCGCGAGAAACGGTGCGTGGTCTGTCCCGTGATCGTCCAGCCCTGGCCGACCAGGCACAGCTCCGGCCGGTGGATGGAGGTGCGGTCGCGCCCGCTGAGCACGATCGACAGGAACACGCTCTCGCGGAGGTTCGCGAGCGCGACGTAGTTCATCCGCGAAAACCCCGTGTCAGGCGGCAGCACCTCGCGCTCGACCGCCGTGACCTCCGCCGGCCGCCCTTCCCACGCCGTGCCCAGGTAAACGGGCAGAGCCACAGGATTGATTCCATCCGCCGCCAGCCGTATCCCCGTGCGCGGGCTCACCTGGATGCCATCGATCCGATGCGCCGCCATTATCACGCCAGCCGACACCGCCACCACAACCGCCGCCGACACCCACACCCGTTTGTCATATAATGTATGACAAGTTTCCGACCCCTGAGCTATGGAATCTAGGGGAAGTTTGTCATCTATTGTATGACAAATCTCCGAGGAAGAGGCGGGCGATTCTTCGGCGTTCGGGTCGCCACCGATCCGCGCCTTTTGCAGCAGCCAGACCGTCAGCTGCACGAGGCCGAGCACGATGATGAAGACACCAAAACCCATCACGTCGTGCGTCTTCACGCCGGCGGCCTGGCCGCGCCACTCGGCCATCACGATGATGGTGAAGATGCGCGCGACATTGCCGACAAACGCGAAAGGGAAACACAGCACCCCCACGAACCCGCGCGCCCACCACGACCGGAAGTTCAGGTAACCCAGCAGCAACGACAGCGCCGCCAGCGCCATCAGCGAGCGCATGCCGCTGCAGGCCGCGGCCACATCGTATTGAAAGCCGCCGTCCGGCGACATCAGCTGCGTGCCGTTGCGGATCACATCGATGCCCACGAGGTGGGCCATCCGCCAGGCCACCTCGATCACTCCGAGGCGCAGGTGAAAGCCGAGCGTGTCGAGCACGTTGAGCGGGATGGCAAAGACGAGGAACGCCACGGGAAACATCGCCGCCCGTCCCCACCGCGCCCCGCCCGCCAACGCCAGCACGCCCCACGCAAAGAGGAGAAAGCCCATGATCGAGATCCGCGTCTGCTGCACCACATAGCCGAGCAAGTGCACCAGCAACCCCGCCACCATCGCGCCGCATGACGCGAGGTATTGCTGATTTTCGATTTTCGACGTTCGCTTGTTCGTCCCGGCCGGCTCCGCCTGCCCGTCTGCCTTCCGCCCTCCGCCTTCCGCCCCCTTCAGATTCCGCCAGAACAACCACGCGCTGCTCGCGAGGATCATCCAGCCGTGCTCGCTTTCCGAGCGCGGATCCGACCACTGGTAACCCCACCAATAGAAGAGCGAGCGGGAGTCGATGTAGCCGGCAGCCGAGTTGCCAAAGAAATGGAATGCAGCCAAGCCCCCGACCGCGCACAGCGCGGCCGGCGCAAAGCGAGACCATCGGTCCACCGGGCTTGCCATGCCGGCGACAAAAACAGGATAACCCTGCCATGCAAAGTTTCTCGGCGAGCCCTTCTCCCCATCGGCCCCGCCTCTGCGTGATCGAACTCTGGGGACTAGGCGATGTGGCCTTGGCAATACCGTTTCTCCGTATCGCCTCACGCCACGCAGAGGTATCGCTCGTCGCCAAGCTCCATGCGGAGCCCCTGCTTCGCCGGTTCTGCCCGGAGGTGGAACTGGTTCCCTTTGCGGCGCCCTGGACCGCCCACCGCGGCAAATATCGTGTGCAGCAATGGCCATGGCGGGAATTGCGCCGTCTCGTCCGCACCTTGAGGCAAGGAAATTTGGCCGCGGCGGTTTCCGCCCGCCAGGACCCGCGCGATCATGCGTTGATGGCTCTTGCCGGTGCCGGCAAACGGGTTGGGTTCCCCCGAGCGGGCTCATACCTTCTGCTCACCGACCGGCTCAAGCCACCTGTGACTCCGCACCGGGCGGCCTTTTGGGCCACGCTCGCTGCTCATTTCGGCTGGCAGCCCGCGGCGTCGACGCCCGTCACCAAACAACACAGCCGCCGCATCGTCATCCACACCGGTGCCGCCCAGCCGACCCGCGCCTGGCCGGCCTCACATTATGAACAACTCGCCACGCGACTGCAGATCGAGGGCTGGCAGATCACGCTGCTCGATGCCCGCACGGGCGATCTCGATGCCCTGATCGCGACGCTGTCCACCGCCGATCGTTTCATCGGCAACGACTCGGGACCAGGTCATGTCGCCGCGCTCCTGGGCGTGCCAACCTTCACCGTTTTCGGCGCCCAGCTCGCCGCCAATTTTCTTCCCGTGCACCCGCAGGCCGGCTGGATCGACGGCACCCCCTGCCCGCACAAGCCCTGTCATGACTATTGCCGGTACCCGGAACCGTTCTGCATTCGCCGGCTGAGCGTGGACGACGTCTGGGCGCGGCTCGCGCCGTGGCTCGCCGCTCAGAGCGCGCCATAGAACGCCTCCCAGCGCCGCGCCAGCGTGGTCGGAACGGAAAATTGCCGTGTGAAACTCTCGTCCTGACGCAAGTGCGCCCAAGCCGCGCCGGTCCGGCAATGCGCCAGCGCCGCGCCGCGCGCCGCGGCATCCCCCGCGGGTACGAGCCAGCCGTTCCTCCCCGGCTGGATGAAATCCTCTGGTCCGCCGCCGCGCGTGGCCAGCACCGGCACGCCCGCCGCCAGCGCCTCCAGCGCAATCATGGAAAAGGGCTCGCCGTCCGACGGCACCAGCACGAGGTCCACCGCTCCCAGCAAGGCCGCCGAGGATTCCTGCCATCCGAGCCACTGCACCCGGCCGGCGACCCCCAGTTCCAATGCGAGCGTCTGCAACCCGGCCGCATGCCGTCGGGACCCGGCCGAATCCACCGCCCCGCCGGCGTGCAAAAATTCCACCTCTTCCGCGCCCGGCTGGGCCAGTGCCTGCAACACCAGATCCCAGCGCTTCCAAGGCACCAGCATCCCGGCGCCGCCCACCCGCAGACGCGATGCGCGCGGCCCCGGTCGGAAGGGCAAGAACACCTCGTTCGCCACGCCGTTCGGAATACAGCCTTCCCACCCTTCGCCGACGCCGTAGTGGCGTTTCATCGCGGGGGTCAGCCAGACCAAGCGGGATCCGAGAATCTGCCGGGCCCAACGATAAAACCACCGTTGGGAACCGTAGACATGCACGGTCACCGCCACCCGCCGCGCGCCGAGCAGGTACAGCCAGAGCGCAACCAGCAGGCCCGCCCGAGTGTGGCCGTGAAATACGCGCTGCGCCCCGCGCGCGAGCCAGCGGCGCACCCGCCAGGCGACCCAAAACGCACGGACGAGGTTGGGCGGATTGATTGCATCCGGATCGACCGCCGGACCGCGCCAAATCTTCAGGGGCGGCTGACGCGCAGGCGTGAACGCCGGCCCCACACCGAGAATACTCCGACCGCGCAACCGCGGGGCGACCTGGCGGATCGCCGCGTGCACGCCGGTTCCGTCCCAGCTCGATCCGCTGTAGTGAAGAATGGTCATTTCAGCGCCAGATTGCCTTCGGAAACCATCGCCGCACGGCCGCCATCGGCAGCCAGTCGCCCGGACGGGTGACGCGAACCGCCTCCGTACGCGAGCGCCGCGGGCCTTGGGCCACGGCGGCGATCGCCGTTCCGAAACCGGCTTGGTAACGGCCCGGCGTGCGGCCGGCCACGCTCGCGGCCGGCCGGGAGCGATCCAGGCGCGGGGAAGCGGCCAGGCGGGTCAGGCAGCCGACGGCCGCGGCCACATCGCCCGCCGGGTAAACGCATGCCGGATCGACGTGACGCGTCAATTCCTCCGCATCGCCCCCGATCGACGGATAAACCGCCATCGCGCCCACGCTGAGCGCCTCGAGCAACGCGATGGGCATGCCCTCGAAGTCGCTGAAGAAGACCACCGCGTCCAAGCCGCTCAGCGTCCGCCAATAGGCCTCGCCGCCGAGCCAGCCATGAAAACGCGCCCCCGGCGGCGCCGCCCGCTCGAGCCGGCGGCGGGCCGAACCATCACCGAGGATGTGCCACTCCCAGCCAGGGGCCGCCAGGCGCATTGCCTGCGCCAGCCGGTCCACGCGTTTTTGCCGCACTTCGAGACGGCCGACATACCCTACACGAAACGGCTGGCCAAGCGGACGGGGCTGCGACTCCGGAACGAATGCCTCCGGCCGCATCAACGGATAATCGATGCACCAGATGCGCTCGGGGGGGAACCCGGGGATCGCCGCCCGCACGCGCTCGGCCAGGGCCTGGCTCACCACCACAAACCCATCGGCCCACGCTGCCGCCGCCCGGATCGCCAGTTCAAGCTCGGGCCAGTCCGTGTGCAGATAGGCAAGGCGTCGTGCCGCCCCGTCGCCGGGAGCGAGCAACGGCATGCCCCACGCATTGTGGTAGACGGCCACAGCGTCCCGGATGCGGGGCGCGGCTTGCTTCAGAAAGGCGCGGCGAATTCCCGCGGGGGTCGACCACGCATTCAGGGCCAGCCCGATGGGCGCGGAAACGGCGGCTGGTTCAAACAAGGCCACGACCAGGCTGGCATGCCCCAGCGCCGCATCGATCTGCCGATGCTGCCGGATGATCTCCTGCATCCCTCCGGCCGAGTGTACGTGCGCGGCAATGTGGACCAGTTGCGCCATGGCTCAGTAGCGCGGAAACGGCGGAAAACCCGCGCGCTTAAGCATCATCCAAAAGGGTGCCTTGCCCAGGCCGGCCGCCACGTCGCGCCAAGCGCCGTCGCTCCGGATCACGGCCGCCGCGAGATGGCGGGCGTAGCGGAGGTGGTTCGTCACGCCGCCTTCGGCGCGCACGGCCAGCGCAGCGTGGAAGGCCGCGAGCAAGTCGAAGCCCTCTCCGGCCGCGCGCCGCGCAAAGTGCCGGTAGACATCGACGACGCGCGCCGTCGGCGTCGTGAAGCGATTCGCCTCGGCGGCCAGCTCCGCATAGCCATCCGGACGTCCTGCCCGGCGGCGCGCGATGCCCAGGCGGATGGCGCAGACCCCCGCCTGGCTGAACGTGGCGCGCCTCAGCGTGGAGGAACCCGGATGGCGCCGGTAATGAAACAACGGCAGGGAAACCACGCCGATGCGATGGGCTTCGCTGATCCGCGCCACCACATCGTAGTCCGAGCAAAGTTCGATACCCTGCCGATACGGGATTTGTTGCACGATTTCCCGGCGATACAGCAGCGTCGGATGGAGCACCGGCATGCCATAGGGTACGTAGGCGACAATCTCCCCCGCTTCATAGAACATGGGATAGGCTTCCGCGATCCGGCCGTCATGCTCCATCCAACGGGCGCCAGTCCCGACCACCCCGAGGCTCGGGTCGGCCGCCATCGCCTTCAGTTGCAACTCAAGCCGCATCGGATGGGACCAATCGTCCGCGTCCATGATCGCCACCCAGGGGCTGCGCGCCGCCGCGATGCCCAGATTGTGGCCGGCCGCGACGCCGAGATTGGTTTCCTGGCGAAGAACCCGGATGCGCAGGTCCGGCCGCGCGCGAAGTGCTCGCTCGACCGATCCATCCGCCGAACCGTTGTCGACGATCAGCAGCTCGAGATCGGACAGGGTCTGGTTCAGGATGCTGGCCACCGCCGTTTTCAGGAAATCGCCGCTGTTCCAAGCGAGGATGATGACGGAAACGGTGGGCATGGAGCGTCTTGATATTCGGGACTTTCCACGCTTCACGCAATGCGCTTATTAACCTCGGGTTGCCCCACGATGAGTGATTCCCTTCCACCGGCTCGTCCCTTCGCTGCCATCGGAGCCGGAGCGCGTGCCATCGTGATCGCGCAGGTGGCCAAGACTCTCATTCGTCTCGTGTCGGCCGCGCTGCTGGCACGCCTTTTGTCTCCCGACGCCTACGGTCTCCATGGCATGGCGGCGCTCATCTACACGCTGCTGTACATGGCGCGTGACGCCGGGATTTTTCTTGCGGTGCAGCAGCCCGGGCTCACCCGGGCCCGCTTCAACCAACTGGCGCTGTTCGCGCTCGGCGTGGGTCTTGGTCTGGCCAGCCTCTGCCTTCTGCTCGGCCGGCCGGCCGCCGCTTTTTTTGCGGAGCCCCGCCTGCCGCCCATCCTGTCCGGTCTCGGTGCCGCGTTCGTATTCGGCGGCGCGACCGTTGCGCCCGTGGCCCTGCTCTACAAGGAGCAGCGCCTGGGCACCGTGGCGGCGATCGAGGTGGTCGCCACGCTCGCCTCCACCTTGGCGGCCCTCGCCGCCGCCGCCACGGGCGCCGGCGTCTGGTCGCTGGTCTGGCTCAGCCTCTCCTATGAGCTGGCGGTTGCGATCGGCAGCTGGTGGGCCAGCCCGTGGCGGCCGGCCTGGGCCATCGCTTGGCAGGACTGGCACGGCATTCTGGGCCGCGGTGCCAACCTGACCGGGCAAGCGCTGGCCAGTCATTTGTCCCGGATGGTGGATCAAGTGGCCGTGGGCCGCACCGGCAACGCCCACGAGCTCGGTCTCTATGGCCGCGGGGTCCAGATCTCGACGGCCTTGCTTCAGTTTGGCATCGCTCCGCTGAGCGGCTGGGGCGTTGCCGCCCTCACCTCGGCCCGGGAACACAAGGGGGAATCGGCGCTCGCGCAGCAAGTGCTCAACGGCCTGTTCCACCTCTGCCTCCCGCCCGCGCTCCTCTGCTGCGTCGCCCCGGAGCTATTCATCCGCCTCTTCTACGGGCCGAAGTGGCTGGCCGCGGCCGAGGTCGTCCGCTGGCTCGGCCTGGCCGCCGCCGTGCAACCCTGGCTTTTTGTGCCGTCGTGGCTGCTGCAGGCGGCCGGCCGTACCCGCCGGCTGCTGTTCGCTTCGGTGCTGGGCCTGGCGTTCATCGGCCTCGGTTGTGTCCTGGCCCAGGGCCGGGGCATCGGCGCGATCGCCCTGGCGGTCGCGACCGGAACGTTGCTGCACGCCGCCATCTCCCTGGCCCTGGCGGCCGGCACCGCCGGCCTGGCCATCGGTGCGTGGCTGCGGCCCGCCGTCATCCCGGCGTTGCTGCACGGCGGATTCGGGGTCCTCCTCGCCGGCATCCAACTGCTCCGGCCGTCGTTGCCCGCGACCTGGCTGTTGCTCGCGGCGCCTGCCTACTACGCGCTGGCCTGGCTGGCCGTGCCGGCGATCCGCCGGGAAATCCGCCATCATTTCCTGCTGCGCCCATGAATCCCCGGCTTCGCCTCGTGCTGGTTGCCATCCTGTTCCCCGTCCTCGCGGCCTGGACCGGAATCTCCTTGGCGCAGGAAAAACACTTCCTCGCCGTCTTCCTCGCGGGCATCAGCCTGTGGGGCATCCTGGCGTGGACCCGCGGCCCCCTCGCCGAAGCCTGGATGCTGGCGTTTCTCTTTTTCGGTTACGTGATCGGGAACCGTGGCTTTGCGCAAATCTCCCTCGTCGGCCAGGCCCCGATCCTGATGGGGGAAATGGGCCTCGCCATCGGCCTGCCCCTCGTGCTCTTGCGCGGGATGCGGAGCCGGGTGCTTCCGCTCCACCGCGACTGGCTTCACTTTCTGCTCCTGTTCTGGATCGCGCTGGGCACCGGACGCATCGCGTTTGACCTGCGCGCCCACGGCTTCGTCGCGGTCCGCGATTTTGCGATGATCTACTATGTGGCCTATTTCTTCGTGGCCCGCGCGCTGATCGAGCACGACGCCTCGCGCCGGCTCCTGCACCAGGCGGTCCTGTTCACCTTTGCCGTGCTCCCGGGGATCGGCGCCCTGGGCATGAGCTTCCCGGATTTTTTCCAGGACCACTTCTCCATCAATGGCGTGCCGATCATCTATTACAAAGGCGACCTGCTCGCGACTTTCCTGTTCACGGGCTACGTGATTCTCGTTCCCCCGCCCTCGTCATCCGCCGGGTTTCGCGACGGCTGGCGCTGGCTGGCCGCCGCCGCGTCCCTGGTCCTCGGCTTGCTGCTGTTGTCGCGTTCCAGCCTGGTCGGGCTTCTGGTGGCGATGGCCTGGATGGCCTGGGCCCGTCGCTGGCGGCCGTTCTGCACTTTCGTGGCGGTGTGCGCCGTCGGCTTGATGGCCGTGACCGTCCACTCGCTGCTGCAAAAGCAGGATTTCTCGCAAACCAAGGCCTACGCCATCTACGAGGTCGCGCTCTCCATCGTCGACTACAGCGGCACCCGGGCCTATGTCAGCTCCGACAGCAGCAACAAGGGGGACAACAACCGCTTTCGACTGGTCTGGTGGCGCAACGTGTTGACCGAAACCGCGACCACTTCGCCCCTGCTTGGCCTGGGCTTTGGCGCCGATCTCGCCCGGGGATTCGTGCTCGAGTACTATCCGACCGATGATGCCGAGTTCACGGCGCGCAGCCCGCACAACATCTTTGTGACCACCTTCGGTCGCATGGGGGCGCTGGGCGTCGCGGTCCTCGCCGCGTTCTATTGGGCGCAGGCCCGGGCCACCCGCCGGACGGTACGCGCCGCGCGGCGCGGGGAAATGTCCGACGATGCGCTCACATACCAGGCCGCCGTGTGGGTGGTGCTGATCAGTGCCTGCCTCGGCGTCGTGCTCGAGGGGCCGATGGGGGCGATCCCGTTCTGGATCATGCTGGGCCTCGCCCACCAGGCGACGACAGCGGCGAAACCCGAGGCCGCAGCCGGGGCGGAAACGGAAACCACAGCCTGAATCGCGCCGCGGGCCGCGCTGTCAGGGGAACGCCTTGACCCCAAGACGCCGCCCCGGCCTGGAAGCGCGGCTTCGCCGCAACGCGCCGGGGACGGCGCGCTCCACATTCCCGAGGCCGTATCCGTGCTTTTCGCGACCGCGCAACACCTTGTTCCTTGCCCGTTTTTCAGGTTTCAGGTTTCAAGTCTCAGGTTTCTCCCCAGCTTCTCGCCGTGACCCTGAAATTCCTGCGCAACCTCGACCTGGCCAGCTTCTTCAAGCTCACCACGCGCGAGCGCTTCGACCGGATCACGCCGCTCTGCATCGCCGTCCTCAGCCTTATCGGCGTCTTCTTCATCTACAGCGCCCAGATGGCGCGCGACGGCTCGCAGTGGAAGAGCCAGCTCGTCTACCTCACGCTCGGCGCCGTCCTTTACCTCGGCACCGCCCTGCTCGATTACCGGATCTGGCTCCGCTACGCCCACTGGGTCTACCTCGTCAGCCTCGTCCTGCTGGTCCTCGTCCTCATCCCCGGCATCGGCACCACCCACGGCATGGGCGCACGCCGCTGGATCGACCTCGGCGTGGCCTTCCAACCCTCGGAATTTGCCAAGGTTGCCGTCCTGATCGTCACCGCCTCCATCCTCACCGGCTCGCGGCTGGGCACCGTGGCGGACTCATTTCAGGTGCTGGTCAAATTGGCCCTTGCCGTGGGCATACCCATGCTCTTGATCGTCGCCGAACCCGACCTCGGCAGCGCGCTTGTCATTGCGCCCATGGTCTTTGCCATGTTGTTCATCTCCAACCTCTCGATGCGTTTCTTTGCCGGGGCTCTGGGCGTGTTTGCCCTGCTCGTGGGCATTGTCGCGCTCGACTCCTGGCGATACGCCAAGTTCATGGAGGACAATAAATTGAGCTACGTCCGGGACCGCGGCGCCTACGAACCGCACTCCTGGCTCCCGCTCAAGGACTACCAGCGCAACCGCGTGCTGGCCTTCGCCATGCCCGACGTCATCGACCGGCAGGGCATCGGCATCACGTGGAACAGCCGGCAATCGCTCATCTCCGTCGGCTCCGGTGGCCTCACCGGCAAGGGTTGGGCCGAGGGCACGCAGGCCAAGCTCGGCTACCTGCCGCCGGCCGTCGCGCACAACGACTTCATCTTCTCCGTCATCGCGGAGGAAAAGGGATTTTTGGGAAGCATCACCGTCGTCGGCCTCTTCGGCGTGGTGTTGTGGAACGGACTGCGGATCGCCGGCCTCGCCCGCGACCGTTTCGGCGCGCTCCTCGCGCTGGGCGTCACGGCCCTCCTCGCCGTGCACGTGTTCGTCAACATCGCCATGACCATCGGGCTCGTGCCGGTGAAAGGCATACCGCTTCCCTTCATTAGCTACGGCGGCACCTTCGTGCTCAGCTGCTGCTTCCTGCAAGGACTGGTCCAAAGCGTCTATCGCTTCCGGAGGGACACCTGACATGGTCTCCCCCTCCCGCGATATTGACCGCTCTGCCGGAATTTCCTGCGCGCCGCACGCCCGCACCGGGTGCCCTGCCGACAACCACAGGGACACACCCCACCATGAACGATCAGTCAGCCCAGAACGGCGCCCCCTCCCCGCAGGACGCCGCCTCCCGCCATGAGGAGGAACTCATCCAACCGCCCCCGCCCAAGCACGCCGAGCCCATCTCGGCGGAGCAGCTGAAGGCCGAATCCAAGGAACGCGCCGCCAACCGGCCCATCCTCCAGAAGATCCTCGGCCTCTTCCGCAAGGAAAAGGGCAGCTTCCGCGAGCTCGTCATCAACTCCGAACCCCTTGAGAAGCGCGTCGCGCTGCTCGTGGACGGCCAGCTCGACCGCTTCGAGATCGAGCGCGAATCGGACGACCGCATGGTCGGCGGCATCTACAAGGGCCGCGTCAAGAACCTCGACCCGGGCCTCAAGGCCGCCTTCGTCGACATCGGTTACACGAAGAACGCGTTCCTCCATTACTGGGACATGCTTCCCGCCGCCGCCGACTCCTCCGTCGAGGTCGTGCGCGTGAACAAGAAGAAGGGCCAGGCCGAGAAGAAGGCCGAGCCCACGGTGAAGGACATCCCGGGCCTCTATCCGCCCGGCTCCGAGATCGTCATCCAGGTCACCAAGGGCCCCATCGGCACCAAGGGCCCGCGCACGACGACCAACCTCTCCCTGCCCGGCCGCTACCTCATCCTCACCCCGTTTTCCGACGGCTGCGGCATCTCCCGCAAGATCGAGGACCCGCAGGAGCGCAAGCGCCTCAAGACCCTCATCAACGAACTCACCATCCCCGAGGGCATGGGCGTCATCGTCCGCACCGCCGGCGAGGGCAAGAAGTCCCGTTACTTCGTCCGCGACCTGCACCTCCTCCTCAAGAAGTGGGAGGAGATCCAGCGCAAGATGCAGAACGACCGCGCCCCGGCCTGCCTCTACCAGGAGCCCGACATCATCGAGCGCACCGTGCGCGACTTCCTCACCGAGGACATCGACCGCGTGCTCATCGACAACGAAGGCGACTTCAAGCGCACCCAGGAATACGTCGGCCAGATCTCCAGCCGCTCCAAGGGCAAGATCGCGCACTACAAGGACAGCATTCCGGTCTTCGAGCGCTATAACATCGAGCGCCAGATCGAGCAGACCTTCCAGCGCAAGGTCACCCTGCCCTCCGGCGGCCAGATCGTCATCGACGAGACCGAGGCCCTCATCGCCATCGACGTCAACACCGGCTCCCACAAGTCCAAGTCGGGCGACGAGAAGAACACGATCTTCCAGGTGAACATGGAGGCCGCCGTCGAGATGGCCCGCCAGATCCGCCTGCGCAACATCGGCGGCCTCGTCATCATGGACTTCATCGACATGAAGGAGCGGCGCCACCGCCAGGCCGTCTACGACAAGATGGTCGAGCTGATGGCCGAGGACAAAGCCAAGACACACATCCTGCCCATCTCGCAGCTCGGCATCATGCAGATGACGCGCCAGCGCCAGTCCGAGTCGCTTTCGAGCAACCTTTACACCAGCTGCCCATACTGCCACGGCCGCGGCACGGTGAAGAGCGCCACGACGATGAGCGTCGAGCTCCAGCGCCGCCTGAGCTCCGTCTGCCGCCGCCTCCAGATGCGCAAGGACGGCAAGGAATACTCCCTCCGCGTGCACGTCCATCCGAGCATCCTCGAGCGCCTCCGCTCCGAAGACTCGGACCTCCTCGTGCGCATGGAGAAGCTCTTCCACACCAAGTTGGCCTTCCGCGCCGACCCGAACTACCACGTCGAGAACTTCAAGATCATCAACGCGAACACGAACGAGGAGTATCGTTGAGCGATACTCCGGTTATCGGATGAGTGTTGGCCGTTGTTGGTAATTGCTCAGCGCCGGGCTCTCCAAGCCCGGCGCTTTCTTTTGCTTTAGGGCGGCCGTACTCCGCTTTTCCTCCCTGCCCTCCGGCAACCGTCTTCCATTCTCCGCCCCTCTCTGCTCCAAGCTCCCCGCTCCCTGCTCCCGGCTGCACGGCTGCATCCGCCCCCTTTCTCATTGTCTCATCGCCCGTCCCCGCAACGCTGTTGCCCCATGAAGAAGTCATTTCCCCTCCAAGCCGCCGGTAAAGACGACGCGCGCGTGCGCGACAAGGTGCGCCACGAGGTGAACAAGTACGTGCGCCGCTGCCGCCAGAAGCCCGTCCCCGAGGGCTTCGCCCAGTGGGAATTTGTCTGCAAGGCCGGCGCCGACGCCGCCACCGCGGAGAGCAAGCCGCTCAAGGAAATCGCCACCGCCATCGACGCGATCGCGCAGACCGGCGCCACGAGCGTCTACCTCGAAATCGAACCCGTCCCCGCCCAACGCCGCGCGACCTGACGCCGGGCCGATTCAGCCGCCCGCGAATAACGCGAATCGGCGCGAATGAAATCCCATCGGCAAACCAGCCACAATCCTGCCTCACGCGAAGGGCGATCCGGACACGGACGTACCCGCGCTGCCGTTCAATCCTTGGCGCCCCGCACCACGACGTCGGTGATCGGCAGCCGCGCGAATTCCTCCGGCAACTCCGCCTCCTCGGCATTGAAGACCATCACGTCCCGCGCGGTGCGGTTCCCCGCAAACCGGATGTCCACCCGCTGATAACCCATGCCCGACTCGGGCAGCTTCACGAGCCGTTCGCTCCACTTCTTGTCGAGGGGCACACGCATGGTCAGCCGGGAGGGATTTTATTCGGACCCGTCACGCTACGGGCCGCCGTGGCGTGGGTGAAAAGCACCTCCACGCCCCCACCCGGCTGGCCATACGCCGGCTGAACAACGCCATACTGGATGGCGGTGGCAGCAACAGGGCGGATGGTGAAGACATTCACGGCCGGATCAGGATTGGGCAGAGCATACCGCGCCACCGCTTCTTTGCCAGTGCGAACCAAGCGCGCGTCCGCCTCGGTGGTCGCATCGGTTCCCGACTTGAGACTGCCGTCCGCTTCGATGCGGTGGTCATTGGTATAGGCACTGAAGCGTTTGAAGACCTCACCAGCCTTGGTCGCCACAACCGGAGCATCCTTGGCCGGACCAGGTGTCGCCGCCGCATAGGCCGCCCTCGGTTCCCTCAACAGAAAGGCGCGAAACTCCGACGACGACAGCGACAGCAATTTCACATCCCTCACCTCCTGGCCGTAGCTCTTGAGGTGAGCGCCGAGGGCCAGCGCGCGAAGAAAGGCCTTTTGTTCAGGCTCGTCGCGCTCGAGGACAATCTCCGCGTTGTAGGCCATGCCCACGACCTTGCGGAATGCGAAGGTGGTCAGCTCGACCAGTTGATACCCCATGCCGGTTTCCGGCTGGTTTAGAAGTGAACGCTGTTGGGCCTCGTTGAGGTAATACATAAGATTGCGGCATTCGCCGCCGGCCCGCCTCGGATCCCAGCCGATCCGTCTCTTATCCGCAAGCCCGCCGTCCGAAGTCCGCTCAAGTCATCTTCAGGTCTGTTCCCCTCACACCCAATGGGCACCCGTTGCGGCTCGCCACCACGCCATCATCCGTGCCCATCCGTGCAATCCGTGGTCAAACCGTCTTGGCGTGTTTCGTGGTCCACCACAACGACCGCACCGCGCCGGCGCAGCGGGGCTACATCCGGCTGATGGTGATATCGACCAGCTTGGCCTTACCCTTCGCCGGCGCGTCGATCAGCATTTCGAATTCCTTGGTATTCCGGCCAACGGCGCCGATGTTGGTCGTCAGGTACTGCACCCCTACTTTTCCCCGCACCCGCCAGCGATTGGTCCAGCCAGGCACGGGCTCCGGATCCTCGAGAATCACGCTGCTGTTGAAAACATAGCCCACACTTGAATGCTTGTCGGCTTCGTAGGTGAAGTAATGGGTCGCCAGCTCTTTCGCCGCCTTGGACACGGCGATCTCGGTCTGGCTCTCCTTGGCCAACGTCATCTCCGCCTTCTTCACATCGAGCGTTCGTTGGGCGTCGCGGTTGGCTTTCGCCTCGGCCTGGGTTCGCTTCTCCAGCTCTCTCACCCGCCGTTTGGCGTCGGCTTTGTCTTCATCGATCTGCGCTTTCTCCACCTTCATCTCATCTTCGGTCAGAGCCGGGGCCCGTTCCTTGATCCGGGCCACGATGTCGTCCGGCAGATCATCCACGCGGATCGTCGTGGCCAGACGCGCGCCCACGATCGCTCCCACCTTTCTCGTGGCCGTGTCGTAGGTGGTGAACGTCACCTTTTCGAGCTTCCGCCCGTTCTTCAGCACGACCTCGTCGTAGCGAAAACTGAAATCAACGAGGGCAGCGTTTACCGTGCCCATCCAGGCTAGCGCCATCGCACAGACGAGTTTTTTCATAGGTTTTCATCGTGCTGGCCCACGACGCCGTGAATAAGACCTACGACTTTATTCAGCGCAAACTCGAACTCCAGGCCGGCTCCTTGCGCCCACACCCACCGACGCCACGAGCCTGAACCGTTGTCGCCGGCCAGCCTCCTTCGTTTTGCGCCTTTTGCGCCTATTTGTGGCAACCTTTGGGATCGCCCATGCCGTTGGGGTCCACCTTGCGAACAGGAGAAATCACGAACCTGTCCGTCGGGATTGGGATCGTTCGTCGTTCTGTAACAGGGGACGCGTTGGCGAGAGACAAAAATCGCATACATTTCCACGATCCCCCAACCACGATGAAAAAATCCCAAACTCCCCCAAACACGATCTGCCTCTGGTATGAGAAGGACGCCCTCAAGGCGGCGAAGTTTTACGCCTCGGTTTTCCCCGACAGCAAGGTCGGCGCCGTGCGAAAGGCCCCGGCCGACTTCCCGTCGGGCAAGAAGGGGCAGATCCTGACGGTGGAATTCACCGTCCTCGGCGTCCCGTGCATCGGCATCAACGGCGGGCCGGCGTTCAAGCACAGCGAGGCCTTCTCCTTCCAGGTCGCCACCGACACCCAGGAGCAGACCGACCGCTACTGGAACGCGATCATCAGGCACGGCGGCATGCCCAGCTTCTGCGGCTGGTGCAAAGACCGCTGGGGCATCTCCTGGCAGATCACCCCGCGCGTCCTGAGCGAGGCCATGGCTGCCGGCGGCAAAACCGCGAAGCGCGCCTTCGAAGCCATGATGGAAATGGACAAGATCGACATCGCCGCCATCAAGGCCGCGATCCGCGGCTGAGCCCCGGCACATGTCACCTATTAGATGACATGCGCGGCAGAGCGATCACCCCAGAACACACGGAGTACACCGAAGCCAGGACGCGCTGACCTCGGCGCGTACCATGCAAGCGGCCCGAACCCAGCGCCTTGAGGTCAAGCCGCTCCACCTGGATGTTTCCGTGTATTCCGTGTGTTCCGTGGTTTGTTCCCCGGCCGGCTACATTCGTGTCGATTCGTGTCCATTCGTGGTTAACACACCCGCATGGGCCTGACCTCCGCCGAAAAACTCTGCCTCGCCTGCGGCCTGTGCTGCGACGGCACGCTCTTCGACAACGTGCGCCTCGAGCCGGGCGACGACGCGAAGCGACTGAAGACACTCGGGCTGCCCGTGACCGTCTCCCGCGGTCGCGAACCCGTCGCGCGCTTCAACCAGCCGTGCGCGGCGCTCTGCACGGACCGCACCTGCCAGGTGTACGCCAACCGCCCGAAGCAGTGCCGCACCTACGAATGCATGATTTTCAAGCGCATGCAGTCCGGCGAACTCGCGCCCGGCACCGCGCTGCGGGCCGTGACCAACGCCCGGCGCCAGGCCAACCGCGTCCGCCGGCTTCTGCGCGCGCTGGGCGACACCGATGAGAAGCGCTCGCTCGGCGAACGCTTCTTCCGCATGCAGTGCCGCATGGAGGAAAAGCCGGCCGACGCGCCCGCGCTCGCCACCTTCGCCGACCTGAGCCTGGCCGTGCATCGCCTGAAGCTGCTCGCGCACGCGAAATTTCATGTGCGGCCTTGAGTGATCGTCGCTCCAACTTGACCGCGGATCACACGGATGGGACACGGATTCAATCCAAGCGGGCGCGCGCAAGGCGTTCCCCTACATGGCGCCTTGATAGCGGCTGCGTGAAACAAGGTGAAACGCGCTGACCTCAGCGCGTTGCGGCGCCGCTCCGAACCAGCGCCTTGGGGTCAAGGCGCTCCACCTGCCCTTGCCTGGTTCCGGCTCAGAACTGCAGCGTGGCCGAGAAGGTGAAACGGCGCGGGTCGAGGAAGCGGTAGTTGCCGCCCTGCGTGACCGGGCCGTCGGTCTGGTAACCCGTGTAGATCAACTTGTCCTCATCGAGGAGGTTGTCTACGTTCACCTGGAATTTCATGCGCAGGTCGCGCCCCCAGGCGGGGAAGGTCGTCGTATACGAGATGAAGGCCGACACGAGCGTGTAGGCGGGCGACTGCGTACGCTCGCCGGCCACCGTTTCCCACGGCTGGCCGTACTGCTTGCCGAAGTACGAGAACCCGCCGCCGATCTCGAGGCCGTCGAGCGCGCCCTCCAGGAACGAGTACGTGCCCCAGAAATTGTAGATCTCGGTGGGCAACTTCGGCGTGATGGTCGCGACCGACGTGGAATCCAGCAGCTTCTGCGCGTCGGTCAGCAACGTGCCGAGCAGCGTCGACTCGGGCGTGCCGGCGCCGGCGAACGCCTGCCACTCGGGCAGGTGCTGCGCAAAGTACACGCGGGCGTGCGGGCCGTTGTTCTGTTTCTCACCCTTCGGCCGCGAGTAGTGCGCCTGCAGGCGGATGTTCTTCGTCGGGTTGGCCACCAGCTCGATTTCCACGCCGCGGTATTTCACGTCGTAGGAATCCACGTAGGTCATCGACGCCTTCAGGCTGCCGGGCGAGCCCGAGACGATGCCGGCGGGTCCGATGTCGGTGACCGTGCCGCCGGCCTTGAAGTACTGGTCCCAGATCGCCTGGAAGCCCGGGCTGTCGCCGCCGATGACGTCGGTGGACTCGGTCTCGTAGAAGTTGATCGAGCCGTAATACCGGTGGTCCTTGGTGGAGATGCGGAGCCCGAGGTCACGACCTTTGCCGGACGACGGGCCGAAGATCTTGCCCGTGACGCTCGGCGCGAGGCCGCCGGCCGCGGGCTGGAAGTTGCTCGAGACGTTGGCGACGAGGCCGAGCCACTCGGTGACGTAACCGACCACGCCGGCGGAGTACGTGTCGCCCGCGTCCTCGGCGACGGTCTCGGTGTTGTCCACGCCGCGGATGCCGATCTTCGTGTTGCGGTAGTCGTCGCGGCGCGCGCCGAGCGAAATGTTGAGCCGGTCGTGCCACAGGCGCGTCTGGGAAAACACGCCCGCGTACTGGATCGTCTGCGTCGAATTGAAGTCGAACCAGTTGTAGGTGTGCGGGCCGTAGAAGAAATCGCCACCCTCGGGAATGTCCCACGCCGCCTGCGGGTTGTCCCAGTACGTGCGGCCCCAGACCATGCCTTTCTGCCAGGCCGAGGGATCGTAGGACGGCCGGTGGAAGAGCTGGTACTGGCGCGCGTCGTAATCGGTTTCCTGCCGGCCGGCGGAGACGGAGAACGACTGGTTGAACGGCACACGGCCGAGCATCGTGTCGAAACGGTACGTGTACTGGGCGCGGATCTCGGTGACGCGGTGATTCTGCACCTGGCGGTCGAGGTACTGGTCGGAGTAGAGCTGGCCGTAATTCGGGTTGGGCTGGCCGTCGGGCAGCTGTTCGTTGAGGTCGTAGGCCGCGCCGTAACCGAGCCCGCCGCCCGCGCCCTCGAAGTTCTTGGCCTTGGCGGTGTCGACATAGCGGTAGCCCTGGATCTGCAGTTCGCCGAAGTCGCCGAAGCGGTGCTCGAGGCTCAGCGTCGCGGCCCCCGATTGGCCCTCCAGCACGCTGTCGGGCGGAGCGATCGCGAATTCGCGCGAGGGCAGCCCCGGTACGGACCGGCCGCTGCGCGCATCAGTGAACGGCTCGGGGCGCAGGTAGGCGCCGCCATAGAAATCGCCCGTGCCGGCGCTGCGCAGGCCGTGCGCCCAGTTCATCATGCCGAGACCCGGCACGTAGACGCGGTAATCGTCCACGCCGCCCCACGCGTCCATGGCCTTCACGCCGGGCGCGCCAGGCGTGGTGACGGGATTCGCCCCGGCGCCCGGCACCATCTCGCCCCAGGTGGTCGCGTGCGTGGCGCCGTCCCACAGGGACAGGCCGTCCTGCACCGCCGAGGCGTAGACGTTGCGCTCGTGGTCCCAGCCCTCGAGGTTGAGGCGAATCTGCGTGGCGTCGCCGAACTTGTAGGCGAGGCCCCAGTCGATGCCCTTGCGCCGGTCGAAGTCGCCGTCGCGCCAGCCGCGCTGGTCGGCGAGGACGACATTCACGCGGGAGGCGACGCCGGCCCGCGTGCCGTTCACGTCAAGCGTGCTGCGGTAGCCGCCGCGGTTCGTGGTCTGCAGGTTCACCTCGGCAAAATTCTTGTCGAAGCGCGGTTGCTTCGTGTACGTGGTCAAACTGCCGCCGATGTCGCCGATGCCGAAAAGGATCGAATTGGGCCCGCTGTTGATCTCGACGCGTTCCACGTTGTACATGTCGATCACCATGAAGGTCGGAAAATAATTTTTCGTCGGCGGATTGCCGCCCTGCACGTGGCTGTCGCCGCGGACGCTGACCGACCAGAAGTTGTGCGTGTCGCCGCCCGTGCCGCCAGCGCTGCCGGAGCGGAAGTTGGTCGGCGTGACGTTGAGCGACCAGCGCAGCGCGCTCTCAAGATCGGTCACCGCGGTGTCGGCGATGAACTCGCGCGTGAGGGCCGAGACGGCTGACGGCGTAATGCGCAGCGGCGTGTTCATGCGCCCGCCCGCGAGCGAGTCGACGGCGACGTAGCCCGCGTCGCGCTCGACGTTCACGGTGAAGGGATCGAGCACGAGTTTTTCGGCTTCGGTTCCGGCGGCAGGCGGCGGTGTCTGCACCTGCGCCGGCAACGAAGCCGGGATGGCCAGCGCCAGCGCGACGAGGGCGAGGAGGGGTAGTTTCATGGTGGCGGGTGAGGTTGCCTCTTCGACGCGCCAGGCGGAGCCGCCGTTCCCCGGGGATGCCCCGAGCCCGGCCTCCGGGTTTTTCCCGATGCGCAGCCGTGCGGGCGGAAAGAGACCCGCCACAACCACGGATCACACGGATGAACCAACAGATCTTGGACAGCCTCCCTCCTTCACGACGCCGCGCCCTGCGATTCGCCCATTTCTCCGGGCGGGCGGACTTCCTTGGGATGCGCCCGGGCTTCCTCGACGTCCGCTTTCGTGACCTGGGCGGGCTGGCGGGTTTCCCAAGCCGGACGTGGCTTTTCACCTTCAGGAGCGCGGCGTCCTGCGACTGCTCCTCGAGGGGTTTGGCTTCTGGTTTGTCCGGATGGGAGGCTGACTGACTCATGGAGGAAAGGGGGAACGGATGCGCGGCCGGAAAGGCCGCCATTCTGAACGACCGGCAAACCCCGCGCCGTCAGGCACATCCCGGCCCGCTGTTGCGGAAAGTTTCCCCGGGGCGAGGCCGGGGCGGGCGCCTTATGCGTCACTCCGCGCTGGCTATCGCGGGCCGGGCGCGTTTTCTGTGCAGGCTGGCGTCTCGTCTCACGGGCGGGCCGTCTCACCCTCTCCTTCCCTCCCTTTATCGTTCCCATGCCCACCTATCGTTCCCGCACCACCACCCATGGACGCAACATGGCCGGCGCACGCGGCCTCTGGCGCGCCACCGGCATGAAGGACAGCGATTTCGGCAAGCCGATCATCGCCGTCGTCAACAGCTTCACCCAGTTCGTGCCGGGCCACGTCCACCTCCAGGACCTCGGCCAGCTCGTCGCCCGCGAGATCGAGGCCGCCGGCGGCGTCGCCAAGGAATTCAACACCATCGCCGTCGACGATGGCATCGCCATGGGCCACGACGGCATGCTCTACAGCCTTCCGTCGCGCGACCTCATCGCCGACAGCGTCGAATACATGGTCAACGCCCACTGTGCCGACGCCATGGTGTGCATCTCGAACTGCGACAAGATCACCCCGGGCATGCTCATGGCCGCGCTGCGCCTCAACATCCCCGCCGTCTTCGTCTCGGGCGGTCCGATGGAAGCCGGCAAGGTCATCCTGAAAGGCAAGGAACACGCCCTCGACCTCGTCGACGCCATGGTCGCCGCCGCCAGCCCCGCCTACACCGACGAGGAGGTGAAGACCATCGAGCGCTCCGCCTGTCCGACCTGCGGCTCCTGCTCCGGCATGTTCACCGCCAATTCGATGAACTGCCTCACCGAGGCGCTCGGCCTCTCGCTGCCGGGCAACGGCTCGACCCTCGCCACGCACGCCGACCGCAAGCGCCTCTTCCTCGAGGCGGGCCGCCTCGCCGTCACGCTCTGCCGCCGCTATTACGAGCAGGACGACACCTCGGTGCTGCCGCGCGCCATCGCGCGCTTCGAGGCCTTCGAGAACGCCATGAGCCTCGACATCGCCATGGGCGGTTCGACCAACACCGTGCTTCACCTCCTCGCGGCCGCGCACGAGGCGGGCGTAAATTTCACGATGACCGACATCGACCGCCTCTCGCGCAAGGTGCCGTGCCTGTCGAAGGTCGCCCCCGCCAAAGCCGACGTCCACATGGAGGACGTCCACCGTGCCGGCGGCATCATGGCCATCCTCGGCGAACTCGACCGCGCCGGTCTCCTCCACCGCGACCTGCCCACCGTCCACAGCCCCACGCTCGGCGCCGCGCTCGATCGCTGGGACATCCGCCGCACGACGGACGCCCTCGTCCAGGAATTCTTCAAGGCCGCCCCGGGCGGCGTGCCCACGCAGGTCGCCTTCAGTCAGGCGCGCCGCTGGGAATCGCTCGACCTCGACCGCGAGAAGGGCGTCATCCGCTCCGCCGAGCACGCCTTCAGCAAGGACGGCGGCCTCGCCGTGCTCTCCGGCAACCTCGCGCTCGACGGCTGCATCGTGAAGACGGCCGGCGTGGACGAGAAAATCCTGAAGTTCACCGGCCCGGCCCGCGTCTACGAAAGCCAGGACGCCGCCGTCGCCGGCATCCTCAGCGGCCAGGTCGTGGCGGGCGACGTCGTCGTCATCCGCTACGAAGGACCGCGCGGGGGACCCGGCATGCAGGAAATGCTCTACCCGACCAGCTACCTGAAATCGAAGGGTCTCGGCGCCGCCTGCGCGCTCGTCACCGACGGGCGTTTCTCCGGTGGCACGTCGGGCCTGTCCATCGGCCATGTCTCGCCCGAGGCGGCCGAGGGCGGCGCGATCGGCCTCGTCCAGCACGGCGACCGCATCGAGATCGACATCCCCGCGCGCAGCATCCGGCTCGTGCTCTCCGACGAGGAACTCGCCGCCCGTCGCGCCGCGATGGAGGCGAAGGGCGCCGCCGCGTGGAAACCCGTGCACCCGCGTCCGCGCAAGGTCTCGGTCGCGCTGCAAGCCTATGCCGCCATGGCCACCAGCGCCGCCCGCGGCGCCGTGCGCGACGTCACCCGGATCCAGGGACGCTGAGCCCATTCTCCTCCCGAGGTCAAACGAGGTGGAGCGCCTTGACCCAAGGCGCTGGCCCGGTCGGGTCCGGACGCATGCACGCGGCCATCAGGCGAGGGGCCATCCATCCTCCGTCCTTGGCCTTGGCCGGAACGAGGCAGTTGCCTGCCAATGACGCGAAGACCACGAATGAGATTCCCAGAGAAAACCCTGATCATTGGATGATGAGCCCGGGCCAGGACAGGTCGAACCGGCCTTTCTCGTCTTAAATTCGCGCTCATCCGCGTTATTCGCGGGAAGTCACCTGCCTGATCCGGCTTAGCGCTTTCGCCCCAGCCGCCGGCGCACGGCCTGAGCGTAGTACACGAGCGGCAGGACCGACAGCACGGTGATCACGCTGATGAACATGAGGTGGTTCTGTTCGCTCTGCGGGCTCGCCAGCATCGCCCGGGCCGCCGCATCGTTGGCATGGGCGGCGAAGGCCACCGGTCCCTCCGCGGCGGTCCGCGCGAGCGAGAAGCCGCCGCTTTGCGCCGAGTGCCAGCCGAGGGCCGACAGCCAGGCAAAGGCCTTGATGCCTGCCGACGCGCAACCGATGGCCATCGCACCGAGCGCAACCGTACCCAGGCTGAACAGACCGACGCTCAGGTTGCCGATCGCCACGAGCCCGAACGACACCGCGCCCACGCTGAGCGGCGCCACCGCATAACCGCCCCACGCGACCAGCAATCCGCAGGCGCGATCCCCTCCGGCAATCCAGCCGAAGACCGGCGGCTCGCCGTCGTCGGGTGACGCGAACCGGATGTGGACCAGCGGCACGCCCGCCAGTGTCCAGCGGCTGCGGTACCGCCCCGCGGCCGAGCCTGCCTGGTCCCGCGGATCGCGAAAAAACTCCGGATGCGCGCGGCGCTCGGCGGTGCGCAACCGGCGCATGTGCGCCAGCACGCGCAGCAGGGCCACCGGCCACAGGACCATGAAACCAATCACCAGGATCTGGGTGGCCACGGCGAAACCAAGACGCTGGTCCCACCAGCGCCACGAACCGGCGCGCAGCAGCCACAGCGCAACCAGAAACGCGCCCCCGCCGCCAAGGAAGCCGAGCGTGACCTTCACGACCGCGCGCCGCTCCCGCGGCGTGCGCGACTGGTCGAGGCTGGCGCGCAGCGAAAGGAAGGCCCCGACCACGCCGCTGACCGAACTCATCAGCACGGCGAGCCCGGTCGTCTTGGCCAGCGCACCCCCGTGCACCGCGGCGCCCCCGACCACCACCGCGGCCTGCGCGGTCGTCGGTGTTCCAACCGCCGGCAGCGCGGCCAACACCGCGATCGTGAAGAGCTTCCCCGGCGTGCTCCGCTCCAGCGCTCCTTCCACAAAGGCCAGCACCTGCTCCTGCAAGGCCTTCCGACCGCGGGCCAGACGCTGCTTCACGGCATCCTCGCTCAGGTCGAGCGCCACGGCGACGTGCTCGATCGACCGGTGTTCACGGTAATAAAGCACCAGCGGCACGCGATAGACCTCCGGCACGCGTTCGAGTGCGCTCCACAGAAGCGCCTGTTCCTCGTGGCGGATTGCCAGATCCGCCACGGGTTCGTCGCCTGACTCGACCGTCTCCGCGGACTCAAGCGGGGCCGCCCGGCTCACCGGTTCGCGTCCGTCGGCGCGGCGCAGGCGGCTGACCTTGAAACGCAGGATGCCGCACAACCACGGGCGCAGCTTTTCCGGTTCACGCAGGCCGGCGAGCTGCCGCCAGGCCTCCACGAAGGTCTCCTGGGCAAGGTCCTCGCTCCGGTCGAGCTCGCCGGTGGCGGAATACGCCAGCGAGCACAGCAGCCGCTGGTAACGCTCGACAATGCGCCCGAAGGCGCGCCGGTCGCCCGCGAGGGTCGCGGCCACCAGGTCGGCGTCGGAAGCGTGGTCCAGGACAGGCATGAATTCGGGCGCGGGCATGGTTGGCATAGGGAAGTGCCCGGAACGGCACAAGCGGTGACAAAGTATTTTCAGATTTTCCGAACCCGACCTGCCTGGACCATGGATTGCATGGACGGGCACGGATGAGACCGGGAGCCGGGACCGGGGGGGGTGATCCCTGCCCGTCCGTGAAATCCGTGGTGCTGACCGGTCTTGCATCGAAAGTCTGTCACCTTGCGTCCGGCTTCGGGCACTCATGGGCGAACCTTCAACCCAACTCATCCCATGTATCCGTTCCTTCGCCCGCTGTTCCTCCCCGCCCTGCTGCTGGCCGCCGCCGGCAGCCCCACCCTCCGCGCCGCCGACGCCGCGCTGGTCGATGACTTCTCCAATCCCGACCAGACGGTGCACGGAGCGCCGCGCCTGCTGTTCACGGACAAGGATGCCGGCAGCCAGTCGCAGGCCACGCAGCGCTGCGAGAACGGCGTGCTCGTCGTGCAGGGCATGCTCATGCCGGGCCGCGGCGCGCCGGCTTTCATCTCGATTCCGCTGCTCCTCACGCCCACCGCGCAGCCCCAGGACCACAGCACAAACACGGGCGTGCGCCTGAAAGTGAAGCTCGTCCAGGGCGGCCTCTCGGTGCAGGTCGCCAGTGCCGACGTGACCAACTTCGATTTTCACTCGGCCCCGGTCGTGGCGAAGCGCGGGGAATTCGTCGAGGTGCGGGTGCCCTTCAAGGACCTCAAACGCGCCTGGTCGGAGCAGACGCCGCTCAACGCCAGGACCGTGACCAGCGTCAACCTCGTCGCCTTCGGCGTGGCGCCGGGCGAGTTCGCCTTCGAGGTCGACGAGATCGGGTTCTACTGAGGGAGGCCTGAATTTCCGTACGGGCGGACCTTGGGTCCGCCCGTACCCGAGACAAGGGCGTGGTCAAGCCACGCCCCTACACCCCACGCCTTGCCTTCCATGTCCACCACCACAGCAGACCCGTACACGGCACCCGCCGCCTCCACCCGGCTCGACCACCTCGACGCCGCGCGCGCCTTCGCGCTCGTGCTGGGTGTCGTGTTTCATGCGTCGCTATCGTTCTCGCCAAGTTACATGGGCTGGGCGGTGCAGGACATCTCGACCGGCGTGGCGGTGCTGCCGTTCATGCATGTAAGCCACGCCTTCCGCATGGAGCTGTTTTTCCTCCTCGCGGGGTTCTTCAGTCATGGCCTGCTGCAACGGCAGGGCCTCGGGCCATTTGTGCGCTCGCGCGCGGTGCGGCTCGGGGTGCCGTTCATCGCCGGCTGGTTTCTCCTGCGGCCGCTGCTCGTTTCGGGCTGGATCATGGGTGCGGCGAGCATGCGCGGGGATTACGACTTCCGGGCGGCCATCGGGGCGGGGTTCGCCGGGTTGAAGGCGCTGCCCGCCGACCTGCTCACCGGCACGCATCTCTGGTTTCTGTACTACCTGCTCCTGATCACGGGCCTGATGCTCGGCGCGAGGCTGGCGACCCAGGGCGTCGATCGCGTCTTCGCCGGCGGACGTTTTCTGCCACGGCTGCTCGTGTGGCTCGATACCGGCGCGACCCGGCTGGCCGCCTCGCCCTGGGTGTTGCCGATGCTGATTGTGCCGACCGCCGGCGCGTTGTGGGGCATGCAATCCTGGGGCATGGACACGCCCGACCGCTCGCTGCGCCCGCATGGACCGGTGCTGGCGGTGTACGGCGGATGCTTTGCCGCGGGCTGGCTGTGCGGCCGGTTGCCAGCCTGCCTCTCGGCTTTGGAACGCCTGACCGCTCCGCGCGTGCTTGCCGCCCTCGCGAGTGCGATTCTCACCTTCCGCCTGAGCGCGATCCAAGGCGACCCCGCCCACCCGCACTTCACCGCCGCGCGTGTCGCGTACTCACTTGGTTATGCAACGATGATGTGGACGCTGGTTGCGCTGACGCCGGGCCTTTTCCGAAAACTCTGCTCCCGCCCACGACCGATGGTCCGCTACCTCGCGGATTCGTCGTACTGGATGTACCTGGTCCACCTGCCGGTCGTCGTGTGGTTGCAGGTGGCCGTGGCGGAGGTACCCGTGCATTGGACGCCGAAACTCGCGTTCGTCTCGGTCACGACGATCACACTCTCGTTGCTGACCTACGACCTGTTCGTCCGCTCCACGTGGCTCGGCCAGCTCCTCAACGGCCGCCGCCGCGAACGTAAGCTGGCTTTCCGACCTCCTTGGGCCAGGGCCCCCTGAACGGCCGGCCCGTCAGTCAGCCGACACGCTCTTTGTTCCCGGACGCGGCCGCGCGATAGATGGCCTCGACGACGAGCGTGTCCTTGAGTCCCTCCTCGCCGGGGCAGAGCAGCGGCGTGCCGTGGATGATGGCCAGGGCGTCGTCGTCCATCTGCCGCGCCTGCTGGTTCGGCACCACGGCGTCGAGCGCAAGACCGTCGCTGGTCGTGCCCTTGATGCCGCTGTAGTTCTGGAACGGCGCGAGTTCGTACCAGCCCTTCGTGCAGTCCACGTGCAGCTTGTTCATGCGTTTGCCGAAGCTCGCCTCGCCGCGTCCGGTCACGCCGCCGGGAAATTCCAGTTCGAAGGCCATCGCCTCCTCGACCTCGTGGTAGATCTCGGGGCGCGTGGTCGAGGCCGTGGCCATGACCGCGACCGGTTCGAGTCCGGTGCCATAACGGAGCGCGTTGAGCGGGTAGACGCCCATGTCGCCCATGACGCCGCCGCCCATCGCCTTCTTCTGTTTCCAGTGGTCCTTGCGGGGATCGAAGTAGCCGGCCTCCGCCGTGGCGCGGACCGGCGCGCCGTACCTCAGCTCGCGGCGCAGCTGCATGATCCGCTGCGTGTTCGGCTCGTGATGCAGGCGGTAGCCGATCGCGAGCGTCACGCCGTTGTCGCGGCAGGCCTTGATCATCGCCTCGCACTCCTTCACCGAAGGCGCCATCGGCTTCTCGCACCACACGTGCTTGCCGGCCTTGGCGGCGCGGATCGTGTACTCGGCGTGCATCGAGGGCGGCAGCACGACGTAGACGACGTCGATGGCGGGGTTGTTGGCGATCGAGTCAAAATTCGCGTAATCGTAGAGCGCCGCGTCGGGCAGGCGGTGTTTTTCCTGCCACGTCTTCAGCTTGGCCGGCGTGCCGGACACGACACCCGCGAGGTGGCAATGCTCCGTGAGCTGCAAAGCCGGGGCGAGGAGGTCGGTGCTGTAGTAGCCGAGGCCCACGAGGGCGACGCCCAGCTTGTCCTTTTTCTTCGGCACGAGGGCCGACGCCCACAGGCGCGAACCCAGCGTCATTCCCGCCGCACCCGCCGCCAATTGTCCGAGAAACCGCCTGCGTGAAGTCATCATGGGGTAAAGCTCCTTGGTGCCGACCCTACGCCGCATCGTGGCGCGGTCAAGGAGCGCGTGAAGCCCTGGCCCCCGCGGGAGCGTCACACTCCGACGTCGACGCTCGGGTGGACGTGGCGGACCCGCTCGCGATAAAGCAGGTACAGACCGGAGGCGATGACGATGCCGCCGCCGAGGAGCGTCCACCGGTCGGGCAACTGGCCGAAGACCACGGCCCCGGCCACGACGGCAAAAAGCAGCTGCGCGTAGAAGAACGGCGACAGCGTGCTCGCGGGGGCGTGCTTGTGCGCAAGGATCAGCAGCCAGTGCGCGCCCGCGCCGGCGAGGGAGAGGAGGATCAACACGCCCCAGACCAGCGGGCTGGCCGGCGTCTGCCACACCGGCAGCGCCAGCGGCACCGCGACCAGGGCGCCGACCAGCCCCGTGTAGAAATGCGTCGTCTCCGACGCGTCATGCCGTGACAGCACACGCGTGATCATGAGGTAGCTGGCGTTGCACACCGCCGCCCCCAACGCCAGCCACATGCCCGGCGCGAAACCGTCGGTCCCCGGCCGCGTGATCACCAGCACGCCGGCAAACCCGATGACCACCGCCACCGCGCGCCGCGGCCCGAGTGTTTCACCGAGGAGCGGTCCCGCCAGCGCCGCCACGAGCAGCGGCGCGGCGAATGTGATCGAGGTCACGATCGTGATCGGCAGCGTCTTCAATGCCGTGAATCCGCACAGCGACGACCCGAGCACGCACAGCGCCCGCACCGCCTGCAGCCACGGCCGCGAGCTGCGCAGGATGCCGGGGCGCGTCCGCGGATTGAGGAAGCAGACCGTGATCAAGAACGCGCCCGCATACCGCACCGCCACCGTCTGCAGCGCATGCTCCCGCTGGTTGAGCCATTTCGCCGAGGCGTCCATGCACGAGAAACCCGCCACGGCCAGGATCAGCAGCAGGATGCCGCGCACTTGGCCGCCGGCTTCCTTCGCCGCGGGTTTTTCTTCCGCCGGAGTCATGCGCCCCACCCTCGGCCAAAACCGCCGGGCTGCCAAGGCCACAAAGCGGACCGCGTCGACGCCCCGCAGGCAACCGGCCTTGCGTCCGGGGCAACCCGCCTCAACCTGCCTCCGCTTATGGCCGTCACCCTGACCCAGCTGCGCGCGATCGCCCGGGCCCTGCCGGGTGTCGAGGAACGCCTGTGCCACGGCACGCCGGCCTTCTATGTCCGCGGCAAGCTCATGGCGCGCCTGCAGGAGGACGGGGAACACCTTTCGGTCGCGTTGCCCAAGGCCGGGCGAGAGGCGCTCATCGACGGGGCGCCCGACGTCTTCTCGATAACGGAGCATTTCGAAAACTACGATTACGTGCTCATGAACCTGTCCGCCGCCGGCGCCGCCCACGCGCGCCAGCGACTCGAAGGCGCGTGGCGGCTCAAGGCCCCCAAGCGGGTCGTCGCCGCGTACGACGCGGCCAGGCAGCCGTAGGGCACGGCCGCGTCAGGCCCCGTCGCCATCGAGGGCAACGAGGCAGGTGAGGGCGGACAAGATCAGGAATGCTTCGAGCATGGCATGGTCCGTCAGGTCAGCTTTGCGGTGTGCTGCCGGTCGTGGTGCGCATGCGGGCGAGGAACTCCGCCTCGGGCAGAGAACGGCGCAGTTCCGCCAGCAGCACGCTGTCGGCGCCGGCCGGATAGCGCAGCTGGTCGCGGCCGTCCGTCGCGGCGGCAAAGACGGCCCCGGCGACATCATCCGCCGTCGTGTAGGCCGTGGGATAATCCTGCAACGACCGCAGGTAGCGGCCGGCGTGCGCGGCGTAGTCCGCGGGGATGGTGTTGTCGCAACGCCCGCCGGAGTTGGCGGCAAAACCCGTCGTGGGCGACAGCCCCGGCTCGACGATTTTCACGCGGACGCCGAACAGGCCGAGCTCGTAGGCAAGCGATTCGGAGAACCCCTCGATGGCCCACTTGCTGGCGGTGTAGGCCGCCACCAGCGGCATCGGCGCGATGCCGGCGCTCGAGGTGACGTTGATGATCGTGCCCGCCCCCCGCTCGCGCAGGTGCGGGATGATCGCGCGGTTGGCCGCCATGACGCCCAAGGTGTTTGTCTCGAACACCTCGCGGACGACCGCGTCGGACACGGCCTCGTGCGCCCCGAAGAGGCCGATGCCGGCGTTGTTGACGAAAACGTCGATGCCGCCGAAACGGGCGATGCCTTCGGCGATCGCGGCGGAAACGCTGGCGGGCCGCGTGACGTCGAGCGCCGTGACGAGCAGCCGGTCGCTGGCGGCGAGCAGACCGGATTGCGGCGAACGCATCGTGGCGATGACGTTCCAGCCGCGTTCGAGAAACAGGGCGGCGGTGGCCCGGCCGAAGCCGGAGGAGCAGCCCGTGATGAGGAGGGTGGAGTTGTTTTTCATAATAACGTGGAGGGTCCCGCAGATTATCACGCCAGCTCCGGACTTGCTATAAGAGGCAGTCCGCATTTCATTCTAGAGAGTCCGGATGGATGCCCTCGCCGCCGTTGTCACCCTTCTCAAACCGCAAGCCATCGCGGCCACGATCGTGCATGGCGGCGGACGCTGGGGTGTGCGCTACACGGAGTTCGGCCATCCCGGCTACGCGCTCGTGCTCAAGGGGCCGTGCTGGCTTTCCGCCGACGGGTTTCCCGCGGTTCAGCTGGCCGACGGCGACTTCGTGATGTTTCCGGCGACGCCGGCGTTTACGCTGGCCAGCGACCCGAAGATCAAACCGAAGCCCATTCCGCCCGTGCCCTCGGGCAACGCGCTCGACGAGATCTTCCACGGCGACGCCACGCATGGACCGGATGCCACGCTGCTGGGCGGCTACTTCACGTTCGATCCGGTCAACGCGCCCCTCCTCCTCGGCCTCCTGCCCGGCATGCTCCGCATCTGCGCAACCGACCCTGAAATCGCCGGCGTCGCCCCGGTCGTCGAGCTCATCCGCCGCGAGGTGCTCGAAAAACGCGCCGGCCAGTCGCTCGTTCTTTCCCGGCTGGTCGAGGTCCTGCTGGTCGAGTCCCTGCGCTCCGCTCCGACGGGACTGGCTGCAACGGGTTTCCTGGCCGGATTGCGTGATCCGCAACTCGCCGCGGCGCTCCGGGCGATCCACACCCGGACGGCCGAGCCGTGGACGCTCGTGACCCTCGCCCGCGAGGCCGGGATGTCGCGCTCGACCTTCGCGGAACGCTTCGCCCGCGTGATTGGCACGACGCCGTTGACCTACCTCCTGCAGTGGCGTCTCGCCGTGGCCAGGCACCTGCTCGCCCGCGGCGACGCGACCGTCGGCGAGGTCGCGCTCGCCGTCGGCTACGAATCCGCCAGCGGCTTCAGCACCGCCTTCAGCCGGGAAACCGGACGCGCCCCGAAGGAATTCATCGGGGGCCCGGCCCATCCGCCTCCGGACGAACGCACCGCGACGGCCGGCCGCCGTTCCTCCGCCGGAACGCAGGCAAGCGTCAAACCGGGTCGGAAGAAAAATTAGTGATGATTAGCGCGCCCGGACGGTTAGGCTGTACCGCGATGCCTCCCTCCCTGCCTGCCGACCCGGTCATCCTCCTCGATCCGCACCCGCGCCGGATCGACCGCATCTTCGACGAAGCCACGAAGCGACGCCTGGAAAAAATCGGCCGCGTGCTCTGGCACGACGGCTCGCCCGCCGCCGCGGAACACATCGACCGCCATCTGCCCCAAACCATCGTGCTCATCGGCCAGTCGGCGCTGGACCGGGCCCGCCTCGATCGCGCCCCGCACCTGCGGGCGGTGTTCAACGTCGAGAGCAACTTCCTCCCCAACGTGGATTACGCCGAGTGCGAGCGCCGCGGCATCCCCGTGCTTTCGACCGCTCCCGTGTACGCGCAACCGGTCGCCGAGCTCGCGCTCGCCATGGCCATCTCGCTCGCCCGCCGCATGCACGAGGCCGACGCGGCGCTGCGCGCGGGCCGGGAATTCAAGGGCGACAACCACGACTCGCTCCTCCTCCACGGCAAGACGCTCGCCCTCGTCGGCTTCGGCAACCTCGGCCGTGCGCTGCTCCCGCTGCTGAAGCCGTTCACCCGCGAGATCCTGATCCACGATCCGTGGCTCCCCGAAACCGCGATCCGCGACGCCGGCGGCATTCCGGCTTCGCTCGACGCGTGTTTCGCCCGGGGGCGCGTGGTTTTCCTGCTCGCGGCCAACACCACCGAGAACACCGGCCTGATCGGCGCGCGCCATTTCGCGAGCATGCAAAAGGGCAGCGTCTTCATCCTCGGCAGCCGCGCCGCGCTGGTGAATTTTCCCGACCTGCTCGAGGCCGCGCGCAGCGGCCACATCCGCGCCGGCATCGACGTGTGGCCCGTCGAACCCATCCCGCCCGACGAGCCCGGCCGCAACGTGCCCAACACCCTCGTCCAGGCCCACCGCCTCGGCAGCGTGCCCGAGATCCAGACGCTGATCGGGCAATTCGTGGCCGACGACCTCGAGGCCATCCTCGCCGGCCGGCCGCCGACGCGCTGCCAGCGCGCCAACGTCGAAACCGTCGCCAAGCTCCGCAGCATCCCCGTCGGCGCCTGGTCGCTGAGCGACCAAAAGACGAAACCTGAAACTTGAAACCTGAGACCTGAATGGTGACCGGCTTGGAACCCGGGAAATCCGCCTCAGGTTTCAGGTCTCAGCCCTCAGGTTTCTCCTCTCTCATGAAAATCCTCTTCATCGGCGGTTCCGGCATCATCAGCCGGGCCGTGGCCGAACAAACCCTCGCCGCCGGACACGAACTCTGGCTCCTGAACCGCGGCCAGCACCGCCCCGTCCCCGGCGCGCGCACGCTCGTGGCCGACATCAACGACCCCGCCACCGCCGGCGCGGCGCTCGCCGGACACACCTGGGATGCCGTCGTCCAATGGATCGCTTTCGGCCCCGACGACATCCGCCGCGACCTCGGCCTCTTCACGGGCAAAACGCACCAGTACGTCTTCATCAGCTCGGCGAGCATCTACGAGAAACCCGTCCGACACTACGTCATCACCGAATCCACGCCGCGCGTGAACCCGCACTGGGAGTACTCGCGCAAGAAGATCGCCGCCGAACTCGAACTCGAGGCCGCACACGCCGCGACCGGTTTCCCCTGCACGATCGTCCGCCCCTCGCTCACCTACGGCGACGACCAGATTCCGCTCGTGCTCAACGCGTGGCAGGCACCGTGGACCGCCATCGACCGGATGCGTCGCGGCGCACCGCTCATCATTCCCGGTGACGGCAGCTCGGTCTGGACGATCACGCACAACAGCGACTTCGCGACGGGCCTCACCGGCCTGCTCGGTCACCCGGAAGCCATCGGCCAGGCGTTTCACATCACGTCCGACGAGGCGCTCACGTGGGACCGGTATTTCGCCCTCACCGCGGAGGCCGCCGGCGTGAGCACACCGAAGTTTGTGCACATCGCCTCGGATTTCATCATCGCCTGCGTGCCGTCCGTCGAGGGCACGCTGCTCGGAGACAAGGCCGCGTCGGCGGTGTTCGACAATTCCAAGCTCAAGCGCCTCGTGCCGCATTTCGCCACTCGCACGCGCTTCGCCGAGGGCATCAAGCGCACGCTCGCCTGGTTCGAGGCCGATCCCACCCGCCGGCAGGTCGACGCCGAACTGAACAAGCGCTGGAACAAACTGATCGCCGCCTACGAGCATGGCCTTGCGCAGGCGAAGACGGAATTCAGGTAGAGCGATTCCGAGGCTGGACCTGTGCGGAGCGCAGGTTCAGCCCTCGCACCGCCGGATGAGCGCGGCGCGAACAGGCTCGAGGCCTTTGTAAGCCGCGAGCGCATCCGGCATGGTGACGAGGGCGCGCCGCAGACCGGTACGCAACGCCGGATCGCCGAGCAATTCCGCGAGCGGCACGACGCGGATCCGGATGCCGAAAAGCAGGCCCCCCGTCGCGGGCATGGCCGCGAGGATCTGTTCCTCGACGCGCAGCCAGGTCCGGGCGGCATCCAGCGCCGGCCCAAGCCGCGGGCGCGAAAGCGCGGGATGCAGGTTCAGCTCCGGCGTGGCGGCGAAACCCCAGTTCACACGTTCGAACGGGACGCCGGGCTTCAATTTGGCGAGGAATTGTCCGATCGCGGGCGCCAGCGATTCATTCAACCCCGGCACGACGCCGTGGATTTCGTCGAGCGTGAGGCCGGTTTTTTCCGTCAGCGCCCACCACGAGGGGAAGCACGCCGCACCGGCCCGCAACCGGAAATGGCCCGCGCCATCCGGCGCCAGCAGCACGACATCCGGTTCAACCGCGCCACCCAGGCGGGCCAGCCGTTCGGTCACGCCGCCGGAAACGGCGCCGAGCCCAAACATGGCCTCCGCCTCGGCCACCAGGGGCAACGCCTCGCTCCCGCCCGCGATGTAGCGCGCCGGATCGTCCGCAAACCACCGCGCGCGCTCGGCCAGCACGGCGGAATCAGGCGCATGGAAAAACGCGCCGAGCTCCCCCTTCCGCAACGTGAGGTGAAACCGGTAATCCCGGTCGGGGAAGAGCTCCGTCAGCGGAAAGCGCATGTCTCCTTGCTGGCCGGTCCGGCGCCGGGGTCAACGCGTCTCCCCGACCGTTTATGCCTTCCGGTCAGTTGACGCCCGGCCCGGCGCGGTTACCGCTAGAAGCCATGCCCACGCTGCGTTTCCGCACCCTCCTGTCGCTGGCCGTGCTCGGCCTCGGCGCCTCCCCCGGCCGCGCCGAATTCGTCCTGTTCAAGAACACCTGGGGCAACGTGATCGTGGCCACCGACGTCACCAAGGCGGGGCGCGAACTCACGCCGCCGACTCCGCAGAATCCCGTCTATTACAAGGGACTCTCGCTGGGCCGGAAACTCGGCGCGATCAACGGCGACCGCGAGCCCGACATCAAACAGCTCAACCAGTTCGTCGGCGACATCCTCGCCAAGCAGGGCTACCTGCCCGCGCCAGCCGGGATGACCGAACCCGGACTGCTCCTCGTGCTCCAATGGGGCTATGTTTCACCCGGCAGCGAAAACCTCCTCTGGTTCCTCGGCTACGACGCGCGCAACGACGTCGCGGCGCAGGAGAATCCCAACATGCTCGGTCCGGAGGTCTGGCGCCGGGGCATGCGCTCGCCTGAAATCGACACCATCCTGCAGGATGCCCAGAATCCGATCTACGGGATCATCGTGACGGCCTTTGAATTCAAGACCGCGCGCTCGCCCGAACCGATCCCGTACTGGCAGACGCGCATCGGGCTTCCCGCCAACGGCAAGTCCATGGCCTCGGCGCTGCCGGTCATGATCACCGCCGCCGGGCCCGCCATCGGCCGTCCCTCCGAAAAACCGGTCTTCGTGGACGCCGATGTCGCGCGCGAAGGCCAGGTGAAGCTCGGCGAACTCAAGTTCCTCGATTACGAAGGCGAGAAGCGTCCCGCAGGCAAAACCGGGAACGGGAAGAACTGACGGCGCCGCCCCGATGGACGATCCGTTTCGCCTCCAGCCACGGTTGACCTGCGAAGCCTGCGGACGGACGGGAGCCTATCCCTTCGATGGCGGGCCGCTCTGCGCAGACTGCGTCCACGAACGCGGTTCCTGCTGCGCCGGCGAAGACCGCTGCCCGTCGCCGGAATCCGGTTCAACCCCCGCCCCCGATCCCGCCGGCGGCTGAGCCACCGGCTCATCCCGGTCGAACGCGTGAAGCCGCGGCGTTTCGCCGCCCGGGGTGACGGCGCCGGTTTCTTCCAGTCGTCCGACGAAGCCATGGCCATCGCGAAGCACTGAACGGACCGGCCAAATAAAAAGGCCGGCGCCCCGGGAAGCCCGCGTCGCCGGCCCTGTTTCAGGAGTCAGGAAATCACCAACGATAGGTCATGCCGGCAAGGATGTTGTAGTCGGCGAAGGCCGCGCTCACGGCGTTCACGCGTCCGGCGCGCTCCTCGTCCACGCTCTTCCAGCGCTGACGGTGGACGGTGACCGGCACCGTGAGGAAAAGGCTCACCTTCTCGAAGGTGCAGGCGACGCCCGGCTCGATGGCGAGGCTGTAACCCGGGCGGCGGAAGCCGGCGTTGGAGCCGACCAGATCGCGCACCGGCTGGCCTTCCATGCGCAAGCCGAGCAGCGCGGTGCCGTTTTTCCAGCCGAGCGGCTGGCCGACGGTGAAGCCGGCGCGGGCGAGGAAGTAATCTGGCACCGAGGTGACGTTGTTGGGCACGTAGGGACCCGCGCCGCTCCACTGGTTGTTGACGCCGTTGTGACCGCGCGGGTTCACGAGGTAGGTCAGCTCGCCGTAAAGCGAAGCCTGCTCGCCGAGCATGTAGTAGCCCTCCGCCCCGAGCACGATGCCCAGGCCACCGTCGCCGGGCTGGATGGCCATGTCGGCGGGACCGCGGCCGTTCACGTAGTTCGCCGGCGTGCCCGGAGGCGCGATGTTGTAGCGGCGGAACGTCTGCACGTCGTCCTTGCCGGTGGGCAGCTTCAGGCCGAGGCCGAGACGCAGGTTGTATTTGTGATGCGTGGCCGGATCGAACATCCAGCGGCGGAGCGTCACGGCCATGTCACCGATGCCCGAGGCCTCGTCGGCGCTGGCGCCGTAAGGCGGGATCGGACTGCGGTCGAACACGCCGCTCTGGATCGGCAGGCTCACCGTGAGCGAGCTGCGGTCGCTCAACATGCGCGTGAGCGACAGGTCGAGCACCGTCCGCTCGACGCGCGGGGCGTTGGCGGGGACGATCTCCTTGTTCGAGTCGTAGAAATGACGCTCGGCTTCGTAGAACCGGTAACTGATCGAAAATTCCATCTGCCCCTTCTCGAGACCGAGGCCGCCTTCCTTGCCGCCGAGAATGGGCGGGCTGACGCGGGTGGCCATGCAGCCTTGGGCGTGAAGAAACGCCGGTGACACCAGCAGGCCGGACAGGACGGTGAGCCCGGCCACAAAGAGCGCGGGACGACGGGGATTGGACGTGGAGTTCATGGGGTTTGAGGTTGACCGGAATCCGTGGGGGACCGCGGTGCATCTGCCTGTGGCAACCGGAGCGGACCATGAAAAGGACTCAGGGGCGGAACGCCGGACAGGCCGGGCGAAGCGCCGGTTTCCCGGGGCGGCGCTATGACCAAAGACACCTTGCCAATCCGGTCCGGCCGGCTCTTTTGGCGGCCATCACCCCATGCCCCGCCTTCACCTGCTCCCGTCGCTTCTCCTGCTGTCCGCCGCCTGGCTCCGTGCCGAAATTCCGTGGACCGACCTGCTGGCCGGCGACTCGCTCGCCGCCTGGCGCGCCGTGCACCAGGACGCCACGCCCGCGCGCGGCTGGACGCTGCGTGACGGCGTGCTGACGATCCACCGGCCTGCCGCCGGCGAATCGCGCGCCGGCGGCGACATCATCACCCGGACGCGCTATGCGGATTTCGAATTCGAAACCGAGTTCCGGATGACGCCGGGCGCCAACAGCGGCATCAAGTTCCTCGTCCAGACGGGCTCGACGCCGCTCGGTGCGGGCGTCGGTCCGGAATTCCAGATCCTCGACGATGCGCGCCACCCGGACGCCCGCGGCGGCCGGGACGGCAACCGCAAACTCGGAGCGCTTTACGACCTCCTGCCCGCCGCCCCCGGCAAGATCGAGAAACCGATGGGGGAATGGAACCAGGCGCGCATCGTCGTGCGCGGCCCGCACGTCGAGTTCTGGCTCAACGGTGCCAAAACGCTCGAATTCGACCGCCAGTCCCCGGCCTTTCGCGAAACGGTGGCGAAGAGCAAATATCACGTCATCCCGGATTTCGCCGCGTGGGCCGACGGACACATCCTGCTGCAGGATCATGGCGACGAAGTTTCCTTCCGCCACCTGCGCATCCGCCCGCTGGCCGCGCCCTGAGCCGTCTTGCGGCGGATTTCCGTCCAAACGCGCGGACGAACCAACGCGCATGCACGCCAGGCAGGACGCTGGGGCAGACGACATCCGGCGAGGCCCTCAGCCGATTGATGAAATAACAAGGCCGAGGCACTCCAGTCCATCTGCCGCGAGCCGGTGGGTGAAGGAGGGCGGTGGTGACTCAGTTTGCCGTAGCGGCGCGCAGTGAGTGCCGTTTCTTCGGACGGCGGTCATAGAGCATCCCAACCCGGCGGAGCTGGAACCAAACCCCAAGCCACAGAGGTTTTGGCCACAAAAAACACCAACAGCCCTTGGCCAGGCAGGAGGCTATTTTCCGCGCGCCTATAGGCGCCTTGAGCGCTTTATCCGCCGCCGGGTTCTCGTGTTTTTCGTGGCCATAAAATGCTTCGGGGTTTGCGAGGATTAACGTCTCAATCCTTGTCGTTGTTCGCGAGTGAGAGACTCAATAAATCTGCAGCCACGGACCTTCGAGCCGGACTCAACTCGGCTCCGAGGGGTTTGTAACGTATTACGTTACAAACCGGCTTGAGGCGTACGGTCACAGAAACACTTAACCCGCCATAGACGGCCGCGACAGATTTCGTCCAAACTGAGTCACTACCAGGAGGGCGCCCCGCTTGACAAATGCACCCCGGAGGCAAAGGTGCTTGGCACTCCTCCCGAAAACATGAAACGCCATCTCAAAATCCTCGGGAATCTGCCGCCTGCGATCTGCCTTGGCGCAGCCGGCCTCGAAGACTGAGCCGCCGGCGAGTGGCGTTGGTTTTTCCGGTCTTTCGAGCGCCCCATCCGGGTCCGTCCACCCGCGCGAATGCGTGCATTCGCTCCCGCCCCGCCGGGCACCGTCGTGCCCTGGCTTCACCGAAATCCATGCCCAAACGCATCCCTCATCATGAACTCCCTCCTCACGATCGACCCCTCCATCTCGCCTGTGCAATCCGCTCCCGTGCTTGCCCAGAGCGGCTTCACTTGCACGCTGCTCACGCTCGCGCCGGACAGTGAAACCACCCTGCCCGCCAGCGCCTCGACCGAGGATCAGCTGCTGTTCGTCGTCACCGGCGGCATCGCGGTCCACCACCAGGGCCTGACCACGCTCGTCAACCAGGGCGGCGCGTGTCTGATCCATCCCGGCCAGTCGCCGGTCCTCACCTCCCGCGCCGGCCAGCCCACGCAGGTGCTGCGGGTCGAAATCCCGCCCCGCCAGGTCATCACGCCGCAACTCATCAGCCCCGGCGCCTGACCGCAGCCACGGCAACGAGACAGCGCTGGCCCACCCGACACGCCCTGAACCTGTCGAAGGGACCGCGTCCGATCCGCGCCCGCCCGTACCCCGCCCACCGTTCACCGAAACACTCATCCTCCTCCGCCATTTTCATGTCTTCTTCCTCGCTCCACCTGACCGACAGCGACCTCCGCCGGCTCCGCGCCCTGGTCGATGCGGACCTCCGCACCCGCACCACCGCCACGCTCGAAACCCTCCACGGCAAGCTCACCCACGCCGTCGTGACCGAGCCTTCCGCCCTGCCGCCGGACTTCGTCACCCTCGGCTCCTTTGTCAAAATCGAGGACATCTACACGGGGGAGGTTGAGGAATACACGCTCACGTACCCCGAACAGGCCGACATCGGTTCGTGCCGGCTCTCGGTGCTGTCCCCGGTCGGCGCCGCCCTGCTCGGGGCCCGCGAAGGCGGCATCGTCGACTGGCCCACGCCGGGCGGCATCCGCCGTCTGAAAGTCCACCGCGTCACCCAGCCCGCGCTGGCCGGCGCGGAAGACTGACGCCAAATGCCCTTTCTCTGCAGCGTCTGGTCGCCGTGCCGGACCCGCCCTGAATTGCCGTTTCACCACCGCTGAGCGCGCTCCACGGCGCATACGCCAAAGGCTGCTTGTCATACAATAGATGACAATCTGAATCCCTCGTGCATTCCCCCCTTAGCTTCTCTAAAAATACCCTGATCACGGCGTTAATGAGGAAGTTTGTCATCCATTGTATGACAAATTTTCCTTGGGCACACGTGATTTCATCTAGATTTCGGGCAGGTAGAAACGGGTGACGGAAGGACTAGGTGAGCCGCAACGCCGGCAACGAAACAGCGCGAAGCCACGAGCATGCTCCGGGCCGGGGCAAACGCGCTCCGCGGTCTCGAATTCACAATGCTTGAAAAACAGGTTGCCCCAACGTCGCGTGACAACTGACACTTGGCCGCGGGCCGCCCATTCATGTCATCGTCCTCCTGTCTTCCTCGTTCCGGACGGCCCGCCCTCCGCTTGTTCCTCTCCATTCCGGTTTCCGCCGGACTGTTTTTGCTGGTTGCCGGATGCGGCCAGTCGCCCGAGTCGCTCAACGCCGAAAAGGCCGCCGCGATCGCCAAGACCACCGGCGCGCTCGTCGTGCACTCCAACCGGCCCAACGCCAGCGTCGAGGCCACCGCCCTCGCCCCCTCCGGGGAAACTCCTTTCTCCCGTCAAGGTCCGGCCGGCGTTCCGCTCACCGGCTTGCTTCCGGGTCAATATGCGGTGGTCGTCAGCGCCCCCGGTTGGCCCCGGATCTCCGACACCGCCACCGTCACCACCGGCCAGACCGCCGAACTCACCTTGCACCATGCCACCGGCGCGCTGCAGCTCGATTCCGAACCGGCGGGCGCAACGGTGAAGCTGGGAGGCGAAGTGCTTGGCCAGACCCCGCTCCTCCTGCCCGAACTGCCCGCAGGCGACACCGAGCTGCAGCTTGAATTCAAGAACTGGCCTCCGCTGGCCTTCAAGGCCTCGATCCCCGCCGGCGCCGAGATTGCCGCCAAGGCGCGGCTGCCGCACGGTCGGCTGGTCGTCGATTCGGTTCCGGCGGGCGCGATGGTCCGGATCGGCGGTACGGACTACGGACGCACCCCGCTCACCCTCGAGCAAGTGCCCGCCGGACCGAAACGGCTCGTCCTGCTGGCTGAAAAATTTCCTCCGGTCGCCGTGTCATTCACGCTTGAGGACCGCGCCGACTTCAAAGTGCGTCCCGAACTGGGCTCCGTCTTCCCGCCGCTTGATCCCACCGAGGTGATCAAAACCAGCTGGGTGCCCGACGATCCCAACAAGCTCGCCCCGAGTTTCGACTCCGTCGGCAAGTTCGAACCGCGCAACGGCATCGTGAAGAACATCAACCGCCGAAAGGTTTTCAACGACTGGATCGGCAAAACGTATCGCTACTCCGGCGTGGTGGAAACCTACGATCGCAAAACCGGGGAGATCGATTTCGTCGAGGACAAGAGCGCGTTGTCCCGTTATCGCGTCGTGGCGATCGTCTCGCCGGAAGTACGCAGCGGGCTCGAACCCGTCGCCGCCACCCTCAAGGGGAAAACCATGTCCGTCTACGGCTCACTCGCCGCCGTCGAGGAACCACGCTGGCCCGCGCGCGCCATCCTGCTCGAACTCACCGGAGCCCAGTTGCTGGACGGCGAGAACCGCTAGGCCCCCGCCCCCCTTCAGCCCACGAACGTCAGCACGAGGCTGCGCGTGTGGGGCATGGCGCGGTGCTCCCAGAGGAAAATCCCCTGCCACGTGCCGAGCAGCAGTTCACCCCCGGCGAAGGGAATCGTTTCGCTGCTGCGCGTGAGCGCCATCTTGATGTGGCTCGGCATGTCGTCCGGGCCCTCGAGCGTGTGGGTGAAATGCGGATCGTCCTCCGGCACGAGCCGGTCGAGCCAGGCCTCGAGGTCGCGCCGCGCGGAGGGATCGGCATTTTCCATCAACACCAGGCTGCAGCTCGTGTGCCGGCAGAACACCGTGGCCACGCCCTGCTGGAATCCGCTCGTCCGGAGGGCTTGGGCAACCTCGTCGGTGATCTCGTGGGTCCCTTTCCCGCGTGTGCGGACGGTGAACGTCGTCTGATGGATCGCCATGGCCCGACGCTAAGCGCGGCGCCCGGAACCTGAAAGCTGAAACCTGAGACCTGAAAAACGAACCCACTCCCGGCAACCCCACAGGTTTCAGGTCTCAAGTTTCAGGTTTCAACCGTCTCCTCAATCCGCGCGCAACGCCTCGAGCGGGTCGAGTTTCGCCGCACGACGGGCCGGCAGCCAGCAGGCGAGCAGCGCGGCAAAACCCACGGCCGCGGTCGCCAGCAGCAACGGCGTCGCGCCGAGTCCTTCCATGCGGTACACGATCGACTTCAGGGTCGAAGCCATGGCGAAGCTGCCGGCGAAGCCGAGGGCGAGGCCGATCGCCACCCAGCGGCCTCCCTGCGCGAAAATCAGCCGCAGGATGTCGCCTTTCGGGGCGCCGATGGCCACGCGCACGCCGATCTCGCGCGTGCGCTGCTGCACGGAATACGAGAGCGTGCCGTAGAGGCCGACCGCGACGAGCCCGAGCGCCGTCGCCATGAAGAAGTTCACGAGGCCGGTGACCGCGCGCTCGCCCTTGGCGGAGCGCTCGACCACCTGCCGCATCGTGCGCACGTCGCGCAACGCCAGTTCCCCGTCGAGGGCGGCGAGTTCGCGTCGCAACAGGGGCGCCAGTTGTCCGACCGGCAGGGGCGAACGCAGGACCAGGTTCACATAGCGGCCCCAATGCCCCTCCGGCGCCGTGTACATCTCGGGCTGCACCTCCGCGGTCGCGCTCCATTGCTTGACGTTTTCAACCACGCCGACCACGCGCACCACATACCAGGGCTTCTCGGGCTGGTTGGCGCGCATGATCTCACCGATGGGATCCTTGCCGGGCCACGCCTTGTCCACGCAGGCCTGGTTGACGACCACGCCGCGGATCTCCCCCGTGCGATCCTCGGTCTGGAGCGTGCGCCCCTTGATCAGGCGCAGCCCCATCGTCGCAAAATAATCCTCGGTCACCGACGAACGCTCGACCGACATGCGCCGATGTGTCGGATCGTAGGTCTCGTCGTTCACGAGCGCGCTGGTGTTGCTGCCGCCCTCGAGCGGCAGCTTGGAGGTGATCGCCGCATGTGTGACCCCGGGGAGCGCCTTCACGCGCTCGACCAACCCGTACCAGAAGCGCACGCGGTCGGCGTCCTCCTTGTAACGATCGCCGTTGAGCGCCACGCGCGCCGTGATGACGGCGTCGGTGGAAAGCACCTCGTTTTCCTTGAGGATGCGGAGGTAGGCCTCGGAGAACAGCACGGCGCCGTTGGCCAGCACGAAGGCCAGCGCCACCTGTGCGATGACCAGCCCGCGGAGCATGCGGTGCCGCGAGACGGAGCCGACCGCACCGCGCGCGTCGGCCCGCAGCACCCCGGCGACGGAGGTGCGCATCGCCGCCAGCGCCGGCGGCAGACCGGCCAGCACCGCGGTCAGGGCCGTCGCCAGCAGGCCGAAGCCGAGGGCGGGTGCATTCAGGGAGATCGCCGCCCGCCGCGCCTCGCTGACCGGCGCGATCGCCCGCAACACCTCGACGCCGCCCGCCGCCAGGGCCGCGCCCAGCACCGCCCCCGCCAGCGCCAGCACGGCGCTTTCCATCAGGGCCAGTTTCATCAGGTCCCCCCGGGAGGCGCCCAGCGCCACGCGCACGCCGAACTCGCCCTGACGGCGGGCGCTGCGCGCAAGCAGCATGGAGGCGACGTTGCCGCAGGCGACCAGCAGCACGAGCGCGACCGCGCCGAAGAGCAACCACACCTGCTCCGCGATCTCGCGGGTCATCTCGTCGTGCAGGGAGCGCACGAGGAATTCCTTCCGGGTGTTTGAATTGGGATAAAGCTGCGTCAGGCGCCGGCCGATCGTCTTGATCTCCGCATCGGCCGCCTCGACCGTCACGCCGTCCTTGAGTCTCGCGATGCCGAGCAGGTAATGGCTGTCGCGCTGCTTCTTTTCGTTCTCATCCATGCGCCGGGGCGCCCAGAGCTGGCAGTCGTCCGTGCGCATCCAGGGACTGACAAACTCGAAACCGGCGGGCATCACGCCGATGATCTCGGCATCGCCCCCGTTGATCCGCACCTTGCGACCGATCACGGTGCGGTCGTCGCCATAAAGCTGCCGCCAGAGGGAGTGGCTGAGGATCACCACATAGGGAGCGCCCGGTGCCTCGTCGGCCGGCTCGAGCCAGCGCCCCATCAGCGGGGCCACCCCGAAGGATTTCAGCACGTCAGCCGTGGCCACAACGCCGGAAACCGACTGCGCGCTCTCCTGACCGACGTTGAAATTCTGCGGTTGGTAGATGCCGAACGTGGTGAAGCTCGTCGAATCCGCCCGCAGGTCGATCGAGTCGGCCGGCGACAACGGCCAGCTGTTGCCCGACCACACATGCACGAGCCGGTCCGCCGCCGGATAGGAAAACGGCGAGATCACGAGCGCCTGCAGCGAACTGAAGATCGCGGTCGTGCTGCCGATGCCCACGGCGAGCGTGAGCACGGCGATGAGTGCAAACCCCCGCGAGCGGGCGAGCGAGCGTATGGCAAGACGGAGGTTGGAGATCATGGTGTGCTCCCTGAAAACCCGTCAGCCTGCCCAAGGTTACAGCCTTTTCCCCCAACGCGCCGTCTGTGCTCCAACTGTCCGCATTCTTCCCATATGCGGATTGAAACCGGCCGCCTAGGCTGACGTCACCCCTGCACGGCCCCACGGCCGCCCGCCCCCGTCCTCCTCCGCACCCCTTTATGCGTCGCACCTCGCTCCTCACCGGGCTCCTCGCCCTTGTCGTCGGACAAGCCCTCGTCCTGCCCGCCGCCGCCCAGATGGGCCGGCGTTTCCCCTCGGAAAAAAAGATCGTCAGCGACCCCGTTACGGGCGTGCCGCTGACCTTCCTCACCAGCACGCCGGCCGGCGACTCCAAGATCTACCCGACCCATCCGCAGTGGACGGCCGACGGCCAGTGGATCATCTTCCGGTCCAACCGCGTGCGCGGCCAGGCCATGGCCGTCAACGAACAGACCGGTGCCCTCGTGCAGGTGACCGAGACGGGCTATGTGGGCGCGCTCTGCCTCGCGCAGCAGTCCATGCGCCTCTTCCTGCTCCGCCCCGAGAACCACACCGATCCCGACGCCTACCCGCGCCCGCCCCAGCCGGGCGAGCCGCGCCCGGAACGCAAGCCCGTCGCGCTGCAGGTCGTGGCCATCGACCTCGCCCGTCTTTTCGCCGACAGCGCCGCCGGGACGCTCAAACCCGCCGCCACCTATGAGACCGTCTTCGGCATCATCCCGGCCGAACTCGGCATCGGCAGCGAACTCGCCCTCGATGCGAACGAGGACGCCGTCTATTTCCGCCTGACCAAGGAGGCCGCGGCCAAAGCCCTGCCCGCCGGCACGAAGATCGCCGACACGTTCGGCCCGCGCAACATGGGCGCCGGCCCCTCCGGTGTCGGCAACTTCAACCTCGCCACCGGCGAGGCCGGGGTCGTCGTCGCCGTCCCCTTCCAGGTCGGCCACATCCAGTCCAACCCGTGGAAGGCCGGCGAAATCGTCTTCTGCTGGGAAACCGGCGGCAAGTCCCCGCAACGCACCTGGACCGTCCTGGCCGACGGCTCCGGCCTGCGGAAACTTTACCCCGAAGCGCCTTATGACTGGGTGACCCACGAAGCCGTCATCGGCCCCGACGAGGTCGCGGTCGCCATCATGGGACACCGCCAACCCGGCACCGACGACGCCTGGGGCCCGAGCGGCACGCGCCTGCACGCGAGCGGCCTCGCGATCATCAATCTCCGCAACGATCACTTCTACCTCGCCGGCCAGACGAAGAGCGGCAGCGGCCTGTGGCACGTGCACGGCTCGCCCGACGGGCGCTGGGCCGTGGGCGACGACTTCTCGCGCAGCCTTTACCTGATCGACCGCCGCACGAACGAGATGATGCTCCTCACCACCGGCCACAAGGACACGGCCGCGGATCACATCCACCCGACCTTCCATCCCGACGGCACGCGCATCTCGATCCAGTCGGCCATGCTCTCCGAGGACAACCGCTCCATGAACATCTGTGTCGTGCCCGTGCCGAAGGACTGGCTCGCGCGCACCTACGACGAGAAGGTCCACCCCTCCCGCTCCGACGGCGGCAAACCCTGACCGGGTCCGGCCCTTCCGCAAAACCGGGCAGGGCCGCCGCCACCTCACGTGCAATCATTCCATGCACAAGTACCCCAATAGGGTACTTGTGCATGGGGAGCAGGTTTGAGGAGAAGTCCTCGCTTTCGGGATGGGCTCCGGGGCGCGACGGTTGAGCGCACACCGCTCACTCGGTGTCCATGGATACGAGCAGCACCAGGGCGGCGAGGAGAAGCGTGGCGGTGATCATGATCGAAGCGTGCGCCGGGCTCAGTAAACGCCGCCGCCGGCGCGGAGCAGTTCGCCGGTGACCCAGCCGGCATCGTCGGAGGCGAGGAAGACCGCGGCCTTGGCGATGTCGTCGGGCCGGCCGGCGCGGCCGAGCGGCGTGCGGCTCACGGCGTTCTTCTCCATGTCCGAACCGGCCACACCTGCGGTATGTGTGCCCTCGGTGATCGTCAGTCCGGGATTGAGCGCGTTGACGCGGATGTTTTTCGGACCGAGTTCCTTCGCCAGCACGCCGGTGATGGCATCCACCGCGCCCTTCGTGCCGGTGTAGACCGCGCTGGCGGGCGGCGTGAGATCCGTGACGATGGAGCCGATGTTGATGACGCTGCCACCCGACGCCGGGAAGTGCTTCACGGCCTCCTGCGTCGTCAGCAGCAGACCGAGGACATTGATGTTGAACTGCCGGTGGTAGTGCTCGGGCGTGATGGCCTCCAGCGGGGCAAATTCGTAGACGCCCGCGTTGTTCACGAGGATGTCGAGTTTGCCGAAGGTCTTCACGGACTCCGCCACGAGACGTTTGATGTCATCGGGTTTGGCCACGTCGCCCTGAAGGGCGATGGCCTGGCCGCCGGCGGCGGTGATTTCGGCGACGACCGCGGCGGCGCCTGATTTGCTCGAAGCGTAGTTGACGACGACGGATGCACCCGCGGCGGCGAGGTGCCTGGCGATGGCGGCGCCGATGCCCTTGGAGGCGCCGGTGACGAGGGCGGTTTTACCCGCGAGCTTGGACTGGATGTTGGATTTCATGCTGGGTGTGGGAAAAGCTGGATCAGTTGACGGAAGCGACGGCGACGGGACGTTCCCAACCGCCGCCGAGGGCCTTGATGAGACCGACGCTGTTCACGAGGCGCTGGGCGGAGAGCTGCGCGGCGGCGCGCTCGGCGGAAAGCACCGTGCGCTGGGCATCGAGCACCTCGAAGTAGTTCACGTAACCGGCGTCGTAGCGCGTCTGTGCCAGGTCGCCCGCGCGGCGGGCGGCGGCGACGGCGCGATCCTGCGCGGCGGCCTGGCCGGCGAGGAGCTGCGTGGCGGTCAGGGCGTCCTGCACCTCGCGGAACGCGACGAGCACGCGCTGGCGGAAGAGCGCCGTGCTCTCCTCGAAGGCGGCGCGGCTGCGCGCGAGGTTCGCCTGGTTGCGTCCGCCCTGGAAGATCGGCAGGTAGAGGCTCGGGCCGATGGACCAGAGCTTCGAATCGGCGTTGGCCAGCCGGTCGATGTCGCCACTGGCGTGGCCGAAGGAGCCGGTCAGCGAGAGGGCCGGGAAGAACGCGGCCTTGGCGACCCCGATGCGGGCGTTGGCGGCGGCCAAGCTTGCCTCCGCCGCCGCAATGTCCGGCCGCCGTTCCAGCAACTCGCTCGGCAACCCTGCCGGCACGGCCGGCACCGTTGAAAGTTCAGTGTTCGACGTTGAAAGTTCGAAGTTCGGTGCCGCTGTCCCCAGCAACACCGCGAGCGCGTTCTGCACGGCGGCGCGGCGGCTGGCCAGGGCCGCAGCCTCGGCCTCGGTCGAGGCGAGTTCCGCCTCGGCGCGGGCGAGATCGAAGTCGGTCGCGGCGCCGTGATCCCGACGCGAGGAGACGAGCTCCAGCGCCTTGCGGCGCAGGACGACGCCGTCGGCCACCAGCGCGACCTCACGGTCCAGCGCGCGAAGCGTGAAGTAACCCGTGGCCACCTCGGCCGTGAGCGCGAGGCGGACGCTTTCGAAATCCGCCGCGCCGGCCGCGGCCTCGGCGCGGGCACTTTCGTTGAGCCGCCGCACGCGGCCGAAGAGATCCAGCTCCCACGAGGCATCGAGCGACGCACGCCAGGTCGTGCTTTCCGGAACCGGGAAGCGGTTGTCGGTCGTTTCGGAACTGCGGGCGCGATTGACGGAGGGATTCAAACCGACCGACGGCAGGTAATGGCTGCGCGCGAGGCCGGCGGCGGCGCGGGCCTGCTCGACGCGCGCGGCGGCGGCAACAAGGTTCTGGTTGGCGACCAGCGCGCGCGCCACGAGGTCATCGAGCGCGGCGTCGTTGAATTGCTTCCACCAGTCGCCGCGCGGCAGGGTCCCCACCGCGGACGCCGCCTTCCAGGCGACGGGTGAAGCGATGTCAGGGCGGTGGTAGTCGGGGCCGACGGCCGCGACGGACGTCGCGGCAAGTAACAAGTACGAAGCAGCAAGTATCAGGAAGGATTTCATGGCTAAGTGGATTGGAGTGGAACCGGGCCTCCGGACCGGACGGAACGCGTGTCCGAACGCATCCGGAGGCCGCGTGCCACCTTCAGGCGTGTTCGGGCGTGGGTTCGGGGAGCGCGGCAGGTGCGGGCTTGCGCACGCCGAGCTTTTCCAGGACGGCGTAGAACACCGGCGTCAGGAAGAGGCCGAAGAACGTGACACCGATCATGCCGGCGAAGACGGCGACGCCCATGGCGCGGCGCATCTCGGAACCGGCGCCGGTGCTGATCACCAGCGGGAAGACGCCGGCGATGAATGCGATCGAGGTCATGAGGATCGGGCGCAGGCGGAGGCGCGACGCCTCGACGGCGGCCTCGACGATCCCCTTCCCTTCCTCGCGCAGCTTCACCGCGAACTCGACGATCAGGATCGCGTTCTTGGCCGCGAGGCCGATGAGCACGATCAGGCCGATCTGCGTGAAGACGTTGTTCTCGCCCGCCGTCAGCCAGAGACCGACGAGCGCGGAGAACAGCGCCATCGGGACGATGAGAATGACGGCGAACGGCAGGCGGAAACTCTCGTACTGCGCCGCGAGCACCAGGAAGACCAGAAAGATGCTCAGCGGGAAGATGTAGACCGCGGTGTTGCCCGCGATGATCTTCTGGTAGACGAGTTCGGTCCAGTCGAGGACCATGCCCTTCGGCAGGTTCTCGGCGGCGAGTTTTTCCATGATCGCCTCGGCCTGGCCGGAGCTGAAGCCCGGCGCCGGCGCACCGTTGATCTCGGCGGCCGGGTAGCCGTTGTAGCGCATGACGCGATCGGGGCCGTAGGTCTCGCTCACCTTGACGACCGAACCGAGCGGCACGAGCTGGCCGGCGGCGTTGCGGGTCTTCAGGCGCAGGATGTCCTCGGGCTGGTCGCGGAATTCGGCGTCGGCCTGCGCGACGACCTGATAGGTGCGGCCGAAGCGGTTGAAATCATTCACGTAGAGCGAGCCGAGGTTGATCTGCATCGTCTCGAAGACGTTTTGCAGCGGCACGCCCTGCGCCTTGGCCTTCGCCCGGTCGACGTCGGCCTGCAACTGCGGCGTGTTGATGGTGAAGCTGGAGAACAGGCCGGTGAGTCCGGGTGTTTCGTAGGCCTTGCCGATCAGGCCCTGCGTGGCGCCGTAGAGGGCGTCGAGGCCGTTGTCGCCGCGGTCTTCGACGTAGAGCTTGAAGCCGCCGATGGTGCCGAGGCCCATGACGGGCGGCGGTGGGAAGATCGCGATGTAGGCGTCCTCGATCGCGCCGAACTCCTGCTGGAGCTGCTGCGCAATGGCCTGGCCCGCGAGTTCGGCGGACTTGCGTTCCTCGAAGGGCTTGAGCGCGACGAAGACGATGCCGCTGTTGGGCGAGTTGGTGAAGCCGTTGATCGAGAGGCCGGGGAACGCGATGCTGTTGGCCACGCCCGGATGCTTCAGCGCGATGTCGCCCATGCGCCGGATGACGGCGTCGGTGCGCTCGAGTGAGGCGGCGGCGGGCAGTTGGGCGAAGGCGACGAGGTACTGCTTGTCCTGCGTCGGCACGAAGCCGGTCGGCGTCTTCTGGAAGAGCGCGCCCGTGGCGGCGAGCAGGCCGCCGTAGACGACGAGCGCGATGACGGACACGCGCAGCAGGCGGGCGACGCCGTTGGAATACTTCGATGCCGCCCACTCGAAAAACCGGTTGAACGGGCGGAAGAACCAACCGAAGGTGAAGTCCATGGCGCGCGTGAGCCGGTCCTTGGGTGCGTGGTGGTCCTTGAGCAGGAGCGCGCTGAGCGCGGGCGAGAGCGTGAGGGAGTTGAAGGCCGAGATGATCGTCGAGATCGCGATGGTCATCGCGAACTGCTTGTAGAACTGGCCGGTCAGGCCGCTGATGAACGCGGTCGGGATGAACACGGCCGAGAGCACCAGCGCGGTGGCGATGATCGGGCCCGTGACCTCGCGCATCGCGATCCGGGTGGCTTCGAGCGGCGACTTGCCGAGGGCGATGTTGCGCTCGACGTTCTCGACGACGACGATGGCGTCGTCCACGACGATGCCGATCGCAAGCACCAGGCCGAAGAGCGAGAGCGCGTTGATCGAGAATCCCAGCGCGTGCATCACCGCGAAGGTGCCGACGAGCGACACCGGCACGGCGGCCAGCGGGATGATCGAGGCGCGCCAGGTCTGCAGGAACAGGATGACCACGAGCACCACGAGGACGATCGCCTCGAAGAGCGTGTGCACGACGGCCTGGATCGAACTGCGGACGAAGACCGTCGGATCGTAGACGATGTCGTAGGCGAGGCCCTCGGGAAAATCCTTCGCCAGCTCCTTCATCGTGGCGCGCACGGCGTCGGAGGTGGCGATGGCATTGGAACCGGGGAGCTGGGAGATCGGGATGGCGACGGCGGGCTTGTTGTTCAGCAGCGAGCGCAGCGCATAATCGGAGGCGCCGAGCTCGATGCGCGCGACGTCGCGCAACTGCACGCGCTCGCCGGCGGCGCCGGTCTTGACGATGATGGCGCCGAATTCCTCCTCGGTGGCGAGGCGGCCCTGCGTGTTGATGAGCAGCTCGGTGTCGACCGGACGCGAACTCGGCTGCTGGCCGACGGCGCCGGCGGCGACCTGGACGTTCTGCTCGCGGATGGCGGCGACGACCTCGGAGGCGGTCAGGCCCTTGGCGGCGACCTTGTTCGGGTCGAGCCAGACGCGCATCGCGTAGTCGCCCGAGCCGAAGAGACGGACGTCGCCCACGCCCGGCAGGCGGGCGAGCACGTCGCGCACCTGCAACGTGGCGTAGTTGCGGACGTAGATGTCGCCGTAACGGTTGTCCGGCGAGAACAGGTGCACGACCATCAGGAGGTCGGGCGAGGCCTTGGCCGTGGTGACGCCGAGGCGGCGCACCTCCTCGGGCAGCTTGGGCAGGACCTGGGCAACGCGGTTCTGCACCTGCACCTGCGCCTTGTCCAGGTCGGTGCCGATGGCGAACGTGAGCGTGAGCGTCATCACGCCGTCGCTCGTCGCCTGCGACGACATGTAGAGCGAGTGTTCGACGCCGTTGATGGCCTGCTCGAGCGGCGCGGCGACGGTCTCGGAGATGGTCTTGGGATTTGCGCCGGGATAGACGGCGCGGACGACGACGGTCGGCGGAACGACCTCGGGATACTCGCTGATCGGCAGGCGCCCCATCGAGATGAGGCCGACGAGGAAGACGATGATCGACAAAACGCCGGCGAGGATCGGGCGCTTGATGAAATAATCGGAGAAATTCATGACGGGTGCGGATTTTCGGGCAAGGCGGTGGCCTGGAGGGCCGTTCTTCACGGCCTTTTTTTGTAGGGGCGCGCCTTGGGCGCGCCCTTGGGCGTGGTCAGGCCACGCCCCTACAGGCAAGGTTTAGCGCAAGGTGGCGACTTTGCCCGCAGCGGGCGTGGTTGGAGCGGTGGCGGCGACGGCCTGGGGCTCGGGCGTGACGGTCATGCCGGGACGCACGCGCTGGAGACCGTTGACGATGATCGTCTCACCGGGCTGCAGGCCCGAGCGGACGACGCGCTTGCCGTCGAGAACCGAGCCGACTTTCACCGCGCGATAGGCGACGGTGTTGTCGGCGCCGACGGCGAGGACGAACTTCTGGTTCTGGTCGGTGCCGATGGCGCGCTCGGTCACGAGCAGCGCAGGCTGCGGCGCGCTGACCGGAAGCCGCACGCGCGCAAAAAGCCCGGGGATGAGCGCACCGTCCTCGTTGGGAAACACGAGACGCAGCGCGAGCGAGCCGGTGGCGGGATTCAGGCGGTTGTCGGCGGACTCGAGGTAACCCTCGCGCGGGAAGCCGGCCTCGTCGGACAGCTGGAGCGACACGGGGATGCGCCCGTTGCGCAAGGGCAGACGGCCCTCGCGGGCGAGCCGGTTGAACTTCAGCAGCGTCGCCTCGTCGAGGTCGGCATAGACGTAGGCATCGCCCGTGGCCACGATGGTCGTGAGCAGCGTGCCGCCACCGGCGGTGCCGGCGACGAGGTTGCCCGGCGTGACCAGGGCGCGGCTGATGCGACCGGTGATCGGCGCGCGCACCCGGGTGTGTTCGAGATCGAGACGGGCGGTGGCGAGCGCAGCCTTCGCCTCGGCGGCGGCGGCGCGACGGGCCTCGGCCTCCTCGCTGGAGATCGCGGAGGCGGCGAGGAGTTTCTCGGCCCGGTCGGCTTCGCGGGCGGCGACCTCGGCACGGGCCGCCGCGAGATCAAACTGCGCCTGATACCAGCGCGGGTCGATCGAGAAGAGCACGTCGCCCTGGTTCACGATCTGGCCGGCCTGGAAATGGACCGACGCGAGGTGGCCGGCAACACGGGCGCGCAGTTCGACGGTCTCGAGGGCATCCACGCGACCGGTCAGCTCCTCGAATTCCGTGACGAGCTGCTGCTCGACGGGAGCGACGGTGACCTTGGGCGCGGGCGGAGCGACGGGAGCGGAAGTGGTGTCGGCGGCATGACCGCCGGCGGGAGAGGCGACATAGACGGTGGCGGCAAGGGCCACGAGAAAACCGGTCGCGACGAGCACGGGCCGGCGGCGCAAACGGGTCAGGAGCGAAGTAGCAGGGGAGGACATGTGGTTGGCGTGGGTTGGGAATTGGCGGCGAAGCGGGTCAAACGGGCACGGGCGCGACGATCGCCGCGTCGAGGTGGTGGAGAATTTCACTCTTCGCGCGGGCGCCCACGAGCGCGTCGACGACCTCGCCGGAGCGAAAGATCAGCAGGCTCGGGATCGAGCGGATGCCGTAGCGGGCGGCGAGTTCCGGGTGGGCGTCGACGTCGACCTTGGCGATCACGGCGCGACCGGCGCGCTCGGCGGCGATTTCATCGAGGAGGGGCGCGACGGCCTTGCACGGGCCACACCAGGAGGCCCAGAAGTCGACGAGCACGGGTTGCTGTTGCGAGACGGCGAGAACGTCCTTCGCAAAGGAATCGTTCGAAACGGAAACGGGATGAGCGGCGGTGTGCATGTACGTGGAGCGAGTCAGGCGGAGAAACGGAAGCCGGGGCGGTCAGTCGCGGTGGCGCGTGATCGGAGCATGCAGACGCTCGAGCAAGGTGGGGTCCCACAGCCGACCGAGCGGCAGCCGCGAGCGCACCCCGGCCACGGAAAACCGGCGGGGATATTGCGTGAGGAAGGGCGCTTGGTAGCGCAGGTCCGGAACGGACGGAGAAACATTGAGTAACTTGCGAGGCATGGTGAGGAATGGAGAGCGTTATAGTTGACTAGTTAGCTAGTTTTTAGGTCCAAAAAACGCGCACGCGGGAACGTGCGCGGAGAGGGCTTCAGGCTTTTGCGGGAGTGGGTTCGACCGCGGCTTTGGCTCCGATCAACCGCATCGCCATGTCGGGCAAGGTCCGGAGAATCTCGGGCTCATTCAGGATCCGTGCCTGGGTGAGCGTGCCCTCGATCAAGCCGGCCACGGCCATGGCCTTCTGGGCGGCATCGCCGGGCTCGATCAAGCCCTCGGCCATCGCATCGCGAATCGCGGACTCATAATAGCGGCGCTTGCGCACAAAAAGTTCGCGGATCTTGTCACCCACGGCGGATTCCTCGTCGCAGGTGCACGTCTCGGAGCCGACTGACATCACCGGGCAGCCCAACACTTTGCCGTGCTTGAGTTTAATCTCGGCTTGAAAATCATACAGGCTCGCGAGGTAGGTCTTGATTCGCGTCAACGGATCGACCGAGGGCGAGAACAGGCTGTCCATCTTCGGCTTGCTCTCCTCCTGCCAGAGGCGCTCCAACGCCGCGATGGCCAGATCGGACTTGGATTTGAAGAAGTAGTAGAAACTTCCCTTCTTCACGTCGGCCCGCTTGCAGATGTCATCGATCGTGACGGCGCCGTAGCTCTCTTCCCAGATCAGGTCGAGGGCCGCGTCCATCAGGCGTTCGTTGGCATCTGAGGTTCTTCCCATGGCAAGGACGGATAGTTGACCAATTGGTCAAGTCAACTGGTTTTTTAAACGTCCTCAGTGCGCTCCGTCGTTTCTGCGCGCGGTGGATTTCTTCCGTGTCTTCACCCGACCTCATGCTTTTCATGAAGCATGTCTGCCGAGCCAGAGCCGCCCCGTACAACCTACGGTTTCAAGGAACGGACTTTCAAACGCGACAACCCGCCCTCGTCGGAACTGCCGCCTGTGCCCACGACCGAGGAACTCGCGCGGCTGGCGGGGTTTCATCACGACCCGTCGGCGCGCCACGCTTCCGCGAAGGCCGGCGATCCCAACGACGTGCTCGCGGTGCTCCGGCAAAACCGCACCGCCGAGAAAAAGCACGACCTGGACAACATCGAGATCCGGAAAGTCAGCTCGCGTCGAAAAAGCGAATTCTGGCTCCTGCTCGTCGGCGGCAATCTTCTGATCATCGCCACGGTCGCGGCGACGCACGTCAACGTCTTCACCGTCGTCTTCGGCCTGGCCGGACTCATCATTTTCAGCCTCGGGCTCAGTTGGGTGATGTGGCAGGTGATGGACCGGTATTGAACCCAACGGCGCCCTTCCGGTCATTCGGATAAAGAAACTTCCCTTCCAGCGCGGCGTCACCAAGGCTTGGTCCGTCCGCCCCGCCGGCTCCCCTGCTCTTCCATGACCCGACCGATCCTCCGTCTTTCTCTCCTGCTGTCACTTTGCCTCATGGGGGCCGCCCGCCTTCCCGCCCAGCCCGAGCCCGCCTCCGCCCCGGCCGCCGAGGCCACGGTCGGCCCCATCCGGTTCGGCGACATCACGGTGGACGCCGCCCTGGAGATGCTCGAACGCTGGTCCGGCCGCACCGTGCTGCGCCCCTCCGGCCTGCCCGCCACGTCCCTCTCGTTTTCCCTCAACCAGAAGGTCAGCCGCGAGGAGGCCCGCCGCGTGCTCGAGAGCCTGCTCACGCTCAACGGCATCGCCGTCACCCCGCTCGGCGACAAGTTCATGAAGGTCGTCCCTCTCAACCTCGCGCGCACCGAGGCGCCGGAATTCATCGAGGGTTCGAGCCTCGGACTGCCCCCGAGCGGACAGATCGCAAGCAAGCTCTACGAGTTCCGTTTTCTGCGCGTATCGGAGTTCGCGCCGCTCGTCGCCACCCTGCTCAATCCCGGCGCCGCCAGTCCGCCCGTGCTTTTCGAGAAGTCCAACGCCATGCTCGTGACCGACACGGTCACCAACCTCCAGCGCGTCGAGATGCTCGTCGCCCGCGTGGACCAGCCCGCCCTCGCCGGCCTCACCCCGAAGTTCTACAAGGTCGCCAATTCCTCCGCCTCCGCCCTCGTCACCAAGCTCCAGGGCATCCTCTCCGGCGCCGCCGCGGCCCAGATCGGCACCACCACCACCTACCAGGCCGACGATCGCACCAACCAGATCATCCTCATCTCGGATCCGCGCCAGCATCCCTTCTTCGACGAACTCATCGCCAAGCTCGACATCGCCGGCGAGGCCGGCACGCGCCAGGAGGTCCTGCCCCTCAAGCACGCCAACGCCACCGAGGTCGCCACGCTCCTCAGCTCGCTCGTCTCCGGCCAGGCCAGCGCCTCCGCCCGCACCGGCTCCACCCAGACCATCTCCCGCGCCAACAACCGCCAGAGCGCCACCCCGCCCCGCCCCGAAGGCGCGCCGCCGCAACCGCAGCCGGCGCCCCCGATCGTCACCCTGGTCGGCCCCGCGAACCTCAGCGAAGTCTCACAGCAGTTCAGCCCCATTCTCACCGTCGTCGCCGATGAGCGCAGCAACGCCCTGGTCGTTTCCGGCACCTTCGACGACCTGCGCCTCATCAAGGAGATCGTCGGCCAGCTCGACGTCCTCCTCGCCCAGGTCCGCATCGAGGTCGTGATCGCCGAGGTCACGCTCAGCGACGAGGCCGCCTCCGGCATCGACTCCCTCGGCCTCGTCATCCAGGCCGACAAACTCGTCGGCTTCTCGGCTCTCGCCCCGGGCGTGGAAGCCAAGGACGGCAGGCTCGTCAACGACACCGGCGTGCGCAGCCTCTCCGCCACCCTCGGGCTCAGCACCATCCCGCGGAAATCCAACACCAACATCCTGTCCGTACCCAACATCGTCACCACGCACAACAAGGAGGCCACGCTCTTCGTCGGCGAAAAGCGTCCCGTCATCTCCAGCTACCTCAACAACGGCGCCACGGGCAACATCGGCACGGGTTACTCCACCACCGTGAGCCAGCAGGAGATCGGCATCACGCTCACCGTGAAACCGCTCATCGGCCACGACGGCTCCGTGCAGATGGAAATCAGCCAGAAGGTGGACGACATCCTCGGCGACGTGCTTCTCGACGGCAACTCGCAGCCCATCGTCGGCTCGCGCACCACCGAGTCCTTCGTCAGCGCCCGCAGCGGCGAGATCGTCGTGCTCGGCGGCCTGCAGCGCCGCTCGCGCAACCACGCCACGAGCCGGCTGGCCGGCATCCCGATCCTCGGCGATCTCCTCGGCAAGCGCAGCCGCGGACTCACCCGCACGGAACTCGTCTTCTTCCTGCGGCCCTACGTCCTGACCGGCACCGTCGCCGACAACGCCGAGGCCATGCGCCGCCTCGAAAACAGCCCCCAGCGGCAGGAGATCGAGTCCGCCCTTTCCGGCGGCTCGGTCGCCGGCGGCAAGCGTTGAGCCCCGTGCCGGCCATGCGCGACGACCGCCTTCCCGCCGAACTGGCAAGCCGCCTGGGCGAAACCGCCCTCAAGGCCGTGCAGGAAAGCGTGCGCGAAAAACGCGCCGCACTGCTCGCCGCCGGCCTCGGCCAGCCCGAGACCCAGGCCCTGGCCGACCTCGCCCGCCTCGTGGACCTGCCGCTCGTCGAGGCGCCCGCCGTCGACCGCGACTCGCTGCGCCTGCTGCCGGCGCGCCTCGCGCACGAATACCAGGTCGTGCCCGTCGTCGCCCCGGAGGGCGCGCCCGCGCAGACCCTCGCCCTCGCCACGCCCTGGCCGCCCGACGACGTCATCACCGACTGGATCACCACCTTCACCACCCGCCCGCTCGCGTGGCATCTCGCGCCGGCGGACCGCGTGCAGCAGCTCATCAACGAGAACTACGGCGTCGGCTCCGGCAGCCTCGATGACGATGACGCCGCCGCGGACGTCGTCGCCACGGGCACCGAGCTCGAGGCCGACGCCGACGCCGCCGTCGTGCGCTTCGTCACCGACGTCATCGAACAGGCCATCGCCGAGAACGCCACCGACATCCATTTCGAGCCGCAGGAGGGCGAACTCGCCATCCGCTATCGCATCGACGGCCTGCTCGTGCCCGTGCCGCTGCCCGAGAACCTGTTGCGTTTCCAGGACGCCATCATCTCGCGCCTGAAGATCATGGCCCGGCTGAACATCTCCGAGAAACGCCTGCCGCAGGACGGCCGCATCGATTTCCGCCGCAACGGTGTCTCGCTCGACATCCGCGTCTCCACGATCCCCACGATCTACGCCGAGAGCGTCAGCCTCCGCCTGCTCAACCAGCGCAAGGCCGCCTACACGCTCGACGGCATCGGCCTCACGCCCACCGAGCAGGCCATCATCACGAAGATCCTCGACTACCCGCACGGCATCATCCTCGTCACCGGCCCGACGGGCTCCGGCAAGTCCACCTCCCTGAACGCGTTCCTGCGGCGCATCAACTCGCCCGAGCTGCGCATCGTGACGATCGAGGACCCGATCGAATACGAGCTGCCCGGCGCCAACCAGATGCAGGTGCGCCCCGAGATCGGCCTGAGCTTCGCCAGCGCGCTCCGCCACGTGCTCCGCCAGGACCCCGACGTGATCATGGTCGGTGAAATCCGCGACCGCGACACCGCCGAGATCGCCATCCGCGCCTCGCTCACCGGCCACCTGGTGTTCTCCACGCTGCACACCAACGACGCCCCCGGCGCGCTCACGCGTCTCACCGACATGGGCATCGAACCCTTCCTCGTGGCCTCGGCCGTCGAGCTGGTCATCGCCCAGCGCCTCGTGCGCCGCCTGTGCCCCGATTGTGCGAAGTCCGAGCCGGTGAACCGGCCCGACGTGCTCGCCGCGCTCGCCACGCTCCAGCTGCCCGCGAGCGAAGCCGACGACGTCGGGACGCTCTGGGTGCCCTGCGGCTGCCGCGCCTGCCGCCAGACCGGTTTCCGCGGCCGCATCGGCCTGTTCGAGATCCTCCAGCCCAAGCCGCTGCACGACCTCATCATCCGGCGCGAATCGGCCAAGGCGCTCGGCACGCTGGCGCGCACGCAGGGCATGCGCACGCTTCAGCAGTCCGGCTGGGAACGCGTGAAGTCCGGCCAGACCTCGCTGCCCGAGCTGCTGCGCACGATCAGCGCCGGCGGCGAGTGAGCACCCGACCGCCGCCATGCCGCGTTACACCTACAGCGCCCGCCCCGCCGGCCAGACCGCCGTCTCCACGGGCACCCTGGACGCGCTGTCGCGCCGCGAGGCGCTGCATCTGTTGCAGGCCCGCGGCCTGCAGGTCCTGCAACTCGACGAGGAATCCGGCGGAGCCGCCCGCGCGGGCGGCGCGGCCGCGACGGACGCCGGGCCGAAGCGTTTCTCGCCCCGCCAGCGGCTGCCCTTCCTCGAGGCGCTTTCCGAACTCGTGAACGCCGGCATGTCCGCCGGCGAAGCGCTCCGCCTGCTGGCCCGCCGCATGCAGGAGCCGGGCCTGCGCGCCCTCTGCGCGGCCTTGTGGGGAAAGCTCGGCGAGGGTTTCACGCTCTCGCAGGCCATGGCGGCTCATCCCGTCGTGTTCGACCGGCAGACCGTCAATCTGATCGCCGCGGGCGAGGCCACGGGCAGCCTGCGCGAGGTGCTGGCGCGGCTCATCGAGCATTTCACCGAGCAGAAGGAGCTGCGCCAGAAGTTCGTCGCGACGCTCGCCTACCCGGCGTTCATCTGCGTGATGAGCACGCTGCTCGCGCTGTTCCTGCTGTTCTACCTCGTGCCGCGCCTGCTCACGATCCTGACCTCGCAGGGCCGCGAACTGCCCTTCGCCGCCAAGCTCCTCGTCAGCGGATCGAACTTCCTGCTCTACGCCGGCCCCTTCCTGCTGGTGGCGCTGATCATCGGCGCCGCCGTGTTCCTCCGCTGGCGGCAGACGCCGGCCGGTCGCGCGGAATTCGACGCCTGGCTGCTGCGCATGCCCGTCGTGCGCGACTTCGTGATCCTGTCCGCCCTGCTCAACTTCACGCACACCTTGGCCCTGCTGATCGAAAACGGCATCACCACCGCCGAGGCGCTCCGGCTGAGCGAACGCGCCCTCGAAAACACCCGTGTGCAGACCCTGGTGCGCGAGGCCACCGACCGCGTGATCGAGGGCAGCGGACTGAGCGCCGCGCTCGCCCGCACCGGACTCGCGGCGCCGCTGTTGCTCGACCGCCTGGCGGTGGGCGAACAGACCGGCAACCTCGCCCCGAGCCTGCGTGAGATCGCCCGCTCGTGCCGCAAGACCCTTTCCCGCCGGCTCGAACTCGCCGTGCGCATCAGCTCCGGCATCGTGCTGACCTTCACGTTCGGATTCGTGGCCTTTCTGGCCTACGCCATCGTGTCCGCGCTCCTGCAAGTCAGCTCCGGTTTCCGGCTTTAAGCCAGGCCTATTGTAAAAAGCGCAGACAGACCGCGGCCCTCAGGGAAGTCCGGACCATTCCAGACTAGCTTTTCTGAGGAAATTCGGGGTAACTTGACCGACATTTCCTGCAACAATTCCCTGAAAAGGGCGTCTTGCAGCGATGCCTCACCTATCAATCTGATGATCAACCCGTCGCTCCTCCCCCGCCTTACCCCAGGCTGCTTTCGTCAATTCCCCCGTGTCGCGCCCGCCCTGCTGTTCTTAGTGCTTGGAGCGCTCATGGTTCCGGCCCGCACGGCCGCCCAGGATTATACTTTCACGACCTTCGCCGGCACCCCGACACGCGCCGGCAGCCAGAACGGCCAGAACGGCGACCTCAGCGCCCCGGCCTTCACCTTCCCCTTCGGCATCGGCATCGCCGCCGACGGCGCGCTCTACGTCACCGACACCGGCAATTCCCTCATCCGCAAGGTCACCGCCTCCGGCACGGTCACCACCTTCGTGGGCTCCTTTGCTAAGTTCGGCAGCAGCAACGGCACCACGAGCGACCCGAAGGCCACGTTCAACCGCCCGCAGGGCCCGGTCTTCGACAGCTCCGGTAACCTCTATGTCGCCGACTTCGCCGGCGCCACGATCCGCAAGATCACGCCCTCGGGCACCGTCACCACGGTCGCGGGCTCCGCCTCGGTTGCCGGCAACACCGACGGCACCGGCGAGGCCGCCCGTTTCAACGCCCCCAGCAGCCTGGCCATCGACAGCGCCAACAACCTCTACGTCGCCGACTCCGGCAACCACGTGATCCGCAAGATCACCCCCGCAGGCGTCGTCACCACGATTGCCGGCACCGCCGGCAGCGCCGGCACGCTCGACGGCCAGGGTGCCGCCGCCCGTTTCAACAACCCCCGAGGCCTTGTCAGCGCCGCCGACGGCACGCTCTACGTCGCCGACTCCGGCAACAACACCATCCGCAAGATCGCCACCGACGGCACCGTCTCCACCCTCGCCGGCACGGTCAACACCTCCGGCACCGCCGACGGCACCGGCGCCGCGGCCCGCTTCAATTTCCCTAACGCGCTCGCCTTTGACCCGGCCGGCAACCTCATCGTGGCCGACGTCAACAACCACGCGATCCGCCGGGTGACCACGGCCGGCGTCGTGACCACCGTCGCCGGCCTGGCCGGTACCTCCGGCCGCGTCGACGGCAACGGCGCCACCGCCCGTTTCTACCAGCCCACCGACATCGCCGTCGCCGCTGACGGCGTCATCTACGTCGCCGACTACTGGAACCAGCTCATCCGCAAAATCGCCACCGACGGCACCGTCTCCACCCTCGCCGGCTCCGGCGGCCTCACCGGCTACTACGATGGCTCCGGCTACGTCCTCAACCCGATCCTCCTGCGCAACCCGACGGCCGCCGCCGTGGACGCCGCCGGCAACGTCTATGTCTCCGACACGCTCAACCACAGCATCCGCAAGATCAGCCCGTCCGGCGTGACGAGCCTCTTCGCCGGCGACGGCGTGAATCCCGGCAGCGCCAACGCCACCGGCACGGCCGCCCGCTTCAACTCCCCCGCCGGCCTGGCCGTGGATGCCGCGGGCAACGTCTATGTCGCCGACTCCGGCAACCATCTCGTGCGCAAGATCACCGCCGCGGGCGAGGTCACCACGCTGGCCGGCGTGGCCGGCGAATCCGGTCACGCGGACGGCAGCGGCGACACCGTGCGCTTCGACTATCCGAGCGGCCTGGCCGTGGACGGAGCCGGCAACGTCTACGTCGCCGACTACGCCAATCACGTGATCCGCGTCATCACCCCCGGCGGCAGCGTCTCCACCCTCGCCGGCAAGGTCGGCGAATCCGGCACCGCCGACGGCCAGGGCGGGGCCGCCCGCTTCAATTACCCGCGCGACATCGCGCTGGACGGCAGCGGCCTCCTCTACGTCGCCGATACCGGCAACAGCAACATCCGCCGCGTCTCGACCGCCGGCCTGGTCAGCACGCTGGCCGGCGGCAACGGAGCCGCGGGGGCCGCCGACGGCACCGGCAGCGCCGCCCGCTTCGAAAATCCCGTCGGCCTCGCCGCGGACGCCGCCGGCAACGTCTACGTCGCCGACTCCGGCAACAGCACGCTGCGCAAGATCTCGCCCGCCGGCACCGTCACCACCATCGGCGGCAGCCCGGGCAGCATCGGCAACACCGACGGCGTGGGCACGGCCGCCCGTTTCAACCACCCGACCGACATCGCCGTGGATGCCAGCGGCAACCTCTACGTGGTCGACAACCGCAACCACACCATCCGCAAAGGCACGCTCCCCGGCAACAACAACGGCGGGGGCAACAATGGCGGGGGCAACAACGGGGGAGGCAACAACGGCGGCGGTAATAATGGCGGAGGCAACGGCAACGGCGGCGGTTCCGGTTCCGGCGGCGCCGGCTCCGGCAACGGCGGCGTCGTCGACGACGGCAACACCGGCACGGGCGTCCTGCTCCAACCGGTCGGCATGGTCGCCGACGGCCTCGGCTACATCTACATTGTGGACACGGCCAACCACTGCATCCGCCGCATCGACTCCAGCAACGTTGCGACCGTCTTCGCCGGCCAGAGCGGCTCCGCAGGCTCCACCGACGGCAAGGGCACGGCCGCCCGCTTCAGCAGCCCGACCAGCATCGCCCGCGACAGCAGCAACTTCCTCTACGTCGCCGATGCGGGCAACCTCACCATCCGCAAGATCGCTTCGGACGGCACCGTTACCACCTTTGCCGGCAAAGCCGGCGAATCCGGCACCACCGACGGCAAGGGCGACGCCGCCCGCTTCGGCCTGCCCTACGGCATCGCCTATGGCTCGAACACCGGCGACCTCTACGTCACCGATGCAGTCAATGCGACGATCCGCCGCATCACCTCCGATGGCACCGTCACCACCTTCGCCGGTTCCAATCGCGTGACCGGTGATGCCGACGGCATCGGCAGCGCCGCCCGCTTCAACAACCCGACGGGCGTGGTTTACGACGGCACCGGCTACCTGGCCGTCGCCGATACCTACAACAACACACTGCGTGCGGTCAGCACCGCTCGCCGCGTCATCAGCACCCGAGCCACCGGCACGATTGTCACCGCCGGTACCGCCAAGGTCGTCCTTACCGATCCAGGCCTCCCCGGTGGCAGCCTCTCTCTGGATGTCGCCGTTGCCGCAGGAGACAATTCCGCCGCCTGGGCCACCAAGGTCACGTCCGTGCTGAATGCCAATACGACGGTTACGGCACGCTACTCCGCATCCAACGACCTCGACTACATCTACCTCACCTACGCGGTGAGCGTGGACGACAGCCAGCCCGTCAATATCTCGCTCGACAACGGCACCAGCGTCGGCATCACGCCGGCGCCGACCAGCACGGCCTCGGATCCGGCCGGCACCGTCAGCACCTTCGCCGGTTCCGCGGGCATCAGCGGCGCCTATGACGGCCCGGGTGAATACGCCCTGTTCAATCTGCCCTACGGCCTCGCCTTGGACTCGACCACCGGCAGCATCTTCATCGCCGACACGGGCAACAACTGCATCCGCCGCATGAACAACCGCGGGCTCGTCACCACCGTCGCCGGCATCGCCGGCATCTCGGGCAAACGCAGCGGTGATGCCAGCGTCTCCCTGTTCAATCAGCCCAAGGGTGTGGCTGTGTTCAGCTCCGGTCTCGTGCACGTGACCGACACCGGCAACTCCATCCTGCGTGTCATCGGCCTCTCCGCGGAGGGCAACTTCGTGACCACCCTCCCGCTCACCGCCCCGTCCACCGGCGGCAACAATGGTGGTGGCAGCGGCGGCGGTAACAACGGCGGCGGCAGCAGCGGTGGCGGCGGCGGCGGCTCCCCCAGCCTCGTCTTCCTCGCGGTGGTCGGCTCGCTGGCCGGCGCCCGCCTCCTCAGCCGCAAACGCGCGGCCTGAGCAGGCACCGCGACCGTCTCGACTTGAGCCCAAACCCCGCAGCTTCCCGCTGCGGGGTTTTTGTTTCATCCGTCGCCGCGGCTTGACGCGGGACAGGCTCGAGGAAGCCCCTTGCCAGGTCGCACCCGGCCGGCCGGAGCATCCCGGCCCCGATCACTGCCTGATGATCTGGGTGGCCGAGATCTCGAGGGTCACGTTCAGCGCGCCCGCCGCGCCGCGATCCGTTTGCACCGCAATGCGCTCGAGATTCAGGTAAGGCGCCTGCTTGTTCACCTCGTCGTAGAAGCTGAGCAACGCCGGCAACGCCGCGCGCCGGAAGGTGACGCGCGCCGTGTGGTAGGCGAATTGCGGCGTGCGCTGTGTCACCGGCGGATCCACCGCGGGGGAAAGTCCGGCGCCATTGGCCAGCGTGGACACGGTCGCCACCAGCCGCGTGGCATCGTACGTCCGCGTCGCGTCGAGATTGCTGACGGCCGAGGCCGAGCGGCTTTCGATTTCCGCCTGCCGGTCGAGCCAGAGCTGCTGGGCCGTATGCTCCGCCCGGGCCGAGCGCCAAGCGTCCAGGCGCGTCCGCACGCGACCGGCGGCGGCAAACAGCCACGCCAGCGCCAGCATCAGGGCGAAAACGGTCACGAGTACTTGCTCACGACGGTTGCGGGCGGCAAACCACGCTCTCATGGCGCACCTCCCGTTCCGTTTTCGTCCTTGAACGCCAGGATCATGCCGAAGGTCGTCACGCCCTCGCGCGCGCGCAGGTCGCGCACCTCGATGCGGTCGAGGTTGGGCAGCGTGCGCAACTCGGACTCGTAGGTCCCGATGTCACCGGCCGCGCCTGTCTGGGCCTCGATCTCCAGGCCGGTACGACCGCTGCTGGCCACGCGCGTGAAAAGGATCGAAGCCGGCCGCGGACGGTTCACGGCTTCGACCATCTCGAAGAAACGCAGGCGCCGCTCCGTGAGCTCCTCAAGACGGTTGGCGAGGCCGTTGGCCGTCTCGAGGCGGGCCACCAGCTGGGCACGGGCCGCGTTGGCGGCCTGCTGCGACTTCGCAAGCTGCGCCAGGCCGAAGGCACCCAGATCGAGCAGGAGCGCCGCCGCCGCCAAGCCGCCGCAGGCCAGAAAGGCGCGCCAGACGAGCCCGGCCCGTTTGCGCTGCCGGCGCTGCTCGGCGAGGAAGGCCCGGTCGCGCACGTCGAGCAGGTCTCCGTCTCCGGCCGAAACCAGGGCTTGGGCAGTCACCATACCCGCGGCGTCGCACAACTCGAAGGACAACCCGGCGCGTTCGTGGCTCAGCTGTGGCGTCCCGCTCACGGACACGACCTTCGGCTCGGTCGCGAGACCGGCTCGCTCCCTCAATTCGCCGGTCAGTTGCCGCCCGGCGGCATCGGCTGCCTCCGCAGACACGGGCCGCGCGAGCACGGCGGCCGGGTGATCCGCCTCTCCATTCCAAGCCACACCCACGAGACGTGTGCCATCGTTCCAAAGGCGCACGACGTTGTGGCCGGGAGCGCCCCCCAGCAGCGGCAGCAGGCCGGGCACCACCAGGTCGGCCTTTTCCCAATCCGCCGTTTCCTCGGCGGTGAAGCGGCGACGGTGGGCGGCATAAACCACCGCGGTCGTGCGGTCCGGTGCGACCCAGCAACCCCAGAAAAGCTGGGAAGGCGGAAACGGCGCCAGCGACTCCAGCGCCAGTTCGGCCTGGGCCGCCGGGGCCAGATCAGGCGCCAGCGACACCACCCGCATGAAAAAGCGATCGGCCGGCGCAAAGATCACTTTGGCCGCGGGTCTCAGGAAGGCATCAGGCAACAGGCGCATCGGTCGAAGACAGGGGGGCAGGAAGCGTAGTTTCAATCACCTCTAGCACGGTGTAGGGATAGCGCAATGAATTCGCGGAGGATTCTCCTGCGGCCGGAACTCCGGCCTGCCCCCCGTTGGGACGGTTCGGCCTCTGCGGATTGCCGGGTGCGGCCCCGGGCAGGGATGCGACACCCGGCCAGGTGACGAGCGCGGACAGGGTCAACTGCGCGGCTCCTTGGCGCGCGGTGACGTGAATCCGCAACACCTGCACCTGCACCCCGAGATTCTGCATGGCGGGGTTGCCCGCGACCTGACGCGCTTCCTGCACCGAACGCAGGTACGGACGGTTGCTGTCGGTCCGCGTGGGCACATCGAGGTGCTGGCGCAGCGTCTGGCTCTGCCGGTCGTCCCAACCCGAGGCCCTCAAGGCGGCCTCCCCGGCGGAATTCACGTTCGTGCCGTTGAAGCGGTAGAGCGAAACCGCCCGCTGAAAGGCGTCGAAAAGCGGCGTGGGCCGGCCGTCGGCATCGAAGAAATGGTCGCGCGCCACGAGGATGCTCGCCAGTTCGCCGAACGACCGCAACGGACGCAGCGGCGGCGTCGCGGGCGGATCACCCCGCTCATAGGCCGAGGCCCCGGCGCTGGAATCCACGGCGGCATGCCCCTGGTGCATCCACACGAACATCGCATCGGCCACACGCGCCGCCTCCGCGTCCTGCAACCCGAGCTGCACCAGCAGCAGCTCCAATCCGTCCGGCGTGAGCGCGGGCAGCGACAGCTTCGCGCTCTCATCCTCGAAGGCCACCGCGACCGTCACGCCTTCGCGCGGAACGTAGCCGGCATAATCGAGCGGATCGGCCCAGCCCTGCGCGGGCGAATAGAGCCCCCCGTCGACGACACGAAAATCCATCAGCACGGCCAGCGTGGTCTCGAGCGCACCGTAGGCGTCGGCCCGCAGGCGTTCGCGATCCGCCTGGCGCATGGCGATGAGCAGGTCCGGGCTGCCCGATTCGATGATCCGGGTGAGCAGCAGCGCCGCGAAGATCAGCGTGACCAGCACGACCACGATCACCGAGCCGCGACGGGACCTGAATCCGGAGGGTGAAACGACACACCGCATGGTCAGTAAACGGGCAGCCCCTCCTCCTTTGCCGGAGGCAGCACCACAACCTCCTCGATTGTCTCGCCTCCCCGGGCGAAATGCAGGCGCAGGCGGCTGGGATGGGCGTATTCGCCCGCCTGGTCGGCCTGCGGCTCCCCGTCTTCCTCCGTCCAGGTGCCGCTTTCGGCATCATAGTAGTCGTAGCTGATGCCGGTTACGAACGGAGACAGCACCACCCGTCGCGGATCCGCGGTTTCAAAATCCTTCTCGAGGTGCGATTTCCAGTAAAGCACCAGCCCCTCATCGCGCACCCAGCCCAGGGCGCACCGCACCTCGGGCAGCGGCGCCGCCGGCCAGGTGAACAACCGGTCGCCTTCCGGCAGATCGAAGGTCAGCAAGGCCGCCTTGCCCGCCCCGTCGGGCAGCTCCACCTCGGCGACGGCGGGCGCACCGGTCGTGGCCTCGCTGGCGTGCGCCCGCACCGCCGCCGTCTGCAACAGGTTGTCGAGGTGCCGCGTGACGGCGCGCGTATGCTGCACGAACACAAAGCGGTCCTGCTCCTTCACCCAGGCCTCCGTGATCGCAAACACGAACTGGTTCATCGCCAGCAGCAGCGCCGCCAGCAGCCCGAGGGCGAGCAGGACCTCGATCAACGTGAATCCGCCGCGCGAACGGTGATGCAGGCGGGCCGGACTCATTGGAAGGTGCGTTTGGCGAGCCGGCTGCGCGCCTGCGTGCGCAGTTCCTCGCGCTCGGCCGGCACGGACCAGGTCGGCCGCAGCAGGCGCAGGCGCTCGCTGATCGCCGGAAGGGAATTGCCGCCTTCATCCGTCAGGTCCACCTCGAGCGTGATATCGAACAGGTCGGCGACGGGCGTCGGCGTCACCACCGCACGCCAGCGGGCGGTGCGGTCGCCGGGTAGCGGCAGCTCGTTCCAGGTGGTGGCCTTGTCGAGCGACGGCTCGGCGCCCAGAGCCGCGCGCACGAGCCGCAGGTCGGCCGCATGGGTGTCGCGTCGCAAGGCGGCCTGCCGCGCCTCCAGGACGTTCAGGTAGGCCGAGGCGAGCGCGAGTCCCGTCAGCGCGAAGATCGCGAGCGCCACGATGACCTCGAGGAAGGTGAAACCGCGGGCGGATGACGGACGGCGTTTCATCAGCGCGTGGTCTTGGCCGGCGTCAGCGCCGTGCAGGTCCACGGATCAAGGACGATGATGCGGCTTTCCCGCCGGTTGCCCGCCGGCACGACTTCGAGCCGGAACGGATCGCAGGTCCCGTCGGGGTAGAACCGCACGCGCGCGAGCGGCGCCTCCTGCCGGCGGCCGCCGATCAGCACGGCGGAGGTGGTCACCGGCGGCAGCAGATGGATTTCATCCTCGCCGGGCAGTTCGGCCCCGGCGACACCCCAGTCGAGCCGGCGCGTTTCCCCGTCGAGCGTCAGTTCCAGCGTGCGGCCGGCGAGCACGGCGGCGTGCCGCGTCGCGGCGATGGCGTTGAGCGCGGCGGTCTCGGTGTCCTTGTCGAGCGTGGCCTGCAGGCGGCTGCCGCCGCCGACCAGCAACGCGCCGATCAGGCCGAACAACATCAGGACAAGCAGGATTTCCAGAAGGCTGAAGCCCGCGGCGGCCGATCCGTCACGACGGCCCGGCCCCCGGTTGACACGGCCCCGCCTCATCACCAGTTGCCGATGTCGTCGGCGGTGTCCGCCGACCGGTCCGGCCCCTTGGAGAAAATGTCGTAGCCCCCGGCGTTCTTCACGCCCGGATAACGGTATTCGTAGGCCTGGCCCCAGGGATCGAGCGGCACCTTGCCGCCCGGGGCGTCGATGTAGGGACCGCGCCACTTGGCGCCCGCGCTGTTTGGTGCGGTGACGAGCGCGGCCAGCCCCTCGGCGGTGGTCGGGTAGTCGCCGAGATCGATGCGGTAGCGCACGAGCGGCGTCTTCATCGAGTCGCGCACGAAGATGCGCGCCACGGCCTCCTGGCTCTGGCCGAAGATCTTGTCGGTGTTCGTGACCACCAGCCCGACGAGCAGGCCGATGATGGCGAGCACGACGAGAATTTCGAGGATGGTGAACGCGCGCAGGGCGCGACGGCGGGGTAAAGCGGAGGAACGCATCGGAAAAAGGACTCAGTTGCCCGGCGGCTGGGCCACGACCGGCCGGTTCCCCGCCCGTTCGGCCCGACGGCGGCGGATTTCCTGGATGATCGCCTGCGCTTCGGGCGGCAGGTTGCGCACGGTTGCATTTGGCCCCGCATTGTCCTGGCGTCCGCCGTTGGATGCGGCGGTCCGGCGGGCTTCGTTGGCCGCGGCATTCTGGGTCTGTTCGGCGCCTTCGATGCGGGGTTCGGGCGCAACCGGAGGCGGGGCCGCAGCCAGGACCACGCGCGCCTGCTTCAGCGCCAGGGTGATCGGCCGGCCGTCCTTGACGACCTGCACGGTGCCGGCGGCGGCATCGTAGCCCTTGATCTCAAGGCCCGGCTCCTGCGAATTGACCTCGACCCAGCGGGAGGTGCGTTTGGCGGGGTCGTAGAGATTCACGAGCAGCGCACCGTCATCCTCGACCAGACCGCGGAATTCCAGTTCCTGGCCGGGAGTGTTGGCATTCGCATTCGCCGCAGGTTGACCGAAAGGCGACTTCGCCACCAGCCCCTGCCAGTCGGCCGCCGGGGCCTGCAGCCATGTCACAGCCGCCAGTCCCAGGAGGCGGCAAAGGTGTGAAAGGCGAAGCGAACTCATGAGCGGAAAAGTCGGCAGATTTCTAGCGGACGCAACCACGATGACGAGCCCGATTTCAAAGGGTTACAACCCGCCCTCTCGCGGCCTCCACCCGCAAAGCCCACTCCGGGCTGCATCGCCAGATCCATCAGACTGAACGGAAATTTGTCATATAATGTATGACAAGTTTCCGCTCCTGTTTCCGGGCTTTTTTCACATGAAAAAAGACCAGCTCCGATTCGTTTGTCATCTATTAGATGACAAACTTCCGCCTGAAACGCCCCGTGGGTTTCCTAACGAAAAAACAGGACCTGCGCCTCAGGCGAAGGCTCCGGCACGCTGTTGGATGGCCCAGCCGTAGAGATCGACGTAGCGCGCGGCGCTGCGATGCCACGAGAAATCCTGGGCCATGGCCCGGCGGCGCAAGTCCATCAACTCGACCGGACGGTCGTAATAGGTCGCACACGCCCAGCCGATGGTGTCTGCGAGTGCGCCCGCAGAGGTGTCGTGGAAAACAAAACCCGTCCCCACCGGCTGGCCTTCGACGTAATTCTGCACGGTGTCCACCAGCCCGCCGGTGGCGCGCACGATCGGCGGCGTGCCGTAGCGCATCGCATACATCTGGGTGAGACCGCAGGGCTCCGACCGGCTCGGCATCACAAAGAAATCGCTGCCGGCCTGGATCAAACGCGCGAGCGCGGCATCGAAACCGACGTAGGTCCCGACGCGCCCGCGATAGGCCCCGGCCGCCCAGTTGAAATCGTTCTCCAACCGCCGGTCACCGCTGCCGAGCACCACCAATTGCACCTCCATGCGTTCCATGATGCCGGCCAGCGCGTCGGCCAGCAAATCGAGCCCCTTCTGCGAGGCCAGGCGCGACACCACGCCGAAAACAGGCACGCCGGGACGCTGCTCCAGCCCGAAACGCTCCTGCAAGCGCGCCTTGCAGATCGCCTTGCCGGCGAGATCGGCGGCGGTGAAACGCGCCGGCAACGTCGCATCGCGCGCCGGGTCCCATTGCTCGTCGTCAATGCCGTTGAGAATGCCCACGAGGTCGGCAGCCCGGAATCGCATCAAGCCGTCGAGCCCGAAGCCGCCCGCGGCGGTCTTGACCTCATCGGCGTAGGTCGGGCTCACCGTCGAAATCTTCGTCGTATGCAGGAGCCCGGTCCGCATCAGGTTCACCATGCCGCCCGACTCGAGGCCGTCGCGATGGATCTCACCCCAGGGCAGGTGCGCAAAATCCACCACCCGCGCCGGCGACCAGCCCTGATGTTCGAGGTTGTGGATCGTGAACACGGTCGCCGCGCGTCCGAGCGGCTCGCCCCGCAACGTGGTGTTCAGCATCAGCGGCAGCAGGCCCGTGGTCCAGTCGTGACAATGGATGACATCCGGCACCCAGCCGAGCTGCTGGCAAAGCGCGAGGGCACCGCGACAGAAAAAAGCGAAACGCAGGTCGTTGTCCGCGTGTGCCCCCCAAGGCCCCGTGTAGACCTCGGGACGCGCGAAGTGGTCGTGATTTTCGAGAAAATACGCCGGCACCGCCGTGCCCGGCAGCACGGTCCGCCACGTACGCGCCCACTGGGTCGCCCCGCCGACGTCCACCCCGAGCGGATCGGGCAGCGCCTGCCACTCGCCCGTGCGTTTGATCGAGCCGTAGGCCGGACAAACCACCCGTACGTCGTGTCCGAGCCGGGCGAGGCTTTTCGGCAGCGAACCCGCCATGTCGGACAAGCCGCCGACTTTCACAAACGGTTCAACCTCAGGAGTGACGAATAAAATTCTCAGGGCAGCCACGACCGCCAAGCAAACGACCGTCACCCGGCCATGCCGAGCCTAAATCGCGTGCCTTTGTTACTTCCATGTCTCGTTCCCGCGAGTAATTTGATCTCGCCCGGCGGCGATACGCTGAAATAACTTCCGTCATCCGAGGCATGGCCACCTCCGTCCTTCTCCGTCTCTTTTCTTTTTTGGGAGCGCTCGCTGCGCTCGCCACGACTGCCGTTCATGCCCAGGTCGTCACCTCTTATGTCGAGACGGGCAACCTGCCCGCCAACGACGACAATTATAGCGGAGCCGTGAACCTGGGCTTCACACTCAATTTCGGCGGGGCGACCTATTCGCAAACCTACGTCAGCAACAACGGCTACATCACGTTTGGCGGCGGCAGCAGCAACTATTTCCCGGTGCCACTCAACGCCAGCTACACGGATCTGCCGATCATCGCGACCTTCTTCGCCGACGTCGATACGCGCGGCGCCCAATCGGGCATCGTCTCCTGGGGCACCGGACTGGTTGACGGCCATGCAGCCTTCGTCGCGAAATGGCCTTCCGTCGGCGAGTACTACTACGAAAACAATCCCAACAGCTCGAACTCGTTCGAGCTCGTGCTCGTGGACCGCAGCGACACCGGCACGGGCAACTTCGACGTGTTTTTCAACTACCTGAGCCTGAACTGGGACAACGGTGGCGCCGTCGCCGGTTTCCACACGGGCACCGGCGCCAACGCGCTCCATTACCAACTCCCGGGCTCCCTCACCGAAGGCGCCTTCCTGGCGGACGGAGCCTATGATCTCGTCTTCGCGACCAATACCGGAGCCGCCGGCAACATCCTGCTCCAAGCCCGCGAAGGCGGCTTCCTGCAGGTCACGCCTGTCACCGCCATCCCCGAACCCTCGACCTACGCGTTGATGGCGCTCGGCGGAGGTCTGCTGATGCTGGCGGCGCGCCGCCGCCGCCGGGCCTGATTTCAAACCGCGGAACCGTCGCAGCCGCCCCCCTCCGGTCACTTCCTCGCGACCGGATAGCTGCCGAGCCACTTCACGAGCGGGCACTTGCGGCTCAGTTCCTTCAACGCGGCCTGCATCGGCGGGTCGTCGTAATGACCGGTGACATCGAGGAAGAAGATATAGTCCCACGGCTTGAGCTTGCTCGGACGCGACTCGATGCGCGTGAGGTTGAGCTTGCGACGGTTGAAGGGGGCCAGCGCGTGCAGGAGCGCGCCGGGTTCGTGATGCAGCGAAACCAGCAGGCTGGTCTTGTCGTGGCCGCTGCCGGCCGAGCCCGACGCCTCGCGGCCGAGGAACACGAAACGCGAGGTGTTGTTCTTGAGATCCTGGATGTGCGTGGCGGCGACCGGCACGCCGTAACGCTCGCCGGCGAGACGCGGGGCGATGGCGGCGGCGCCCTTTTCCTTCGCGGCGATCTGCACGCCGTAGGCGGTGCTGTCCACGTCCACCAGCTGCGCATGCGGCAGGTGGCGCTGCAGCCAACGGCGGCACTGCGCGAGGGCCTGGTCCTTGGAATAGACCTTCCTGATCTTCGCCAGCGGCTCGTTCGAAAGCAGCGTGTGCTCGATCTCCTGGTGAAGCTCGGCGACAATCTTCAGCGGGGTCTCGACAAAGAGGTCGAGCGAGTCGCGCACCGAGCCCTCGGTGGAATTTTCGACGGGCACGACGCCGTAGTCGGCCTCGCCCTTCTCGACGGCGGTGAAGATGTCGGCGATGGTCGGCATCGGGCGGTATTCCACGCTCGAGCCGAACTTGCGCAGGGCGGCGGCATGGGTGTTGGTCGCCTCGGGTCCGAGGTAGGCCACGCACATGGGCTTCTCCAGGGAGATCGCCGCCGACATGATCTCGCGGTAGATGGCCTGGAGCGCGGCGGGCTTGAGCGGACCGGTGTTGGCGGCGGCGACGCGGCGGAGCACGTCGGCCTCGCGTTCGGCCACGTAGATGCGCGATTTCGCCCCGCGCTTCACTTCGCCGATCTTTTGCGCGCACTTCAGGCGCGTGTTGAGGAGGCGCACGACCTTCTGGTCGATGGCGTCGATCTCGTGGCGGATCCGGGCGAGTTCCTTTTTCATGTCTGGGCGGTGGCGGGACGGTGGGAGCGGCGCAGAGCATGGAGGGCTTTCGCGTCCCGGATCAACCCCGCAAGCGCGGCGGGCGTGACCGCCTGCTTCGGGTCGTCACCCAGACCCCGCGACGGCTCGACGTGGGCCTCGACGCAGAGGCCGTCGGCGCCGTAGGCCACGGCGGCCAGCGCGCAGGCGGGCACATAGGCGGCCTTGCCCACGGAATGCGAGGGATCCACGACCACGGGCGCCCAGGTGCGCTCCTTGAGCAGGGGCGTGATGGATTCGTCGGGCTGGTTGCGGTAGCCGTCCAGGCCCGGCTGCGTGCCGCGCGGACAGAGGATGACGTTGGGGTTGCCGAAGTTCACGATGTACTCGGCCGCCGAGATGAACTCGTTGAGCGTGCCGGTGTGGATGCTGCGCTTGAGCAGCACCGCAACGGGCTTGCCGGCGATGGCGGCGCCGACCTGGCGGAGGAGCGAGTAGTTCAGGGCGTTGCGCGCGCCGATCTGCAACACCTGCACGCCGGCGGCGAGGGCGAGCTTGAGCTGCTCCTCGTCCATCACCTCGGTGTCCACCGGCAGACCCGTGCGCCGGGATCCTTCCATCAGGATTTCGAGCGACCTGCTGTCACCCTGGAAGGCGTAGGGGTTGGTCCGGGGCTTCCACACGCCGCCCCGGATGGCGTGCGCGCCGGCCTCCTTCACGGCGTGGGCGGTTTCGTAGAAGAGGTTCGGATTCTTCGGGTCGATCGTGCAGTGGCCGGCCATCACCAGCAGGTCGTCGCCGAGCGTGACGCCGCCGATCTTCACGCGGTGTCGCGCCAGGTCGGAACGGATGTCCATGAGCTTGTGCGGCGACTGGATCGTGTCGACGCGATCCACGAAATCGAGGCCCTCGATTCGACTGATCATCAGCTCGTGGCGCTCATCGCCCACGATGGCGTAGATGGTGCGCACCTCGCCCACGATGGGCTGGATGCGGCAGCCGAACTCTCCGACGATGGCGCGAAGCTGCTCGACCTGAGGTTCGGTGAGGCGGTTGTTTTTCGGAAGGATCATGGCGGTGTGGGCTGGATAGCGGGGGTTGGGGGACGGGTGGAGCGGAAAATAAAAAAGCCGCCCGGCGGAGGGCGGCTGATTAAGCAGGGGTCTGGATCAGGATCAGACGTTGCTCGGGCACAGGCCGCCACGGGTCCGCGGGGTAAAGTAACCCGCAAACGAAAAACCAAAGGCGGTGGCGGCGCGATTCATGTCGTCGCAACGGGTGTCCGCCTCCCGGCCGCGTGTCAATGTCCGAGATTCGACCGGGCATGCGCACGCGCCGCCGCCAGCGCCCCGGCCCAGTCCGATGGCTGCCCGCAGGCCAGCCGGGCGATGGCGCGTCCGCCGAGCACGCTCATGATGTTGCCGGTGCCATTGTACCCGCCCGCCACCCAGGTGCGCGGGCGCAGTTCCTCGAGCAGCGGCAACCCGTCCGGCGTGTACCCGACCGACGCGGCCCAGCGGTGTGTGACCGGGGCGAGCACCTTCAGGTGCTCGCGCAGGAAGCGATCGAGCAGGCCCTGGATCCGTTCGCCGGGAAAATCCTCGACCGTCCACTCCGTCTCGGGCGCATGGTCGCGGAACCCGCCGAGCGCGACGCTGCGGTCCGGAAGCTGCAGCCAATATTCAAAACCGTCGCGAAAGCACACCGGCCGGGGGAAATCCACCTCCGGGGCGGGCGCGGTTGCGAGCATCTGCAGGCGGGCCGTGCGCACGCGGCCGGCCAATTCGGGAAAAATCTGCTCCAGCCGGCCGTCGACGGCCACGATCACGGTGTCGCACTGCACGACGCCCTTGTCCGTCACCACCGAGCCCGGCACGATTTTCCGGACGGCCGAATCCTCGTAGAGCCGAGCCTCGCGCTGACGCAGGCGTTGCGCGACCGCCCGGACGCGGTGGAGGGGCTGGACGACACCGTCTTCGGGCAGAAGCAACCCCTCCCCTTCCGGGCCGACGTAGGGCTCCGCGGCGAATCCGCAGTAGCGCAGGGCCGCGAGGTGTCTCGCGCATGCGGCCTTCTCCGCCTCGTCGGCGGCGATGCGCAACACTCCCGTCCGGCCCACGATCGCCGGCATCTCCTCCGCCTGCCGCTCGATTTCCCGGGCGGTGAGCCGGTGGATCGCGGCCGCGGCGGTTTCGCCGAACCGCGCCACGGTGTCGTTGAAAAAGTCCGCCAGCCCGGCGAGAACCAGACCGCCGTTCCGGCCCGAGGCACCGGCGCCGACCTGGCAGGCTTCCAGCCCGACGGCGCTCACGCCGAAAGCCGCCAGCTCCTCCATCGCCGCCAGACCGGAGGCACCGAGGCCGACGACACAGACATCCGCCCGCTGCGTGCCCGTGAGCTTCGGCAGCGGCCGCCAGTCGCGATCATCCCAGACCGGACGATTCATGGGCCCGACTGTGCGCACCCTCCTTCCGGTCGCCAGCGGATTTCCGCCGTGGAACCCGGCCCCGGCGGAGTTTTCTCACCAGACGTAACCGAGCGAGGTCGTGAGCCGTTGGTCGGCGCGAAGGTCGGCATCGAGGATCGAACGGTCGTAATCGTATTCGAACCGGACGTTCAGCGACATGTGATCGGTGACCTTGCTCTGGACGCCGGTGTTGAACTTGAGCCGGTAGCTGCCGGCCGTGGGTGCGCTGGCCACCGTGCCGCTGCGGGATGTGAGCGCGCCGGTGTCGGAATACATGAAGCTCGACTCCTGCGTGAGCTTCAGGCGGCTGTTCATCTCGAAGGCGTAATCCTGGAAAAGGGAGCCGAGCAGCGCGGTCTGCGGATCGATGTTGTCGCGGTCGAGGTATTGGGCGACGGCGCCGAGGCCGACGTTGGCCTTGTGGCGGTCGTTGTCGAGGAGACGGTAGCCGCCGCCGACCTGCTGCTCGATGCTGAGGTCGATCTTGCGCACCCCGTCCTCCACATAGGTCGTCAGCGCCTGGGCGAAGAGGCGCTTGTTGATGTCGTGCCGCCAGCGGAAATCCGCCTCGCGCCGATCGGCCACGACGAGGCTGTCGGTCTCGGTTTTCAACAACCGGCCGGTGGCGCGGAAGGTGTTGGCACCCAGTTTCCCATCGAGTTGCATGCGGAACGAGAGATCCTCCTTCTGCCTCGCCCCGGATTGCTGGGCGAGCCCGAGTTCGATCTGGCGTTTCCACTTCGGCACGGAGGGCTTCACGGCGGTGCCGCCGTCGGCCTTGGGAGCCGTCGCGGCCCGGACCTGGTCGGCGGCCGTGGGCGGAGCCTTGAGGGCGTTGCGCGGAATCTTGACCACCCCGAGCTGGGGATGCCGCAATTCGATGCCGGACGCGTCCTCACGCACCAGTTCGCCGGTCAGGCTGTCGCCATTGAGGAGGGTCCAGGTGGCGGCTTGGGCGGAGGAGAAAAACGATCCCCAAAGAAGGCAGGCGGTGAGGCGAAAAAGTGAGCGAACGGGCATAAATACAAATTAGCAGAAGTTCCGGGGCACGGGAACCCCTGATTTCGGCGAATTTGACTGAACGGCCGGATTTTCGTTCCGCCCGCGGCCGGAATTATCGTTTGCCCGCGAACTCCCAGCAGAGCACGGCGGCGGCGGCGGAGACGTTGAGCGACTCGACGGTGTCGGCGCCCGGGATCTTCAGAAGGCGGTCGCACTGGGCGGCCACGCCCGGGGCAATGCCCTTTTCCTCGTTGCCGAGGATGATCGCCGGCGGACGCGGCAGGCCGCGCTCCTTCACCTGCGCCGGGGAGAGCTGGTTGCCCGTGAGGCTCGTGCCGATCAGGAAATGCGTCCGCTTCAGCTCGGAGCAGAACTCCGCCAGCGCCGGCACGCGGTAGAAATCCACGAACTCCATGCCGCCCTCGGCCACGCGGTAGGCCGCCTCACCCGGCAGGGCCTGCTGGGGGTGGTCGGGCACGATGACGGCCTTGACCCCGAAAAACGCCGCCGTGCGCACGATGGCGCCGACGTTGTTGGCGTTGCTCACGCGGTCGAGAATCAGCAGCGGAGTCCGGTCCTTCGCCCAGCCGGCCAGCACCTCGCGGGTGACCTTCTTGAGCGGACGCTCCGCAATCACGGCCACGATGCCCCCGTGATGGACGGTGCCGGCGATTTTCTCGAGTTCGGCCGGCTCCACCTGGCGGTAAACCTTCCTCTTTTGGGCCATCAACCGGCACAGGTCCCCCGCCCGCTTGCCCGTGGTCGGATCGAAGAACAGCCGGCGCACCTCGTCGGGATGGCGGGCGAACAGCGTCGACACCGCCTGCCAGCCGCAGACGTTGAGTTCCTTTTGCTTGGGCGAGAGAGAGGATTTCATGAGCCGCCCGGCAGCGTGGACACCCGCCGGACACGGTTCAAGGGCCGTATGGGGAATCTGTCACACCAGCTCGCACGCTCCGCCGGCGCAGGCGGCGACTTGTTTGAGCTCGGTGATGTCCTCCGATTCCTCGAGGGTCGTGAAGTCCACGGGCACGTAGCCGAGGGTGTTCCACTTCTCGACATCCGTCGGGGTGGCCACGCCCTCACGCGGGGCCTGGGCGTAGACCTTGTCGCCGCAGTCCTGGAGCAGCGCGACACCCGTGAAGCTGTACCGGTGGCTCCAGATATAATCCGCCACGGCGGCCCACTCGTCGGGTTTCACCGACACCGTGCAGGACACGTTGTGGTGCAGCCCGGGCGAGAACTCCTCGTGCCGGCGGCCGGCCTGCACCCAGTTTTCCTGCACCAGGCGGATGTAGGCCAGGTGCTGCGTCGCCGAAAGCTCGTCGCGGTACACGCCGAAGACCGGACCCTCGACGGGGAACGTGATGACCTCGGTGCGGCCGTTGAGGTCGTAGACGCTCGGCTCGACCATGTGCGGGTTGGAGCGGCGGAAATGCCGGTAAACCGGATCGTGCACGTTCGCCTGCACACGGCGGAAATACCGGCGCGCGTGGTGCGGGTGGAGGCCGCTGCTCGTGCCGAGCAGCAGGCTCGCCGTACCCTCGGGCTTCACGCAGGTCGTACGCGCCGCCGGGCGGATGCCGAGAGCGCGGGCGATGACGGCGTTGATGCCCTTAACGACCGCCGCGCCGTCGCGCAGCTGCGCCGGATCGAGCAGAAGTTCGGGCCGGTCGAGAATGCCGCACAGCGACACGCCCAGCAATGCCTCGCGCTCGGTGATCAGCCGGGAAACGGGCGACAGGTAATGGAAATCCGTGTAACCGGCCTGCAACGTGCCGATGAGCGCGGCCAGCGCGCACAGACGGTGGAACTCCGCCCGGTTCTCGGCTGCGGCGGCCGAGATGGTGGCGAGATTGCAGAACTGCACGCCGGTGAGAACCTCGCCCTCCTGCAACGGTCCGGTGTGACCGAGTTCTCGCAGGCGCGCGATGGCGGACGTGTCGAGCTTCACCCGCGGATGCAGTCCGATCTCGACGCAGGGGTTGGCGCCGTAGTCCTCGTCCTCCACGAAATAGAAACCCGGCTCGCCGAACTGCTTCTGCTGCTCGAAGAGCTTCTGGAACTGCTCGCGCGTGGCGGTGGCGCGCACGACGACGGCGGAGTTGTTGCTCGCCACGCGCTGGGGGTTCTCGGCGAGCCAGTTGCCGGTCTTCGCGGCGGCCATGTCGACATCATCCACCGAGAACAGGCAGATCGTGGCCGAGCGGCGCACGCCGCCCGAGAGCACGGCCTTGGCGGCCCAGCAGAGGATGTCGTAGGCCTCGACGGTCTTCAGACGCCGGCCCGCCGCGGCGCGCAGGATGCGCTCGATGCGTGTGAGCGAGTGGAACAGCGGCTCCGGTCCCGGGGCCTTGCCGCCGGTCGTGCGCAGCGGCGCGCCCTCGGGGCGGATGAGCGAGTAGTCGAAGTCCACGCCCCGGCCGGCCACGGCGTTTTCCAGCAGCGTGTGCAACGCGTCGCCCCACCCCTCGATCGTGTCGGGGATCACGTAGCGCACCGCCGGCTCGCCTTCGCGGCGCGGCGCCAGCGCCGGCAGGCGCGACACATGGCGCTGTTGCACCGAAAAACCCACGCCGCACCCGCAGAGCAGCAGGTAGAAGGCCTCGCGGAATGCCTCCAGGCGGTCGAGGTAGGTGAAGGCGCAGTTGTAGATGCGCGCATGCTTGGTGAGGATCGCGTCGCCGCCGAACTGCAGCGACCGCATCGAGGGCAGAACCTCGCGGGCCTGCACCGCGGCGAAGGCCGCGCGGATCGCCGCGTGCAGCGTGCGATGGCCGCCGAGCGTCGCGGCCTGCTCCGGCGTCACCTCTCCGGCCGCGACCGCGTCGGCGAGGGCGTCGGCCAGCGGACGGTCGGGAAAATGCGCGAGATGCATGTCGCGCACGCGATGAACCGCCTCGGTCCAGGTTTCGCGGCGGCGTTTTTCCGGGACGTAGCGGGCGTAGCGGGAGATGGCGATGAAGTCTTGCAGGCCGTTGGAGGCGTGCACTTTGGGATGGGCAGAGTGGGACATGGACAGGTCGGTGGTGGGTGTGTCGGGCCGCGAAGAGAAACGGCGCCGCCCTCTCCGGCAGCGCAGCTTCGCGGAGTCTCGTTTCAAGTCCTCACAGCAGCGACGGTCAAACGCCCGGAAAGGTCGCCCGGGACTTATGATCGCGACTCATGACTGCGCGCCGCACCGGTCAATCCATGCACAACAAGAAATGAGCATCGCCCTCGCCAACCACACCGGTTGTGGGGGCGGGTGCCGAATGCCACAACCCGTAGGGGTTCAGTGAAAACGGCGTAAACTCCCCCGGGGCCCGAGAAGCCGTTCCCGCAGCACGCTCAGGCGCGCTCGCCGACCACGGTGAACTCCTCGCGATCGTGATAGAGATGGCGCACGTGCAGGCCCGTGGCGCAGCGCGCGAATGGCGAGCCCGCGGCGCCGATTTCGCGCAACAGCGCCAGCGGATCCACATGCCCGAATTTCAGGTTGATCACGAAACGCCGGCACCAGCCGCCCGCGAGCCATGGCGCGACAATGTCCCTCATCACGTGGTGCGGCTCCTCGACAAGATCGCAGTAGAGCCAGTCGAACACCTCGCCCTCGGCAGGACGGAACTTGAACGCATCCTCGAGCCGGTGCGCGATGAGCGGATGGCCGAGCGCGCCACCCTTGAGCGGACCGTTGTCCACGGCGATGACCCGCGCGCCGCGCTTCGCCGCGCTGTAGCTCCAGCCACCGGGCGCCGCGCCCAGATCCACGACGGTCTCGCCCGCGGCCGGCTCGCGGCCGAGCACCTGATACGCCTCCTCGACCTTCAGGTAGGAACGCGACGGCGCCGCGTCGTCGTCAGCCATGCGGCGCTGTCCGCCCAGGACGGCCTCGCGGGCCGCGAAGACTCGTCCGAAATCCGCAAAGAACACGAACAACCCGCGCACGCGCCCCGGCCCGCGCGGGAGATCGGGCGTGGCGAGCCTGGCCACGCGCGCCAGCTTCCGGCGCAACAATTCGTCGAAGGCCTTCTCCACGCCGCCGGCGCGCCGGCCCAGACCCGGCACTTCCGCCACCGTCAGAAACGCACACGGCCAGGGAGTTTCGATGCGCTCGCCCCGCAGGCTTTCGAAGAAAAACTCGGCCAGTTGCCGGGCCACCTCGTTGACCGACTCACCGCGGAACTCCCGCGGCGCGAGCAGCGTGACCTGGGGAAAGGCCAGGCCGGAAACTTCGCCTTCCGCGGCGTTGACCCAGCCGGAACCCCGCTCGGACACGGCCAGCCCGGCGGCGGCGAATTCGCGCTCGAGGAAGGCCTCGTAGCCGTGCTGGCAAAGGGAAATCATCGCGGCAGCTTTGCCCGGCCCCACACCGTCGCGAGGCGAAAATGCCCCGGTGGCGGTCCCACCGTGCTCCGCGCGGGTCGACCGGAGCCAGCCGATCAGTCCCGAAATTCTCGCGTGCCTTCCGGACCGGCCTGCGCTTGGGTATGCGGCCCTTCCATGCGCCAGCCGACCTCCGATCTCCGCATCCGCACCACGCGCCCCCTGCTCTCCCCGGCCATCCTCGAGGAGGATCTTCCGCTGGGCGAAACCGGCGCCGCGGCGGTGCGGGCGGGCCGGCAGGCCGTGACGGACATCCTGCACGGCCGCGACGACCGGCTCGTGGCCGTCGTCGGCCCCTGCTCGGTGCATGACCCCAAGGCCGCCCTCGACTACGCACAACGGCTCCGGCCGGTGGCCGACCGGCTGGCCGGCGACCTGCTCGTGGTGATGCGCGTCTACTTCGAGAAACCGCGCACCACCGTCGGCTGGAAGGGCCTGATCAACGATCCGCGCCTCGACGGCAGCTTTCAGGTCAACGCCGGCCTGCGGCTCGCCCGCCAGCTCATGCTCGACGTGACCGCGGCCGGCCTGCCCATCGGCACCGAGTTCCTCGACACCACGCTGGGCCAGTACTACGCCGACCTCGTCTCGTGGGGCGCCATCGGCGCCCGCACCACCGAGAGCCAGATCCACCGCGAACTCGCCTCGGGCCTCTCGATGTCCGTCGGCTTCAAGAACCGCACCGACGGCGACCTGCAGGTGGCCGTGGACGCCATCGTGTCGGCGCGGCATCCGCATTGCTTTCCGTCGCTCACGCGCGAAGGCGCCCCGGCCATCCTCGCGACCTCGGGCAATCCCGACTGCCACCTCGTGCTGCGCGGCGGCGCCGCAGGGCCGAATTACGAGGCGCCGCACGTCGCGCGCGCCGTGGCCCTCCTCGGCCAGGCCGGCGCCCTGCCCGCCGTGCTTGTGGATTGCAGCCACGGCAACAGCGGCAAGCGGCACGACCGGCAGCCGGCCGTCGCGGCCGACCTCGCCGCCCGGATCGCCGGCGGCTCGCGGTCGGTCTTCGGCGTGATGCTCGAAAGCAACCTCGTCGGCGGCGCCCAGAAATCCGAGCCCGGCCGGCCGCTCGCCTACGGCCAGAGCATCACCGACGCCTGCCTCGGCTTCGACGAGACCGTGCCGGTGCTCGAACAACTCGCCGCCGCCGTGGCCACGCGCCGCCGGCCGCGCTGAGTTTTCACCGCGAATCTCCTCGCCAACCCGCGCGCGCGTTTTCAGAACTTCGCGCGATGATCCGCCGGTCGCCCCTGCTGCTCCTCCCTGGCCTCGCCCTGCTCGCCGCCTTCGCGCTGCTGGCCGGCTGCGCCACCGAGGCCAAAAAGAAGACCGCGGAAAAACCCGCGCCCGCCGTCCCGAAACCGGTGGAAAAACCCGAACCCAAGCCCGAGCCTCCGCCGGAGAAGCTGCCGCGCGTGATGCTCGGCATCGACGTGCTCGAGGCGGAGGGCTTCAAGGCGATCGCCGGCAAGCGCATCGGCCTGCTCACCCACCCCGCCGGCGTGAACCGCCGCGGCGAGAGCACGATCAACGTCCTGTTACGCGCCCCGCAGTCGAAGCTTGTCGCCCTCTTCGCCCCCGAACACGGCTTCGACGGCCAGATCAAGGCCGGGGAGAACTTCGGCGACTCGAAACACATCCCGACCGGCCTCCCGATCTACTCGCTCCACGGCAAGCACCGCAAACCGACCAAGGAGCAGCTCAAGGGCCTGCACGCGCTCGTGATCGACCTGCAGGACATCGGCACGCGCTCCTACACCTTCAACGTCGTCATGCGCTACGCCATGGACGCGTGCTTCGAGAACGGCGTGGAGGTCATCGTGCTCGACCGGCCCAACCCGCTCGGCGGCCTCAAGGCGGACGGCCCGCCGCTCGACGCCGAATGGATGAGCGGCGTCGGCGCGTTTCGCGTGCCCTACGTGCACGGCCTCACCATGGGCGAACTCGCCACGATGGCCAAAAACGCCCCGCGCGTGCTCGCCGTCACCGAAAAACAGCGCGAGAACGGCCGCCTCACCGTCGTCCCCATGCGCGGCTGGACGCGCTCCATGCGCTGGCCCGACACCGAACTCAAATGGGTGCCGACCTCGCCCTACATCGACAGCTTCGAGGCGGTCGTCGGCTATGCGATGGTCGGGCTCGGCTGCGAACAGAGCGGCTGGACCTGGGGCATCGGCCGGAACTTCTACTTCCGCGGCATCGCGTTCCCCAAGAAGAAGCCCGACGAGATCATCGTGGCCCTCGACGAATTCAAGATTCCCGGCATCCGTCTCGTGAAACGCGACGGGCTCGACCGCGAGGGCAAGACCATCACCGGCGTCTATGTGGAGGTGAGCGACTGGAACGCGTGGCGCCCCACCGAGCTTTCCTTCTACATGCACAAGCTGGCCGAGAAATGGTCGTCGCAAAAGGTGTTCGCCTCGCTCACGCCGGAGAAGCAGCGCAGCTTCCAGATCCACGTCGGCTCCACCGCCTGGTACGAAGCCCTCAAGCGCGAAGGCATGCGCGTCGACGTGGGCGCCTTCGTGAAAAACTGGTCCGACCGCGCCGCCATCTACCAGCAGAACAGCCGGAAGTACTGGCTGTATCAGTAGTAAGCAGCGACGGTCCGCCCGGCCACCGGACGCGGACAAACGATCAATTCGCCCCGGCCGGCCGGTTCTTCGCAACCCACTGGTCGTACTCGGCGCGCGGCATGAATTTCAGCGAGGCGGAGTTGATGCAGTAGCGCAGGCCGGTCGGACGCGGACCGTCCTCGAATACATGGCCGAGGTGGCTGCCGCACACGGCGCAGTGCGTCTCCACGCGGACCATGCCGTGGCTGGTGTCGCGTTCCTCGCCGATGAAGGCCTTCTCCAGCGGCTGCCAGTAGCTGGGCCAGCCGGTGCCGGAGTCGAACTTGTGGCGCGCGTCGAACAGCGGCGTGTCGCAGCCGACGCAGAAGTAGACGCCGTCGGCCTTGTGGTTCCAGTAGGCGTTGCGGAAGGGATACTCGGTGCCCTGCTGGCGGGCGACGCGGTACTGCTCGGGCGTGAGGCGGGCGCGCCACTCCTCGTCGGTGCGTTTCACCTTCACCTGGCTCAGGTCGATCACGACGTTCGAGGGCAGGCCGCAGGCGGAGGTTTCGCCGGGCGCGCATTCAAGCGCGTCCCTGGCCGTGTCGGGAGTGCGGGCGGAAGGCATGGGTTTGGACTTGGCGTACACGATCGCCACCAGAACCGCGGCGGCGGCGAACAGGAAAAGGGAACGTGCGGTCATGGCGGGAAGATGAGGCGACCCGGGCGATTTCGCAACCGGATGCATGATGGGAGCCGGCCGCCGCGCCCGTTATTCCGGCAAAAACCGGTTGCTCCGCGGCGGCTTCTCGCGTGCGCTGCCGGGGCATGGACGCCGCTGCCGCCCAGCCTTTCCGTCTGCGCCTCGGGTTCGTGGCGCTGCTGGCCCTGTTCTATGGCGGCGCGCACCTCGCCTGGTACTGGGACACGCCGCTCGGACGAAGCCCGGTGTTGGACGAACGGGAGAACTTCCAGCTCGCGGCGCAGATCGCCGACGGCTCCCTGCCGCGCGAGCCCTTCTACCGCGCGATGGGCTACCCGCTGTTTCTCGCCGGCCTGCGCGCCGCCGGCCTGCTGACCGACGCCCACCCGCAGGCCGCCACCGCCGCCGGCCTGCTGTTTCACGTGCTCAACACCTGGCTGGTCGCCGTGCTCGCGCGCCGATGGTTCGGATCGGCGCGGGCCGGCTGGATCGCCGGGCTGCTGCATGGGCTCAATCCGGTGCTGATTCACTACGCCACGCAGGTTCTCGATGCCGTGCCGGCCAACACGCTGTTCCTCGCCGGCCTGTTGTGCCTGCCGGCGCGAGCACCGGACCAGGCAACCTGGCGGCGCGCCGCCGGCCTTTCGCTGGCGTGGACCGCCGCCGCGCTCGTGCGTCCGCAGCTGCTGTTGCTCTGGCTGGCCTTTCCGCTTGCCTGGATCGCCGCAACGGGCGGCTGGCGCCGGCAGGTACGCCTCTTGGTCCTGGCCGCGTGCGCCGGCGGTATGCTCTGGATCGCCCAAGGAACGTGGGCATGGCGGGTCAGCGGCGAGTTTCGCGTGCTGCCCTGGCAAGGCGCCTACAACCTGTGGGCGGCCAATCATCCGGACGCCAACGGACGTTACTACACGCAACGCAGCCTCATCGAGGCCCGCACGTCGCACGAAAATCCGGCGCGGATCGAGGCCGAGGCAATTTACCGCTCGGCCACGAACGACGACGGGCCGCTGCGGATCGAAGCGCTCAATGCCTACTGGCACAGTCGCCTGCGCCGTGAATTTCTGGCCGATCCCTCCGGCTGGCTCGCGCTGTTGGTCCGGAAAACCGCCTACCTCCTCGGCAACTTCGAACAATACAACAACAAGACCTATGCTTTTCACCAGGCACGCTCGCCGTGGCTGCGCTGGAATCCGCTCGGCTGGGGCGTGCTCCTGCTGGCCGGCAGCCTCGGCCTCGTCGCACTGGGCCGGAATTCGCGGCCGGTGCTGATCGCGGCCGCCGCCCTGGCGGCCGGCGTGTTGCTTTCGTATGCCAGCGCACGCTTCCGGCTGCCCTTGGCGGCGCTGCTTTGCGCGCTGGCCGGCGGGGCGTTCAGCGTCCGCCTGCGGCCGGTTGCATTGGCCGCCTTGCTGGTGCCCTTGGCGCTGCTCACCTACGGCGGATGGTTCGAGGGCAACGACCGGTCCACCTACCTGCAGGATCACCTCCTGCTCGCCCTGGCCGCCGAGCGGAGTGGCAAGGACCACGTCGTCTGGAACGAAGCCCGCGCCGCCCTCGCGCTCGCGCCGGCTCATCGCGACGCCCAACGGCTCGGGCTCACGAGCTATTACAACCTTCTGTTGCAGGGCAGCGCCAACCCTGACAAAGAACCCGAGTGGACGGCCCTCGCCCGCCAGCGGGTCGCAGCCGATCAACCCGTGATCGCCGGGCTGGCTCTGTGGCGGGCAGGTGATCCGACGGGCGTCCGCCTGTGGCGCGCGTTCGATCATCCCGAGGCTTGGGCGGCGCTCGTCCTCAGCGGTGAGGCCACAGACGAAGAACGTCATCGGCTCCGCACGCTTTCCTCGCTCCCTCCCGCCGGGTCCTTCCGCGCCCTGCTCGCCGCCCGTGAGGTGGCCGGTGGCGATCCCGCTCTGAAAGCCGCGGCCGACCGGCTGTTTCCCAAAAACCGGACGCCATCCCGTTTGTAACGTATTACGCGGCAAGTGTCACATGATGCAGGTCAGGTAAGTGCCAGATGATGCAGGTCAGGGTAGAGCTGGCGGGTGAAGCAAGATATCCAGAAGAGACGTAGGTTGATGGTGGCCGC